>ERZ1292629.153-Hain-H43-01um-R1-153-length-70981-cov-8_pt1 | contig 70981 bp, 65 predicted proteins | sample MGYA00564399_ERZ1292629 | MGnify/ENA primary metagenome ERZ1292629 (study PRJEB36523, sample SAMEA6512636) | groundwater metagenome | collected 2019-01-08 | study: AquaDiva: Metagenomics assemblies of 32 groundwater samples
ATTTTTCCGGATTTTCGTATTTATCAAGAAGAGACACTTCTTCCACCAGGTCGCCTCCAATATCCCGGATAAGGTCGAAATAATTGTTTGGAATAAAGTCGGGGACGACAATAAAAGAAATATCTCTGGTAATCGGCGGATATTTGCTAACCTCTTTGTACGTGTTCCCAAGATGAAGCTGTCTTTTCACCCGCTCGTTTTCCGACCACAAAAGCCGGATATCTGGAAGGTCCATGCTTAAAATCGCCAGCCGTTCCAAACCGAAACCGAATGCCCAGCCGTTGTATATTTTCGAATTCACGCCGAGATTATCCAAAACTTTCGGCTGCACAATGCCGCTTCCCAAAACCTCCACCCATCTGCCGCCAATTTCTATTTCCATTTCCAAACTCGGGTCCGTGTACGGGAAAGTGTCTTTATTAAAACGATAGTTTATGCCCTGCCCGTAAATTGCCTGTGCAATTTTTACCAAGACATCTTGCAGGTCGGCAATTCCTATTTCTTTTTCTTCCCGCCTGCAGAGATATAAGCCGTCCATCTGATGAAAAACATTCATGTGTTTTCTGTCTATTTCGTCCTTCCGATACACCTTGCCATAGGACAACACGCCAATCGGCTCGCCGTTTGAAACCTTTTTTTTCACCGCCTCAAGGCCGAAGTAGTAATACCACATAATGGTGGTATGCGTGCGGAGAATATAATCGTCATTCACGTAGTACGTGTCGGAACGGCTCCGTGAGGGATGGTCGGCCGGAAAGTTAAAGAGGTCGAAACTTTCCTTGGTCGGCACGATTTCCGGAACCCGCACCACACCGAACGTCCGAAAATCGGAAATTTCCACAATGCGGCGTACAAGTTCCCGGATGGGGCTTCCATCTTTAACCGACAAGTCAGGCATTTTAAGAAATCGTTTCATACGCGACGCATCGGCGCCGGTTCTCTTTTCTAGCTCGGCCCTCAAACCATCTTCTTCGGGGGAGGTAATAACAATTTCTGGATTCATAGTTCCTCCATCGTATCAAAAAAATGTATAATTGTTCAATATAACTATAAAAAAGACCACGCCTGATTAAAGCACGTGGCCGAATTGCCGCACAAGGACTTATGAGTGGCCTTGCACGACCTGTCCCGTCGAAGCGGTGCAAAATTGCTTCGGCGAGATTTGCCCAACCGAGGAGTAGACGGTCAGGCGGCGTTTTTCCCGGCTCGCTGATTTTGGGTCGGGAATTTGGTGGATTTCAGTGAAAGCTGTGAACAGTATCTGAAGCGTGTCCGGACATCGCCGAGGTCGGTGATGATTTTATCCTTGTTTTTTTTGCCGTCGCCGACTTCAGCAGTAGTCAAACGCTTTATTTCGTCCTCGAGATTGCCCGTGTATACGATGGACAATTGGAGAAGCTCATCGAGGTGCCCCAGGATGGAACAGAGGTTGGCCGTCATCCCAGAGACCGCGCGCCGCCGCATTTCTGGGTCTGCGATGCCTGTTTTTCTTTGTCTTCGGTGCGGGCGGATCGGTGTATTTCCGAATTCGCCGCAGTGAGCGCGTTCTTCCAGCGACTTTATCGCTTCGAGAGATTCTTTGAACTTTTCTTTCGCAGCCGATGTCGACAGAAGGGCAATGTCTGCGTCTGTACTTATCAAGTCTCCGGAGGCGGTATAGGCCTTCCCAACAATCCGATAGGCCGCCCCCGCTAACTTAATTGCCTTCGACAATCTTTCAAACAAATCAATGCTCATGGCAAGTCCCCTTCAATATTTATGTTTATCAAGCTTCTAAGTCTAGCGGATATTGCTCCATCCGCTTAAAATCATTATAACAAATCAGTTCAAAAAATCAACTTTACTGGAGCGGGATGCCTGCCGGCAGGCAGGCGAGAATCCATGTCCGTCTCTGGCGGAGAACTCGCGTCTATTGCTTGGCCCCGCTGAAATTTTGCTCAACTTAGAGCGAGTGAGGAGAATCGAACTCCCGTTTTCTGCTTGGGAAGCAGATGCACTACCACTGTGCTACACTCGCAAAATTTAGCGGGATTGCGATTTGTTGCTAAAAATTCTACGCTCGCTTGAATTTTTAGACAAATCGGGAAGAAGTCAATCGTACTGCCACTGTACTACGCCCGCATCTAATTTTTTACTAACGGCACAAAACTGAATCCTTGATATTCTTCTTCTTTGAAATTATTTTCCGAGACTTTTTCAAAAACAAAAATGCTGTTTTCAATCGGAGCGACTATCAGGCCTCCTGTTTTTAATTGCTTTTTCCAGGCATACGGCAATGATTCTCCGGCGGCGGCTGCAATGATTTTATCAAAAGGCGCTTCTTCGGGAAAGCCATCGGAACCGTCGCCCAAAACAGTGCGGACTATTCCTTTTTCGATGAAATTATATTTGGAAACGTTTGCGACTGTCATTTCAAAAAGCTCTTTAATCCTCTCGACCGCTATAACTTTACCGCCGCCTTTTCGGCCGACTATAAAAGCCAGCAATGCCGTCTGCCAACCCGAACCGGAACCGATATCCAAAATTTTTTCTCCCACCCGCGGCTGAAGAAGTTCGAGCATAAACGCCACTGTCAGCGGCTGGGAAATCGTCTGTCCGAAGCCGATTGGCAAAGGATAATTTCCATAAGCTTCGTTTTGCAAATTTTCCGGCACAAAATCAGCCCTGTCTATTTTCCGGAACGCGGCGATTATTGACGTGGTTTTCAGGTGGCCTTCGTTTATAAGCTCTTCGGCGAGTTTTTCTTTTCCGATTTTCAACACGTTAATAATTTCAATGACTGGCAACGCTTTCGCCGTCCCAGTAAAATTTTCCGGAAAAAATCAGAACCCGGCTTGATTTCTTGGCCGCCGCAAGCCAATCGTCTATTTTTTCCCCTTTCAAAAAGAGGCTGCCGGTCAGAATATCTCTCTTGGCCTGCGGCGCGAGTATTTCTTCTTTGAAATCTTCGATGTTTAAGCCATAGAGCGCCTTGACGGCTTGTTCCATATCGGGGCCGCTGGCCGCCCGGTCTATTTTTTCTTTTACCAAACCGTCAATATCTCCTCCTGTTTCCTTTCTGGCTCCGCTGTCTATCAATATGTTTTCTATAAGTCCCGTCAGAACCGATTTCTGGATTTGTTCCGGCGTAAGCGTTTCGGGGGTTGAGGAGCTTGATTGATAGGTTTTCAAAAAATTCCGATAATACAAAGAAGCAACCGCGTAATCGTCAGCAAAAGCCCTTTCGGATATGAATTTTCCGTTAACAACGGCGATGGGATAGTACCCGGATGAAACGAAATAAACCGCCGCCGTCCCTGTTGCGACCATAATGAAAAAAACGGCGTAAAGCTTGTTTTTACTCATCCCGTTAGAAGTCCGATTCGCAGACGAATCGGCATAAATTTTTGATTTATTACTTCTAACGGGATTCATTGATTGGTCGATGAAGTCGGCGGGACGATTACTATCATTTTTTCTCCGGGCAAACGGTAATTAAACCTGGCACGAAGTTCTTTTTCCAAATTTTCCGGGTTCAGATAATAATTTAAATCAGATTCCATTCTGTCGTAATCCGCGCGGGCTCGGGCGGTTTCCGATTGAAGCTCTTTATAGCGCAATTCATTTTGGTTATTTTTCTTTCCGAAAAAATATATTTCATTTCCCAAAACTATTAAAAGAGCTGTTAAAAAAACAGCGATGGATATTTTCATCATGGCCTTGATAATAGAATAGTCGAAAGGTTCATTTTTTCAAAAGGTCTCGGAAAATCTCTATTGGAACGACCACGCGAGACATGTTCTTTAGTTTCTTTTTGCCTTCTTTTTGTTTTTTCCAAAGCTTCATTTTACGTGTTCTGTCCCCGCCATACAGATAGCCGGTAACGTCTTTTCTCATTGCCGCGATTGTTTCGCGCGCGATTATGCGCCCGCGCACTCTTGCCTGCACCGCCTGCGAAAACTGCTGCTTAGGCAAAAGCTTCTTAAGTTTTTCCACCGTAGCCCGGGCCTCCGATTCCGCTTCATCCTTGAATACTATTCTGGTAAGCGCCGAAACAGGATCTCCGTTCACCAGAATTTCCAGTTTTTCAACGTCCGCCGCGGTTTCTCCGGATATCTCGTAACTGAAAGATGCATATCCGGAGGATGAAGATTTTATTTTGTCGTCGAATCCACGCATAAGTTCGGCCAAGGGCATTTCTGCTTCGATTATGACGTTATTCCCGAAATTTTTTATTTCTGAAACCTGGATGTGAAATTTTTCCTTTAAACCGAGAATTTGGCTGACGTATTCAGGCGGAGAAAAAATTTCCGTATTCATAATCGGCTGGAAAACTTCTTCGGGGTCGTCCGGAAAATCGTTCGGGTCTTTTATTACGCGCGTCGTTCCTCTAGATTTGACTCGGTAAGCGGTTGAAGGAAAACTCGCCAAAAATTCCAGACCGAATTCTCTTTGAAGACGACTGGTGGCTATCTCAAAATGCAATTGCCCCAAAAATCCCACCTTAAGCCCGCGTCCCAGCGCTTCGCTCGAATCCGGTTCGAAAACAAGCGATGAATCCGTAAGACGCAAACGCTCGAACGCTTTTTTCAGGTCCTCAAACTGAGTCTTGCCGTCCGGATACAAAGAAACAAAGACGACGGGCGCCGGCTCACGGTAGCCCAAAAGCGGCTCGGCGAAAGCAGATGTTCTCGAATTGGGAGAGCTGGATTTGAAAACGGTGTCGCCGATTTTTACCAGAGAAGGTTCCTTTATTCCGGTGGCGATATATCCTATCTCTCCGTTTAAAAGTCCGCCGGCCGACTTAAGCTGCGGCGTAAAATATCCCAGTTCTTTTATTTTGCATTTTGTTTTTGTCGCCAGCAGTTCCACTTCATCCCCTTGTTCCAGGGCGCGGCCTTCGCCTTTCGCGGAAAAAACCCGCACGAAAGCTATAATGCCTTTATGGTCGTCGTAAAGCGAATCGAAAATGAGGGAACGCGATTGCGACTGCGCGGAAGCGTTTTTGGGGGAGGGTGGCGGGACTTTTTCCACTGCCGCATCCAAAAGTTCGCGTACTCCTTCGCCCGTCTTTCCGGAAATGCGGAAAATTTCTTTTTCCGGAACTCCGATAAGTTCGGCAAGGAGCTGCGCCGACTCGTTCGCGCGCGGAGGATTCAAGTCGATTTTATTGACCGCGCCTATTATTTTGAGTCCCGCTTTCGTGGCGGAGCGGAAATTCGAAAGCGTCTGGGCCTGTATCCCCTTAGTCGCGTCAACCAGAAGTATGGCGCCCTCCACAGCGGCCAGCGCCCGGGAAACTTCGTAGGAAAAATCGGAGTGCCCGGGGGTGTCAATTAAATTAAGGGTATAGGATTTAGAGTTTAGGGTGTATGACATTCTGACGGGGGCCATTTTTATTGTTATGCCTCGTTCTCTTTCAAGCTCCAACTGGTCCAGATATTGGGGCTTCATTTGACGCGGCTCAACTGTGCCGGTTATTTCCAAAAGCCGGTCGGCCAAAGTCGATTTCCCATGGTCAATGTGCGCGATTATCACAAAGTTTCTGACGTTGGTCATGGTTCAATTTTTTTCTTTTTCTATCGTGAGAACAAAAGTAATCCTGCCGTTTGGGTCGTCGGTTTCGTATTCGAAAACCGGAGAATTGCTTTCCTGCCAGAAGAAACCGACTGGTGCGTATATTTCGAACGCGTAACTCGCGCCGCTTCCGGGCTGCTTTTCAAAAACGAATTGATATTTTTGGCCGACGGCCGCGGGAGAGAATAAGTTTACTGAATAATCCAGGCTTATTTTGCTGGTTTGCCCCGGATCGGTTTTAGACCAAAAGCCAAAAACTTTTTTCCCGGATTCGTTAAATTCGTCCACTAAGGGATAATTGAAATTCTTTTTCAGCGTGGATTCTATTTCGGCCACGAGTTCATCGGTTTTATACCCGCTTTTTGCGTAATTAATCTTCGGGATTATTTTCCTGTCCCAGCCTCCGGTGAAATTAGAAAGCGAAGAATCGGCCGGCGTGAAAACTTGGATATAACTTTCGTTGGGAAGCCTGTACCACCACTGGTCTTTCTTGCCTGCATTATGTCGGCGGGATATTTCAAGATGGTCGGCGGCCGTGCCGTCGGAATTTAGCTGCGTCCGGAAAAAAATATTTTGTTTCATAAACAAATCGCTTTTGCCGCCGCCGATATTCGCGGTCGGGACAGCCAGATAATCGCCGTTGAAATCGGACGGTGGATTGAAAATTTTTCCGGAAGCGCCGTAAAAATCCAAGAAACTCTCGATTTCGCTGTCTTTAAAATAGATAATAAGGTCTTTATCGTTTACCCATTCGTTGAATTTCTCTGTGGCAAGCTTGTTGTTGTCCGGCTTGAAGGAATTAAGTTTTGAAATAAACTCCGGCACCAGTTCGGAAAGAATTTTCTTGGACGGAACGCCCTTGGCCTGCGCCGCTTGAACTTCGTTTTGTATTTCCATGAGGAAATTATCTTTGTTTATGGTCAGACCGCGTTCTTTCAGTTCGACTGGCCCTGTAAGCTTAAGTATGTCGCTGACTACCTTCGGAGATATGGCCACAACTCCGTCAAAAGAAATCCGGCCCGCATACATTTTCGATTCTTCCATAAGCTGAAGCGCTTTGGACGCGGAAAGCGGGAAGTCGAGAAACCAATTGGAGTTGGCTATCGTCCAGCTTTTTTCTATCGCCTGCAGCGGCTTGGGCGGAACAATATTTTTTTCAAGTTTGCGGTCGGCGTCGTTTATGTCATGAACCTCAATCGATTTGACGCTTCCGCCGCTGAAAATCATATCTGCGTAACTTCCTATAAAGCCGCCTCCCGGCCTCAACTCCGAAGAATTTTCAAAAAGAATCAGAATGTGCCGTTCGCCGTCCGACGAGAGCCAATTTATGAGAGTTCCCAGGAAATCGTTAAAACGTCCAAAATCAATCTGAAGCGACAACGAAGAATCGCGGCTGCCCGTTAAAAAGTTTTCGAATCCGAGATTAAGCGAACTGAGTTTGTTATTCGCTTCGCTCATCGATTCAAGATAATTCTTCGTTTCCCGCAAATGCGCTATCAGCTCCCGACCCCCTCCGCTTAAAAGCAGAGTGGGCCATTTTTCGTTGAGCGCGTTTAACTCTTGAACAAGGCCTATGCCGGCGACGGAAAAATTCTGGAAATTCAAGTAAACCGAACCGGCGTTTTCCCAAACGGCTTTCGTTCTGACAAGGTCCAGAACCCCGAATTGTCCCGCTCCGGCGCGGCCGGCGCCGTTGGTGGGATTGATTTCGTTTTTATCCAAAAAGCGCCCGAGTTCGCCGCCGGCGGAATTGAAATAATTTATCAGGTTATTCCACTTGGCGTAAACTCCTGCACCCCACAAAAGAACTGCCGCCAGCAACGGAAAAATAAGAATCAGTAAAATTTTTTTAAGCGGAGATTTTTTTCTGGCCTGAAAATCGTCCTGGGCGAAATCTTTAATCGCCTTAGTGTCTCCTTCCTTTAAAAACTCTGAAGTGGTTTTTTCGTCAATCCAGCTGTCGGGCGGCGGCAAACTTTTTTTGCCAAAACTCTGGTTGCCGTCTGATTTTCTGATATCGGCGATATCTCCGGAAATATTTTTCTTCGGTACTTTTCTCTTCATTCTTTGCTTTGTGATTTTTCTTTTGAAAATAAATAGTGATTTAACTGTTTATACAAATATTTTCTTCCAGATCCTCCTTTTAAAAATTTTTCTCTTCCCAATGCATCTCTTTTAGATAAATATCCCTCAAAGTAAATAAGCCGCCAGCCTGATTTCAATCTCGTTGTTCGTCCGCCCTTCCCGTTTAAATGATCGGAAATTCTTTGTTTTAAATTTGAAGTAAAACCAATATAAAAACTTCTGTTATTTCCGTTTTCCAATACATATACATAAAACATACAGTTTGATTATCTCATAAATTTTGTGGGGCGAAAAATAAAATTGCACAGCAATTTTATCTCGCCCCCACGCGACAAAAACCGACCGAAATTAGAGGTCGGATTTTTGTTTTGCGTGGTTGCGGGGGCGGGAGTCGAACCCGCTTCGGGAGCTTATGGGGCTCCCCGGAAAACCATTCCCAACCCTCCCGCGATTATGGTTCGACGTAACTCACCACAAGTGGTTCAATGTAGCTCACAACAAGTGATTTAATACGGCTCACCATATAAAAGCAGGTGAATTATATTTCGCCGGCGGTTGATTGTCAAAAATAGCTATTGATGGCAAAATGACATTTGATGTCAGGGTAGCTCAATGGCGGAGCAGGGCTTTTTCACCCCCACACCAAATACATGGCGACGTAGCTCAGTGGTAGAGCAGACGTTTCATAAGCGTCTGGTCGCAGGTTCGATTCCTGCCGTCGCTACAAAAAATTGGTGTGGAGGCAAGTAAGGCCAACCTGCCGGCAGGCAGGGGTTGTGGGTTCTCCCGCAACTCTCTGCGAACAAAGTGAGTAGTTAGAGTTGGCGCGATCCCGCTATTGTTCGACTTATGTCAGCGGCAATGGCAAAATCAGAGAGTGCGGGATCAACGCCATTGTAATCTCCTCCGCTTTAGCGGAGTCGAACAATGGGCGGGAGACTCCCGCCCCTGACACATTAATCAAATGAAAGTCGCCATTCTGGGTTTTGCAAGAGAAGGACGCTCTGTTTTGAAATTTCTCAAAAGGGATGGGGTTTTCAAAAATGCCGAAATTTCTGTTCTCGATAACAATAGAAACATTAAAGTTCCTGCCGGGATAAAAAGGGAAACGGGCGCAGGCTATTTAAAAAATCTCCGCAAATTCGATATTGTCTTTCGCACGCCCGGAATACCGTATCTATTGCCCGAAATACAAAAAGCCGAAAAATCGGGCGTTAAAATATCTAGCGCTACAAAACTGTTTTTTGAACGATGTTCGGGGACTATCGTCGGAATAACCGGAACCAAAGGAAAAGGAACCACCTCTACGCTTCTTTATAAAATCTTAAAGGCCGCCAGCAAAAAAGCTTGCCTGGCTGGGAATATAGGCAAACCGGCGCTCGACATACTGCCGAAAGCAGACAAAAAATCCATTGTCGTTTTTGAACTTTCGAGCTTCCAGCTTCAGGACATTGAAAAATCCCCTTCCGTCGCGGCGGTTCTCGATATCTTTCCCGACCATCTGAACACCCATAAAAATCTGAAAGAATATTACAACTCAAAAGCAAATATAGCGCACTACCAAAAACGCGGAGATAAAACATTCTTTTTCAAGAACAACCCGCTAAGCAAAAAAATTGCGTCTAAGGGCATAGGAAGAAAAATTGGCATTGATAAAAAATCATTCCGGATTTTTTCGCCAGACGATTTATTGGTAAAGGGCGCCCATAATTTAAAAAACGCGGCGATGGCGGCAACAATAGCCAAATATCTCGGCGTTCCCGATAAAATTATTTTTAAAACGGTCTCTAAATTCCGCGGCACTGAACACCGATTAGAATTAGTAAGGAAAATTAAGTTACCGATTCATTCGTGGCATTCGCATACGGTTTCGCGCAATTCGCATTATATCTATTTTTACAACGACTCCGCCTCGACCAATCCGCAAACTGCGGCGGCGGCAATTAAGTCGTTCCCGAACGAAGAAAAAATCCTTATTGTCGGCGGACAGGACAAAAACCTTGATTACAGGCCGCTTGCCGAAGCGCTCAAAAATTCCGGAACCAAACTCGTTATACTTTTAGGCGAGAATAGAAATAAAATAAAGAAAGCCATTGAGAAAATAAAGAATGACGAATTAAGAATTATGCTTGTGAATACTCTGTTTCAAGCGGTTAAATCCGCTTATAAATTCGCAAAAAAAATGTCCGTTACTCATAGTTCATCGTTCATAGTCCTTTTCTCCCCAGCGGCGACAAGTTTCGATAGTTTTGAAAACTATTCAGATCGCGGCCGGAAGTTTAAAAAAATCGTAAAACAGTTAGAATAATGTAATGGCCTCAAAAATAGATATAAAAACACTCGAACACCTGGCGGAGCTTTCAAGAATAAAGCTCGATAAAAAAGAGGAAGAAAAACTTCTCGAAGACATGGGTAAGATACTCGCCTATTTCGACGAATTGAAATCGCTCGATACTTCCGGCGTCGAGCCGATGAACGGCCCGCTTCGCCGAAGCGTAAGCGAGGCGAGCGGCACGGAATTAAAAAATTCTCTGCGGGAAGACGAAGAAAGGCTGAATACGAATCAAGGCGCCGGCGCTGATGTTTTTCCTGAATCGAAGGACGGATTCCTAAAGGTTCCCCCTGTATTTCAATAAGTATCAGGTATCACGTATCAAGTATCATGACATCATTACGCAATCTGACGATAAAAAAATTCCACGATGGACTTTTGAAAAAGGAGTTTTCGACGCTTGAAATTACTCGGTCTTTTTTTAAGGAAATATCGGAGAACGATTCGAAGATTAACGCTTATTTAAGCTTAAACGAGGAGAATGCCATTAACGAAGCGAAGTCGGTTGACGCTTTAATTGCCCAGGGCGAATCCGTTGAAGTTCTTGCGGGCGTTCCACTTGCAATCAAAGACAATATACTAATAAAAGGATTGCCCGCTACCGCCGCTTCCAAAATTCTTGAAAATTATGTCGCGAGCTATGACGCGGAAGTTATTCAAAAACTTAAAAACGAACGCGCGATTTTTCTCGGCAAAACAAATATGGACGAATTCGCCATGGGCTCCTCGACGGAAAATTCGGCTTTTAAAATAACCAGAAACCCGCGCGATAATGAGCGTGTCCCCGGCGGTTCTTCGGGCGGCTCGGCCGCCGCAGTCGCCGCCAACATGGCCCTTGCGGCGCTTGGTTCCGACACGGGTGGTTCCATCCGCGAACCTGCCGCGTTCTGCGGAGTGGTCGGACTGAAACCGACCTATGGAGCGGTTTCGCGTTCCGGGCTTATCGCCATGGCCTCGAGTTTAGACCAAATCGGACCCATAACCAAAACAGTAGAAGATTCGGCTATCGTTTTTAACGCGATCCGCGGACGGGATCCTCTCGACGCCACCAGCGCGGAACCGCCGGTTGGCCAAAATTACGAGAACGAACTTCTTAATCCTGATATAGAAAAAATAAAAAAACTGATTGTCGGAATACCGGAAGAGTATTTCGTGAAAGGACTTGATAAAAACGTTGAGGAGGCAATGAATGTCGCCATGAAAACTGTCGGCGGCCTGGGCGTGAAATTCAAAAAGATTTCATTGCCTCATACCAAATACGCCCTTTCGTGCTATTACATCATCATGCCGGCGGAAGTGAGTTCGAACCTGGCCCGTTTCGACGGCATCCGTTATTCGCGGCTGAGCAATATCGATGCTTCAAACTTAAAAGATATTTATTTCAAGCAACGCGGCTCAGGGTTCGGGCAGGAAGCCAAACGCCGCATTATTCTCGGAACTTTCGTTTTGTCTTCGGGTTATTACGACGCTTATTACAAAAAAGCCCAGCAGGTGCGCCGGCTCGTCAAAAACGATTTTGAAAACGCTTTCAAGGAAGTTGACGTCATAATGACGCCAGTCGCGCCGGGTCCGGCGTTTAAAATAGGCGAAAAAACGGAAGACCCGCTTACCATGTACCTTTCCGACATTTTTACCATTCCGGCGAATCTTGCCGGACTGCCGGCAATTTCGATACCGGTTCGCGAGAAAATGGTTCGACAGGCTCACCGTAAGGAAGAAGGGTTGCCGGTTGGTTTTCAAATTATCGGCAAACCCTGGCGCGAACCGGATATACTCGGGCTCGGACAGTATTACGAAAAAACAACAGTTCCGGAACTTTATGAGTGATTGAAAGAGATTATTTAATTGAGGGCCGCGCAGCGAACAAAAACTTATTGCGTCGTGCTGGTCGCCTGAGGAGCCGATTGTGTGGCCTGAACGGACTGACCATTAATCGTAGTTATCGTAAGCTGATTTGAACCGGCCTGATGAGTTCCTTCAAGACTAACCTGCGCCCCCAAAAGAGGTTTAAGTCCCGCGTCAACGCCCGCGTCCTTTGAGTTTTTGACAAAAAGCACGATATTTTTGTTTGTTGTTATCGAATAAAGCGACTTTCCTCCTCCGCCAAGCGCGCCAATCGCGTTGAAAGGAATTGTCGTCGTCGCTCCGTCGGCGGGTATGGCGAAAATTGAAAGCTGGTTGTTCAGTTCGGTTATCGTTTTATTCAGCGAATCAACCTGGTCCGTAAGATTTTTTTTATCTCCGGCCAGCGAGGCAATCTGGCCTTCGAAAGAAGTTTTTCCGCTGTTCAAAGAATCGATTTGCGAACGAAGATCGCCGTTTTGCAAAAAGAAGTAGATATTGCCGCCGAGCAGGGCAACCGAAACTATTCCGAGGGATATCGGGAAAATTTTTCCGCTCATGCCCCCAAATCTTTCTTTTTGGACCCCGGAAAGCATTTGTGGTTTGACCGCGGAAGAATCTGGAGAAGTCGGGCGTTTTTCGCTCGATGGCTGAAAAACGGTTTCTCCTTTGGATTGGAAAATGTCGCTGGTTACGAAAGAAACCGGAGAAGTTTTTTCTGGCGCCGCGGAAAAACCGTATGGTTTTGATGTTTGGGAAACTTCGGCGGGTTTCGCTGGTTGGGATTGCTGGGGCTGTTGGAGCGGCTGTGATTGTGGCTGTCGAGCGGATTGGGATATCTGGTTTTGCTGTACCGGCTGAATGGGCAAGATTGGCTTTAATGGAGCCATGTTTTGCGGCTCAGCCTGAACCTCGGCAATTGCCTGATTGATGTCTTCTTCTTTCCAGCCGGCTCCGACAAGAGCGCTTTTCACGGTATCTTTTGAAACTCCCGAATTTGTCTGCTGAACGATGTAATCTTTAAGTTGTTGATTTGTAGCCATTATTCATATATTATAGCAAATCACTTTTAAAAGGCATGTGGAAAATCCAAAATTGCTTGCACGATGCAACTCGCCGAATTAAAATGAATCAATATGACTTTATCCGTTCATGCCATAGCTGGCGCCGGTTCGGCGATTTTATTGAAGAATTATCCGATTTTGGCCTTGGTGGCCGCCTTTTTGAGCCATTTTCTCCTTGACTCCATTCCCCACTGGCATTATAAAATACTGTCTAAAAGCCATGATAGTTCTCTGCCCTTTGGAATGAAATTGAATTTGGGATTGAATTTTCTAAAAGACATCTCTAGGGGAAGTATCGATTTTTGTTTAGGGTTGATTGCATCTGTATTGATATCATTATTTTTCTTCCCTGATAATTTATGGATTATTTTATTGGGGGCTTTTGCCGGTGCTCTGCCAGATTTTTTGCAAGCCATTTATTATCTGTTGCCAAACAAGCTGCTGTTTTATTTTCAGAAATTCCATCAGGGAGTTCATTCAATAAAAAAATTGGACGACGAACCGGTGAAGGGAATTTTTTATCAGGTGGCGATATTGGTAATTATTATCTTGGCAATAATTATAATCGGTTGAAAAACAAACTGGCGTAGCCGACCGGAATCTCACTATTTTCTACATTGTCCGCCTTCGCCAAGGCTTCGGCGGGACGTAAAAAAATCTAATCCCGCCTTTGGGGCGAGAAAGATTTTATAACGCGCGGGCGACCGGATTTGAACCGGCGATCTCCTCCTTGACAAGGAGGCGCGTTAAACCAGGCTACGCTACGCCCGCATACGCAGAAATGATATTGTTTTGAAGGAAAAAAATCAAACCTCCAAGTACTATTTAATCAATTCGATAAATTCCTTTTCGGAAATTATTTTAACTCCCATTTTTCGGGCTTTTTCATATTTGGAACCCGGTTCGTTGCCCGCCACAAGATACGAAACTTTTTTGCCCACGGATTCGGAAACTTCTCCGCCAAGTTCGCGTATTTTTTCCTTGGCTTCGTCGCGCGTCATGGATTCGAGGCCGCCGGTAAGAACGAAGGTTTTTCCTTTCAATCTGGCGGCTCCGGCTTTCTTTTTCGGGAATTCGATTAGAACTCCGCCCGATTCCAGTTTTTCCAAAAATTTTATGTTTCTTGGCTCGCGGAACCAGTCATATATGCTTTGTGAAACTTTCGGGCCGATATCCTGAATGGCCTGGAGGTCGTCCAACGAAGCGCGCGATATGAAGTTAACGATATCCTTGATTCTTATATTTTCTTTGCCGCTTTTTACGTTTTCCATTATTCTCCGCGCCAAAAGCGCGGCGGTTTCCTCCCCGACATGCAGAATGCCAAGCGAAAAAATAAAACGCCTCAGGGATATTTTTTTGCGGCTTTCTATTTCCCGAATGATGTTAGCGGCGGATTTTTCGCCGAATCTTTCCAGGGCGGCGATGTCGTCTTCCTTTAATTCGAAAATGTCGGCGGCGTCTGAAATCAAACTTTCATCCAGAAACCTGTCCATTATTTTCGGCCCGAGGCCGCTGATATCGAAAGCCGGACGCGAAACGAAATGATAAAGAGATTCCCGGTGGCGAGCTCCGCAAGTTTTACTTGAACATCTTGAAATCACGCCTGCCCGGACGACTTTTGAGCCGTCTATCGGGCAACGAGCCGGCATTTTGAATTCCTTTTCCCTGCCGGTTCGCATCTCCTCCAAAACTTTGGTTATTTGCGGAATAACGTCGCCAGCCCGGCTGACTATGACCGTATCGCCTATTTTGAGGCCGAGACGCCTGATTTCGTCGGCATTGTGCAAAGTCGCGTGGGTAATCGTGACTCCGCCGACCCGCACCGGCCTCATTACGGCAACCGGCGTCAGGGCGCCGGTCCGGCCCACCTGAACTTTTATCTTTTCTACGACTGTCGTCGCTTCGCGCGGAGAAAATTTGTAGGCGATGGCGGCGCGGGGCGCTTTGCCGATGACTCCGGCGGCATCATAGGTTCCGTTGTCATCCAAAATTATAACGACGCCGTCTATTTCGTAAGGAAGTTTTTCGCGGTTTTTTTCCCAATAATCCCGGAATTCGAAAATGTCTTTTACCGTCGGACAAATCTTGTTGTTTGGGTTTACCCGGAAACCGAATTTATCAAGAATCGCGTGTTCTTCGCTGTGTTTTTTCTGGCCCAGTTTCGTCACGATGTCGTATTGAAACGAGTCGAGTCCGCGGCTCGCCGTGATTTTCGAGTCAAGCTGGCGGATGGACCCAGCGGCGACATTGCGCGGATTGGCGTAAGGTTTGAGTCCTTTCTTTTTTTGTTCCCTGTTAATCGCCGCGAATTCTTTCTTGTTTAAAAAAATTTCTCCTCGGACAACCAACCGTTTTGGAATTTGGAATTTGGAATTTGGAATTTCTATTTTTAGCGGTATTGCCTCTATTGTTTTAAGATTCTCGGTAACATCTTCCCCCACCTCGCCGTCGCCGCGCGTGGACGCCTGCGTCAGAACGCCGTTTTCGTAAACCAGCTCCACCGCCAAGCCGTCTATTTTTAATTCCCCGTAAAAAGGCCCATCGACTTTCTTTCCCATAAGATTCGAAATTCTTTTCAGCCAGTCGTTAACGTCGTTTTCCGAAAAAGCGTCGTTGAACGAAAGCATTCGCTCCTCATGGCGAACTTTTTTGAATTGTTTAAGCGGTTCGCCGCCGACGCGCTGGGTCGGCGAATCCGAAGTAATCAATTCCGGAAAAAGTTGTTCCAGATCGAAAAGTTCTTTTTTGAGCGCGTCCTCGGCTTCGGGGGAAATCGTTTCTTTGTTAAAAACCAGCCGTTCGTATCTGTGTTTTTCTATCGTTTTTCTGAGTTTCCTTATTCTTTCCCCGGCGGTTTTTTTGTCGATTGATTTTGTTTTGTCCGTTTTCATGCGTCTTCACAGATTCAGTTCAAAAACCCTTGATAGGGCCCCTGACCTGCCGAAAGACCTTATTACTGAAGTCGAAGAGTTGGCGCAGCTGTCCAGCTGGTTTAAGGAAGAATCGTAACAAGTTGCAGTGAACGAGGCGCCGTTTGAAAACACGGGCGCTTGGTCTGAGGAGGTCGGCCTTGTGAATTGGTAAATGCCCCAGTCTAGCCCGGCATCCGCCGCAAAAATGGCTTTTGCGGAATCCGTTACGTTTGAAGACATTCTAATTTGATAAACCGTCAGCAAACCGGCGATGGCCGTGGCTCCGAGCATTATCATGCCTAACGTCAAAACGCTCAGAAGCATAATCTGGCCTTTTTTAAAAAAACCGCGCTTAGGCATAAAGTTGCTGAATTTCATTTCTTTAAGCGCCTATTATCCTGGAACTGACCGTTGTCTGGAAATTGACATTGTACATTGACGACGATTGGTCTTTTGGTTTCGCGCCAATCAAAACCGTAACCCGCGGCGGATAACCGTCGTCGTCCTGATTCCCGGAAATTATGAATGTCAGATAATCTATCGAAACCTTGCTGCTGGTTATTTCCTGTCCGGGAATACAATTCGAGCCGATAATCCTGTTGACTGCCCCGTTTTCCAAGCAATAAGTGATTGTGTTTCCGCTTGAATTTACGAAAGAAAGCACACTTGATGACGGACAGGAATTTCCGTTAATACAGAAATTAAATCCGGTCCTTATCTCTCTCGCCATCTGTTCGATGACAATGCTCATGTTGTTGTTAACATATGTAAACGCAGACGATTGTCGTTCGGTCCTCAGCGACCTGATGAACCCCCCGACGACTAAAAGCATGGCTACCGAAAAAATTCCGAGGGAAACCATTATTTCCACCAGGGTGAAACCTCTGTTTTTTTTATGTAAGTTTTTTTTCATTGCCCTATGTGCGCCAATTCATGAAATGGTCTTCCAGATTAACCCGGAAACTTCCTCCGCCGAGGCCGGTCCAAAAAACTATGGAATTGATTTTCATTTCATATTGACTTACAAATGTCACCCTGATGAGACGCTTAAATGGAGTTTGGATTGAGCCGCCATACCCGTAAATGTGGCTGTTTGGGTTGTATGTCAAAAACCTGTCCTGATTTGGCGAAAGAGAACGGCTGTTATATTCAGCCTCATAATCGCCGCTGCCGCCTGAGAAACCATAACTCCAGGCGTTTTTCTGGATACCGTTAGTGTCAACGATATTTCTTGCAATTTCGATTCCTTCGGCGGCAATGTAGGTTGCCACGTAGCTCTCTGTTGAAGACCGGTTAAGGCTTAAAGACCGGCTCAGCAACGAGAAAACGGCCATGAAACCTACCGTCAGAAAAGAAAGGGCTACCAGCGCTTCAACCAAAGACTGTCCGCGCCTTGAATAAAGCGGATTGCCTAAGGACGGCAATTTGAAAAACTTATTTTTTCGGGGCATGACTTGGAATAATTATACCCTGAAAGAAATTAAATAAAACGGCCGTTATCCGATTCGTCTAAAAATCGATAAGCCCGGCCGAATTGATGTTTATCTTGACCGAAAGGGAGCCATCGATTGTCTGGAGATAAATGACAGCGGAGCCGTTTTTAATTATGGTTCCTCCTGAATTTACAAGCGTTATCGGGTCGGGGGGAACAAAAAGAACGTCATCAAGACGCGAACCGCCTTGAGGCAAACCAACCAGTTTGACATTGCCGCCCAAAACGAAAGTTGAAATTGCGTCTTGCGAACCAGCGTTTATCTCATTTATGTTCTGGCAATTGGCGATACCGGCTTTGTTATAGCTGAAAATATAGTATTTCATCGCCGCGTAATCAAAATGAACGCCGTAACCGCAAACGGTTGGAGTGGAAGGTTTGACGTACGAACCGAGGGCCAGCGACTTGGCGCGAAAAATCGCCTGGATGAGTTTTGTTTCCTCGGCGTAAAGAGCAAGCTGCTGGCGGCTGGTGTGGTTATAAGAAATCAGGATTGATGAAAAGAGAACGGCTATGCCCAACGCCACCAGAAGTTCAATGATGGTAAAACCTGTTTTTTTTGGCGTTATCACGGCTCTTTTGAAAAGCTTCATGATTGAACTTATTTTACACCAAAAAATCAGGGATGCGCCATTACATCATTAAAAGGCCTAAATAAAAGTCGATTATTTCGTAGCCGAAGAAAAAAACAATCAAACCGGATGCCCCAAGAAACGGCCCGAAAGCTATGTGGCTTCTGGCGTTTTTCTTTTTTAAGATAATCGCTCCGAGTCCGAAGAGCGAACCGATTATGAATGACAATATGGCGACAAGCAAAATATCGGGCCAGCCGAAAACAAAACCCATCGCCGCGGCAAGTTTCATGTCTCCGCCACCCATGCCGCGCCCCTTTGTAATCAGAATTAAAGAAGCAAAGAAGATGCACGCGATTGCCGCCGCGAACAGATGATTCAGCCATGGATTCAAACGCCAGCCGAAAAGCATGCCGTAGTGTCCCAAAAAAGAACCGGACAGTTCGCCAAACGGCTGAAAGGCGGTTATCAAAATTCCCGACAAAACAAGCGCCACATTAGCTTCGTCCGGAATTATCTTTAAGCGATAATCTATAAAGGAAACCAGCAGAAGAACTGAAAAAACGAATATCCACAAAGCCGGCAGGATATAAAGTTTTTCGCCCTGGACTGAATAATCCAAAACATAGCGCGCCTCAAGGCTTGCAGGAATAAAAACAAAGAGAAAACCGCTCGTTATTTCAATTAAAAAATAACGCCAGCCGATCCGGCGTTTGCAAGACCGACATCTGCCTTTTTGTAAAATGAAACTTAAAACAGGAATAAGTTCGAACCAGCGCAGCTTAACGCCGCACATCTCGCAGCTCGAGCGTCCGCCGATAATCTTTCTGTCCCAAATCGGCAAATCTTCTCGGTAGCGGTCGGAAATCACGCCCAGAAAACTGCCAACGGCGGCGCCGAAAATAAACAGGAAAAAATTCATCCCGTTTAGAAAATTAATAAAAAAAGATTTTTAATATGAAAATATCTCAATTACAAGAGGGGGGGGTTTTTGGCCGACAAATTACTTATTTTGATTTTCCAACGGGATTCATGATTGCCTAAAAATTACGCCTTACTGCAAAAAACAAAAGCCCGGATTGCCCCGGGCCGAACCGTTTAGAATTTTATGCAGTAGTGACCGCTTGTGGCGCAATCAACGCCGAACTCGTTTGTTTTATAACTTTGCTGAAGGGCCGGATTATTCGTGTCTTCCAGATTGGATTCTAGTATGTAGATTGAGCCATCGCTATTCGTTCCATACGAATAACTTTTGCCGCCGCTCGGGTCGTTGGGAACGCTATTTATTCCAATGTTGCTGGCGGTCAGGGCGGTTACAAGACCAGACCAACTATTGCCCAATGAACTAAAACCGCCGCATGGAGCGCTTGCTTGAGTTGTGCCGGGATAGTATCCGCATTTAGAATAATAAAGTTCAAGCGCGTTTTGAACCTGGCGCAGGTCCGATATGCGTCTAGCGTCTCTTCCTTGGCGCTGAGCTGGACCGAAACCGACCAAAACCATACTGGCCAAGACTGCTATGATTGCGACGACTATGAGAATTTCGATAAGCGTGAATCCTTTTTTCATACTTTCAAGTATAACATATTGGTTTCATGGGGTATTGTGGAAAACTAATGGATAGTTCCCACAAGCTGGTAAATTGGCAAAATGACAGAAGCGAAAAGCAATCCGACTAAAATACCCATTCCTATGATAAGAACGGGTTGGATCAATTCGACTACATTGCTTATAGCCGCGTCGGCTTCCCGTCCATAAAACGAAGAAAGCCGGGAGAAGGTGGATTCAAGCTGTCCGGCCGCTTCGCCGACCGCGAGCATCTGGGTCACCATCGGCGGAAAATGGCTTTTGTAGTTGGAAGCCGCGGCGGAAAGCGTTTGCCCCTGACGCACGTCCTCGGCCATTTGATTCATTATTTCGCGATAAACTACGCTGTCCGACGTTTGGCCGATTATCTCAAGCGTCTGCACCACGGGAACGCCTCCTTTCAAAAGCATGGAGGCTGCATTGGATATTCTGGTAATGGTCAGGGGAAGATAAATTTCTTTAAGTATTGGCAATGAAACTTTAAGCTCGTCTTTGAAAGCTTTACCCTCGGAGGTCTGAAGATAATCCACTGTCATCAAAAAAATAACGAACACCGCGAAAATGACTATCGGCCACCACTGATTGAGAAAGGAACTTATCCCGACCAGTATCGCCGTGAACAACGGAAGCTTCACGCCTGCTTCCTCGAATATCGGTCCTATTTGCGGAACCACGAATGTCGTCAAAATGAAAGAAACGACGACGAATAGAACAATCAAAATAGCGGGATAAATCAGGGCGGATTGCGTTTTTTGCATGAGGGAATACTCCCGCTCGAGATAATCCGCCAAAAAACCAGTGACGCTCTCAAGGTTGCCGGTGACTTCGGCCGCCCTAATCATGCTTGAAAAAAAACCGGAAAAAATTTGCGGCTGCCGATCGATTGCTTGCGAAAGAGACAGACCGGAGTCAATGTCCTCGGAAATCTGGAGTACCGCTTCCTTCAAAGCCGGACTGGCCGTCTGTTCGCGAAGAGTTTTAAGACTTATGTTCAAGGGCACTTTCGCTCCGAGAAGCATGGCTAATTGGCGGGTGAATATGACAAGTTCTTTTTGGCGTAAACGATTGAAGAAATAATTGGCCAACTTGTCATACCAACTTGATTTCTCCGATTCTTCAATGCTCAAAATGAAAAGGTTGTGGCTGGTTAAAATGCTCGTAGCCGCATCCTTGCTTGGCGCTTCCACCACCCCCATTTGGTTTTCTCCCTCCTTAGTCTTTGCCTGATATTTAAACTTCATTGTTTTACGAACTTACGAATTGATTGCGAATATACGAATTTGTTAATTAACCGATATTGGTAATTTTCCCCGTTAAAATTATTCTTACATTCGTAAAAATTCGTATTTCCTAAATTACAGCATCCTTTCCAAAAGAATCCTGAGCTCTGCCGGGTTCTGCGAATAAAGTTCCGCATTTTCCAAAGAAACCTCTTTGTTTTTGACGAGGCCGGCGAGCGAGCGGTTCATTGTAACCATACCTTCCTGAAGGCTCGTTTCTATCACCAGGTCTATTTGATATATCTTCCTTTCGCGGATGAGATTCCTGATGGCCGGATTGACTATCATTATTTCAAGCACAGGCACGCGACCGCCGGAAAGCCGCGGGAGAAGCCTTTCCGAAACTATTGCCACAAGAGTGGAGGCGAGCTGAGAAACGACCTGCCCCTGCTGTTCGGAAGTGAACGAGTCTATTATTCTGTCTACCGTCTGGGAGGCCGAATTGGTGTGAAGCGTTGAAAAAACAAGATGTCCCGTTTCGGCCGCGGTCATGGCCGTTGAAATTGAAACAGAGTCGCGCATCTCGCCTATCATTATCACGTCCGGGTCCTGCCGAAGAATGGTCCTGAGGCCCGCGTGAAAACTGGGGGTGTCGTTGCCGACTTCCCTTTGAGAAACGATGCACCTGTCCTGAACGAAAATATATTCAATCGGATCTTCGATTGTGACAATATGGTCGGTTCTGTTGTGGTTTACTTCGTCAAGCATCGCGGCCAAAGTCGTTGACTTGCCGTGTCCCGCCGGCCCCACAACCAAAACGAATCCCTGGGAAATTTTGGTGAATTCGTGCAATATCGGCAGAAGATTTAATTCTTCAATGGTTTTTATCCTGGCTGGTATGAGACGCAACGAGGCAGCCATGTAGCCGCGCTGGAAATAAACATTGACCCTAAACCTGGCTTTGTCCTCTAAGTTGTAAGCGAAATCAAGCTGACGTTCCTTAAGAAACCTTTCTTTTTGTTCGGCCGTCAAAAGCACGGAAACAAGCTGGTCTATCGTTTCCGGAGTCAGCTGGGGCTCTTTCTGTATCGGAACAAGAACGCCGTCAACCCGCAGGGTCGGCCTGCGACCGACCGCCATGTGCAAATCGGAAGCGTTCTGCCTGGCGGCAGTAATCAAAATCTCGTTAATTTTTTCCTGCGGAGTAGGCATAGATGGTTGGAAAAATTAAATATTAAAAATAAAAATTATCAGATTTTTTAATTTTACTTTTTTATTTTTCATTTACATTATATCACGCTTCCTGTGTTTCCCCAATCACTTCCTCGACGCTTACCAAGCCGGAAAGCGCTTTAAGAATCCCATCCTGACGCATCGTTATCATTCCCTGACGCTTGGCTTCTTCAAAAATCCGCCGCGCCGTAGGTCCGGTGTTGATTATTTCTTCGAGCTCCCTGGACATCTTGAAAATCTCGAATATGGCTATGCGCCCGATTACTCCTCGTCCCTGACACTTGGGACATCCGGCGCCTTTATAGATTTTATACGGCTCCTCGTAATCCGGCGCGGTTTTCGGCGGTAAATCCGCCAATGCTTTTTTGATTATTTTCTGGACCTCCGGGGGCGCCGTTTCGGCTTTTTTGCAATTCTGACAAAGCTGCCCGATTAACCGCTGAGATATCATCAAATTGAGCGATGACGGAATTAGAAATGGTTCCACCTTCATGTCTATCAGACGAGGTATTACGCCAACGGCGTTGTTGGTATGAAGGGTGGAAAGAACGATATGTCCGGTAAGGGCGGAATGAACGGCCAAACCGGCGGTTTCGTTGTCTCTTATTTCGCCGACCATGATTATGTCGGGGTCTTGCCTAAGGATTTCGCGCAACCCCGAAGCGAAATCATAACCTATTTCCGGTCGAACCTGCGATTGATTTATTCCGGAAATGAAATATTCCACCGGGTCCTCAAGGCTCAAAATGTTTACGTTTTCTTTATTAAGGGTTTGAAGAAGCGCGTACAGCGTAGTGGTTTTTCCGGAACCTGTAGGACCGGTTATCAGTATCATTCCGAAAGGCCTTGAAAGGCCTTCTTTGACTATTTCGAGGTTTTTCCCCTCCAAGCCGAGTTGGCTGAAACTTTTGAGTCCAATCGAGGGGTCGAGTACGCGTATGGCAACCTTCTCTCCGAGAGGAGTCGGAAAAGTGGAAACACGAAAGTCTATTTCTTTGTCAAAAACCTTTGTCCGGAAACGCCCATTTTGGGGAATTCTTGTCTCGTCTATTTTAAGATTTGAAATAACTTTGACGCGCGAAACAACCGGCTGAGCAAGTTCGGCGGGTAAAGTTGTTTCTTCTTTAAGCTGGCCGTCTATTCTGAATCTTATCCTTAAATAATTCTCCAGGGGTTCTATGTGGATGTCAGAAGCGCCCCTTTGCACCGCTTCGCTGAAAGTTTTTGCGACAATTCTGATTATTGGCGCGTCTTCCGAACTGGCAATCGCCGTCTCATCAAGATTGACCAGCGGCCGGCCCGTAGCGGCGCTTTTTAAGTTAAGCGAGCGAACCGCGGCTTCCACTTCGCTCTTGTAAGGAGAATACTTTTTGAGCACATCCTGCCAGTCGGCGTAGGAAACGATATAAACGCCCAAGTTGAGACGAAGGCGGCGGGCTATGAATTTCAAAGCTTCTTGCGCTTTTTGGTCGTCGGGATGCACCATTCCGATTACCAAAAGATTGTCGTTTTTGGAAAGAGGCACCGCTCCGTACGTTCTTACTGTTTCCTCCGGTATCAATTCCAAAAGAGCGTCGTCGAGTTTGGAAACATCAATTTTCTGGTAGGGTATTTTGAGGACCTCGCTCTTTACTTTGGCCATCTCGACGTCATTAACCAGACGCTCCGAATAAATAAGGTTTTCTACTGAACGGTTTGAAAGGAACGATTCTCTTTTTAGTTTATTGGAAACTTCCTCGCTTATAAGTCCCCTTTTTTGGATTTCAGATAAAAGTTGTTCGGTGGTCATTGATTTTTACGAAATACTAAAGAGTACGAATATAAGAATAATTTTAGCGGCAAAAAGTTTTTAGTAACAAGCATTCGTACATTCGTAAAAATTCGTATTTCGTAAACTTTAGAACCCCAAAAATGGATTCGTTCTGCCGATATCCTTGGGTTCCACGGCAGTAATGTGTTGTTTTAACGCCTGAAATTGCGGACTATTGATAAGCTGGTCCGAACTTATGTTTATTTTGGAAAGCTGCTGAACATCTTTAAAAGACGAGGATGCCGTAAACTGAATCAGCTCCGGTTTTTTGAAGAAAATGTAGTAAATGCCCGACCCTATTATTATCAGTATGGCAATCCAAACCAAGAAGTCAATCAATGCGTTGTTGTTTCCTTTTTCTTCAATTATCATTGCCATATTTTTATCAAGGATTTTGATAATAAGCGGTAATCGTCAAATCGTAAGTGTAAATGTTTTGGCTTGGTTTTCCGGCCGGCTGGAGGTCGATTTTTTTGACGTCGAAAATTCTGATATTCGTTTCTAAATTACCCAGAAAAGATTTGAAATCCTCGTAAGACCCGATTATTTTAACCTGAAAATCGACTGAACCGAAAGGTTTGACTAATAATTGACCGGAAGCGCCTTCGTCGGAAGCCACAAAATTTACTGGCAAACTTACGGTCGTTCCCTGCATTAAAAGCTCGTTTACCTGAACGAGGCCGCTTATTTGAGAAAAAACGCCGGCCAAGTCAGGCGACAACGGAAGAATGGAAGAAACGACGCCCTGAAGTTCGCCTTTTCCTTTGTAAGAATCGATAAGTTTCTGCAACTGAGAAATGGCCGCCTTTTGATTGTCAACGAAGTCTTGGCGGCTGATTACTTGCGCTCTGATGTTTTGGTCGTCTTCGTTGGCCGGCAATATCAAATTGAAATAGACGATCATCGTCGCCGTAAAAAGGACGAAAGAAATTATCAGGCTTAAAAATCTTTTTGTGGTCTGTTTCATTTTAAAAGTGGAATATTATTGTTGAACTGCCGTTTGACTAAAGGCGTTGTCCGCCAGGAACAAAGTTATGTCGAACTGCCACAAATTGTTGGCGGAAGATATAAAAGTGTTAATGGCGATTTTCAGGACAAGCGGGTTATTTTGAAAAACCAATAACTGGCCGGCAAAATCGTCGATTGTCTTTGAGGCGCCGCTTAAATTCAGCCGATTGTTGGAAGACGAAAGACTTAACTTGGTGTAATAAACGTTCGCTCTCGTATTTTTTTCCAGCCACTTGAAAATTTGGGAAGAAACAACGTGCCGACTAAAAATATTTTGGAGGTTGATTGTTTGCGAGTAAAAAGAAATGAGCTTGTTTTGCTCTTCCGGAGGAACCTGCTGACCGAAAGTTTTTATCTGACTGTCAAGCTCAGCCACCTGATTTTCCAAATATGGTTTATATCCGAAAACAAGGCCGATGTACGCCGCAAAACCAATGAAAAAAACCGTTCCGCTGAACATGAGTATCTTACCCGACCATCCGGGGGTTTGAGCCGATTCGCGGCTGAGCCGATCTATTAATTGTTCCGGAAGTGGCATATTTTTAAAAAATTTTGTGTTGTTGGAGTTGCTCCGGTATCAAATAAATTCCCTCAAAGCCAATCCCAGGGACACGCTCAAAAAAGAATTCAGTTCTTTGGCAAACGGTTCAATCGAAGAAGGATATTCCAACCTGGAAAGCGGGGTGGCTTTGACCGTTGGCACGCCTAGGCGGGACTCAAAATATTTTTCAACCCCAACCAGATTGGCGCCTCCTCCGCTAAGAACGGCTCTTTCGACTTTTTTGGAATTCGGAACTTGGCTTTTATAATTGAATTCCGCTCTTTTTACCTCATTAATTATAGCATCAAGAAAAGGCAGCATGATTGTGGATAACTCGTAATTTTGGCCGGTTCCTCCAACGCCTTTTTCCCTCTTAAGTTCTTCGGCGCGCAGGGGGTTTATGTTTAAACCGGAAGACACGGCTTGGGTCAGAGACGCTCCGCCAAAGTCGCTCTGACCGCTGAAACGTATCGTTCCTCCGTCGGCGATTATTATGGCCGTTGAACGACTGCCGATGTCAATAATGAAAGTTGGCGTCGGGTCGCCCCCGACGAGCGCCCTCAATAAACTCAAACTTTCTATTTCCAGGGCAGCCAGGCGCAACCCCGCTTCTTTGAAAATACGTTGGTATTTTTTCACCTGTTCTCGCGGAACGGAAATCAAAAGTATTTGCTGTGAAAGAAATCCCTTGTCGTCGCGATATTCGCCGACTTTCATCCAATCTATGACTACTTCTGAAATAGGCATCGGTATGTAATTTTTCGCCTCGAAAGAAAGAGCTTTTTCCAAATCGTTCTTGGGCATTTCGGGAAAAGTCAAAATCGTGGTTAAACCCGAAAAAACCGGGAGAGAAGCCAAAGCTTCTGTTGTGTTGGGTTTCATTTCTCCGATGGCGGTTTTTAAAAGTTCCGAAACTTCGTTTTCAAAAAGTTTAAGATTGCTGGTTTGGATGGCCGTATTGGCCCGAAGAAGAGAACCCTTGTCTTCCAATATGCAATAATTCGTCAGGCGCGGCGAATTTTTGCCCTGTTCGACTTCCGCTATTTTTATGGAAGTGGTGCCTATATCCACCCCGAGGTAAACGGGGGCTATTTTTTGTTTGATGAATCCAAAAAAGTCCATTGCTTTGAAGATATCCGGCATAGTTGTTTACATTTGGCAACGAGGAGTAAAGTAAAAATTTATTTTTATTTTATCCGAGCGAACCAAATGATGAAAGGAAGTTTCATACATTTGGCAACGAGGAGTAAAGTAAAAACATGAACGCTTTTACTTTCTACGAGCGACCTGATTGAAGCGTTGTCATGTTTTATGACAACGTTTATATTATAGCACGGCTTCCGCCGGTTTGGAGAGGTATAATGGTTATTTAAGGTAGCGCGCATAAAAAATTATGGAAAATTATTTTCGTTCTTTCATCCATTCCGTCTTAAGCGTTTTGTTTCCACCCGTCTGCGCCGGCTGCGGGAAAAACATAGACGGCGGGGAAATCGTCTGTCGTTTCTGTTTCGGGAAAATTACGCTCAATAAATCCCTTTTCTGCGGCAAGTGCGGAGCGCGGCTGCCGGAAAACAAAAAAATATGCCATCCTGATTTCCCGTATATTCTCGGAGCGGCGGCTTCATACAAAGACGATGTTCCGCGCCGCCTGGTCCATGAACTGAAATTCAAATTCGTCAAAGACGCCGCGCGGCCACTGGCCGAAATCCTTATTGCCTATGCCAAAAATCTGAACTTGGCGGAAAGCCTGCCTGCGCAGGCAGGCGGCTGGCTTGTCGTGCCGGTGCCGCTCGGGAAAAAACGCCTGCGGCGGCGCGGATTCAATCAGGCCGATTTGATAGCGGAAATTTTCGCCGGACATTTCGGACTCGAAGCGGAAAAAGGCGGCTTGGTGCGTTTGAAAGAAACCAAGCCGCAAAGCGAGATGGATAATTTCGAATCGCGCCTGAAAAACGCAAAAGGCTGCTTCGCGGTCGTCGCGCCGGAAAAATTCGCCGGCAGGAATATTTTTCTCGTGGACGACGTGACCACTTCCGGAGCGACCTTTTTCGAAGCGGCGGTTTCCTTGAAAAAAGCAGGCGCCAGGAAAATAATCGCTCTGGCCGCGGTCAAAGGATAAACGGTTTGGCAAAATGGAGCGTCAATGTTAACATTTCAAAATGGAACGCTTCAGTATCGAGTGGCAAGCTCCCGAATTCGAATATCGCGATAAGCATGTTTCATGGTACTGGCTGAGCGTGATGATAGCGATAGTTCTTTTGAGCGTTTCGATTTTGCAAAAAAATTTCCTTTTCGCCGTTTTCATAGTCATCGCTGAAATTCTCGTGATGGTCTGGGCTAACCGAAAACCGAGAACGATTCTTTTCAAGCTCGATGAAAAAGGACTGACAGTTGACGGCGGCAAATTTTACCCTTATTCGGAGATTGAGGCTTTTTGCGTAAGGGAAAACGAACCGGACGAATGGTCGGAGGTGGCGTTCCGGCTGCGGAGAGGCATCCGTCCGTGGTTAAAAACAATTACTCCGGCCAAGCGCCTTCCTGAAATAGAAAAAGCTCTTAAGCCGATAGTCGGAAAAACCGAATTCGAGGAGTCGTTTATCGACTCAATTGAAAGGTTGATAGGATTTTAAGCCGGGCCCAAAATGGGAGTTTATGTGGTTTAATGAATGAGATTCTGGGTTCAGGAGATAAGTCCAATGCCCTCGTCGTTCAACGGACAGGACGCGAGATTGCGGATCTCGTGATAGAGGTTCGATTCCTCTCGGGGGCACAAATTTTCGGCGAGTCGGAATTTTCAAGCTACGCAAAATGAGAATTATTTATTTGTTATTAATAATTTTCATTGCCGGAACGGCTTTGTTTTTTTATTGGACGAGTAATTTCAACGAGATAGGAAATTTAACCGAAACGGGAGGAGTCGCGGCGCGGGTTAAAGAAGACACCAAAAGCCAGCCGGTTAATATAAGCTCCACTACTACAACAAATATAAAATCAACTACTACAAAAAGTCCTGCGCCGCCCGGATTCATCGGACCGACAGGACAGCCGAGTATCATCGGGCCGCAAGGACAGCCGCCGAACTATTAGACAAACCATAATCTAGAAAGTAGAATCTATAAAGTAGAAATTTGGCCGTTGATTTTTGACTTTCATCAGTCCGGTCAAAATTCTGTTTTCCACTTTCTATTTTCTGTATAAGGCGGGTGTAGCACAGTGGCAGTGCATCTGGTTGCCAATCAGAGTACGAGGGTTCGATTCCCTTCACCCGCTCAAAAATTGTGAACAATTTTTGAGCGGGGCTCGCCGCAGGCGGCCCGCTCCCCATAAAATATGTATTGTGCCGGCTTTGACTAATTGCCCGGCTGTTTTTATTATATCAGGTAGTGAAAATTCGACCGCCCGTTCATCAAATGGCAAAAAGCGGTTATTATTTACGATTATGTTGCTTATTTCATCGATATTGAGAAATGCGAATGTGAAAAACTGCCGAAGTCGAATTTCCACTACCTGATATAATAGTCATTGTGGCTCCAAGTAACCGGCGCCTTTTTATATCGTTTTCAATGTTAGATGGCGAAATAAAGTTAATAGAGAACGCCGTCAGGGGTAAGGCCTCGGCTTTTGGCCTGCTTTATGACCATTACCAGCCCAAAATATACCGGTTCGTTCTGATCAAAATCGGCCGTCGTGAGGACGCCGAGGACCTTACTCATCAGGTATTTCTTAACGCCTGGCAGAACATTTCAAACTACAAGGATTTGGGATTCCCTTTTTCAAGCTGGCTCTACCGCATCGCGAGAAACCAGATAATCGACCGTTATCGAACCAAGAAACAGGAAGTTGGTTTGGAAATAGTTGATGAAGAATACTTCTCGGATTTCGGGCTGAATGAGAAAAACCTGGAAGAAAAAATCCAGCTCGAACGCGTAATGAAGGCGATGAAAGAACTAAAACAGGATTATCAGGACGTCCTGATAATGAGGTTCGTGGAAGACCTTTCCGTAAAAGAAGTCGCCGCGACGGTTGAAAAAAGCGAAGGAGCGGTAAAGCTCATGCAGCACAGGGCGGTCAAGGAATTGAAAAAAGTTTTGGAAAAAAAAATGCCGGGCAGTGAAAATTCGACTGCCGCGCAAAGCGCAAAATGATAGGAGTCGAATAATTGTTATCTGGTTGAAATAACGTAAAGATAAAATATCGAAGTCATAAAACAAATTTAGTCGAATTTCTACTACCTGGCATGGAACCAATTGAACTTCTAAAAAAATTTAAACATCTCGGGGCCGACTCGGATTATACGAGAAAGTCCAAGATAGTTATCCTAAGTCAAGGCAACGACAAGCTGGCCGGTTTTTCGCTGGCCTCCAGGGAAATAGCGGCTGGCGTTTTCCGCTCCGGCTGGTCTATCGCCATGACGGCCGTAATGCTCCTTTTGGCGATAGGAAGTTTCTCGATTTTAAAAATACTGTCGCCGGCAAAAACTTCGGTTGTTGATATCGGCGGGCTCAGAGCCGAGGCCCAGGCGATAGACGCGCAAATAGAACTCACCAATGTTTTTTATAACGACATTCTCGGCCTGGAAAACAAAACAAGCACCGTTAGCGCCGCTCCGCCGGAAGTAAAATCCCCGAAAGCCGCCACTGTGCCGACGCAAAACGAGATTAACGCCAGCCTGGGGAGCGCCGAAACGACTTCCACCAAGCCGACAATCGACTCGGTTCTTGACGCGCTTTCCCGGTAAATTATGAATAAAAGCATCTATACTATAGTTTTTGGCGTTTTCGCCGCAGCGGCGCTGGCGGCAACGCCCTTTTATTCGGCAAACAGCAAGGTTTACGCCGAAAACAACTGCGATTTCAGGCAAGGCCTCAAAAATCTTTCCATGGCCGGAACCGATTCCCGAGAAAACTACAGCCAGGAAAACGTAAGGAAAGAACTTGATGTCAGAAAAGAAATCCTGAACCTGGCGACTGACTGCGCCATAGGCGAGGCTTTGGAAATTCAATCCAACGTAAAATCGGCGCAGGCGAACTATCCGGAGATACGCGACGACCGGAACAGGATTCTTTCAAGATTGGATGAAATAATTTCATATTATCGAATCCAAAAGGACGCAATAAAAGACCTCGGAATCGAAGGCAGTAAAATATTTTCGGCAAACTTGAGAATTTGGAGAGATTCGAATTATGTTCCGATGGACGAACTCGGCAAAAATTTTCTTATTTTCGCCAAAAACCAGGATATTCTCCAAATCACGCAAAACAGATTTAACCAGATAAGCTTGACGCTTAAAACGCTTGGTCTGGCAGACAATCAAAAAATAAGCGACATTTTAAATCAGGCGAGAAAAAACCTCCGTCTGGCCGGCGAAAACAACGACTCTGTGAAAAATATTTTCAAAAGGCTTGCTTGGCCGAATGACGCCTCCGACCTGATGGTATCATCTCTCCGGTATTTGAAAGACGCGTATCAGAACTTTTTCGATATCAGCAAAGAAGCGCAGGAAATAATATCCAGCGCCAAGTAAGCGAAAATAAAAGCCCTTCCTTTAAGGAAGGGCTTTTATTTTCAAATCAGACGCCGTTTACTTTACTGCTTCTTTGAGAACCTTGCCGGCGCGGAATTTCGGCTTTGTTGAAGCCGCAATCTGGATTGTTTCGCCTGTTTTCGGGTTGCGACCCTGGCGCGCGGCCCGCTTGACGACGCGGAAAGTTCCGAAACCGGTGATGGCGACATCTTCGCCCCGGCCCAGCGTCTTTACGATGCTGTCGAAGACCGCTTCGACGGCACGGTGAGCCACGGCCTTTGTTTCAAAACCGGCCGCTTTCATTACTGCCTCGACTAATCCATCTTTGGTCATTTTAATAAATTGTTGGAAACGTAAACCGACCTTTTTACCCGCCTAAATTTTCGGAAAAAATTTGGGGGTTAATCTTTTGTTGGAATTAAGTATAGCAAAATCGCGTCAAAACGCCAATCCTGTCAAAATTAACATCAGTGTCCCGCCGGATTGATGCCGAGTTGCCTGAAAATCGGTTCAAGCTGGTCGTAGGAAGGGCTTTTGACTATGTCGAATTTTTTAATTGCGTTTTCAAGATGCAATTTGGCATCGTCGTATTTTCCGCCGTAAAAATAAGCGACGCCGAGCTTGATTTCCGTTTCGACATCCGTTCGCCCGGACATTTCCCATGCAAGCTTGTAAAGCTCAGTAGCCTCGTCCAGATACCCGGAATCTGCGAAAAATCCGGCGACAACCCTCGGCTCGTAAAACGTGCTCCACTCGCGGCCCATTGCGATCGCGGCTTTGATTTCATTGTATCCGGCCGTTTTATCGCCCGTAGCGTAAGCCATAATGCCGTAGTAAAAATGTGCGTCGGGAACTCCCGGCGAATAATCCAGAACCCGCTTCAGTATGGAAAGCGCGCCGGCGTAATCCCCTTCAATGGTTTTTGTCTTCGCAAGATAAAAATAGGTTTCCTGGCGATTCGGGCTTATTTCGAGCGCTATTCTCGCTTCGTCTTCCGCCTTTTGAGTAAATTCCTTCGGATTTATTTTTGCCACTTCGTTGTAAAGATTAACCAGGGCGTAATGATTGAAAGCGTCTTCCGGATGCTGGTCGCGGACTTTTTCCATCGCCTGAACCGCCTTCAGAACGTCTTCGTCGGACACGGTTCCGGGATAATTGAAATATTGACCGGCGACGGCAATTGCGTAGTCGCGCTTGAAATTCCACGAGTAAGGGCTCCAGATATTTCCTGCGTTTTCGAACGAACGGAGTCCGAAAAAAATATCCTGGCTCAAAAATTTCTGGAATCCTTCGTATTGATGGTATGAAGCCATAAGCGATTGGATGTTTACGGCATAAACAGGAACAGCCGCAAGGGCCAGGCACGAACCGAGAACGGCGCCCGATATTCTTGAACCTCCCGAAAATTGTCCGGCAGAATCGTTTCCGCCGGCGACTTCGGCCGGCTTTTCGCGGAAAGACCCGTTAGTCGCGCCAAAAAAGAGGTAAAACATCAAAAGCGGACCGATTGTTTCAAAAAAGAATGACTGGCCGACCACATACGAGACCAAGGCGGCGATAAAAACCGCTCGCCATAGTTTGTCTTTTTGTTTCATTGCCTCGTAAGCGGCGGCGCCGAACAAAGAAAGAAGCGCCAGGAATAAAATAATACCGCCTGAATCGGCGTATTCCACAAGGAAATTATGAGGCTTATCGGCGTGCGTCTCCTTGTAGGAAAGTTTCAGCACGCGCGGGTCGTAGTATCGGTCGAAGAGCGGCGCGAAATTTCCCGGTCCCCAGCCGAGAACCGGCTTTTCCAAAAACCCTTTCCAGCCGATATCAAGAGCCAAAAGACGCGGGAAAAGCGGACTGTCTTCCGAAAAGGAAATGGACTGGAAACGCGCCAAACCGGGGATTTTGCCCCAGAACGGATTATTTATCGTGAAGAAAAATGTTGCCGCCAAAAATACGACAGTCGCAAGAGAAACGGCGTAAGTTTTCCGGCTCGCCAAAAAACCATGCGCTCCCTCCGGCGGCCGAAAAGCGAAAAAGGCAAGGAGCGCAAGAAAACCGGCGCCCATGCCGAGAATGTCTCCCCTCGTCTGGGCGAAAAATATCACAGACACGTTGAATGCTCCCGCCGCCGCGACAAAAAATAATTTCACGTAAGGCATGCGGCCGTACAATTTCGCCTCTTTCATCAAAATGAAGAAAAGATAAACGGACAGGAAAACGTTCAAAACCAGATAACCCGTCATAAAGGTCGGGTTGCCGAAGGTCGCGCCCGGGCGCTCGCCCGGGTTTTCTACGAGCAACAAGCCCGGAATGTAAATCTGTATGTAAGCAAGCAGGCCAACGACGACCGAAACGGCCAGCGAACCATAAAAAATTTTTCTCCACGGAAGTTCTTTATAAAGAGAGGAAAGGACAAGCCCGAAAGCGGCGAGGTGAAACATGGCGAAAAATCCGATTCCCCGTTCGTAGGTCGACCAGAAGCTTCGCCAAAAATCGATACCGGTAAGCGAGGTCAAGAAATAAATTCCCAAAAAGGCCCCGCCGGCGATAACCAAGGGGGTGGGCTTCGGCCGGTATCTGGGCGATGAAATCGCGAGAGCCAGCCACAGGAAAAACAAAATTTCGACCGCCGCCTGGAAAAAAAGAATTTTGGCGAGCGTGTACGGATAAACCCCGTACCGAAAATAAAAAAGCGGCGTGCCGATGACTATGAGGAAAACGAAAATTTTAATAACTTTCAGGAGAAACTTTTCGGTCATTTTGTGGAAAACATTTTTTGCAGGAGACATTTGTTAACAATTTAAACGATCGTTCAAGTTGTTAACACTTTTAACGACTCGGGAAAATAATCCAAACCGTTAAAACCGCAGTAAAAATCATAACGGATAAATCCCTTAAAACCAAACCCCGCCAGTCCATGGACTGGCGGGGCTGATTTGAATTCGCGCGCTTCACCAAAGCGGCGGATTCAAGAGAACGACTCAACCTTACGTACCCTGCGGATAAGAAACGGAGTTGACGGAAACAGGAATGGTGGTTATCGGAATGCTGAGTCCGGAAACACCTCCCGATATGGCGTCAGTCCATTTGATATTTGTCGCGGCACTGATTGTCGCAGACAAAGTCTGGGACACGCCAGTGGCTGCAGCTTGAAGAACTCCGGACTGCGCCGTGTTTATACGGACAGTGAAGCTCTTGCTGGAGCCGCCGCTGATGGTGTAGTCGTTAAGGTTGAACGCAAGGAGTCCGCTTCCAGAGGTTGAAGCAACCGGGAAGTACGAGATTCCGTTTGCCGCGTCGTACAGAGTGACGTAACAGTTAGCACACTGTCTGGCTGGGCTGCCGCCGCTGTTGGCAAGGGTGCCATCGGCAGTGGACGTCGTGTTATAGAAGTTGGTCGTCGAAGGACCGGAACCGCTGAAGGTGACTGTAACTGAGTTGAGCTTCAGTGCGCCGGCCGAGTCGGCTGCGAAGTTAATCGTACCGATGTCGTCGATAGCCGTTCTCGTGTGGCTGCTTCCGCCAGACGCAGTGCCGGTTACGGTGAGCTTCGTCCGGAGAATGGTCTGCGCGTTGCCATTCGGCGAAGAAGTGGCAACCGTTGCAGTGGCATTCGACGTCACGCCGAGGGCAGTCACAAGACTACTCGTGGCGTTCAAGACACCATTGCTGTCAGTTGCAGTGTCAATCTTGAAGGTGTGGGCCTCGTTGTCAATAGCGCCGCTGGAGACGAATGAAGCCACGTCGCCTTTAAGAGAAAGGACGACCGAACCGGACTGGGAAATGACTACCGGGTCCGTGAAGTTGAAGTTATAGGAGTAAACGGTCGAGCTTCCGTTCGTTCCCGCCGTGCCGGCGCATCCAAGAAGCGTCGCTCCCTTGTAGAAGCAAAGATTCTGGAAACCGGTCGACGTTGAAGTTGCGTTAACCGAGTCGATTACCCTAATGTTCGTGATTTTCACGCTGTCGGCGTTGGAGGTTTCCGCAAAGAGGAAAGCCGCCAAGCTGTTTCCGGTCGAGCCCATGACAATCTGGTTAGCGGCCGGATTAGAAGAGTCGGCCGAAATCTGAAGTGCCGGCTGGCCGGCGATGGCCACGTTCTGACCTGGGGTGTTGCCGCAGGAAATCGCTGCGTAGGAACTCATTCCCGAACCCGAGCAGCCGCTCAATGTCGTGGCTGTCGTCAGCGTGCCCGAAGCGGTCGAGAGGAGGTCGGCGTAGACATCAACGTAAGTCGTGCCGCCCGCCGGAACCGTGAACGGGGAGCCGGAGAAAGCGAACGAACCGTTGGCCGACAATGTGCCCTGCGTGGTGCCGAACTGCGTGGCGCCTACTTTCACTTTCAGGTTCTGCATCGAAACGCCGTAGTTCACCAGAATCGTCACGTTGGAAACGGAAACTCCTTCAGCCGAAGAAGCCGTCAGAGCGTACGAGCCAACTTTGCGTTCGTTGGACTGGGCCGCGTAAGTCGGCGCTCCAAGAGCGGTGTTTTTGGCAACTGTCATGGCGTTCGAAGCCAAGGCCAGAGCGCTGCCCGAAGCCGAGCCGCTGTTGGCGGTCTGGCTGGAAGTCAGGCCCTGTAAGTTGTTGTTGGCTCCCGCTACCAAGCTTGCCGTTACTGTGGTGAAGCTGGCGCCCGACTGGATGTCGCCCCTCAAAGACAGAACCCTGGTCGTGTTGGCCGGGATGGTGTAGTTGATTGGCGAGGAAGAGTTGCCGAAACACTTCGTGGCGGTCGTGGTTGCGGCTGATTCCGTGCCGTCGGTGCAGGAAAGCGTGCTCGTCAGCGAATTGATGGTCGTGCCGAGCTGTCCGCCGGCGTCGTCGTCCAGATGGACGTTCTTGATGTAAGCATCAAGAGTGTTGCCGGTGCCGCCCGCCCCGAAGGCGAGAGTGAAGCTCAAGAATTTGACTTTGACGGCTTCACCCGCGGCGTAGAACACGTACTTCGCCAAGGTGACGCCGTTTTGACCCTTGGCTATGTTGCCGGTCGGAGTATCCGTGGCCTGACTGACCGTTATCTGGCCTTGCCTGATACTGACCTGCGTGCCGACGTTCGAACCGGCTGTAACCGCAGTGTTGTACTGCGAGTCAAGCGCGTAGACGTCGTAGCTGTTCAAAACTTCAAACTGGAAGTTGAACGAAGGCGAACCCATCACGTCGGCGAACACCTGAACGTTGTTCGAGCCGGTGTTGACGGTGGCCGGCGAAGCTGACAAATCGAAGTAAGCCGCGCCGTCGGAGGCGACGGAAGCGAGCGTCGGGCCCGCCTGGGCGCCGTTGACGACCAGCTTGACGTTTCTGATGTCAGATTTGTTGGCCGAACCGATTACGGTGAACTTGATGTTCTTGAGATACGTCTTGCTGTTCGCGCCGGTGAACGTGAAAGCCCCAACCAGGTTGTTCTGGGTGCCGGCGGTCAGGCTCGTGCCGATTGAAGACGAAGCTACCGTAATGCTCGCGATGGACGGGTTGGATACCGTGGTCATCGTGAAGGTATTGCCGCTCACCGGGAAGCTGCCCGATTCGGTCACCGAATTTCCGGAAGCGTCAGTGGAAGAAATGTCATTCGCTGAAGCCAGCTGGAAAGAAACGGTGTTTCCGGCGGTCGCGCCCGAAGACACGTCAATCTGAAGCCAGAGTTCTTTGGTCTGCCCGGCGCCTATGTTCAATCCCAAACTGGAGAAACTAAGCACTCCGTTGGAAAGCGACTGGTACTGGGCAATGACTTTGCCGTTCTCGACGAGGTAAGCCCCGGAAATATTGGTGTCGGAAACGACACCGGTTTTCTTGAACTTCAACTCGTTAACGGTAACGCCGCTGGCTGTTCCGGCCGTAAGAGACACGGCCAAAACCGATGCTCTCGCTGAACCGCCTATCAGTGAACCCGGAGTCGGGTTGTTGGCGGAAAGAGCGACTTTGAGGCCCGAAGCCGGAGCGGGAAGAGTTACTCCTCCGCCGGTTGTGCCTCCCGTCGTGGTGCCTGTGCCGCCCATTGAGGCGACTTTAGCTCTGGTTATAGGACCGAAGTAGCCGACTGCCGGCGAGACGCCGTTGGCGGCCTGCCATTTGGCGACAGCCGCTCTGGTAGCCGGACCGAAGTATTTGGTTTCGTTGCCCGGAGAACCAGCGCCGCTCGCAGAAACTGCGTAACCCTGGCCGTTCAACCATTGCTGGAGAGCTTTGACGTCGTCGCCCGTCGAACCCACAGTGAGGCTGCGGGTGAAGTTGTACGATGTCGAAGAAACTCCTTGAGTTGAGCTGAGCTGTGCCTGCAGTTGCTGGATTTGAGCCAAAAGATTGGCAATCTGCGTCTGTAAATCAGTAGCCGATTGAGCCTGGGCAACTGGGACTAAGAAAAGCGCTCCCGACATCCACACGCTGGTGGTGAGGGTAAGCGCGGCTGATGTTATTTTTTTACTTATGCTCATTTGGTATTTTTATTTTTCGACTTTACCCTCCCAAGTTTTCGCCTTGCGAAAATTTTGGAGGGTGAATTTATTTTCTTGTTTATCGACCTATTTGGCGCACTATTACCGATAACTATGACGATGAATTTTAGTCACTGTCATTTGTTATTCGTTATCGTGTGCCGTAGGACGTCGACCTTTCTTTCTTTACCCTCCTAAATTTTCAAAGAAAACTTTGGGGGGTGAATTTTTTTCTGGAAGCCATTCGTCTTTATTTCGACCACCGTCGTCTAATGTGCCGCCCTTTCGGGCGAGCCTCGCCATCTTGTGAGGTAGGCGGGAGGATTAGCGACGGAGGATTAAAAACGGATGGTTTAGTGTCTTAAATAAAGAAAAAACTCGCTTGATTTGAGCGAGGCTGTCGCGCCTACGGCGCACCATAACTTCTGACAATAACTAATGACTGCTTATGTCATTGGTCATCGTCATTAGTCAATCGTGCTCGCTTGCGCGAGCTGGCTCAGCCTCACTCTGAACCTCGGGTTTTTCTTAAAACCCGTTTTAAGTTGTTTCTATACTATACAGTAAAACCAAAAAGGCAGGTTGTGGATAACTCCGACGCTTGCTGGACAAGATCGGAGTCCGACTTCACGTCGGACTTACCCCTTTTGGCTTTCAACATATATTACAACGGAGATATCCGAAAGTTGGTTACTGGTGTCAGGATGGTTCCCCGAAAGCCGGCAAAGCAACCGACACTGGCAATTCTATGACAGAGCCGGGACGAGTTTTAAGCCGATAAACGCTATTTCTGCGGCTGCCGATTCTTTCAATGAATCCTCTGGAAACAAGCGATTCAAGGTCATAGCGCAGAGTTCTTTCACCTACTCCGGGAAAAATCTCCTGCAATTTGTTTAATCGGCAATTTTCTGTTTGCTGAAGTTTTTCCATTATTGCCGATTGACGCGCTTCCGATTTAAAAGAATTGGATTCATCGTTGCTTTTATCGGCAATTTCATCGGCAATTTTGCTTGTGGTGAGCTTTGTCGAACCATTATCGGCAATTTCCGATTGAATCTCTTTTGTTTCCGATTGAGAATTTGCTTTTGCCGATTGAATATGATTTTGTCTTTTAATCGGCAAAACGGACTTGGAAAAAATTTTATTAAGGTTCAAATCCGGCAAGGCCTCCTTTTTCGGCAACGCTTTTATTGCCAGACCGATATTTTCCGATTCCCTCACAAGGATTTCCCTGTTCGCCGGGTGAAGAAGCCCGGAATCAACCATAAATCCCGCGATACTGATTATTGAATTAACCAAATCGGCGGTTTTTTCATAATCGGCAACCAAAACCGAATCAAGAAGATGGACGGCTTTAGTTTCCAATATGACGGCGATATCTTTATTCTTTGCCGATGAAGCTATTCTGGCGGTGGCGTAGCTGAACTCATAGACTTTCTTGTAAAGGAAGTCTTCCTGTATGCTTTTTGACATTAACGGACATTTTAACGGCAAACGAGCCGATGTCAATCCCCTCCGACCGCGGTCGGAGGGGTCAACCACACTGATGAAAATTGCCGATTAAAATAAAAAATGCCAATTCGGGCAGTTCAATCGGCAATTTTTAACTGAATTTCATCGGTCTGGCTACGTCAGATCTCGCGTAGCAAGACAAAAAATATCTATAAGTAATACTTCATGAATTTCTTAATTAAAACTTGCGCTTTCTGGAATTTTTCGAGCGTCCCGCAATCAAAGCGTTTACCGACGAATTCCCAGCCGTATATTTTTTTGCCGGTAATCAGCTCTATTTGCAATCCGACGTTTATCGGAATAGCGTCTGCCGCCGCGTTCGGCAGGGATTCGGCGACTTTAATCAGATTCCTCAGGACGGTCGGAGTGAGAACATATCCGCCTACGACTATAAGATTGGAAGGTGCAAGTTTTACGGACGGTTTTTCCACAACTCCGGTAACCTGATAAATTTTCCCTTTTACGCCTTTGACCGCTCCGCGTTTTTTTACGGCGACAACGCCGAAACTATGAACCTGGCTTTTTGGAATACGTTCCAGAAGCATCGCTGACGATTTATATTTTTCAAATACCTTGAGAAGCGATCCCAATATCAGTGAATTGGAAACAAGGACATCGTCGCAAAAACGGACGGCAAAAGGCTCCCCCTTTATAAGGTCGGCCGCCGAAATAAGGGCGTGCCCGTTTCCAGCAGGCGTCTCCTGGACGCGGATGTGGAAATCCAGCGACTGAAACTTTTTTTTGGCTCTTTTTACGTAAGCATCAAAAGCCGATTTAATTTTCGGATTTACTATCAAAATAACGTCTTTTATGCCCGATTGTACGGCTTCCTCAATCGCATATTCAACCAATGGCTTACCGTTGACCTTAAGAAGATTTTTTGGAGTTTTTTTGGTCAATGGCATCAGCCGCTTGCCAAATCCGGCAACCGGCAACACCAGCTTTGTGACTTTTTTCATCCCGTTAGAGACAGTCCCGTTAGAAGTAAGACACCAAAGGCGTCTGCCGATATCGAAGATATCGGACTTCTAACGGGACGTAAATCGGCTATTTTAGCAGATAACGACTTTTTATCTGAAATATTAAACATCTTTTTTGAAGGTCATATAATGGCTGTCTCTAACGGGATTCATAACCTTGTTGATTTTCTGCTCGGGAACATTAATAATTTTTCTGAATTATACCGCGTCATCGGATTGCCGCAAATTTTCAGAGTCCCCAATTGGCTGAAGCAAGAATCGCGGCCGTGACTGCGAAAAAAATCGAAAAATCGACCAATATTTTCTTCCGGTCTAGGTTTTTATTCAAATATTCCAGCAAAACATCGGTCGTTATAACGGACAGAAGGAACAAAAGCGCTGTTTGATAAAAATAATTAATCGGCAAGAAAATAATAACCGAAGAGGCCTGCCACAACAGAAACGAACCCAGACAAGCGGCCAGATTTTTTTTGGACCCGATGTTTCCGCGCGTGTAATCTGCCAGTTCTTTGAACAGAAGGAAGAAGGAAAGCCCAATTCCGAGGGAAATCGTGGAAATAATCCATTTTTCCCAGTTTTCAAAATGCGAAAAAAATCCGAAAAAAATCAGAAATAAAAGCAGGAAAACCATGATTTGGTGGTTTTCAAAGCGGTTTACGAAAATCAGATTCTTAATTCCGAGAATCAGAAAAAAAAGAATCCCGAGAAAAACCGCTGGCCAGAAACCGTAAGGAACGTAGGCCGCGGCGGCCAAGGTCATTAAAAACGGAATAAAAAGATTGAACGACTGGAAAAACGGCGTGAAATAAAAATAAACCCCGACAAGCAAAAATATCCAAAACGGAAGGAAAAACCAACATAGGCCGAAAATACAGGATTTAATCAATAAACCCCGCAATGAAAATACTGTTTTCGCCTTGCGGCGTATGAAATCGAACGGCATAGGAATTTGCTATAAGTTTAACGCACTAGGAGAACCAGCGCTTGCTAAAACGGCCTTCGCCGGCCGTTTTTATCTCATGCGGTGAATACCAATGAATTCGATTTAAAGTTTACTTTTACCCTGCCACCGTCTTTAAGCTCGCCTCGGATTATTTTGTCGGCCAAGGTGTCCAAAATCAATTTTTGAATAAGACGCTTGAGCGGGCGGGCGCCGAATTCCGGGTCGAAACCCTGGGTCGCCAGATATTTCTTGGCCGCCTGGTCGATGGTCACTTTTATTTTCCTTTCCTCCAGGCGTTCTTCTATCTGCGCCAGCTGCAAATCGACTATTTTGCCGATATCCGCCGGGCGGAGAGGATTGAAAATTATTATCTCGTCTATTCTGTTCAAAAATTCGGGGCGGAAGCTATCGCGGAGGGCGTTTTTTATTTTATCGCGGTAATTTTCTTCTTCTTCGCCTTTTTTATCTTCGGCTGAAACGCTGAAGCCGATGCCTGAAATCGACCGCAGATATTGGCTTCCGACGTTGGAAGTCATGATTATTATGGAGTTTTTGAAATTAATGAACTTCCCCTTGCTGTCCGTCAGGCGCCCGTTGTCCAAAATCTGAAGAAGAAGATTGAAAACTTCCGGATGGGCTTTTTCTATTTCGTCGAAAAGAATCAGGCTGTACGGCCTGTGGCGGACGACTTCCGTCAGCTGCCCGCCCTCCTCGTGGCCAACGTAACCCGGCGGCGAACCGATGAGGCGGCTGACCGAATGTCGTTCCATGTACTCGGACATGTCTATCCTGACCAATGATTTTTCGTCGTTGAACATAAATTCGGCCAATGCCCGGGCAAGCTCGGTTTTACCGACTCCCGTCGGTCCCAAAAACATGAAAGAGCCGATTGGCCGGTTCGCGTCCGAAAGACCGGCGCGCGCGCGGCGAAGGGCGCTGGCGACCGCTTTGATGGCGTCGTTCTGGCCGATTACGCGGTTATGAAGTTCGTCTTCTATTTTAATGAGTTTTTCGCCTTCCGTTTCAAGCATCCGATAAAGCGGAATCCCGGTCCATAAAGAAACCACAGCCGCCACGTCTTCTTTGTCCACGGCTTCTTTCAAAAATTGCCTGTCGTCCGGAACTTTCTTGCCGTGTTTTTTCTGGCCTCCGAAATTCTTTCTCTCGAAAATTTCGAAATCTTTCTGGGACTGAGGCATCTCGCCGTACGTTATTTGCGCCAGTCGTTCCAAATTACCTTCTCTTTCCGCGACTTCGGCTTCGCGTTTAAGATTCTCGATTTTCTGGCGGAGCTGGTGAAGTGTTTCGAACTTTATTTTTTCGGCGTGCCATTTTGAAGAAAGTTCATCGTTTTCATCTTTAAACTTTTTTAAATCGCCGTTTATTTCCTTCAGGCGTTCCGAGTTTTTGCTTTGGCTTTCTTTGGAAAGCGCCTGTCGTTCCACTTCGAGTTTTGTTATTTCCCGTCGGATGCGGTCTATTTCCGCGGGCAAGCTTTCGCTCTCGAGCCGTCTTGACGAAGTGGCTTCGTCTATCAAATCAACGGCTTTGTCCGGCAGAAACCTGTCGGTGATATAGCGCGCGGAAAGCTGGACGGCGGCAATTATAGCTTCGTCGCTTATGCGGAGTCCATGGTGTATTTCATATTTCTCCTTCAGGCCGCGCAGAATCGAAATGCTGTCTTCGATGCTGGGTTCTTCCACTATTATCGGCTGGAATCTTCTTTCAAGCGCAGGGTCTTTTTCGATGTATCGCTGGTATTCCCGAATGGTGGTGGCGCCTATGCAGTGAAGCTCCCCGCGGGCCAGCGCCGGTTTCAAAAGATTGGAGGCGTCAATGGCGCCCTCCGCGGCCCCCGCGCCGACTATGGTGTGAATCTCGTCTATAAAAAGTATCAGCTGGCCGCTGGCGTTTTTTATTTCTTTGACAAAAGCTTTGAGCCGGTCTTCGAATTCTCCCCGGAACTTGGTGCCGGCGATAAGCGCTCCGAGGTCAAGCATTATTATTTGTTTGTCTTTCAGCGGCTCGGGCACTTCCCCGCCGACGATTTTTTGGGCCAGTCCTTCCACGATGGCCGTTTTTCCGACTCCCGGTTCCCCTATGAGAACCGGGTTGTTCTTCGTGCGCCGACTCAAAACTTGTATAACCCGCCTGAGCTCCGGCTCGCGCCCGATGACCGGGTCCAGCTGGCCGGACTTGGCTTTTTCGGTCAGATTAATGGCGTATTTTTCGAGAACCTGAAACTTGCTTTCGGGCGTCTCGTCCGTAACGCGGACCGAACCGCGAAGATGGGCAAGAATCCTGATCATTGGTTCCCGCTTGATTCCGAAGCTGTTCAGAACCTGCTGGGCGAGCGAATCGACGTCGAGCATGGCAAGCAAAAGATGTTCGCAGGAAATAAATTCGTCTTTTTGCTGGGAAGCTATTTTGGCGGCCTGGTCGAGGACGCGCATAAGTTCCTGGGAAAGATAAAGTTGTCCGACGTTGGATCCGCTGACCAATTTCGGCAACCTGCTCATTTCCGCTTCTATTTCGCGGTGAAGTTTTTCCAGATTGACTCCGGAACGGAGCAGCATCGGCTGGACCAACGATTGCTGGTCTTCGATGAGGCTTGATAAAAGATGTATCGCTTTCAGTTCGCCGTGGCTTTTTTGCGCGGCGACTTCCTGCGCGTTCTGCAAAGATTCCTGGGCTTTGATTGTAAAGCGGTGAAAATTTGGCATATGAAATTTTTTACGAAAATACGAAATAGCACGAATGTACGAAATAAACTTTCGTAATTTCGCATATTCTAGCACTTTCGTGTGAAAATCTTATCAAAGATTTGGACGTTTTTCAAGCGTCGCCGTGACGGTTATTTCTTCGCCGCCGCGGCTTATTTTCAACGTAACAGTTTCTCCGACGCTAAGCTGCGAAATCGCGTCGCCAAGAGGATTATTGGAATCGATGCGTTTGCCGTTTACTTCTAAAATTATGTCTTTCGCTTTTAGTCCGGATTTGTCTGCCGGCGATTTCGGCTGGATGGCGGGGCCGTCGGAACTGCCGCGGAGAAGCGCGCCATAATCAATCTGTAATTTTTCTTTTTTGGCCAGGTCGGAAGTAATCATTATATAACGAACTCCGAGGAACGGAACCTGAATTTCGCCGCTTGTTTTGACCGACTCGATGTCGCGCTTGGCTCTGTTTATCGGAATAGCGAATCCAATACTCTGCGCGCCTGAAGCCATGGCCGTGTTTATGCCTATTACCTGCCCCCGGAGATTTAAAAGCGGCCCACCCGAATTTCCCGGGTTGATGGCGGCGTCCGTTTGTATGACCCCCTGAATTGTTTCCTGGCCGAAATCGGCTCCTCCGGCGGTAACGGTCCTGTAAAGCCCGGAAACAACCCCGACGGAAACGGTGTTTCTGTATTCGCCTAAGGCGTTGCCTATGGCGATAGCCGTTTGGCCGAGTTCAATCTCGTCCGAATTGGCCAATTCCACCGTCGGCAGTCCTTCCGCTTCTATTTTAACTATGGCCAAATCCTGAACAGGGTCGCGGTCCAGAATTTTGGCGTCGTATTTTTTGCCGTCGTTCGTCAAAACGGTATAGGAGGCGTTCTTGTCGAAAACAACGTGTTTGTTTGTAAGAATGAGTCCGTTGGAAGAAATGATAAATCCGCTGCCGCCGCCGATTTCCTGCAATTGTTTCTTGCCCGTGTCGCACTGAGTGTAAAAAGTGCCGCCGCCGCCAAAAAATTGCTGAAAATCCGGGGGCAGGTCTCCGAACGGGCTGTATGGGCATTGTTCGATTATCGGCACGTACTTCGAAACCGTTATGGAAACAACCGCGGGCGAAGCTTTCTTTACCGAGTCGATGACCGCGCGCTCGTAATCTATCGGCGGCTGATATGTCTGTTTGACGCCTTGGCTGCCGGCTTTTTCCTGCGTGGAAGTTGACGCATTGCCGCCGAAGGGCAAAACAAAATTGTTCCAGATGTCGTTGAAAAAGTTCGCCTCGGCGAGCGGCATTCTAAAAGAGGGCGAAGCAATTATTCCTATGACGATTCCCGCGGCCAGAATAAGGAGCGCTTTTTTATCAAAATTGTTTTTCATAGAAGTAATTTTCTAATTATTTTTAAAGCGTTGTCAATATCTTTTTTTGATGTGGGCCTTCCCAGCGTAAAACGAATGTTTTGGCGGGATTGTTTCCCAGACAAACCAATCGCCTCCATAACATGAGAGGGTTTTGCCGAACGCGCCGAGCAGGCCGAACCCGCGGAAACCGCCAGACCGGCCAAATCAAATCCAACAAGCAGGTCGGCGGCGGCGAGCCCGGGAAAACCGACGTTTAAAAAATTAGGAAGAATATTTTTCGGGTGGCCGTTCCGCGTGGCGGCGGGATAAATTTTTTTGAGTTCTTTCCAGAAATAATCGCGAAGTTTAGAAATTCTCTTATTCTCTAATTCGCGCGAATTAGAGACGAGTGAAACCGCTTTTGCGAATCCGGCAATCAAAGGAATATTCTCGGTTCCAGAGCGCAATCCGAATTCCTGGCCTCCGCCTGCAATAATAGAATCTAGAAAATAGAATTTAGAATTTAGAATTTTTTTATTATTAATTTCTATTTTCTGCTTTCTAGGTTCTATATTCTTAACATACAGCATTCCTATTCCTTTGGGCCCGTATATTTTGTGGGCGGACAAAGTCATTAAATCCACGCCCAACTCTTCGACATTGCAGCCCAGAAATTGAAAAGCTTGAACTGCGTCGGTATGGAATAACGGCCAATAGCTAATTGCTAATGGCTCGTGGCGAATTGATTTACTTTTTACTCTTCGCTCTTCGCTATCCGCCATTTGCTTTCTGAAATCTGTAATAATCTTAGCGATTTCAGAAACCGGCTGAATTGTGCCAACCTCATTGTTGGCGTACATAACCGACACCAAAACTGTCCGTTCGTTAATCGAATTTTTTAATTTTTTTAAATCAACGATTCCATTTTTTGAAACCGGAAGATAAACGATTTCAATTCCTTCTTTTTCTAAATCTCTGGCTGTTTCCAGAACGGACTCGTGCTCTATTGCAGAAACAATAATGCGAGGATTTATGATTTTAGATTTACGATTTAAGATATCCCCATTCCTAAATCCTAAATCATAATTCTTAAATCTTTTTATGACACCCCGAAGGGCGAGATTATTCGCTTCCGTGGCCGAGCCCGTGAAAATTATTTCGCGAAATCCGGCGCCGACGGCTTTGGCAATAATTTCTCTCGACTCGTCCAGCGCGGCAACGGCTTCTTGGCCGAAAGAATGCAGCGAACCGGCGTTGCCGAATCTTGTCAGGAAATATGGACGCATAACCGCCTCAACTTCCGGCGCAACCGGAGTCGAGGCCGCGTAATCAAAGTAGAGCCGGGCTTTGGGCATTCTTGAAATTCACCTTTGAGATTTCTCCGGTTCTTGCGTCCGGAACTGAAAATTCCCCCTTCGTGCGGTACAAATCGTAAAGGTCTTTGGTCAGGCGGACATCCTGCAGACAATATTTTTTTAACTCGTCAATCTCGCCGTTTTTGTAAAGGGTTATCGCCTCGAATCCTTTTCTTTCTTTTCCAATCCCAAGATTCGCCCGCGACAACTTATCCAAGCTGATTCTCCGGCCAAGAGCTATTTCTACTTCTTCAAGAAGGTCCAGCCGGTTTTTGCTCCAAAGGTCCGTTTTGGTTCCGGGCAATTTCCCGAAATGAACATTGAGAACGGGAATATCGTAGCTGTTGATGCTGAATCCGACCAAAAGCGAACCGGAATCGAAAAGTTCCGCGGCTTCGGCAAGTTCATTTTCTCCGAATGAAAAATACTTGTCTTTGGAATAGGAGTAAACGCAGACCATGGAAACCTCAAGCGCGTCGAAGTTGTTCCAGCCGACGCCCGGGTCCGTAAAAAAATTTTTAGTTTCTATGTCGAAAACCAGAGTGTCCATGCCAAATTTATAAAAATTTGCGAGTTTTAAACGAAGTAAATTTTTTCATAAATTTGAGCACTCCGACAGCGGTCGGAGCGTAGGTTTGTCAACAAAATTTTCTTCGCATTCGCTTGAAAATTTTGGACAATTCCTACACGTGCCTGTCCGCCACGTTGGAAGCGGCATAGCTCGCCGGTTTCGTTATTGGTTCTAAATTGTGCGCCCTGATTATTCCTACCACTTCCTGAATCATGGCCTTGGTTGGGCCGTTTTCGCCGACATCCGCGTGTATTTCAAAATCCCATTCCGACATTCCTTCCCCGACGGCATCCGAAAGTTTCTTCAGCTCAACCAATATTTCTTTTCCTAAATCTATCGAAATCAAAACTTCGCGGATAATCCTGTCGCGGAGAGTGTGAAATTTTCCGAGCTGGGTCCGGCGCCAGAAGTATCTGCCGCCGTTTCCGACGCGGTGAACGACGGCGGCCGTCACGAAATCGGCGCGTCCGTCGGCCAATCTTTCTGAATCGGTGCCTATCATTATCTTGTATTTACGCTTTGGCTCGGCCGTCATGAAACGGACGATTTCGTCCGCTACCTGGCGCATTGTTATTTTTAATCCGAGGGAAGTGTTGAAAAATTCAGGCATATTGTTTTTTCACTCTACGCCTAATAAAGGAGTGGTGTCAATCCCGTTAGAGACCGCCATCGTCAGCAGACGAGTGCTACGGGCACCTCGGGGCGCCCTGTCTCTAACGGGATAAAATTGTAGGCGCCCGTGGTTTCCCATGGGCGCTCGTTATTATTTCTCATCTTCAATCTCCTCTTTGGCAAGTTCTATCGATGTTTTGAGACTCTCGATCAAATACTCAACCGATGCCTCACGGTTCTGCAATTGCTCAAGCTCACAAAGAACCGATTCTCCCTCTCGAATCACCTTGTCGGCTTCTTTCCCTGACAATGACCCGCAGAAAATCGAATCAATTCTGGGAAGCAACTTTTCCGCTATTTCAACGGGAGTTTCAATCCGCATCAACATAATACAATCACCTCCTTTCTGTGCGGTGCGGTAGGTTAAATTGGCAAAAGTACCGCTTAAACAATAAAGCAAAGCGTCCGAGGGGTCAATTTGCGCTCGGCGTGCGGAATACCGAGAGAATTTCCTGGGCTTTATCGTCGACAATAGCCTGGTTTTTCCCTTCGACATTCAGGCGCAACAGCGGTTCGGTGTTCGAAATCCGAATATTCGCCCGCCAATCTGAATACTCTACGGAAAGTCCGTCAATGTGCTCAATCTTCGCATCGCCATATTTCTTTTCTAATTCCGCGAGGATGTCGCCTGCGAACTGATTAGGACCGAGCTTAGTATTAATCTCTCCGGAAATGAAATATTTAGAAAAATACGGGTTGAATATTTCCGAGACCCTCTTCCCGGATTTAGAAATGATTTCGAGAATAAGGAGAAACGGAATCAGGCCGTTATCGGCATAATAAAAATCGCGGAAGTAATAGTGACCGCTCATCTCGCCGGCAAACACTGCGTCTTCTTTGCGCATCCGCTCCTTTACGAATGAATGGCCGACTTTATTTTCAAGCGGCACGCCGCCCGCACTTTTAACCATATCCTTGGTCGCCCAGTTGAGGCGGGTGTCATGAATGATTTTCGCGCCAGGGAGTTTCCGCGCAAAATCAGCGCCGAGGAAAGCGGTGATGTAATAACCCGGTATCCAGCGGCCATTTTCATCAAAGATGAAAAATCTATCGGCGTCGCCATCCCACGCTACACCTAAATCTGCTTTGGATGTTTTGACGAGCTCGGATATTTCCGCCTGGTTTTCGTTGAGTAGAGGATCGGGCGGCCCTTTAGGGAAACTGCCATCAGGTTCTTCGTTTATTGTTACCAATGTTATGGGAAGCGGAATTCTACGGACGATTTTAATAATCGGACCGAACATGCCATTCGCCGCAACCCTAAGCGGTTTTACCGCGGCAATATCGAACATTGATGCGCATTTTTTAAGATAGTCATTAATAATTTCCCGCCGTTCGATATGTCCCAATTCTTCGGCTTTATAGACATATCCTTCGAGAACTATATTCTTTATATCCTTGATTCCGGTATCTCCGGATATCGAAACCGCTCCCTTGCGCATGAGTTTCATGCCGTTGTATTCACGAGGATTGTGCGAGGCTGAAATCGTAATGCCTCCGTCCACATCCGGATAAGCGGCTGTGGCGAAATACATCATGTCGGTTGTTATTACGCCGATGTCGATAACATCAACGCCATGATCGGTAAGCCCTTGCGCCACTGCTTTCCATAGCGACGGACCCGAAAGGCGGACATCGCGGCCTAAAACTATACGTTTAGGCTGAACGGTCCTGGCATAAGCCTGGGCAATTTTGTAGGCAACGTCTTCGTTTAATTCGCTCGGATAAATACCGCGGATATCGTATGCCTTGAAGATCGCTTCGTTTATCATGGAAACAGTATACTGCGCCGAGGTTCAATGGGGCAATTTCATTTTGCCAATATCGTTTGAATTTTTACTTTCCTTAGACGACAATATAAATGTATATGGCAAAAAACAACGGCTCCAAAAACGGACGCAGCGGGAGCGGCGCAAGAGAAAAAGAACACCGCCTCCATCCGGAAACCAAGCGAAGCATCTGGGCCGTGGCCTTCATAGGTGTGGCAGTGATTTTCTTTTTGGCGGGATTTCATAAGGCGGGGCCCGGAGGAGAATTTCTCTTTAATATATTTGAAACGCTTCTTGGTTTCGGCTATTTCGCTTTTCCGGCAATGCTTCTCGTCGTGGCTGGCGTTTTTCTTATATCCGACAAGCGGCGATTCATGGGGGTGACGCTTTTTGGCGCTTTCCTTTTAATGCTTTCGGCGCTCGGTCTGATTGACATCGCCGAGGCCGGAAACGGCGGCTGGCTCGGACTGATTCTTGGCTCGCTTAAAATTCCGTTTGGCGGCCTGGCCGCGGCCATAATAAATTCAATAGTTTTCGTGGCGGCGATACTCGTCACGCTGAATGTCCCCATTAAAATAAAATTGCCGGAGAAAAAAGAGAGAGAAACTCCGCTTACCGCGAGCGAGGAAAATAAAATCGCGGCGGTGGAAAAAGAGCAGAAAGAAAAAGAGGGCGAAGAGGTTTCGGAACCCGAGGCGGTTAAAGTTTCCGCGGCGAAAATTCCTCTTTTCGCGAAAATAAAAAAAACCGTCCAGCCGAATTTTCGGAACTACGTCCCGCCGCCGCTCGACCTTCTTAAGTCCTCGACCGAAAAACCGACGACCGGCGACCTCCGCGCCAACGCCAACATAATAAAACGCACTCTCGACGGCTTCGGAATTCCGGTGGAAATGGGGGAGATAAGCGTCGGGCCCAAAGTAACCCGCTACACGCTCAAGCCGGCCGAAGGAGTGAAGCTTTCCCGCATTACTGCGCTAAGCCAGGACCTGGCCCTCGCCCTGGCCGCGCATCCGATAAGAATAGAGGCGCCCATACCGGGCAAATCTTTCGTCGGCGTCGAAGTACCAAACAAAGCCGCGGCTCTCGTGCGGCTTGGCAGTTTGATGGCCTATCCAGAATTTAATTCTTCGGGTCTGCTCGGATTCGTGCTTGGGAGAGACGTAACTGGGGAGCCGATTTTCGCCGACCTTGAAAAAATGCCGCACCTTCTAATCGCCGGCTCAACCGGAAGCGGGAAGTCGATAATGATCCAATCATTGATAATTTCGCTTCTTTATAAAAATTCTCCGTCCACTTTAAAGCTCATAATGCTGGACCCGAAGCGCGTGGAACTTTCCGGCTACGAGGGCATTCCTCATCTTGTAAGCCCGGTAATTGTTGAGAACAAAAAAGCCCTTAACGTTTTCCGGTGGACGATAAAAGAAATGGAAAGAAGATACGAGCTTCTCCAGAAATCGGGCAATAGGGACATCAAAACCTACAATAAAAAAGTTTCCGAAAAAAACGGCGGCGCGAAATCGGGCGCCGAAGACCAAGAAGACGCCCCGCACCTGTCCTCCGAAGCCTTGGCGAAGGAGGGAATCCTACCTTATATAGTGATAATCGTCGACGAACTCGCCGACCTCATGACTTCCTTTGGCCGTGAAGTTGAGGGTTCGGTCGTCCGGCTGGCCCAGATGGCCAGAGCCACGGGCATTCATCTCGTGCTTTCCACGCAGAGGCCTTCCGTAGAAATAATAACCGGGCTCATAAAGGCGAATATCACCAGCCGCATCGCCCTTCAGGTGGCGAGTCAGATTGACTCACGGACGATTATCGACGCGTCGGGGGCCGAAAAACTGCTCGGAGCCGGAGACCTTCTTTTTGTTTCATCGGAACTTTCCAAGCCGAAACGCATCCAGGGCGCCTATTTGTCTGAGGAAGAAATAAAGAAGGTGGCTGATTTCATTCGTGAACATAACGCCGCCCCGGACGAAGAAATCCAGTTTTCCGAGGGAAACGGCAACGGAATTTCCCCGGCTTCCATCTTCGACGAAGCGCTTGATGAAGACGGGGACGAAATGTACGATGAAGCAGTGGAAGTCGTCCGGCAGGCCCAGAAAGCATCCGCTTCCCTTCTCCAGCGGCGCCTCAAAGTCGGCTACGCCCGAGCCGCGCGGCTTCTCGACATGATGGAAGAAAAAGGGATTATCGGGCCGGGCGACGGAGCGAAAGCGCGCGAAGTGTATTTAAGCAAAGATGTTTTTTAGGAATAATTAAATTAAAAAATTAATGAGTTATTAGAATTGAGCGCTATGCTATAGCATAGCGCCTGAAACATATCTAAAGCGAAAATGGCAATTAAAAATATCTCAATAACTTATTAACTTAATTGCTAAATTACCTTTTTATATGGACTACTCCGAATTCGCAAATTTTTTAAAGGAACGGGCGCGTGAACGCGGATTTAATATTAGGCGTTTATCGGAGGTAACCGGCGTTTCGGCAAAACATCTGGAGGCGATTTTTTCCGGCAATCCGGAACGCCTGCCTTCGGCGCCGTATCTGAAAGGATATCTGTCGAGATTGGGCGAAGTTCTCGGTTTCGATTCCGAGGAAGCCTGGCAACAAATGAAAGTGTTAGCGGAAGCCAGAGGTTCGGGAAAAACCGACGAATTGCCCAAAAACAGGTTTTCACGGAAACCAATGGGCGGATATCTGGTAATCGGAGTCGTTGCGGCGCTTCTCCTCGCTTACTTCGGTTTCAGATTTTATAAAATATCCGGCACGCCCGTCATAATGCTTACCTATCCTTCCGAAAACATGACTGTTGTTTACGGAAATTATATTTCCATTTACGGAAAGGTTTCGAACAGCGACGAGTTCGCGGTTAACGGCAAACAAATCCAGCCGCAACCAGACGGAAAATGGGAGGAAACCGTTATGCTGGATCCCGGCATTAACTCGGTAGAAATAACGGCCAAAAAATTCCTGGGGCGCGAGTCGAAAATAGACCTCCAAATTGTGTACGTCCAGTCAACGAGCACGCCGGAAAACAAAAATTTCTAAATTTCCGAGGATTAAAGTAGAATTAAAAAATGGTACCAAAAAAACAAGAAGAAGTAAAAGAAACGAAGGGTCAGCTCGACGAGCTGATGACGTCCCTCCAGGAAAAGTACGGCGAAGGGGCGATAATGAAACTCGGCGATGTCAGGCACGTGGATGTGTCCGTCATTCCGACCGGCTCTTTTTCGCTCGACTTGGCTTTGGGCGTCGGCGGACTGCCGCGCGGACGGGTTATCGAAGTATTCGGTCCTGAAGGCAGCGGTAAAACCACGCTTGCCCTCAACGTAGTCGCCCAGGCGCAAAAGCAGGGAGGCAGGGCCGCGTACATTGACGCCGAACACGCCCTCGACCCCGAATACGCCGCGCGGCTCGGCGTAAAAATAAACGACCTTTTGATATCCCAGCCCGACAACGGAGAAGAGGCGTTGAATATTCTCGAAAGCCTTGTTCGCTCCGAAGTCATTTCGGTCGTAGTGGTAGATTCGGTTGCGGCACTAACGCCGAAAGCCGAAATTGAAGGAGAAATGGGAGCTCAGCACATCGGACGGCAAGCAAGAATGATGTCTCAGGCGCTCCGCAAACTCACGGCTCTTGTGGCGAGAACGCAGACGATGGTAATTTTCATAAACCAAATCAGAATGAAAATCGGCATAATGTTCGGCAATCCCGAAACCACTCCGGGAGGGCTTGCTTTGAAATTCGCCGCCTCCGTACGCCTCGACGTCCGCCGCATCGCCCAAGTCAAAAAAGGAGAAGATGTCGTCGGCAGCCGTGTCAAAGTAAAAGTGGTTAAAAACAAAGTTGCCGCGCCGTTCAAGCTCGCCGAGTTCGACATAATGTACGGCAAGGGAATCGCCTTTGAAGCAGATATTCTTAACGCCGGGCTCAAATACGGCGTGGTCACAAAATCCGGCGCTTCCTATTCGTTTGAGGGAGAAAAAATAGGAGTCGGACTCGAAAAGGCGTGCGAAAAACTCGCCGAAGACAAAAAACTTCTGAACGCGATAAAAGCGAAAGTTAAAGCGGTGGCAGCTGAGAAATAATGGCCTTTTCTACGACGGGGAAACGATCGAATCGCCAAACCAAAAAATCGGTAATATTTTTAGTGTTGGAGGAAAGCTCGTTTATACAAAAGTTACAGGTACAACTGGCAAATATGAAACGTCTCTGATTATGGATGGTAAGGAAGTTGCCCATGAACAACTTATATCTGAAGTAATGGATTACAAGGGTTCTCCTGCTTACATAGCAATATCATTTCAATTTAACCAGACGAAAATGGTTGTTATGTATAAAGGCGTAGCGATAAGCAAGCCCTATGAAAATATTTTTAATTTGGGAATTATAGGAGGAAAAATCGCATTTCTTGCAAAAAAAGAATCAATAGAAAAAATGCCGGCTTATATATTGGTTTTCGACGGTAAGGAATATGGGAAAGAATATGGGGCAGTCACAGGATATATCGATAATAATGGCTTACCTGCATATATAGCGATTGATTATAAACAGGATGAGAACGGCAGAATGCGTAATGAATATAAGGACCAATACATCGTTAAGAACAATAGCGTCTTGTTTGAATTAAAATCTGGAGAAGAAATGATTTGGCAATCAAAAGAAATGATCGACGTAAACGGGTTTATCGCCGCAATTGTACGGGCACCGAAAACGAATAGTCTTTACGTTTGGTATGACGGCAAAAAATTTTTCGAGGGATATGATATACATAATATTCTGAATGTGAATGGAAAGCTTGCCGTACTCGCTGGGAAAAATAAAATTCAATCTATTTTCTTAGAAAAATAGCCAACATTACAAAATTGCGCTTAATAACCTTCGTAACCGGAAACGCCGCCAAGGCGGAACAGCCTGCCTGCGCAGGCAGGCTCGGCAGGTAGCGAAGAATCGCGCTTAAAAAACTCGAGAAATTCTTGAAAAAATAAAAACTGTATATCCCCTTTAAAAAAAGACAACAAACAAAACAAACGATGCTACTACGCGTAGTAGCATCGTTTGTTTTCTGCGGTCGGACAAATTAATAACTTAAAAATTTCCACCTGCCCTTGCCGGTCTTCTTTGGTATTGGAAAGTTAATCCAGTAATCGAATATGGTTTGCGGAGGAATTTCCTTTATTCTTTTTATTTTTTCGTTTCTGTTTTTGCCGGCATAATAGCGATTGCTTTTATAATTCGCGGCCAGGTAAACGCTCTTTTTAAGGGCGCTAACGGTGCCGGGAGAAATCCATAAAATTTTTCCAATTTCCCTATAGGATTTCCCGTTTTTAATCAAAGCCATGGCGGCCAATCTTTTTGAAATAAGAATTTTCTCGTTTGAACTCAGCAAATTGTCCAAAAGTTCGGCTATTTCCTTTTTTGAACTTGCTTTTTCAATGTTGTCCAAAAACTTTGACCAAACGTTCTCTTCCCATCTCGTTAATCCTCTTCCCGGTTCGAATTCAGAAATTTTATTCATATTATGTTAATTTATATTAATAAATTATAACATATGAAGTGCTACTACGCGTAGTAGCACTGTTTTCATGTCCACGTTTTTTGTCTTCAGAATTTGTATTGGCGGGCAATGAGTGGTAAATGAATAGTAGTCAGCGAATAAAAGATTGTCGGAAATAAAATGCAGAGAAGAGAGAATATGTTATTCGTTCTTTGTTTTCAGAAATGGAGAATTGTCCTAAAAAAGCTCGGAAAAATCTTGAAAAAAATAAGCGCCGTCACGGCGCGCGACATCGCTTCAATTGGTTCGTTCGGCTGAAATGAAAGCAAACTTTCACTTCTCCATCTCTGCCAATTGTAAAAAAACGATACTATCGCGCGTATCGTTTATAGTATGGTGAGGAGTGTTTCCTATTTTCCTATTTTGGATTAAGCAGAGGATAAACGAAGTAGTATCCTACGAAAAAAACCGCGGCCAGCAATACCGCCAACAAAGAGAACAAAAAAATCGGCTCCGAAAAAAACGATTTTTGAGACGCCTGTGCAACAACGGGGGCGTCCGACCCGGAAGAATCGGATTGGAGATTTTCCATTTCTCTCGCGCGTTCTTTTTCCCGTTCTATTTGCGAAGAAAATTTAACGGCCCGCGGCTTCGGAACCAACCCGCCGCTCTCGGCGATGGAAGCCAGGTCGGAAGCCATCGTCCTGATTGTGATTTCGGACGGCGGAGGAGGAACGGCGGAACCGAAGTTCTGCTCGGAATTTGTTTTTGAAAATTGATTTTGGTCCACGGAAATAAAATATCGCTTTTATTATACCAAGAGTGATATTAATTATTAATTACTAATTTCTAATTTCTAATTCCTAATTGACCTAATCAAACTCTAAATGAACTAATAATAGAAAATTTTGAAATTGGTTATTGATTAGAAATTAGGTCAATTATTAATTAGTTATTGTCCCGTCTGTTTCAGTGAAAGCCCGATGTGGCCGTCGACGTCCACGCGAATGATTTTTGCGCGCACGAAATCGCCAATTTTCACCACTTCATCAACGGTCTTTACGAAACCGTCTTTAAGTTCGGATATATGAATCATGCCGTCGCGGCCTCCGCCCAAATCGACGATGGCGCCGAAATCCAAAAGTTTTATGACTTTTCCCTCGACTATCTCGCCTACTTTGTATTCGCGGGTTAGTGTCTTTATCTCTTCCAGGGCTGCCTGGGATTTTTCCCGGTCTGTTCCTGAAATGAAAACTCTTCCGTCTTCCTCGATGTCGATACTGCCCAATCCGTATTTTTCGATGAGTCCGTTTATCATTTTCCCGCCCGGGCCGATAACCATTCCGATTTTGTCGGGATTAATCTGGAGCTGAATAATCGTCGGGGCGTAACCGGAAAGATTGGCGCGCGGAGACGGCAGAATGCCGCCCATAAACTTGAGAACATTCAGTCGGGCTTCTTTGGCCTGCGCCAGAGTTTTTTCTATTATTTCCTGGGTTAATCCTTCGATTTTGACGTCAAGCTGAACGGCCGTCACTCCGTCTTTGGTGCCGGCAACTTTGAAATCCATGCCTCCGTAGAAATCTTCGGGTCCCTGTATGTCCGTAAGAATTTTGTAGTTTCCCTGCCCGCCGACGACGATGCCCATGGCGATTCCGGCAACCGGTTTTTTCAGCGGCACGCCCGCGTCCATCAGCGAAAGCGTTGAGGCGCAAACCGTGGCCATCGAAGAAGAACCGTTCGAGGAAAGCGTCTCGGCGACTACGCGTATTGTGTAAGGAAATTCTTCCTGTGGGGGAATCAATGGACGAAGCGCTTTTTCGGCGAGGGCTCCGTGCCCTATCTCGCGCCGGCCCGGTCCGCGGAAAAAACCGATTTCGCCGACCGAATAAGGCGGAAAATTATAATGAAGCATAAAGCGCCTTTTGCCGGTTATTTCCATCGTTTCGATGAATTGCTCGGCTCCCGGAGCCGCGAGAGTCGTTACCGCGAGCGTCTGCGTGTTGCCGCGGATGAAAAGTCCGGAACCGTGCGTTCGTTCAAAAAGTTTGACTTCGCCGTCCAGATTTCTTACTTCGTTGAGCCGGCGGCCGTCGGGACGTTTCTCTTTTTCGAGAATGTTTTTCTGAACAATGGAATTAATGACGTCTTCCCAAACAAAATCGGCCGAGCGTTCGTCGAGCTTCTCCGAATTTCCGGAAAGGTGAGAAATGTATTCTTCGCGTAGTTTCGACATGGCCTCGTTGTATTCGAGCTTGTTCGGTTTGTATATCGCGCCCTCTATTTTATCCGCCAGAAACTTCTCCGCGGCGGCGCGGAAATCGGCATCCACCTCAAAAAGTTTCAAGTTTGATTTTTTTCTCCCATTTTCCTTCACGATGGCGCTCTGAAAATCAACCAGTTTGTCTATTTCTTTCTGGGCGATGGCGCAGGCGGCCAGAATATCTTTTTCATCCGCTTCTTTCCCGCCGAGTTCGAGCATGCTGATTTTTCCTTTCGGGCCGGCGGCGAACATTTCAAAAACGCAGTCTGGCTGCCTTATTTGCGAAATTGTGGGATTGACTACGAATTGACCAGTTACCTTCGCGACGCGTACGCCGGCGGCCGGTCCGTTCCAGGGAATATCCGAAATCCCGAGCGCCGCCGAAGCGGCAATAAGCCCCACGAAGTCGGGGTCGTTTTCTTCGTCAAAAGCGAGAACTGTCGCCACCACCTGCATCTCGCGCCTTATTCGCTCGTCGAAAAGAGGCCGCACGACGCGGTCAACCAGGCGCGCCGACAATACGGCGTCTTCCGAAGGCCGACCTTCCCGTCTGACATAGCGGCTTCCTATCACTTTGCCTGCGGCGTAAAATCTTTCCTCATAATCCACCTTGAGCGGAACGTAATCGAAAGTTCCTTCCGATTTGTCCATGACCGCCGTTACCAAAACGACTGTCTCTCCGTATTTTGCGATAACGGCCCCATTGGCCTGCTCGGCCAAGGACGAGATTTCAACCGTCAGATTTTTTCCTCCGACTTCCGTCGTATATTGTTTTTTCTGAATGGCCATAATGCGAATGACACGAATATTACACGAATGATGCGAATAAAACAATTCGCGGCGCTTGTGTACATTCGTTGGTTTATATTATTTTATTTATTCATTATTCCGGATTCCAAATTCTACATTCCATTTTCTACTTTCTTATTATGATTCTCGGCATTTCCTCTATGTTTATGAATCTGTCGGCCGCTTCCTGTATTTTTCCGGAAGCGCTCCGGCGGAAAGCGGCTACTTCCACAAAACGACCGACTCCCCACTTTAAATAATCAACGAGCGGGCAGAAATCGCCGTCTCCGGTTACCAGAATCACGGAATCGAGGAACGGCGCCATGCGGATGGCGTCAACGGCCATGCCGACATCCCAATCCGCTTTTTTGGTGCCGTCGGGATAGATTTGCAAATCTTTGGAACGCAGTTCGAGGCCCTCTTTTTCAAGCGCGTCGAAAAACGCGGCTTCTCCCGCGGCAGTTTCGCTTTTTACGACGTAGGCCACCGCCCGGATGAGCTGTCGGCCGGCAACAAGGTTTTTTATCAATTCCTTGTAATTTACCCTGCCGTGATAAAGATTCTTGGCAGAGTGATAAAGGTTTTGAACGTCGATGAATATGCCTACCCTTTGGTCCGCGTGAATGCTGTTTGTCCTCATTATTAAATTAATTAATGCTATTTAAATGCGCCTGTTCGTTAAGGCATTATTGCCCGCCGCTATTTGCCCAACCCAAGTTTTTTGACCAGTTTCTGATGGGCGGACGGTTGTTTCTCTTTGAGATAAGTCAAAAGCCGGCGGCGCTGGCTGACCATTTTAAGAAGCCCTCTTCTCGAGTGCTGGTCTTTCGGATTCTTTTTCAGATGTCCGGAAAGTTCGTCAATCCTACGCGAAAGCACCGCTATCTGCACTTCTGCCGACCCGGTGTCTTTTTCGTGTTTTTGTGATTCTTTAATCACTTTCAATTTTACTCGCTTGGTTAGCACCGGCTAATTATAAAAGATAGATATTGGAAAATCAACAGAATGGCGGTAATTTTGTCCGCCGGAGGCTGATCCGCCCCTGGCGGAAAAATCGCCGGTTATCCACAATAGACCTTGCAAAAAAAAACCACGCTTATACAATTTAACCAACATAGATTTATGGAGATTCCTCCGGTCAAAAAATCCGCTTTTTACATTATCTCCGCCGTTGTTCTTTTGGCCGGTCTTGTTCTCGGCGTTTTTCTTGCAAGCTTCGCTTTTTACAAAAACAAGTCCGCGCTCTGCGCCATCACCGGGCCGGTGCTTAAAACCGAAATATCCCAGAAAGCAATAGACGAAGTTTCTTCTTTGGAGCCGGGCGATGTGCTTTTCGGCAAAGTGAAATCGGCGTCTTCCGGCAAAATCGTACTGGAAGTCAGATTGGCCAATCCTCTTGACGCAAATAATTCAAAAACCATCGATGTTAACGTTCCCGTAAGCCAAAATGACAAAATAGTCCGCCTTAAGAGCGTTGATGGTTCGTCAAATCTGCAAATGGTTGCTTCCAGTATAAGTACAGCGAAGGTGGGTGATGCGATAACGGTTAAGATAACATCTGACGGCGCGAAAATAATCTATCTCCCGACAATATAATAATAGGCCATGATTTCCAAAAAAGCGGAAATTTCTTTATCTCTTTTTCTGATAGTTTCACTGGCGACCGGTTTTGTCCCAAAAGCGAACGCGGACGACAGCGCGCCGCGTCCACCTTCTTTCTCTCCATCGACGGTTGACGTGTATTCTGTGAGTCGGATTGCCCAAGAATTTGTGGCGGAAGCAAACAGCCAGCAGCAGCAGATATTCGGCTGGGGGGCATTCTATTACGCAATAACTAACGACGGCGGTTTCGAAGTCATTTCGGCTCCGCCTACGCAAACTGCTCCGGATACCGTTTCCATTTCTGAAAATCTATACGCCGGCGAATCCTATAACAACGGACTGACCTTCTCATGGGGCAGTGGTGACAGCGCCGAATCGTTTAGTTGCAGTACTGAGTTCACCACCATACAGGAGGGCTCTTATCCGTCATCTGTCATGCCGGCTTTCTGCGGTTTTCCCCCTGGAGACGACGTTACGGCTACGCCAACGGCGCAAAACGTTTCAATCAACGACCTAGGAAGCGGCCAAACGGCTACTTCGGCCACGCAAACCTACCTCCGACACAATTATCCCGTGCTTTTCGATTATGGAAGAACTATCGGCGTAAAATATCAGACCTCGTCGACCGTCCAGGTCAGCGTCGGCTCAAGCGGCAAGGGCGAGAATATTGATGTGACTTACCAAAGAACGGGCTCAATATTTGGCGTTGTCGCGGGCGACCAGACCGCTAATTTTTTGGATGGATTGATTTGCAAAGAATTTGGCATCGGCGATTCTTCGTATGACCTTTGCGCCAATGCGGCGATATATAAAGACGGCCAGACCTACTATATATATTTCCCCGGCAATACACAGATTGGCGGATGGGCGCCTGCTGCCGTAAGAGTTGCGGAAACGAAGAATTTTTCGCCTACCAATTCGTCAATAACCAGGCCTCTTAACAGCGACATTGTTTACCTCTCGCCCACGAAGTGCAAGACGATATACAGCAGCAGTTTTTTTAAGGATAAAGTAGAGACTGTTTGCAGAACCTACGGTCTTTCCGCAGACGGCAGAATGGGAGAAGGAATTTACTATACGAGCGACTCATCGTGGGGAATTGGTTTTATTATCATAGGTTTTGCCTTGGGTGCATTAATTGGAGTTGCGTTTCCGGGACTTATAGAGGCTATTAATATTGAATTGGCAGCTTTTGGGTTAGATTTGACAACTATTTCGGCAATAAGTACAACGTTTCAAGTGGCAACCTTAACTGACCCTGTTCTTCAGGCCGCTTCCGCTCCCGGCTCTCTTGGCACAGTTGAGACATCCAACAACTTGGGCGTCGGCGCCTGGACGTGGTCAGGCGGCTTTGACGTTACGGCGTTGCCTTCGCCTGCGCCGACATCCACTCCTTTGGTATTGTGCTCCTTTGTAACCACCAGCACTCCGCTGACTTGGGGAGGAGGCAATTGCCGAAGCGCGCCCAATCTTAACTTCCAGAACATTACGCCGGGAACGATAGAAAACATTCCTAGTGTAACCAGTTATTCGGGAACGGTTAATTTTCAGTGCAATTCCAGCGGCGGGTGGGATTATTTAGGTGAATCGTGCAAGGCGCCGAATGGCCCGGGAGTTTATCTTGAAATCTACTAAATAACGAAAAATTGAGTTTTTATAAAAAATAAAAGCATCATGGATTCCGTTAAAAAAACATTATTACTCCCGGCATTATTAGTCGTCCTGATCGGAGCGGGAGTTTTCTATTTCACAAAAACAAGCTCTCCAGTTTCGCCGGTTCCAAAAAACGTGGAAGCGCCCTTGCTTTACATCAAGGGACAGGTCATCTCGGCAGATGCCGCAAAAGGGACGGTGGAATATCATCCGCAGGCTTTTGACCAAACTGCCGAAGAAAGCCGAACGGCGACGCTCCCCGTTGGCGCTAAAATATATGCGGTCAGCGATATAACGCAAATGCTCATTGAAACCGCGAGAAAGGAAATTCAATGGAAAGAAATAAAAGTTGGCGATACGGTGCTTATAGTCGTAGACAAAAACACGGACCTGTCGCAAGCGAGCATCCCGGCGGTAACTCTCATCATCGTGAGAAAAAAATAAAATGAAAAACGCTATAAACAAAGAATCTTTCGGTACAGCGATACATATCGCGAGTATCCTTTTTGGATTTTCGTTAGTTTTTATTTCAATGGTAAGTTTTACTGAAGTCGCGCAGGCGCAAGCTTGTACTCAAATAACAGGGACCCCAGTGTCCTGTAATCAAGATCTAACTGCATATGGAGTTCCTGCCAACTATACTGTCGGTAGTGCTTCGTACACTTACGATAGCTGTACCTACGCCATCACGTATACTGGCGGATGTTCTGCTCCATGTACTCAAATAACAGGGACCCCAGTGTCCTGTAATCAAGATCTAACTGCATATGGAGTTCCTGCCAACTATACTGTCGGTAGTGCTTCGTACACTTACGATAGCTGTACCTACGCCATCACGTATACTGGCGGATGTTCTGCTCCTGTTGCAGTACCATCCGTGCCGTCAATGCAGGTTTCTCTTTCTCCATCAGGCCCATGGGGTACATCCGTGAGTGTTGCATATACGTCCAATCTTTATGCTAAATGGCCGGTGATTAGTGGTCCCGCTCCAGCATATTACGAACTTAATATTGATGGAGCTACATATCAAAGAACAGACACTAATAATGGAACTGGTGGCACGCCAGAGAGTATGGGATGGGTTGCTGGCTCAACGCACACTGCTTTTGCCAGAGCATGCAATTCTTCCAATGTTTGTAGCGGATGGAGCACGCCTTTGGTAAATATAACAGTTACTCCGCCCGTTCCTACCGCAACAATCACTGCAAATGGCAAAACAGACCTTACTGTAGACGTCATGGATACGGTTACTATCGCGTGGAATTCCACAAGTACGGACACTTGGGCAAGCACTATCTCCTCGTCGGGATGCGCGGATACGTCTCTTAACGTAACCAATAATCCGTGGATAGCCAATACACAAAGCGGAACTTTGCGGTTCGTCGGATATCCATTCAGGGGGTGCACGATTGTAATTAATTATATAGCAACGAATTCAGCGACAAATCAAAGCATACAGTCGCCCGCGACGATTTCCATCTCGAGCCGTATTCCTACAACAGGAAAAGTTGTTACTGCGGGCGAACAGGTCAGACTAAGATGGAACGCTCAAGACGCAACCAGCTGTTCGCGTTCGAATAACTATACTCCCAACTCCGCCGTGTTCAGCGGGTCAACCTCGCCAACGCCAAGTCCTTATGCCTCAACTTCGCTTATTGCAGCGAATGTTTCGATTTCAACAAATTACATGTTCACTCTTACATGCAGTAATTCATCAGGCATTTCTTCAGCCGCTTCGGTCGGATTAACCATCAACCCTGGCGCACCAGGCACATGCGTAGCAAGCGCCGGAACTTCTTGCACAAGAAGCAATTCATGCGGAAGCATAACCAATTCCGGCGCCATACGGTGCGACGGAACATGCAGCGCAACGGCACCTTCGGAGTCGGGATGTACAAGCACACCACCCACAACCGGAACAACGACTACGGGCGACACTGGAACGAATGGTGGAACCGGAGGCACAATATCTGCGCCGGTCTGCGTGTTCTCCGCCAGCCCTTCAACCATAGTCCCGCCGCAGTCGACTTCGCTCGAGTGGACCTGCGCTAATGCCAATTCCTGTTCCATAAACAACGGCATAGGGTCGGTAAATCCCGTTAGCAACTCAACACCGGTTAGCCCGACATCCACAACAATCTATACGCTTTCTTGCGTTGGAAGCGGCAACACCACATCTTCTTTCCAAACCACCGTAAGAGTCACCGATTTCCAAATAAGGGAAATAGCGCCGTAAGAATTATTTAGAAAATTTAAGTTTTATAAAAAAGCGTTTTTAAAAACGCTTTTTTATATTTGTTCAATTCAATAACTAAAAAATTATAAAAACAAACAAAAAGGGCGGGAACTTTCGTTCCTGCCCTGAATTCCTGCTCGATAAGATTCTGCCGGTTCATTTGCCGGCTGCCGTTGCCATGCCGCCGAACAGCGATGACCAAATTTCCTGCACCTGTTCTTTTATCGGTCCAGCCAATCGAAGACTGACGGTGTCGTTGTACCCGGCGCCCCACACGCTGTGCTTGGGTGGGATTGAGAGCGCTGTTCCAGTTTCGAAGAGTTGCTGATTATTGTAAACCACCCTTGCCCTGACATGCGTGGCCATCAAAATGTAAAAGAGGGTGGGGGACTCAGCATACTCGAAATCCACTCCGATTTCCAGACATGAACCGCAGGGCGAACTGGCCGTCTTGAAACCGTTTTCCTGCAAATACTTCTGGAAGTACACGATGAACTTCTTGCCGGCTTCCGCTGTAACCGTCGGTGGTTCAGGCAGCTTCGTACTGAAAGCCGAATACACGTTCTTCCGAAGTTGGAAGTCGTAATACTCCACTTGCGGATTTACGTATATCGGAATGTCCATCAGGCTCTTCCCCACAAGTTCCGCTTTGATTACTTCCGGAACTTCGAGCTGCTGCTTTGCAGGGGTGATGCGGTGAGCCGCGCACCCTGCCAGGCCGAGGACGGCCGCCGACACGACAACCGTGAAAAGTCGCGCAAACATGGCAATCTCCTTTATGGTTATGGTGAGCTTGTCGAACCATTTTCGGCTCGACCAGCAATGGGTTAAAATTCGGAATGGTTCAATATACTCACCACAAGCTGAATATCAGATATCCAGAATTTCAGACACTAATCCTAATATTCAATTTGTAAGTTTCAGATGTCGAAGTTATACACCTATTTTCCGCGTTTGTCAATTAACCGTTTACCCGCATTTTGGCTTTCCGAATTGCCTGAAAATCCAATAAAACCGCTTGAAATGCGCCGTTTTTTCGGGTAAAATTAGCGGATAATGGTCATCAATTACTTCGGCGACGGGTGTTTCAGGGTGCAAAGCGGCGAAATTTCCATTCTCGTCGACCCGAACAGCAACCGGCTCAAGGCTGACGCCGTCATTAAAACGCTGACGTCCGCGGATGCCGATATGTCGCAGACGAACGAAATATCTTTTCCCGGAGAATACGAGTTCAAAGGCATCCAAATACAGGGCTGGCCGGTAATCGGCGAGTCAACCGAAAAATTCCTGAAAACTGTTTATCTCGTCAAGTGGGAAGGTATGGGCTTTGTTTTTCTCGGGCATCTCTCAAACGGGCTTGAACCGGAAGTCGTCGAAGAATTGAGCGAACAGGATGTCCTGTTTGTGCCGATAGGCGACCATTTTCTTTCCGAAGACGCGGCTGCGAAACTCGCCAAAAAGCTGGAGCCGTCCGTCGTAATACCGAGCTTTTCCAAAAAACCGGATTCGCTCGCGAAAGCGCTCGGACAGAAAACCGAAACTCAGGAAAAATTCGTATTCAAAAAAAAGGACCTGGAAAATCTTAAAAACAAAGCTGTAATTCTCAAGAGCGCTTAAAAATTTTAAATGGAAAATTTTATAAAAAAATTGCGGGACAGCGACAATGCCGTGAAGCGGCGCTGGCTGGTTGTTTTTTCCGCCATAGCAATGGTTTTTGTGGTTTTCATATGGACAAAATATTTCAATTCGTTAGTAGCCCCGATCGGCGCGCCGCAACCGACCGAACAAGGCCCGGGAGAGGGATTCACTTTCTGGCAAACCTTTAAATCGGGTTTAGCCATAATTTCGCAAAGTTTAGGCGGATTACTGCATTCGCTGATAAACATATTCCGGGAACCGAAGGATTACATTATACAACCGTAAAAACAGCGAATAGCATATAGCATTATCCAAACATTCGTCATACGCCATTAGCCATAAGCAAAAACCATGAGTATCCAAAAAAGAGAAATAACAACGGAACTTCAAGAGTCATATCTCAATTACGCGATGTCCGTCATCGTCAGCCGCGCTTTGCCCGACGTCCGCGACGGATTGAAACCAGTCCAGCGGCGGATTCTTTGGGCAATGTGGGACAGCGGACTGACTCATCTCGCCAAAACCCGAAAATCGGCGAATGTGGTCGGCGAAACAATGGCTCGCTACCACCCTCACGGCGACACTTCCATCTACGACGCGCTGGCGCGAATGGTACAGGACTGGTCTCTGCGCTATCCGCTTGTTACGGGCCAAGGTAATTTTGGCTGTTTCACAAAAGATACTAAGGTGAAATTAACGGACGGCCGTGATTTAAGTTTCGGTGAGTTAGTTGAGGAATATAAACTTGGCAAGAAACATTATGCTTACACGGTAAATTCAAACGGATTGATCGCGGTAGCGGAAATCAAAAAACCTCGGCTCACCATCAAAAACGCCGACTTGATAAAAGTTACTTTGGATAACGGCGAAGAGATTAAATGCACCCCGAACCACCGTTTTATGTTATTAAACGGCTCTTACGATGAAGCGAAAGATTTGTTACCCGGAGAATCATTGATGCCGCTCTATCAAAAGTTATCAACCAAGCAAGACAGGCTTAATAGAGACGGCTACTTGCTGATATACCAGAATAAAAAGGACGAATGGGTTCCAGCTCATCATTTGGCGGACAATTACAACTTGACTGCCGGAAAGTATTTGAAAAGCGCTGGCAGGGTACGACATCATATTGATTTCAATAAGCTCAATAATAATCCGAATAACATAGCAAGGGTCGGCTGGGGTGAACACTGGAAAATTCATTATGAACAGGCTTCTTCGCAGCATAAAAATCTGGAATACAGAGAAAAAATCGCCGATGGGAGAAAAACTTTTTGGTCAGATCCAGAGAGCCGCAAAAAATATTCCGAGAGATTATCCGAAAGAAACAGAAAAAACTGGCAGGATCCGGTCTACCGTGAAAAAATGCGGCAATTTTTGAGCGAAGTAAACAAAAAATATATTCAAGACCATCCGGAAAAAAGAATAATATTATCAGAAAGAGCCACTCGTACTCTTAAAAAACTCTGGCAGAACCCGAGTTACCGACAACTTTTTCACGAAAAAATAGTAGCTGCCAATAAAAAACGGATTACAAATAATACTGGCAGAGTAAAGTTTCTGAAAATCTGCAAAAAGATTCTTTCTGATTTTCAATCTTTGGATAAAGAATTGTACGAACGAACGCGCAATCAACTTTATGGTTATGGCCGTGCCACTTCTTGGGAAACCGGATTGGAAAAGTATTACGATAACGACCCCAACTTGGTTCTGCATGAATTAAATAAAAACCATAAAGTTGTAAGGGTAGAATTGCTGAACGAACGTGAGGATGTTTATGACCTGACTATTGATAAAACACATAATTTTGCATTAGCGTCCGGAGTCTTCGTACACAATTCGATCGACGGCGACTCGCCCGCGGCCATGCGTTACACGGAAGCCAAGCTTTCCAAAATCAGCGAAGAGATACTGGTTGATATTGAAAAAGAAACAGTGGACTGGCAATCGAACTACGATTCCACGCGTCAGGAACCGAGGGTTCTCCCGGCCAAACTGCCCAACCTCCTTTTAAACGGCACTATCGGCATTGCCGTGGGCATGGCCACGAACATTCCTCCGCACAATTTGGGCGAAGTGGCCGACGCGGTTCTTCATTTTGCCGACAATCCGGACGCCGACACCGACGACCTCTTGAAATTCGTCAAAGGGCCTGATTTTCCGACAGGCGGCATTATTTTCGACCAAAAAGCCATACGCGAGACCTATATTTCGGGCAGGGGGCCGATTCTGGCGCGCGCCAAAGCCGACATACAGGAACGAAAAAGACAACCTGCCCGCCCCGGCGAAAGCGGTCGTTCTGGCGGGTTCGACATAATCATCACCGAAATTCCTTACCAGGTTAACAAGTCGGAGCTTATAAAACACGTCGCCGAGCTCGTTCAAAACAAAAGAATAGAAGGCATCCGCGACATACGCGACGAATCTGACCGGGAAGGACTCCGCGTCGTCGTCGAACTTAAAACCGACGTCAATCCGCAGAAAATCCTAAACCAGCTTTATCAGTACACGGACCTCCAGAAATATTTCCATATGAACATGATTGCGCTCGCCGACGGCATTCAGCCGCAGCTGATGACTCTCAAAGACGTCATCTCGGCCTATTTCGAACACAGAAAAAAAATAATCAAGCGCCGGACCGAATTCAACCTGAAAAAAGCGAAAGAGAGGGCGCACATATTGGAAGGCCTTGCCAGAGCGCTCGATGTCATCGACAAAATTATCGCGACCATCAAGAAATCAGCGGATAAAAACGACGCCCACAAGAATCTCGTCAAGCAATTTAAATTGAGCGACATACAGGCAAACGCAATTCTTGAAATGCGCCTGCAGACGCTCGCCGCGCTCGAACGGAAAAAAATAGACGATGAATTGAAAGAAAAACTGGCGTTGATAAAGGACCTCGAATTGATACTGAAGAGTCCGGCCAAAATGGTCGGCATCATCAAGGCCGAAGTGAAAGAATTGAAAGAAAAATACGGAGACGGCAGAAAGACGGCCGTTGTCTCGGGCGGAATCAAAACTTTCAGCGACGAGGATTTGGTTCCGGAAGAAGAAGCGGTCATCACCCTCTCCGCCGGAGGATATATCAAACGTCTTCCTCCGGACGCCTTCAAGGCGCAGAAACGCGGAGGCAAGGGGCTTATCGGCTCGGAAGTCGGCGAAGAGGATTTCATAACGCAGTTTTTCGGAGCGAGGACGCACGACAATATACTTTTCTTCACCGACCGCGGAAGGGTTTTTCAGACGAAAGTTTACGAAATACCGGCTGCCAGCCGCGTTTCCAAGGGGCGCGCCATACACAATTTCCTCGAACTGCCGTCCCATGAAAACGTAAGCGCGGTCGTCTCGTACGCAGATAAACGCGGATTAGAAACGCGGATAAACGCGGACAAAACGGAAAAAAATCAGCGTGAATCTGCGCCTCATCTGCGTGAATCAGCGTTCTTGATAATGATAACCAAAAACGGCATCATAAAGAAAACGCCGCTGGATGATTTCAAAAATATCAGGCGGAACGGCATCATTGCTATTTCACTAAAGAAGGGCGACAGCCTGAAATGGGCGCGGCTTTCGGGGGGCAACGACCAGATTATCCTCGGCACCAAGAACGGCCAGGCCATCCGTTTCAAAGAAACGCAGGCTAGGCCTATGAGCCGGACGGCCGGCGGCATACGGGCCATAAAATTGAAAAAAAACGACGAAGTCGCCGGGTTTGATATAATAAAGAGCGAGACAAAAGAAGCGAAAGTTCTCGCGGTGATGGCGAACGGATTCGGAAAACAAACGCCGCTGAAGGAATATAAAATTCAGAACAGGGGCGGCTCCGGAATAAAAATCGCAAATATCACTTCAAAAACCGGAGTGTTGATCGCCACCCAAGTCCTCACGGAACAAATGGAACTTCTGGCTCTTTCCGAAAAAGGACAGGTTATACGGACGAATCTCTCGGGAGTCAGAATGACAGGCCGCTCCGCCCAGGGGGTCAGGATAATGAACCTCAAATCGGGCGACAAGCTTGCGGGAATAGTGGTTATATAAATTTTCAATGTTCAATTTCCAATTTTCATTGAATTTATGGTTCGACCCTGCTCACCATCTCTTCGAGCCTGAGCCTCAGAGCCGAAGGCCTGAGCCTGTCGAAGGACAATTAAAAAATTTTAAAACCCGTTTGTAAATTGGGTCAATGAATTTTTCACAGAATCAAATTGTAATTGCCGGCGCGGCTATCGCCGTTCTTTTGGTTTTTTCCATACTCGTATTTTTCAATCTGCGACCGAGTCAAATAGCAAGCATCCAATTGAGCCTTTGGGGTTTTGAAAGAGAAGATGCAATCACCCCGTTGCTCAGCGGATACAGCAAGCTTTATCCTGACGTAAAGGTTTCGTACAAGGAGGTAAGCAAAGATAACTACGAAAATACTCTTTTGGGCGCGCTGGCCTCGGGACAAGGGCCCGACATTTTTCCGGTTCACAACCGCAGCTTGTCGAAAAACGCTGGCGTCATATCGCCGGTCCAGCCTTCCCGATTCGGCGTAAGCCAAATTCAAAATCTCTTTCCGAAAGAAGTCGGCGATGACTTCGTTTTGGGCGCGACAAATTCTTCGGCGGGACAGGTTTACGCTCTGCCCCTCTACTTCGACACGCTTTCGCTCATTTACAATAAAGATTTGTTCGACCAGGCCGGCATAGCCAACCCTCCGGCAACCTGGGACGAATTTCAGGCGGACGTCGCCAAGATAAAAATGATTTCGCCGAACGGACAAATTATCAGAGCCGGCGCGGCCATCGGCGGCTCTCGGAAAACGGTAACCAACGCCGTCGACATATTGAATGTTCTAATGCTCCAAAACGGAGTGGCGATGACTTTCGGCCAGAGTTACGCTTCTTTCGCTTCTGATGCCGGAGCAGGCGCTTTCAATTTCTACCTGCGTTTCGCGGATTCCGGCTCGAATTATTACACATGGAATGAAAGCCAGCCGAATGATTTTAACAGTTTCTCTGCCGGCAACGCCGCGATGGTCATTGGCTACAATTCCGATATACAAAAAATAAGGGCAAAAAGCCCTTTCTTGCGCGTTGGTGTAGCCCCTCTTCCCCAGATAAATCCATCCAATGCGGTAAACTACGCAGATTACTGGGGTCTGGCTGTTTCAAAACAAAGTAAAAACCAGGATTCAGCTTTTGATTTCATGCTTTTTATGACAACAAATCCTCAGGCGGCCGGCCAATATTCCGAAGCCAGCGGCAATCCCCCGGCGCTTCGCGAACTTATAAGTCAGAAAATAAACGACCCGGTTTTTGGGGTTTTCGCCAGACAGGCGCTGACCGCCCGCTCATGGTATGAAACGGATAAAAACAGAATTGATGTAATATTCGGGAACGCCATAGTGAACGCCCTTGGTGGTTCGGCGGACGCCAAAAAAATATTGGTTCAGGCCCAGGACCAGATAACGCAGCTGATGCAAACTAAATGACGACTATTAATAAAAATTTTTTCTTGTCTCTTGTCGCCTGTCTCTTGTTGTTTTTGCCGTTTACCGCTTTGGCGGACGTTTCGCTTCCTTATTGGGGACCGTTAACTTCGTGTACTGGAATTAACTGTAATATTTGCCATCTTTTCTCGACTGGCCAGATGATTATTTATTTCATAGCGACTCTGGCCCTTTTCGTCGTCGGCCCGATAATGGTCACCATCGGCGGCATAATGATGCTCGTTTCCGGCGGCTCTGAAGAAAGATTTTCAAGCGGCAGAAAAATGGCAACCGGAGCCGTAATCGGAATACTCATAGCTCTCGGCGCTTTTCTTATCGTGAATACCCTGCTCTTAGCCATAGCGCAAAATTTCGGCGGCGGCCTGAGCGGCTCGGGCTTCACGATACAATGCACGGCCAATTCTCCGTATGTGCCGCCTTCCCAACAGAACTCCGAACTTTATGGGCCCTGAGTATCAAACTTCATTCATTGCAATAAAATAATGAATCTCGTTAGAGGCAACTAAATTTTGAAATATTATGACTGCCAAACAATCAAATAAGGTCGTGAGTACAAAATACAATTTACGTTCTGCGGATGCGCTCTTAAGCGCATCCTGCCTCTAACGGGATGAAAAAATTCTATTTTCTATTTTATATTTTCTATTTTCTGTCGCCATTTATGGCTTTTGCCAATGGAACGGGCGTTGTGAATGTCGCCCCCGACCTGACCATACCTCAAGGCGCGGCTGGGTCTGACGCTCTGGTGA
>ERZ1292629.155-Hain-H43-01um-R1-155-length-70507-cov-12_pt1 | contig 70507 bp, 97 predicted proteins | sample MGYA00564399_ERZ1292629 | MGnify/ENA primary metagenome ERZ1292629 (study PRJEB36523, sample SAMEA6512636) | groundwater metagenome | collected 2019-01-08 | study: AquaDiva: Metagenomics assemblies of 32 groundwater samples
TTTTTCCGCCCCCACGAAGCTGGCCGCTGACACGGAAGTTGGCGTGACTGGTGACGCTCTATCGCTGGCCTCAACGATCACACGCGACTCCGAGCTGTCTGCGTATCAACCCGTTGACGCCACTCTAACCGCCCTCGCTGCCTACAACACCAACGGGCTTCTGACCCAGACGGCGGCGGATACATTCACCGGGCGCACGATTACTGGGACAACGGGGCTTATCACAGTTACGAACGGTGATGGCGTTTCTGGCAATCCAACGGTTACGATTACCGACCCTGAGATTCCGGCGGATGGAACCAAGAATGTCACAGGTCGCCTGAGCACAAGCGCGGAAATCGCCACGTCAACCTCGGTGCGAATCAGCGGAACAAGCGGGAATACTTTGGCTGTTGAAACAAGCGGCCTTGTGTATGATGCGACGAATAACAGGGTTGGGATTGGTGTTAGTGCGCCATATGGTCTATTAACGATTGGGAGCGATGCGGCAGACGGGGCTGGTTCTGCGGCGAAGGGATTTCTCTTTACAGATACACTATCTTCAGTTGTCAGCCCTTGGGCGCACGCCGCTATTTATAGCGTTGGTTCATCTGGATGGAATGGCAATTTAGTATTTGCTGTAGATACTGATGGGGCAAATAACAACAATCCAACTGAGAAGATGAGAATAAATAGTAGCGGAAATGTTGGAATTGGGGACACTTCTCCAGACTCCAAACTCGAAATTCTCTCCACCACCAATCCACAGATTCGGGTTTCAAATGTTGACGGCTCAAAGGATTGGACAATTGGCGCAGATGCGAACGGAGACATGCAAATCATTACACGGGCGACTGCGGGGACTTCTGCTGGGGCTATGACGGTGAAGGGGAGCCTCGAGACATCAAGCACGGCGACGAATCAGTTCACGATTAGGAACGGGGCGAATACGGCGACATGGGGTCTTAGCACGACAGGAAATTCAACGATTACAAATAACGGCACTTTCGTCCAGGTTCCGAAAGGATTTCGTTTTGGAAGCGGATCGTATTATGCAAATCCATCCGATGGAATTGTACTGTTCACGAAACCGTCAAGTTATTATGGAGTGGTTTTGGATTGTACGGGAACCATACCGGAAATATATGGGCACTTCGACGATAGCACTCCGGCTGATTGGGATTTGAGAATTGGAGACAGTGGAGCAAACAAAGGAATTCGTACTGACGTGACAAATTCGAGAATTGGCATCTACGACGACACTCCCGAATACACGCTCGACGTGAATGGCAACATTCAGGCGCAGAACACGCAGTGGAAGGATTGGGCGGCCTCGGCAAAAGCAGGAACGGCTAGTGGAGCAATTCCAACATCTACATATTGGACACAGCAGAACTCTGGACAGAATTTACAGACACTTTCAAATAATGCTTATCTTCTGTTCCCTATTGAGTATGAGGCGGGAACAGTCCTCACTCGTCTGCGCGTAAAATGGCAAGGGGGGCATGCCGCAGACGGGGTTAAATTCTCCTTGTTAAAGAGAACTGAGTCGGGAACAACTGTAGCTTTTACTACCGTAGGAGCCGAACAGACTCCTGCAGCTTCAGCAAGCGTGACTGTTACAACCTATGACTTCGCAGATGAAACTATGAGCGCCGACACTTCTTATTCTATCCGAGTTGATGCTGTATTGGCTGTTACAAGTGTTTTGGTCTATTCCGTCGGCGTCGAAAGTAGCAAACGGGTGTATTGACATGAAAGGGCTTTGCCGACATTGTTTGTGGTGGGTGACGCACTAAAATGGCGAAAAAACCAGTTGAGCAATTCAAAAAACAATGCCGATTCGCGCCAAGGCAATTGACTGACGAGCTCCGTCCTTGTCCCGGTACGGATGGATTGTACGTTTCGATAAGCGGGGATGTTTTCTCAAGTATTTATAGTTGCAAATGCACGCGCGCGGAATTGTTGCACCAACGTAATCCGTCTCTTGATACAAGAGGATATTTTAAGATAGGCGCAATGGCAAATCATAAGCAGGTTACAAGGATGGTTCATCAATTGGTTTTGGAATCTTGGGGATTCCCAAGACCATCGGGAATGGAGTGCCGTCACTTGGACGGAAACAAATTAAACAATCACCTATCGAATCTTCGTTGGGGGACAGCGTCAGAAAACAACCATGACAAAATTGCGCACGGCACGGCAACTCGCGGAGAGAGGCACCCGCGTGCGAAGCTTACTTGGAAACTTGTCAGAGAGATAAGGCAAAAGTTTTTGAGTGGAGACCTCAAAACAGGAGAAGTGGTTGCCGAGAAATATGGTGTAAGCGCCTCAACGATATGGTATTTGCTCCGCCACAAAACGTGGCCAGAGCAAATCGTCGCATGAAAAGAGCGCGACATGGAGCGTTTGTGTAAAAATTGTCTCTGGTGGGGTTGGCTCAGGCAAACCGATCCTATGCCCGCAGTCGCCGTGTGCGCGGAAAAAACACGCAGAAATGCCGAGAAATCAATCCCGTTTCCCGTGAAGACAGAATCGGACGCGGGATGCAACGATGACTTTGAACCTTCGGCGCAAGTGAGAGGGGCGGGATAATGCTCAAGGGATTCACAGACGGTCTGCTGACAGCCCTGCTGAAATTAGCACTTGGAATCGCCTTTGTCGTTGGAGTATTTGTCCTTTTGTGGTTCATGGCGAATGGCTCAAGTCCGTAGGCGACGAATCTTGCGCCGACGGTTCAAAGTCGTCGCAAGTCAAAGGAGCGCGGCGATGCCCAAGGGATTTATAGACAGCTTGCTCACGGTCCTGCTGAAAATCGTGCTCGCTATCGCTTTTGCAGTTGGGCTGTTCCTAGCAATATGGCTGCTTTCTCCTTTTATGCCATTCGTGCCGTAAGGGGAAAACAACAGGAAGGCGAAATAGGGATGAGATCAAACTACTTGCGGCCCGTTTTGACCGGACTTGCTTTTGGAATTGTGATTGTCGTCTCCATCTGGCTTTTCGCCTATTTCGGTGCACCGGGTCCGCCTTCGGCGAGTTGGACATACATGGATTGATTAGAAAGGGAGCGTGATGAACGGAGAGGAAAAACAGATCGTTTCGGAGATTGACGAGCTCGTTGAGGAGCACATGACGGCGAAATCTGATACGTCGCGCTACGAGTTGCGCGATAGGTTGCTCGTCGTTGCGGTTCGCGCCGTCAAGACTCTGGTTATCGGATTCGGGCGCATGGAAGATCGGATGGGTAAGGTCGAGAAGGCTTTCGAGGGGAATGGTGTTTGGGGAGTCAAGCGTATCGCGCGATGGGTTTCCATCCGCTCAAAGATCGAGTTGTTTTTCTTCTTGGGGGTCGTCTCGTGGGTTACTATATCGGTTATGCCCGATTTGCTCCATCGCATCTTTACTTGGCTCGGAGGCATTGGACAATGAGCGAACCGACTCTTCTACTTTGTATCGCTCTTGCCTTTGGCGCTCTCGGCGCTTTGGGGAGGGTGTCGCTGAGCAAAGAGAACGATGTTGTCTCTCAGCATACTGTGGGTTCGGCCATCATGGGAACGGTCACAGCCTCGATGGTCTGGGCCATCGTCTCAACGCTCGAAGCCAAGACAATCCCGATACCCCTTATTGACATGAAGATTCTCGTTCATTTGACCCCTTCGATTGCGGCGGGGGTTGGAGGCTTCTCTGGCGCATTTACGGACGTTATTCTCGTCAAGATTCGCTGTTGGTTCAAGGATAGGTCGGGCACAAAAGCCTATCTTGACCGGGGAATTGATCGTCGGAACCGCGATGAGAACGGAGATTAAGATGGGGCTTTGGAAAAACATTTCGTTACTTCGCAAGGTTTTGGCGTTCATGAACCATTTCGGAAAGGAGTATGGGAGCATGGGTAATCTCTTGGAAGCACTCAAGACAAAGAGCGGGTGGACGGGGCTTCTTCTGGCCGTTTCGCCGCTTCTGAGCACCTTTGGTGTGCCCGATGATGTGCTCAAGGAAATTCAGGTCGTGCTCGTCGGGGCGCTCGGGCTGTTCATCCGGGCCGGGATCATCAAAGAGACGAAGTAAAGGTCGGCCTCTTCTGGCCCCCAAATATGAATCTGGAGGACATGATGCGAAGCATCTCAAAATTGGCAATCGTTACCCTGATCGTGCTTTTTGCGGGCAGTTGCTCGATCTTCTCTGCTGTGACGCCCAGCTCAAAGATCACCGTGTCTCGGTCTGGCTTGGACGGTGAGGGCAACGCGGAACAACTCAACCTTGCTGAAATGGCAGGCCGTTGGATGCAAGGAAGTTTCAAGATCAGAATACGGCAGGAGTTCGTGAACGCTGATGGGGCGGAACTCATGACATCGCAGGAAATTGACATCTCGAATACTTCGGAGGAACCGACGGCGGCGGTCGCCGTCGCCATCGCCCGAGCAGAGGCGGCTGAGAAGACAGTCTCAGAGCTCGCCGACACGGTGCGAAAGCTTGCTCCGTTGGCTCTTGGACTTCCGGCGATCCCGGATATTACCATCAATACGGGGGTGAAGGACAAGGATGCAGCGACTACCGACACTGCCGAAAATCCCTAGAATCCCCAAGATTCCGGGCGGAGCGAAAGTTCCAGCGAAGAAGAACGAGGCCAAGGAAGAAGTAGCGAAACAGGAAAACGGGGAGAAGAAATCCAAGACTGAGTAGGGGGAGGTAAAACAGATGCCTTACTACGGACCACCCGGACATCAAATAGGCTTTGACGACCGGGAATCTTGGCCGAGGCCTAGTGGAGGCCAGCTGCCGGGGCCGGTAGCGGGAGAATCTGGAGAGGAGTGGCGAGAACGGCGCAGACGACAGATGGAAAGGCTACGACAAGAACAGCGCAGACAGGCTCCGGCTGCGTCTCCAGCGCAAACGGGGCAAGCTGGGATCGGTTTCGGGCCACCGCGAGAGGGTTATGTTGAATATGATTATGGACTGTATCGACCCGAAACCGAGAAAGAACGAGCCGCAAGAGAAGCAAAAAAGAAATACCGGAACGACATGGCGGCCTATTGGCGGGCGAAATACCAGCAAAGTAAAGACCAGTCTCCGTGGGGATGGATGCCTCGAATGGCTGCGACCGGTCCCGCTACCGCATCGAATCCTTCTGCGTTCCCGACTGCGGCAAATGCGGGAACTGTTTCGCCAAATGGGTACATGGACGTGTTCAACCGGATATTCGGAGCGAGCGGGACTCAACTCAGAGGCTTGTCTTATGGAGTCTCGCCTAATGGCGGAGCAGCAACGACGGGCGGCGCGGCGGTTCCAACGACAAATTGGGGCGCGATCAAAAACACAAACTCGCTCGCGCCCGACAACACGGAACTTCTCAGAAAATTCGGAGAAATGATGTTTGGATCGAGACCAGCGAGTGGCACGAGAAATCAATTTCCCGCGCCAACAGGATATTAGCGAAAGTATCTGAGTAAAGAAGGGAGTGTTTAACATGTACAACCCAATTTTCGGTTGGCCCAGTTGGAACACCAATCCCGCATATGATGCGGACACCGGCACTTTGGGGAATCCATACAGCTCTGTGGAACCCATCTCCCAAGCGAATTGGTGGGAGGCGCAAGTCGCACGGAGAGCTCAGGACTTAGCCAAAGAACAGGCGGCTGCTGATCGGGCGTTCCAAGAAGAGCAGGCTCGGCTTAATCGAGCGTTGCAGCAACAGAGACTCGACGAGCAAAGACGACGGTGGAATCAGGCTTGGGAAGCCATGTCTGGGGCCTTGGGGGGCAGTTCGGGCGGTTCTGGGGCGTCTAACTACAACGTTCCTGATCTAAGGCTCTCTCAAGACCTCCTAAACCAAATCGCGGCCACCCAGCAAGAACAGGCCACGGCGGGTTTCAGGAGCGAGACGGGGGCGAGAAATGCGGCTCTCGCGGGCAGGGGGCTTCGTGGTGGCTCGTTTTCGGACTCCCCAGAGCTCGCGTCAAGGCAAGCACAGAAAACAGGGCTTGGGCAGTTTTTTCTCGGTGCTAATCTGGCGAACAAAGACCTTGAAAAGACAATGGGCGAAATGGGGCTTACGGCTCGCGGCCAAGATGTGCAGTCTCGCGGGCAACTCTTGGCGATGCTCGGAAGCCTGTTTGGGAACCTGAATGTGGGTGGTTAAGGGACTGGTGAACGCAAATGTCAATCATTCCGTTTGTCAATGTCGAAAGCTATGATCCCGCTCTTAATCCTTTTGGTTATCCTTCCGGCGGTGTTTCCGGTGGACGCGAGCAAGGGGGCGGTGGTTTTTCGGGAATAAGAGACATGGGGCCGGGGCTTGGTTATTCGCAGAGTTACTACCAGCAATCGTTTCAAGATACAAATGATGTTCCGCGCTATAACCCCGCGCTGGGGTCGAATCGCGGCGCGTCGCCTCCGGCATATAGCCCGCCGTCAAACGTGAGGGGGTTTGGCGATGTGTCCCATGCGGGAGAGCCTTCGTCTGCCGCATCTGGTGGTGTTTACAACCAACCGGGCGGGGATTGGACTCGCCCGTCACCTGATTTATGGGAACCCTTTAAACCGCCGCCAGCTTATCAATTTGGCTCATCCTATCAACCTCTTCAATTGCCGTCATCCGATCAAGAAACAGATGGCGTGTCTATCGGGTTTGGTAGCAGAGCCTATCCGGTCGTTGACAACTATCCGGTGTCCCCAGAATTATCGCCTACAGAGTGGTTCGACGCTTTGCTTCGGGGCATTAGGAATAGGGGTTTGACCCAACCGGAACAGCAGAATTCCCCGGCAACTCTTTTGAGCAGTATTTTCGGTAATGGGGGAACATAAAATGCCACAAGCAAGATCAGGGCTTTCTCCGGCTTTCAGTTCAAACGCAATAATGTGGAATCAAATTGGCACAGCTCCGCCAATTGTCATTGACCGGCCACTCACGGACGAAGAAAAACGCTACGAGATACTTAAGCGTCTCGCCCCCATACTCAGCGCATTGTCGGAAACCATGCCCTTGTCGCCGCCGACAGGTGATGCCGAGACGCCGGTTGATGTGCCCTCATTACCCGTTTCTGCCGCCGGATTTCCAATGATTCCGGGCGTTCCGTCTCCGCCGCTTGCCTATATGCGGTCGCCGGTTGAATCTTCGCAAGGCGCGGTTGATATGCCCTCTACAGCACCGCCTTTGCCCGAAATGTCTTCAGTGAATGCAAATGCGCTTGGCTTAGGATTTTCCCCAACACAGGCGCGTCCGGGAGAAACCATCCCGCCACTTATTGATTTCCCAGCAATGAGTGAATGGGCGAACAGAAATATCCTTGGGCCGACATCGCCCTCTGCTCTGGCTGATGAGGCAAGAAAACGCCCCGCACCCCCGATCACACCAGAGAGTATTAAGGACGCAAAGAACCAGTTGAATCTTCTTGATGCTGGACAAAAATTTGCGTCAAAGCTAAAAGATTACCTTGGTTCTTCACAGCAGAGGGTTTCTCAAGCCGCACCGCCACAGGGCATTTCCCAAGCCGCGCCGCAACCAGAAATCCAAGAGCCGCAGTACGACACCATCTCGCGCTATCGCGGCCTTAACATGACGCCCGCAGATGAAACTGCGGGATCAGCCGCCGCCGATGTAATCCGTTCAGCCCAGAATTGGTATTCGCAAAACCCATTCGTCGTTGACCCCGCTACTGGTCAGCGCAAAAAGACGACGTATGAGGATTTGTTGGACTCAAACCCCGATTTGGCTGAGCTACACGAAGCGTATCCGAAAGAGTTCAACGCAAACGCGCCGTTCGGCAAGGGAACTATCGAAACCGCGAGAACACAGACAAGTAAAAATCTTGTGCTTTCAGACGCGGATATGGCTTCACTGCCGCCGATCTCGCCGCCACTTCCCGGCTTTGAGCGCGGTGGTCTCATGGTCGGGCCGCGAGGCGACTTCGTTGCCGGGAATAGACCGATTGCGCCGGAGCAGGGGGCAAGTCCATTTGCCGATCTCAATCAAGAGGGCGACCAGATAAACGAAGAGCTCGCGGTGTTGGATAATCCGCAAGCACTCCGGCAGGCGTTTATGAAGGATTCAACAGATTACAAGACACTTCTTGCGGGCCAGCGTCACATTGACACCATAAACGCCCAGATGCAACTTCCGCCGCCCGAGGAAAATGCGTCGCGTCAAGCGCAGAAGGATTACGCGAATCGGTTTAACAACAGGGCGGAGGCGTATATTCAAAGTGCAAGCAGGGGCGATGCGAGAACGCGGCGCGAGATTGAAACCCAAATCGCCTTTGCTAAAAAACAATCGCCAGAGGCTTTTATCGCTCAAAACATTGGGAGTTACAAAGAGGAGCGGCAGCGAGCACTCGACACGCAGCTTTCTAATCTGCAAAAACGGGCCGATACTCGCATTGGAGAAGCGACAGCAGACGTGAACAAATTGAACACCTATTATCAGTTGCAGAACGACATGAATACGCTTCGGAAACTAAACCCAAACACATTCTATTCCTTGATTTGGGATGTTACCGCTACTGGCGAGCAAGTCCCGAAGCTTTCAAGTTATGAGATTAAATCTCCCGATTTTAGGACGTTCAATGCTCTTTACAAGCTTCAAGACGTGGCGACAACCGGACAATACTTTGATAATGATAAAAAAGCGCTGGTTACGACAAGTAGCCCCGAACAGTCCGCAAAGCTGATTCTTTTAATTCTTAGCGATCCGGACATTCAACGCGGCGTACCGATAAGCGACAAGGCGTTGGCAATTATTAAGAATCCCGACAATTACGATGTCTCTGGGAAATGGAACCCGCTTGCGCCTAATAAGGCCGTGATGAATCCTAAAAAGTTCACCGAACTCATGTCAGTCCTCATCGGTGCTTCTGGCAAAGAGGAGCAGCAAAATCAGGCGGATGCTGAATCAAAGGTGCAATCTTTTTACAAAAGACAATCTAAATGATAGGTAACGTCATTTGTTCCGGCCCTACGAATACATAGACGAAGAATCTGCGGCTCAATTCTCAGGGCCGGATGGTTCTCCAATGACGCTGACGGCTGATGAGGTCGTGTCGTTGCCGGAGAATAAGTACTCGGACAACGCAAAAGAAAAGATTTTGCGTGATCTGGGCCTTGTCAAAATCCGGCAACCCGAAGGTCTTGCCGAGCGTGGCGTTGCTATAGCGAAGCGGGCGACTGGGGCTGCGGCAGAGGGCTTGCTTCAAGAAGGAAAGGATTGGGGACGATTCGCGCCAATTGAAGCGGCTCAGGAGGCGGTGGCCTCCGGGGTCTCTGCAATTCTTCAGCCAAGAACCTATTCCGCCTTGCGCGAATATGAGAGGCGAACGGGGCGAACGCTCCCGAATCCAAATGCGCCGCAGTTCAATATCCCACAAGGCGTTACAAGCTTGGCGGAGACGCCCACAGGCGGGCCAATAACGGATATTGCGGCCAGTGGACTTGGGATTGCCGCTCCATACGTGGCAACAGCCCTTATTCCGGGCGGGGCGATTGTCAAGGGCGCAGAAAAAATCCCGTCCGCCCTTCGATTGGCGAGCGCGGCGGAAAAGGGTTTCGGCGCGTTGCGAACTGCGGTCAAAACCGAACGAGTGGCTCAAGCCGTTGCCCCATCATTTCTCAAGAGCGTTGCCGAACTTGGCGCAACCGGGGCCGTGGCGGAAGCCTTGTCTGGCCGCCCAGAAAACGCGCCGGTTGCAGGCGCACAATTTGCCGCGCTTGGCGGGATTACTCATACGGTCGGCAAGGTCTTCGAGGGTTTCTACAAGGCGGGCGGGGAGAGCGTTCTCGCCCAACGCGCCGCAGAGACAAAGGCGGCTGAGGCACTCCGAAAGTTTGGCGAGCCGATTGCGGCTCAAATACCAATCGCTCCCGTGGCCGACAGAATCAAATACACACTTGGTGCGCTGGGGACTTCGCGCCCCGTTCGCGCCGGAATCGCTGGCGCGGTCTTTGGCGGTATCCCCGTAGTCACTCACCCTGATTGGACGTGGGAAGATGTCGCGGGCAACGTAATTTCCATGTCCATCTTCGACTTCCTCGCGGGCGGCGGCGCACGTCGTCCCCCGCTTCGAGCGAAGCTTCCCAGCGGATTTGACGATGCGATCTCGATGCTCGATGCGCGAAAGAAGGACGCGATTACGAACGTCTATGACGGGCTGACAGCGATTGCGGCCCAGAAAGAGGCTGGGCGAGCCGGATTCGAGCAGGCTGTCGGAGCGGGGCGAGTCAAGTTCGTCAAGGGCGAGCGGACGCCAGAGGAACAGGGGCTTTTAGACGCGGCGCGGGCGCGACAAGACCTCATGGACAACATCGCTGGCCTGACCAAAGAAGAAAAACGAGCGATGGCGCAAAGGGTCATCGGCGGTGACAACATTGACAGACAGCTTGGAGTCGGGCGGGCCTTTGATGCTGGTAAGATTTTCGATGACCAGATAACGCGGGCCATTGAGAAGATTGCTGCGAAACAGTCAAAGGCCGAGGCCAAGGCCGCAAAATCTGCCAAGACTCAGACCGCCGTGGAACAGACCATTGAGCAACTTGAGGCGAGCGGGAATACCAAAGCCGCCGAAACGGTACGGAAGGCGTCGGATAAAGCGAAAGAAGCGGGGCGGGCCGCCGATCCGTCTGGAGTGGTGAATGTCAATAAGGCGGTGAATAAGATTCTGGCAAAGGACGAACAGGCCAGTTCCGCCGTCGCGGATCAGATCAAGAAGAATCTTGGGCTGAGTTCTGAGGTTTTGGAATTCAGGCCGTATGTGGAGAGTCTGGGCTACGATTGGAACGCTGTCGTAGGCGATAACGCATTACGCGAAAATCTAAGGGGGCGTTACGAAGCATACAAACGCGAAGAGGAACCCCCGCCTGAATCCGGTGGTGCGCTAGCTCCTATCGGACCGACACCGCCCGTAACGCCGTCAGGAGCGCAAATCGAAACTAAACAGGCCACGCCAGCCATCCCGAAACTCCCTGAAGGCGCGACCTATTTGGGGCGCATGGAAGGCACTGACAGAGAAATCCATCAATTCCAAGACGGGCAGACCGATACTGGATTCAACGTGGAGGGAACGCCAACCACGGATAAGATTGCCGCTGCTCAAGCCGCTGCAAGGGCAAGGTTCCAGCAGACGCCCGCACCCGAAACTGGGGTGGCGAAAGAGCCGTGGGAGATGACGAGCCTTGAGTATCGGCGGCAATGGCTTTCTTCAAAATCGCCGGAGATTCAGACAAAATGGGCCGACCCGAACGCGAACCCTGCGGTCAAGGCCACCGTGGAAGGACAAATAGACGCGGAACATCTGGGATTTATCAAACAAGCCCAATCAGAGGGCAAACCCGTTCCGCCAGAAGTCTTAGCGGAGTATGGCTTGATCCCTCCAGAGGCCGCCGCGTCGGAACAACCGCGAGTTCCGGTCGTCCCACAACAGCCAACAGTAGAAGTCGCTCCACGCGAGTTTGGCCCGCCCGTAAACGAAGGCCCGGTCGGTAGAGAAATATCCGTGACATCGCCGGATGGCAAACGCGAATACAAAGCCAACGTGACTGTGATGGCGCTCAGTAATCTCCAAGCATCGCATCATGTTGTCAATGGGCGGGTCGAGGTAAATCCAGAGCACGCTATTCCAGAGGTTCAGGGCCGCGCCGGTGAATCACTCATCCCGCGTCGGGAAAACATCGTCACGAATTTCAACAAGACCAAAATGCTTTCGATTGCTCCCACGGCGGACGGTGCTCCGCTTGTGAGCGAGCAAGGCAAGGGCATTGCTGGCAACGCTCGAATAGATGCCATGAAGGAACTTCAGCGTAAGAACGATCCACGGCTTCTGGACTATGCGAACGAACTGATCACAACCGCCGATCAGCACGGACAAGGACTTTCGGATGCGGCCAAAGCGATTCTCAATCGTGGCGATATTCCCGTCTTGGTTCGGGCGACAGACATATCGAAGATGACGCCAGAAAAGTTAATGCGCTTGGGCCAAGACCTCAATGTTCCAGAGACTTCTGGCATGTCCTTAGAAGAAGCTGGACGACAAATCGCCAGCTTCATCAATCCTATCGAGATGGAGCAGCACCTTAATCTCAGGGACAACCCGAATTTCTCAAGTGCGATGGATGAGAAATTTGCAAAATGGTTCAAAGAGACGCTCGCGGGAAATGGGTTGGCAACCACATCGCCAGTATTCTTTGAAGACCCCGCACAGACCAAATTATCTCCGGCAGGGAAAGATGTTGTCACCAAAGTTCTGCTAAACCAAGTTTTTCGCGGCGCGACCGACTTGAAGGGCGTTCCACTCGCCGACCGCCTTATTGCCGATCCCGATGTGGCTCTCATCCGACAAAAGGTGAGCAACGCGCTTATTGAGGCAGCGCGACTCGACAATGCTGCGCTGGCAAAGGAAGCGCCGGACACATGGGCGATTACGAATGATTTCATTCGCGCAGTCCAGACCGCCCTTGATGATTGGCCTGACACAGCGGGATCAGTCGGAAAACGGTATATGGATTTGATGTCGCGGGGGGATATGTTCGAGATGGCGGACTTGCCGTTATCTGGAACCAGCCAGCAAACCAAGGACATCGTGAAGGCGATCATCAAGCCAAATAATCCAATGGCCCTTCGGGATTTGCTGCGGCGGTATGTCGAAGAAACGAAGAAGGGCAACGACATGATCGGGCGAGCGATCAAGGCCGACCCACAAGACGCTTGGGATATTGCTGCCAGATCGTTGCGCGAGTGGATGGTGATGGAGTACCAAAAAGAAGGTGCAGAAACTTTAGCGTTGGCAAAGAGATTCAGATGGTTTCCTGATCCGCCGCCTCCAGGCGCACCGCCGAGTGCAGTAAGAGCTCCAGTAAAGCCAAAGACCGCTGAGTCGCAGGGGATATTGTTCGGGGCGAGGATGCCAACGACTGAACCGCCAACCAATCTTCGCGTCGTCGAAAAGCTCCCGGCTACCCACATCTCCGAAGAAACCGGCAAGGGCGTCCTCAACCGCCTCTATAAACGCATCCTTGGCGGGCCGGAGCAGGGCTTCCGGTTCGTGTCAGACGCCGCTGGGATTCCCGCATCGGCTCTTCGGTCGATCACAAACGACACGGCCCGTATTCGCGGCCAAATCGCCGGAGTTTACAGCAACGGCACGGTTTATCTGAATCTCGCGGCCCACCAGTCCCCCGCCGAACTGACCCGAACGATCATGCACGAACTGGCCCACGTCGCCGAATCACTAGACAGATTCAATATTGAGCGTATGAGACAAGAAGCAGTTCTTCAACGCGCCGGAGCCGCTCACGAGATCGCCCGCAAATACGGCCTCGACCTGACCAAAGCGGCAGATAAGGACATTGCTGGTGGTGAGATAATCGCCGACATGATTATGAACGGGGAGCGCAATGGCATAGTGGATCGCGCTGTCTCGGTGGTTCGCAACCTTCTTCGCCGTCTTGGGGTCATCAAAGCCTACAATGATATTGACCTTCGGGCGTACACGGAGCGGCTATTCCGTGGCCTGCTGCGCGGGCGGATTGGCTATCGCGTTTCACCCTTCGAGGTAACTGATTCCCTGTCCAAGCAGCAACTCGCCGAGGTGGATAGGGCGAGCGCATGGTTCCGGTCGAACCCGATTGACGCGATCAAAGACCCGATAATGAAGCTGTTGCGAGCCAAAGGAATTAAGGCGACAGGTTGGGCGCGGGCCTTGGTTGAGCCGCAAGAAACCCTGCAAATTGGGCCAGAGGGGGCAAAGTTAGCCCAGCTACTCGCCCAACATGTCTGGACGCCAAGCGGAGTAATTGCTGGTTCCCCACTCAAGGTTCTTGAGGATTCGTGGCGCACCCTGAGCCTTTCAGACAAACACTGGATAGGCAAGAATTGGGCCGAGTTCTGGAAAAGATACGATTACAAGGTTCCGTTCGATAAACGTCCGCGCATCGAAGCGTTCGCCAAGGCAGCTTCTCAAACAATGCACATGCTCGCCCAGAGAGCAATAGCCGACAACGTGGAGATTTTCGATCCAGACGCTCCGGGCGGCCACCGCCTATTCAAAGAAATAATCGAGCAGGTTATCGGCAAGCGATACCGCCCGCAGCAACTTTCGACAGGTGCGCGGCGAGCGATAGAAAATAAGGATACAACCGATCCGCGCTATATCTACTTGGTCGAAGAAAAAAGACTCAATCCAGACGAGCTAGCTCCCAAAATGAACGGGGCGTCCAACGTCCATTACTCCGCGAGAAAAGAGGCGTGGGAACACGTACGGTCACTGGAGCTTGAGCCGGTGATTCAGAGAAACGGCAAAACCTACGCGATTCTCGAAACCGATCCGTTCACGGTTTTCTTTGACAGGATTCATAACATGGGCCGAAGATTAGCCATGATCGAGGCGTTCGGGCAGAGAGCACTACCAGAAGAGCTCGCAAACCAGCGCGGCGGTCTTAAAAATCCTGCGATTGCGGAATATCTCAGCCTCGATCCGATTGAGGCGGCGAAACTTGGCCCGGACAAACTCAGCGAAATGATATTTGAAAAACTTGAAAAGGCCGGGGAGCATGACGCGGCTCTGACGTGGAGTTCTGTGTGGGCGAACTTCAACGGCATCAATCTGGACAAGCTCGGCAAACTCGTTCCCTACTTGGAAGACCTTGAAACGATTGCCCGCACCGGCCAGCTTTCCGGCTCAACTGTTTCAAACATCTTCGGGCTGATCGCCATTGCCCCGCGTCTGGGGATCAGAAACACCGCTCGCGCCCTCTACCAAAGGCTTGAAGCCGAAGTCGCATGGCGTATGGGCTACGAGTCCAAGAATCTTGCCGAACTTAAAGCGGCGCAGAATCTTCTCGGCTGGTCGTATAGCATCGTTCCGTTTCTCTCCCAATCAGCAGACCTTACCGGACATCTCAAGAGATGGTCAAATTTGGCTTTAACTGCGGTTGGCTTTCCGGGAATCAATAGGATCATTAACCAAGTGACCGCGCTAGCCGCCAAGAACGCGCTCGATGAGGCAGTGTTGCTCTTGCGTAATCCAAAGGATTCATTCCTACGCCGCCGATGGGGGAAAGACCCTGCCAGTGTCAGGCGTATCCTGAAAACAAATTTCAATTTCTCAGATAGCCAGATCAACGAAATGGTCGAGAAAGGCGTCCAAGAAAGCCACTTCGCCCAAGCGTCTCAACATGCAGCCTCGAAGATCAATGTGTTCCGCGAATCCCCGCTGCAAAGGCCGCTGTGGATGAATGATGGTCTGGCGCGGCGGTTCGGAGCCTATCTCTCTTACGTCCGTCAGCAGGGCAAGATGTTCCGCGACGCTTTCTTCGAGGCTAAAGTCCACAACAATTATCGCCCGTTATCCACGATGATTCTTGGCTACGCCGTCGGCGGAGCGGCGATGACCGCTTTCCGAAACTACATCTATCGGCGGGAATCCGAAGATAAGGATTTCGCAGCCAACGTGTTCAATTCTCTCAACGCAATGGGAACCTTCGGGCTTCTCGGCACGGTTGAACAGGACATCGTGTGGAACTACCGACTGGGGAAAACCAGTCTCCTCAACGTCCCCATGTGGGACTGGTGGTGGAACCTCGGCGTCGGGGCCGCGAAGGATATGGGGGCGCTTTATGAGACGGGGAAGATCGATGCTGCAACTTGGAAAGCGATGGCTCGCAACATTCCGTTCGTGCGTTTCGTTGACGCCCATATTCAGGGGCCGTACTACCAGACCTATAACCGCAAACTGAAATCTTCAAGAACGATTGGTCAATCCGCTTACACATTTTCCTATTGAAGCTGGTTCAATCGCGGCCAGATAGCTAACCACGCCGCTACGCCGAATTACTATTTTGCCCCATCGCGGTATTCGCCATCCCGCCCCACCTCAACGGTTTCTTACTCAATGACACGATCTGTCTGGGCATCAGCGTCCGGCTCAACAGTAGCCTCTATGATTGTGTTGCGGGGCCGCTCAAGAATCTTTTGGCCCGCGAAGAATTGCAAAGTCTCGATATTGACAGGCCCCTCGAACACCACGTCCCCCGTTGGCTGATCTTGTTTGCGCGGGTAGCCGATGCGATCCATGTAACTATCGACTGCGGCGATTCTGTTTGTCCAATCCTCTGACTCGTGGATGCCCCCGCCCTTGAGCGGGATAGCTTTCTTCGCGTCCATAGCCTTACCTAAAACGCGGAACGGCTTTAGCGGGTCAATCTTTGCCGCCTCGCACATATCCCGAAAGGCCCGCTGCACGGCTTCGCTCTTTTTGGCGTGATGAAGATTTACAGATGAGCTATACCCAATTTCATTAGCGAGCTGCACTTCCGAGCGGTGATGACCCGTAATAGCGTCAGAGACGAGATGATCTACCAATGCCCGACCTTTGGGTTTCAGCCGAGCGTAGGAATCTGGATAGACATTTGAGCTGGACTTGTCGCTTTTCTTCTTGGTCTTCATATCCAATTGGATAGCCGTTGGGCTGGTGCAAAGCAATATATTTTTACTAGACCGCATTTTTTTATTGACTTTAATTACGGGCAGCGATAATCGCTCTGCCATGAACATCGAAAATCTCAATGGACAAATTTTCAAACACGCCCGCGAACAGCGCAAAGACCACGACCCGAAGTGGACGCAAGAGTTCACTGCCGCCAAGCTTGGGATCGGACAATCCTATCTGGCTCAGCTTGAGTCTCAGGCGAAATTCGACCGCGCTCCCGTTGCTTTGATCCGGCGATGGTATCGGCTGTTCCGGCGGGATATTGAAGCGGCTTTTGCAGAAGTTTCGCGTTAATAGAGAGGGCAAAAATAACGGCGGGGGTTCAACTCCAAGCCGTCCATGCTTACATGGACGACGCGGCGGAGTTTCACGCCAAGGCTCTTGAGATTGCCGAGAGAATTTGCAATCCGAGGTGAAACAAAATGGCAAAATTTCTTTACGCGACTATTCGGCGGGGCACTGTGAAAGTCACTTCGCGTAAGCAACTGGCTTTACTCCACGCGAGGGGGTTGCCTCACACGGCTGTTTATCGCAGCAAGAGCGGAAAGACCTATCGCAAACGGAAAAATAGTTGATCGGGGAGTCGTGCCCCCCGGTCAATAGGCCGCCGCGCCCCTGACAAAAGAACATCGGTGGCGGCGGCTCTTTTTTTTCTTGACCCGCGTAGTAAGGTGAATTACAAGTAAGCTATGAAAACTCGAATTGAAAAACTCACCGGAAAAGATTTGCGCGATGCGAGAGACAAAAAAGGCTGGACACAGGCGGAGGCGGCAATCCACGCGGGGATCAGCCGTGAAGCTATATCACAATGGGAGTGTCGCAAAACCCTTTTGACGCTGAAGGCCGCGCCCTTCATTCGGCTCCTTGTTGCACTTGACCTCATTTCAACCCCACAAGTCTCTCTAATTGAGAACCGTTCTCAGGCCGTCTCGCATTGAAATCATTAGACTTATACGATTTCTAAAATAAATCTGCAGCTTTCTCTTGACAATGTAAGCCCGCTTACTATATCCTTCTCTCATAAATTCTGAAGGACGCGGCGCGGGCCGCAGAAAAGGAAGGTGGGAGAGATGAAAACGACGTTGAATGAAGACATGATTAACCGCGACATCGTGCAGAACGGAGGGGGGATTTTGGTTATGATTCCTCACCAATCACGTCCGAAGATAACGTATTACGATTCGGCTGACGAGGATCAACAGGCGGCGATTGCGGATTGCTCGTGGCACATAATTTTAAAGTGCGGTGCAGAAGTTTCCGCGTTTCTTGCGCGGAACGATTTTCGCGCAACGCATCATTTGATCGAAGCACAATCAGAGTTAGAGCGATTCGTAGAGCGCGAGGGATTCGTCGAGGAAGAGGAGTAAAAAATCGCAGACTCACGCGCCTTATCCGGCGCGGTAATGCGGCGAGCCGGGTGAGCAGCCCCGGCAAAAGGAGAAAACACAATGACCGATCTTCTGAAACCAGTCGTCCGTAAATCCGCCGTCCGTGACGTGGGGCGGCGCGTCGTCGTGACCCTTTACCCAGATTCAACCATTGGATTTCGACTGGAGCGAACAAGAAAGGAATTCTCGTTGCCGATTTAGGCAGCCTACCAGATTGCGGCGCGAGCGGAAGCCGAGCGGATTCGCCGCGAAAAGATTGCGCTCAAAAAGGCGCGGCGGGAGGCAAGGCAATGAATCAGCGCACGAATAAGGCGCGGCTTGAGAATCCGGTAATGACCATTGAAGACTCGTTGCTCTGTTCTCTCATTGTGGATTCCTCTTCTGAGGATAGCGACGAATGTGAAGCGGATACCGATGAACTTTCTGAGTGAAAAGCGCGAAAGGTGGATCGGTGACAATCCTTCAAACCATCGGCGTGATTGCAGGGCTGCTTTTGCTCGCGTGGGTCTTGATGACCGAAACGACGAATGACCGTTACCGGAGGTAGTACAATGGCGTCTTCACTTCCCCCGATTTTTCAGGAAATTCTTGATTTGTTTTTTGCGCCGCCGCCCGACAATGGGAATGGGGATGACAGTTACAAGCCGCCGTTTCCTTGGTTCGGCGGAAAGTCGAAAATCGCTCCTCTTATATGGGAACGGTTGGGCGATGTGGCAAATTACTGTGAGCCTTTTTTCGGAAGCGGGGCGATGCTCTTTCTCCGACCGACCGCGCCCGGAATTGAAACGGTAAACGATAAGGACGGGATGGTGAGTAACTTCTGGCGGGCCTTGCAGAAAGGCGCCGATGCGGTGGCGCGATTTGCCGACTGGCCGCCGAATGAGAACGACCTTCACGCCCGCCATAGTTGGTTAGTTGGACAAAAGGAGTCGCTGCAAGAGCGGCTTGAGGGCGACCCTGATTTCTGCGACGCGAAGGCGGCGGGCTGGTGGGTCTGGGGAATGGCGTGTTGGATCGGAGGCGGCTTTTGCAGCGGGGATGGGCCATGGACTATTGAAGATTCAAAGTTGGTGAAGAAAGAGAAAGGCGACCAACTCCTCCACGCTGGGATAGGGGTGAAGCGACAACGCCTCCACCTTGTGGGGGGGCAGGGAGTGAACCGCCAACTCCTCCACCTTGGGGACGCGGGGCAGGCAAAGGGACAATGCGAAACATCAAGCGCGAACCTAAAAGCCTATATGCGATTATTGGCCGACCGCCTTCGCCTTGTCCGCGTTTGCTGTGGGGATTTCGAGAGGGTTTTAGGGCCGAGTCCAACCTATAAACTTGGAATGACTGGAGTGTTCCTCGATCCGCCATACGACCGCGTCGCAGGACGCGAAACGGTCTATACTCACGAAGACGACTCCGCTTCCGCCCGCGCAAAGAACTGGGCAATCAAAAACGGCGACAACCCTTTGCTGCGAATCGCCTTTTGCGGATACGCGGGCGAGCATGATGAATTTCCCCCGACGTGGGGAAAAGTCGAATGGAAAACTCCTGGCGGATATGCGAATCAGGGCGACGGGCGCGGGCGAGCCAACCGCGACCGGGAGCGCGTTTGGTTCTCGCCGTATTGCTTGAAGCCCGCCAGACCTGCGCAAGGGGACTTTCTGACTTGACCCGGACGTGGATCATATGCATTTCAGGATTCACTCAGAGCGAGGCGAGGGAGCGGACGAGGGAAGAAGCCGAGGTGTGAGAGTGGGAGGAAGAAATGCGACATTCGCGTGATTGGGAATGCGGCTTGGCCGAAATGTAGTGCATCAGCACAAAAGGGAAAGGGATTGAGCCGGAAAGTTGACCGCGCCCGCTCGTGCCGGGGGCCGGACGCAGTGAGGACAAAGATCATGACAACCGATGTGCGTAAAAAAGAAAGACTCTTCAAAGTATTCGCAATTGTAAAAGGTGGACTTGGGCCATTCATGCACCGAGTTGGCTTAATTTATTCTGCTACCGAATTGAATTCGCGCCCTAAGAATTTTGGGCCGTTCACTGCTTTTTCGGACTTGAAATTCGTCGAACCGTTGAATATCTCGAATTGTGAAATTGTATGTGAGGTGGAAGGTGAACGGTCGGACGAGAAAGAAGTTTATTCGCCCGGAGCGATACGTTTGAATCTCGGCAATCTGATGAGTGGGGCAGTATTGATTGATTCTTTCCGCGTGATTCGCAAACTCGCCCGCGCTGAATACAGCAAAAAAGTATAGATAGCATCCGAGTCCGCTTTTGCCGGGGGCCGGAAATTCGCGGATGGCAACGGGAATAATCCAACGGCGGCGGGTGGCTCGTTGGGCCAAAGTTCGGGCCGCCCGTTTATCTCGACTGAAAGGAGTTGGCACATGATAAGTGGCGATCAATTTCAATTTCAACATCTGTGTTGTCCGTAAAAAACTCTTCAAATAAAAGGAGGGGTTCAAATGAAAAAGTCGGAAGCTGAAGCACTCGCAAAGAAAGTGGATGCGATAGCCCACGCCCAAACGCCCGCGAAGGAAGCGAAGGAAAAACCGGCCAGGACATGGCGGAAAATCGGGCAGAAGGGACTCATTGCCAAGCTCGCTGAGGCAAACGCCGCAGTTGAAAGGGCGCGGTTGGCTCTTGCCTGTGCGACAGACCACAAAAGCGAAATCCTTGCGGCCTTGGAGACTGCAATCGCGGAAAACAACGCGCTTCTCGCCGCCGCGAAAGCTGGAGCCTGACATGGAAACAACCGCGACACCACTCCCGCCGGTCGTTCAACCCGACGAAAAATCCTTGGCTGAAATCCGGGATTCAATTCGCGCTCTTGCGGCGCGGGCAATGAAAACCTACGTTACCGACCCCGCAACGAATCAAGAAGCAGCCGATCTTACCGGGACGCTCAAGGGCGGCGACAAAAAGATTGTCGAGATCTTCAAGGGGCCTAAATCGGGGGCCGACAAAATCCACGATTGGTTTTGTGACTTGGAAAAATCCGAGCGCAAGACCGGGCTTAAAGCAATCGCCTTTCTCGACAACCAATCCAAAGAGTATGACCTTGCCGACCGCAAGCGACTGGCTGAGGAGTTGAATCGGAAGCGTATTGAGGAGGAGGCGCGACTCAAGCGCGAACGGGCCGCTGCGCTGGAAGCCGCCGCCGAAAGGGGAGACGAAGAAGCTTTTGCCGCTCTGGACGCTGCTCCGCTTCCGCAGCCGGTAATTGTCGCCCCGGCGGATCCGCCCAAGGTGGAGGGAAGGATCGCGGTTACGAAGATTCGCTTTCGTATTGTTTTCCCCGCGAAAGTGCGCCACGAGTTATGCAGCCCGGACGATGCAAAAATCGCCGCTGTGGTGAAAGCCTTCGGCATGGCAACGCAGGAGCCGGGGGTTGAAGTTTACGAGGACATCGAATACAGAAGCGCACGGTAACGCAAATCAAGAGAAAGGATATGAGAAGATGGAAACAAAACTAACGCCCGAAGTCGTGGGGCAAGAAGCGGCTCCCGAAGGCAAGGATGCGAAGGCTCTCACCTTGCGAACTTCAATTGAGTCGGGCGAGCGGGGCTTGGAACTTCGATCCATCGAAGACCTTTTCCGGTTTGCAAAGTATGTGGCCGCGTCGGGGTTGGCTCCCAAAGGGATGGAAAAGGTCGAGTCCATCCTTGTTGCAATTCAGATGGGGGCGGAGGTCGGGCTGTCTCCAATGGCCGCGCTGCAAAATATCGCAGTCATCAATGGACGGCCTTCGATCTGGGGCGACGCACAGCTCGCCGTTTGTCGTGCGCGCTCAGACTTTGACGACACCGTTTTCGACGAACATTTCGAGGGTGATTTTGGCAAGGAGACTTTCAAGGCGGTGTGCATTGTGGCCCGCAAGGGCGGACTGAAACAGCAGCGTGAATTTTCAATTGAGGACGCCAAACGCGCCGACCTTTGGGGGAAGAACGTCTGGAAGGGATACCCCAAACGAATGCTTCAAATGCGAGCGCGGTCTTGGGCCTTGCGCGACACCTTCCCGGACGCCCTTCGCGGATTCAAGCAGGCGGAGGAAGCGATGGATATTGTTGACGTGGAGGCTCAGGTCGCGTCGGAGTTTGTGGAGCCGAGGCGGGCCTCCACGAAAGAAGAGGAGGCAAGTCCAGACGTGGCGCAACCTAGCCCCGCAATAGGCGCGTGGCACGAATCCGAAGAGGCCCCGGAAAAGCCACTTTTCTTTTCACAGGAATGGGCTGACTCCTAGAGGAAACAATCACCATGCTTGCAGCTCCCCCATTCAACCCCCGCTATGGCCGCGCAGTCTGGTCTGTGACGCAAATCCTACAGGCCCTTGGGAAAGGCCCGAATCTCTCCCACGCTTCGCCGGAAGACCTAGAGAGGGCTAGACTGCGCGGCCAGTTGTATCACAAAGCAGCTCACTTTCTTGGGGAGGGCGATCTTCTCAAATCTTCTATTGACCCGAAGATCGCCCCGTTTCTTGAGGCGAAACAAAAGTGGATTGCTCTGAGCGGAGCGCGGATTGTCGCCTGCGAAGTCAAAGTCGAATCAGCGCGGTGGGGATACGTGGGAACCCTCGACAGCGCGGCGTTTCTCGGCGGAGTCCGGGTTCTTGTGGATGACAAGACGGGCGCGGTTTTTGACAAAGAGTTTTGCGAATTGCAGCTTGGGGCTTACGCAGTCGCGTGGGATGAACAGCATCACCGTGAACCTGTTGGCGGTTTGATTGGGCTTCATTTGCGAGACGACGAAACATTTCGTTCGCACTTATTTAACGCGCTAGCGGCGAAGGCGAAGTGGTTGCGCGAGTTGGGAAAATTCAAAGAGGGCGGACAGGCCAATAAAGAAGAAGGAATAGAAAAGGGCGGTGATTAAAGTGGAAGATGTAAAATACGTATCAAAAGAGTCTCGTGAAAGTAAAACGCTCGCCGAGGCAATAAATAGACGGCTCGAGGAACTAGTACTGACTGTTCAGGAAACGGAAAGACAAGCACGACTAAGAGTGTCGTCAATGTCGTCACTGACTGACGCTGCAATCAAGGCAATGGCGAGGGAGACAACGGCACAAATAGTTTTAGAGGTCTTCAATCGAATGGGCGCGGCTGTCCATGATTTCCGATGCTGAAGGGAGGCCCGCGCCACCAAGTATGGGGCTTTCCCAGAACGTGAATCTGGGTGACAAGTTGTGGGACGAACTGACTCAAGTGGCCATAGAGTTAAGCCGCCGCACAACTGGCCCCACCAAGTAGGGCGGCTGCGGCGTGGTGCGAACACCTAATAGTGGTAGTCAGTGAATTGAGTGTCGGCCCATTAAGACAAAACTCGGTTCTGAGAGTCGGTTGAAATCCGGCCAGCCGCCCTTAACTTCGGCGCGACGACGCCAAAAAGGAATATCACAATGAGAATTAAAAGAATCATATCGCAGAACCGTCGTGACTTCACCGCTATTTATGAATGCGAGCACTGCGGTCACGAACAGCAGGGTGACGGATATGACGATGCCCACTTCCATCGGCATGTTGTACGTGCAATGAAGTGTGGAGAATGCGACAAAACTGCTGGAGATGACTTCAGGCCGATGGGAACGAAATATCCTGAGGGAATGGTGGTTTAGGTGCGACGGTGCGCCATCAAACTTGTGGCGGCAAAGGGCGTGAATCGTCCGGTAGCCGAGTAGCTGACAGAGATAGATAAAATATTCTGGTGATTAACACTAGGATTCCAGTTACCCGGCCAGCCGCCCTTAAACTGAAAGGATGCCAAAATGAAACTCAGAGTCATAGGGGTTGTAATGAACCCGGACTGCCATGCAGGGAATGAGCATCATCGTTGTGAAGATGTAGAAGGAAATCTACACCGCGTTGACTTATACGTAGGACTTCAGAAAGATTCAAACATTCACGGCGTTTGTCCGAAAGACTTGGTGGGTAAGACTGTCGAGGTTGATTGGTTACAGCCGCATTTAGAACTCGCACAAAACGCTGTAATTGTGGAGGAACTTAATGACTAGCCAAAAGCCTGAGCGCAGCGACCTGCTGGTGAAGCAGTAGGAGCCGAATCGCGGGCGCGACTAATCCACGCGACTAGCTACGGTCGGCGTCTGTTCCCGCGAATGTTGGACGCCGCGCTGCGCTCGGTAAATTTTCAACAGGAAAAGAAAGCGGGGTGAAAACAATGGCAAAACAGAAGTTCGCCAAAACGATCTTCCTGAAATGGGAAGACGCGGGAGATGGTAGTGAGCGGTATCCCGTTGTCACTACGACCGCGAGCAAACATGCACAGATTGACGCAATCGTGGAAGTGGCGCAATACGACTTGATTCGCACGTTCAAAGTTTCCGCCGTGATTGAAATTAAATAAGCCGCGCTGCGCTCAGTTCAAATTTGCGGCGGCAAAGGACGTGGGAATGTCCAGTAGCCGAGTAGCTGACAGAGATAGACAAACCGTTACGGTGATTAACACCGGAACTCCCGTTGCTCGGTCAGCCGCCGCAAGACTTTAGAAAGGGCAATTGAAATGGCAAAGAAATACACGCCACACGGACTCAGAATTTACGGAGAGATGACTGATGACGACGGGAATATTATTTCTATTGAAGAGTCGTCCGCTATCGGAGGAATTTGGATTTGGCTCTTCATCAAAAATCAGCGCGGCGAGGTGGCAGCTACGCCGTATCTCACGCGAGCACAGGCAAGAAAGTTGGCAACAATCCTCCTGCGGTTCGCAGAGGAGAAACGAAAATGACCCTCGAAGAAATCAAAGCATGGCTCACCGTCCCACGTGAGCACTATGGAGAATCGTCAGCAGAAGATATTGTTCGCGACCTCTATGGACGGTGTGAGAGAGCGCAAAGAGCAATGGAGAGAGTTCATAACAAATTTGGGCTGATGACGGTCGCGGAAGAATACAGATTCTTACGCCGTGAGATTGACGCGTTGGAAAGGGGAAAGGAGCGAAGCCATGAATCTTGAGAAAATCAAAATCCAACTTGCTCGGACAAAAGCAGAACTTTCGGAAATCGCGGATGCTCTCGGTGTTGAACCACAAGAGGACTCGACTTTCGCAATCGCGGCAGAACTTCTCTCTCGCTGTGAAGAAGTAGCGAAAATTGTCCAAAGCACCCCTTCAGATTGTCCGATGTGTGGCTATGTATATGGAGCAACAAGTCATAATCGAAAACTTATACTCGACGTTCTCAAAAATTGACGCGCTGGAAAGGGGTGATAAAATGTATCCACGAACGGAATACGAGATGACCCAAAAGGACTTCGACAAGATTCTCGATGCGTGTCGACCAGTCCCCTGTATCTTGGTAGGGAGCTATTCTCCGTCAGGCCCACAAGAAAATGCAAATCGTGCTTGGAGTGCTCTTGGGGTAAAAATGGGATTCGACTATCAAACTGTTCGCCCAGTCGAAGGAAAAGGAAACCGGTTCTTTACAGCAGTTCCAAGCGAAACCGAATCCCAGAAAACGGAACGACTGGCAAAGCAAGCCGAAGAGAAAAGATTGACGGAAATTGCCAAACATAAGTCCGCAATCTTAGAACATCAAGAGGCTCTAAACCGTCTGGAAAGGAGTTCGCGATGTCAAACCTTGAAAAACTGACAGACGAACAGATTGCTCAAGAATTGCAGAGAGAAAAAACTACACCAGAAAATGCCGTAGCTGTTTTGCTCGCTCTTGAATGCCACCGTCGCCTCGAGGAGAAACAGAAGAAACTCGACTGGCTAATAGTTGCATTGAGAGACCTGATCTTAAAATCTCTTGCCCGTGGTGGCGTCGAAGCTATAATGCGTGAACATGGCGGAATCTTTGTGAACCCGGAAATAATCACTGACCAGATTCTCGCCGAGTTCAACAAGGAGAAAGGAAAGGACAATGCCTTTTTCGTTACTTGATAAAGCCTACACCGTCACCGATGCAGACGGTATCATCGCCTACCGCGCCGTGGTTCCAACCACAACGGCGGGCGAGTGCAAACTTCCCACGGCGGCCAACCAATTCGCCCTCGGCGTCACCACCCACGCTCAGTTGCAGCAGAACCACGCTGTGGCCGTGCGCCGCGCCGGCATTGCCGTCGCTACAGCAGCTGGAGCCATCAGCATCGGCGCGCCCGTCAACGTCGCTGGTACTACTGGCAAAGTCAAAGCTCTCAGCGAAGCCCCCGACACGTTAATCCATTGTCTGGGTTTCGCCGAAACCGCAGCCGGTGCCGACGGCGATCTCATTGACGTTTTTCTCGCGCCTCATACCTACATAATTCCTAAAAAAACCGGTCAAGCTCCGCAACGCCTCTACACCGAGGCCGGGCGCGACCTGTTTGCGAGGAAGGTGGCGCAGAAAGCAATTCACTTTTTCTGTTCAAACTACGATATATGGTTCACGCAAGAAAAAGACAGGGGCGCAGCTATCGAGGCCCTTGCCGCTGTCAAGAAGGAGGAGGCCGAACGTGAGCGATGCTCTTGATGCTTTGAAAAAGAGACTACGAGAGGGCGGACATCCGAGAATATCGTCGCAAGAATGGCGCGATGTTTTGATTGCAGACGAAGATACTATAATAGTTCGGGGAAGCATTTATAAAATCCTCGCCACTTCTTTAGGTTCTGGTGTTGTCGAACTTAGGTATGAAGAAAGAAGAGGCCGAACGTGAAACCCATTGACGAGATGACCACGCAGGAACGCGCAGTCGAACTGGCGAGGGTGATGGGGTGGAATGAGTTTCGAGATTGGAAAACTCCATATCCAAACTTTTTCATGAGCAAGGGACAAATTCTCGTTGCTGAAGACGAGAATAAAATAAGGTATCCGTGGCAACCGGAAGACGACCGCAACGACCTTGCCGAGGCCGAGGAGTGGGCGTTGAAAGAATTTCCAGAAGAATATTCTACACAGCTTAAAGAAAGTCTTGGATTTCGCGGCATAGCGATGAGCATCGCCGAATGTCGCCGCGCCACGCCTGAACAGATTGTGAAGGCGATTCTCGCGGCGGGAAGAGGAAAGGCAAAAAGCAATGACTCCTGAATCCAAGGCCACAATCGAACGGCTGAAGAAATACTATGCGCGTGATGTTCCCTTTGATCTTGCCGTGCGCGGCGATTCTGAAGTAACGGGTCTTCCGGCGGCGGCGATGGTAGCACTCCCCGTCTTGATCGAAGTGGTCGAAGCGGCGGACAAAATAGCCGGCCATCTTCAAGAGCTTCTTGATGAAATGGTCAGTGCCGGGTCTGAGCCAGACAATGATGTGAAAGCTTTCCGCGCCGCGCTCGCCAAGCTGGCGACCATGAAAGGAAAAGGCGATGAGCGAATCTAAGTGTGAACTTTGTGGGCAAGAGCATGATCCCAATCGCAGAAGATGTTTCGATGTTTTTGTTGCGGCTCGGTCGTGTCCAAAATGTGAATGCGAGGTTGTAAAAAATTACTATTCGGAGCACGCAGACTTCCCGTTTGACAAACGCGAGTGTATCAACCGACGCTGCGCGAATTGTGGCTATGAGTGGAAGGAGCGACCGATCAGGATAGCGGCTAAGATTATTGTAGCAGAGCCGAGTCTCGCAGAGGCGGCGGAAGAGCCAAAGGTCGGAGATTTCTTCAAAGAAACTGGCGGTAAGATTTACATGCTCATCGAGGGCAGCAATGAGAATCATTATGCTCTCCTTTGTTTGACAAACTTCTTCTGTGGAAAATTCTCGGGCTGCGTGTGCGCGGGAAATACTTTCTCTGGTTGGTATACGAATCCACTCGCCACCTTCATGCAGGATCGTGGCCGATTTGTCAAGATTGCCCGCGCCGAGGCGCTGGCGGCGCTGGCGAAAGGCGGTGAATCAAACTTTGCTCCGCGAATTGAAAGAGGCGTTGGAAAACTTCAATCGACAGCAAGATCGAAGCTGACTGGAAGATGGAAATGAGCGCAAGAAAATGTGTTTCAAGGAGGGATTAGTCATGGCTGAAAGCAATATAGAGTGGGTTCGCGGCGAAGATGGAATGCGCGGCAAGGTCTGGAACCCGATTACCGGCTGCTCAAAAGTCAGTGCTGGATGTAAGTTTTGCTATGCCGAGCGAGTGGCAAACCGACTCAAGGCAATCGGGGTCAAGGGCTACGAAGACACTATTGACGAGAATGGGAACTGGACGGGCAAGTTGCAACTTCTCGAATCGAAACTTCTTGAACCTCTGCGCTGGAGGAAGTCTCGCTGTATCTTCGTCAACTCCATGAGTGACTTGTTTCATGCGAACGTGCCGGACGAGTGGACTGATCGGGTGTTCGCGGTGATGGCGCTGTGCCCGCAGCATACGTTTTTGGTGCTGACGAAGCGGGCGAAAAGACAGTGTGCCTATCTGGGCGATTTAGATTACCGACGCAAACGATGGGCTTGCGAACTGGAGCGTCCAGAATTCAAGAAATTTGGGCCGCACACGACGATATGGTTTCTGACCGATCACGCAGCTGAGCCGCTGCAAAATGTCTGGCTGGGCGTGAGCGTGGAGGATCAGCCGACTGCGGATGAAAGAATCCCTTGGTTATTGCAGACGCAAGCGGCGCGGCGATTTGTGAGTTATGAACCGGCTTTGGGGGCGGTGCGCATTCGCAAAAATTGGGTCGTGGCGCGTAGCAAATGCGAAACTTGCAGAAGCACCGGATATTATGGCGATCTAGGTCCGGGGAGGAAACGCAACAACGAGTATTGTCCGTGCGATCAATGTAGCGACGGGGCAATAATAGATTGGCTGATTTGTGGCGGAGAGAGTGGACCAGGGGCGAGACCGATGGACTTGGATTGGGCGAGGTCGGTGCGCGATCAGTGCGAAAAGGCAGGTGTCGCGTTCTTTATGAAGCAGGTGGACAAGAAACGGGCGATTCCCGAAGACCTGATGACCCGTGAATTTCCGAAAGGGGCGAAACATGGATGCGCTTGACAGACTTGAGATGCTGCTGAGAGAAGCAATGCCGAAGAAGATTAAAATTGCAACGGAAGACAGAACGCTCAGGCTCCTCGAACTCAATACGGCTCTCCGCAACGCCGCGCCCTCGCTCATCAAAGCGGTCAGGGCGGGCGATCTAGTGAACGCGCTATTAGAAGACATGTTAGATAAAGCCTTCTTTCATTCACCGACAGGCCACGCCGCCTGCGCCAATTTCCGCGCCGCGCTTGCGGAACTGGAAGAGGCGGTGAAATGAGTTTCGCGCGCACAGATATCGGGCCGGACATGAAACTGCGGCATCTTGATCTTTTCTCCGGCATTGGTGGCTTCTCGCTTGGACTTGAATCTACTGTTGGAAACGCTGTAGTGCCCGCTTGTGTTTTTGAGATCAGCAAGACAATTCTAGAGCGCATCCGCGCCGAGCTCGCCCAAGGCGACTTCCTGAGAGAGACATGAAGGAAGGCTCGCGGGATAAGAATTTTCAGACAGCCAAGAGAAGTGTAAGGCGAATCGGAAAGGAGAAACTTTAACGACACAAGCAGCGTGGGAAGTAATCGGACAGATAGCGGTTGCGGCGGTTGGCATTATCTTGCTTGGTTATTTTATGCTTTGAGAGACTGAACTCTGGGGTCTGTCTTCTCAATGTGACCGAATCGAGAAGAAACTCGATACGCTTCTCGAATTTGAGTATGACAGAGACGAGCGGGAAAAGAAGGAGAACTCCAAATGAAGATCAAGATCGCTTTTTTGTTCCTATTCATGTTTGCGCTTGTTTTTGGATGCAGCGACGCATCTAAATCCGGGGATAAGAAGCCGGAGTATCGCGGAGGCACATGCAGAACTTGGGACGAGAAAAATGTATATCACAAAGACCACAAATGGTCGAAATGGGAAATCGTTGGGACAGCCGAACTCATGTTCGGCGGAGCGGTAGTAATCCAATCGAGGCAATGCGAGTACTGCGGAAAAACGGAGATGGGGCGAATTAACCCATGAACTCTCAAGAGGAGAAAACCAAATGAAAACCTTCGTTCTCACAATTCTTTTGTTTCTATATCCACTTGTTGTTTCAGCGGAAGTGACGGGAACATCGAGAGGTGATATTGTTGTCGCTTCCGGAACCCTATACATATCGCCCATTGTGCTGGAGAGCATCGAGCAAGTCACAAGCGATACGTATAAAATTGAGTTTTCAAATTGGCCCGGTGAAAGCCCAGAAACAAAAGCGGTGATCTCTTGCGTCAAGGTCGCCGAACCTCTGAGGTCGAGGCTGTTTCCAAAGTCGAAGTCGAATGCAATCAGCGAGACGGTGACGCTGAAGCTGAAAGAGAAATGCGGGTATTGTGAAGGAACCGGCGGCTTTGACGAAGAAACTTGGACGCCAGATTCGGCATCAAGCAGAACAACAGATGAAGGTCTCGTTGTTTTTTCCACGTTTAATATACACAAATTACGGAGACTGTGCCGCGAATGCTCCGGCTCCGGCTACGTCTGGCGCACGGTTGAGGCCGTGATTGAAAGGAGAAAAGATCAATGAGTGAAACAATCGTTGAGATCAGGCGGGATGATGGGACGGTGGAGGGATTCCGATGCGTCGGAATGTGGCCACCGAGAACGGGAGAGTTCTACATGGCTTGTACCGGTTCTTTTCTGCAAGCAAATGAGGATCAGCCGCATAGTTGTTCGATATGGAAGAAGATCGAGGATGTCAGTCGTTACTCTGTCCAAGCGCCGTTGCCAGCTGATGACCAAGATCAAAAACGGCCCTCAATTCTTCCTGTTTGGGGCATCGTGCTTTTTGGCCTAATACTTTCGGCCACTGTTGTTCTCTTCGTTGAATCCCAGAAGCTCGATTCCCTCGAAAACAAGATGGAGCTGACAATGGCCACACTGGACGGTCTTGGCCGTAGCCACCTCGATCTGAGCGCCGCGTTCATCGCTACGCATCGCGGCGAAGGCCCGGCCCAGTACTGGGATGGACAGACTACACGGACGGTGGGCTGGTGAGCAAGCATAAATACGAGGCAATCCCTGTCGAGCCGAGCGGTTGGTGCAAATGGCAATCTCCAAGACACGGAAGCGGCAAAAGAAACTATGGGCTTTGCTGCTGCGATTGCAATCTCGTTCACGATGTCCAGTTTAGGGTGAAGCCAGACATTCGTGGTCGCCCAAGCGTGATATTCAGGGTGCGCCGGAACAATCGGGCTACTGCGGCGGTGAGGAGGGGAAAGAAGAAATGATAAAGATCATTATAATCACAATTTGCGTGATCGTTGTGTCCGGTATCCTTGCGCGTTTATCTGTTGCTGAAGGAGGCGGGATGGATGAATAAGCTCACAGAGAAACAGATTTGGTGTCTCCAAATTGTCCGCGAACGGCGGATCCGTCTGGGCGTTTCGCTCAGAGCAATGGCAAGAACTCTCAATCTTTCCCCGTCGTATTACAGCAAGATCGAACGTGGCGACGTGATTGCCAGCGTTGAAACATATTCAAGGATTCTCATAGCCTGCGGCATTGTAGATCGCAGAGCGTTTCTCGAATCAATCGGATTTGTGAGAATGGAAGTTTTTATACGTCCGGGCCTATTGTTGATCGGTACACGGCAGAAACCGTAACAGAAAGGTGGTGATGGAATATGGGAGCACAAGATGAGACAATAGCGGGAAAAGACCAGTTTAGGAATAAGCTGTGCGAGTTGCTCAATTATTTTTCAATGGAAAACGAATCGAGCACGCCGGATTTTATTCTTGCCAAATATCTGTCTGATTGTCTTGACGCCTTCGACCGCGCTACGCTGGCGAGGTCAGCGTGGTATCATACAGAGCATAACGAGAAAGTTGCGAAAGAAGAAACCTTGCGAGTGGAGGCTTATTCTGAACCCGCGCCCCCGCCGGATCACCCATTCCCAGAAGCAAAGGAGAACAGGGGCTTCGCGTTGGGAGAGTCGTATCCAAACACCGCGAAGGACTGCTGAACGCGCAAAACTTGTGGGCGGTTGCGGATTTAAAGACGTATCCGTTGATACAAGCCGGATACCAACAGGATGAGAGCCGCCCCCGGTCTGAAATATGGCCGGAGCCAAACAAAAAGAGCGGTGTTGGTTTACGCGCCTCTGTCGAGATGCAACGGCCAGCCGCCCACAAGAACTTTTGAGAGGAGAACGAGAATGATAGAACTTAAAGAAATGAGCGATGAAGCGTTGGAAGAATTGTTTCTTTTGGACAGCGGCATGGAGAAAACCACGATGGATATTGTGAAGGAGTTGTGTCGCAGGGTTCGTTTTGCAAACGCCAAAATCAAAGACCTTGAGGCCATCATCAAGGAGAAACAGAGTATAATTGATAATGGTCGCGCAGCAAACCTTGAGCAACGACTCAGAATTGACGAGTTGGGGAGGAGATACCCGCTACTCAACGTTCCGAACAAATTGCCATGAATGACAGATGTGGTTTTGGCGAAAAACGTGCCGAGCTTAGGCGCAATGATTGATGACTCAATCAGGCTGACAGTCGTGGGGATAGAAGCCACTTGCGCCCAATAACTTAGCACAGCACAAAAGGAGAAAAATAACGTGGCGAACGATGAGAATATTACGAAAAAGAAGTGTAAAAGGTGTGGCCAAAACAAAGCCACGCATACCGGATATTGTCCTGAGTGCGCTAGGATACTAGTTATGCTCGTGATCGGGAAAGCCCGGAGAGGAGGAGAAAAAACAAATGAGAGAAGCCGATCCTGGAATTCAAGAGATCGCCCGTTCGCAATTAGAAGACCTCGCTAGTCTCGAATTTTCAAGCGACTGGGCATCTGATTTTCTCTCAGATATGCAGATTAGAGACGCATTTTCTGAGAAGCAATGTTTGGCGATCTCGAGAATGTGGCACAAATACTTTGAACGGGGGCCAAGAGCATGAAACCTTTTCTGCTTTTCCACTGGTCGCCGGTGAAGAATAGAAAGCGAATTCTTCACGATGGCTTGTGTCCCGGCAAGCTCTCGCGCTGTAAGCAATGGAGGCCCCCATTTATTTGTTTCTCAAGATCGCCCTCGCTCGCGTGGGCACAGTCCGCGACGCACGATAAAAAGGAAGCACGTTGGGATTTGTGGATGCGCTGGTCGGATCAGGTTGGCGGTTATAAGATTCGCCACATACCTAATGAAAATCCGAAATGGTTCTACCGCGAGTATCGCGTTTGTCAGAGAATCAAGAAGTCGAAGATTTGGTTTGTGGGAACGCGGGAGCATAAATCGCAAGGGAGAACCAAATGAAGCGCGACACAAAACTCTCGCTGGCGATTCTGCTGCCCTTCCTGTTGCTGGTCGCCTACGGCTGGTTCCAGACCCTATCCGACCCGCCAACCCGCCGGATGTTGGTCTATACGGGCAAAGAGGCGGGCTGGCAGTGGGTTCACTATCGAAAGGGGAATGACAACGAATGACAAAACTCGCCGTGCTTTTGCCGACCCTGATTGTGGCCGCAGCAGGTTTGATTGCGTTGATTCTTGGGATTGACTGGGCGAGATTCAGGGATCGTCTGCTTGGAATTGAGATATTACAGATTGTGCCGAGTCGCAACGGTGTCTTTCTCATCGCCACGGTTCGATTCGCCCCGTCGCTGGTTCAGGCTCTATTGGGACGCAGAGCGGAGATTCGCGTTTTTGAGGGATCGGGGGAAGTTTGGGCCGAGGTCGTGGCAAGTAATACGAGCAACGGAATTGTGGGTGCTGCCGATTCGTGGCTGGCTAAGAGGCTGAAGGCAAAATGAAGTCCCCGACAAACTTTGTCGCTCGCCAATTCTTTCTCTTGTCTGCCCTGATTATTTTCTCATGGACTTCGCTCAATCATGTCTCGCACTTACCCGTTGGATATGATTCATCGTGGTTTGTCTCAAACGCCCAAGCATTGTTGCGCGGGGAAGTTCTCTACAGAGACGTAGCGCGTAAACCCGCCGACTGGCCCGTAGAGATAGCGTGGATTTCAAAACCGCCAGTAATCTTTGCGCTCAATGCTGGCGCGATGATGATGGGCGGCGAGAAAATAGAATCTATCCGATTTATGGAACATCTCTTTGCGGTAATGGGTTGCGTTCTCGTTTATTGCATCCTTCTAAAAATGTTAAAGAGCATCGGCCTTGCGATTGCCGGAGCATACATCTATGCCGCAACGATGTTCGATCCGAGAATTTTAGAGGGCGGGAATCTGACCGAAGAATACGGGGTTGTCTTTATGCTCGGCGGAATTTTGTGCGCGATAGGCGGAGACCCTAAAGTCTCCAAGCTCCGCATCGGTCTGTCGGGCTGTCTGTTCTCTCTCGCCGTTCTCACAAAAGAACCTTTCATCTTTTCGACAATGATATGGCTCATTTGCTTGGTTTCAATTAAGGGGTTTTCCAAGACCGCCTTGTGGTTCGCTCTCGGATTTCTTGCGCCAATCATCATGTTCGCGGCATATCTGCTTTCAAACGATGCCGCTGTCGCATGGTTCGAGAGCACAACGCTGTGTGGCTTTAAATATATGATGTCACATCAATCTGCTGTGCCTTGGAGGTCCGTCCTTTACGAGTTCGGGTTAAGAGTCTTGAATCAAGACTGGATGATCGCTGCGCTTTTCTTCGCCGGAGTCGCGTCTTGTTTGTCGAAGAAGTTTGTAAGAAACAACGGAGGATGGCCGGTCTGGGTTCTGGCGGCATTCGCAATAGATTTTATCGGGACAAGTACGAGCGGACGCGCTCTTGGGCATTACTACATGCAGGTCGCGCCATCGTTTTCAATGCTCGCGGCCTTTGGGCTGAAGTGGATTTGTTTCGCTGAAGGAGAAAAGAAATGAGCACTTCGACACAGAAGACACTTAGAAACTATAATCTGTTGCGGCTGGAATTCTTGGAGTTGGGGGACGCCCTGGATCGCCTGATCCGGTTCGTGGAGAAACACGGGCCAAAGCATCGAAAGCGAAGGCGAGCTCGGCATAGGATACTGTTTACGCCGTTTATCTATGAACTCGACGAGCCTTGGGCAAGCGCAGTCAGAAAAGCGAAAAGGGCGAGTGAAGGGGGCCGGGGCAAATGATCTGGGCAATCCGGTTTTTCTGTTTTTTCGCCGTCGCATTCTTTATTTGGAATGGCGACCATTTCTTTCGTTTAGGTCTGGCGAATTCTGGGACGCACAGGTGGATGTCGCTGGGTTTGGCGTTCAACGCTTTTGTTTCGACGGTCGTGGCAATTTGGATCGGAACGACTGAAAGGCGGTGATGGTTCTTGAATCCGTGGATTTCTGAGGATGTCGAACTGCGCTGCGGGGATGCGCTGGCGGTCCTCAAGACGCTTCCGAGCGAGTCTATTGATCTTGTGGTGACTTCGCCACCGTATGACGACCTTAGAACCTACAATGGCTCGTGCTCGTGGAACTTTGAAGGCATTGTTGCTGAACTTCTACGTGTCGTCAAGTCTGGCGGGGTTGTCTGTTGGATCGTCGGCGATAGCGTGACAAATGGCTCAGAATCTCTTACCAGTTTCAATCAGGCCATCGCTTTCAAATCCGCTGGATTCCTTATTCACGATACCATGATCTACGAAAAACTCAACTTCTCTCATCCCGACCGCGTTCGATACCATCAACTTTTCGAGTACATCTTCATCCTTTGCAAGCCTCCGGGGCCTCCGCGAATTTTCAATCCGATCATAGATAAACCCAATGCCGCCGTCGGGGCCGTCGGGAGCCTCGGTATCAACACTTTCACCAAAAAAGATGGTTCAAAGTCCGTTCGATCAAAGAAAATAAACGCAGCTTTCGGCAAACGCGGCAATGTCTGGCGCGGTAAAACCAGAGGCCAAGAAGAGATGTGCCAGCCGCTTCCTCATCCCGCTATGATGCCCCGTTGGCTTGCCCGCGATTTGATCTTGTCTTGGTCGAATCGGGAAGACCTTATATGCGATCCATTTCTCGGTTCGGGGACTGTGGCAGAAGAAGCTTTTAAGATTGGGAGAAGGGTTGTCGGGATCGAATTGAACCCAGACTACTGTGAGATGGCGAAACGGCGAATTCAAGAGGCCCAAACCCAGCCAGACTTGTTCGTGAATACAAATATAGCGAAAGGAGAAACAAGATGAACCTCGATTCAAAAGCTTTCGAGTTTGCGCCAGTAGCTTTGCAGAGAATCGCAGAGGCCGGAGTCCCAAAGGTTATCACTGGACCCCAAGCCTCGCTCATCGGATTCAACGCGAAGTATCGGGGCTACTTCACGCCTCGCGGCCAAATGGCGGCGGGTTTTGCCTGTCGAATCATGCACCTTGCCGACAGACCCTATCTCTTCGGTCTTGCCCGAAACGCCCTGCTCCTGCCATTGGCTCACACAAAACTGTCGGGACTCATGGAGTCTCAAGTTCCCCCCGCTCTGAATTTCTTTGTCCTCAAAGACTCCGACTGCCTCGACGCCCAATCCTTCTACTTGGCCGCATTGCGCACGGCCCAGAACGTCATCGGCAAACTCGACTCGAATCAAGAAGTTGCGGCCAAGGCTGCGGCGTCTTACCTGAATTTCCACAAAGAAGAACTCTTAAAAGCCGACGCCCGGTTCACCAATCGCCTGCTTTTTGCGGCGCTCGCCCTGTGGGACTCGTCCATCCTTGACCTCGCCCTTGGAATGCAGATGGCGAATGGGGCACTGGAAAACGACACGGACTACCACGCCACCTGCATGAACCTTCTGTTCGACGCGGTTCAACTGGGCACATCATCGCGCGAGATAAAAGAATCTCTCATTAACGCCGCCGCGTGGCTCTACGCAAAGGTCAAGCCCACGGGGGAGTTCGACAGGACGGGGGACACGAGAACGGCGGGGGCTGAGACGATCTTCGACGAAACGAAAATCTTCAACCCCGTCAACCCGTGGCGGGCGTTGGTCTATTCCTATGCGTTCCTGAGCGAAATGTCACCAGAGTCCGCCAAGGACATGGCGAGCGCGGCGAAGCGGGTATGGAAATTCTATGGGTCTGGTGATATGAGGTGAGTCCTCTGTTTGCCGCGCTTGTATCTCTACGATGGCATGAACACAAGATATTGACGCGCCGAAGATTGCTCGCAGAATGGTAGATGGTTGGTGTAGTTTTCTTCTTGCTCAAGTAGTGCTGTTGTCTATGCTCTTGTCACTTCTGGCAGGCTCTCCGACGAATGACAGAACTCGAACGCGCTTTTGCTTACGTCGCAAAGATTCCCGCTGCCGTGGCTGGGTCTGGCGGACATGATCAGACCTTCAAAGCTCTCGCCGCCATCCAGCGGAATTTTGATCTGGACGACAGCGCGTTCCAACAAGTAGCCGATGCCTACAACGCGATCTGTTCTCCGCCGTGGAGCACTCGTGATTTGGCTCATAAGATAAAGGATGTGCGAGCCAGGGTAGCCTGCGAGTCGAAGCCGGACGAAAAGCCGCCATCACCCGCCGCGCACGAGAAGAAACCCAATTATTGGCCCACCAGAGAAGTCGCACAAGCCGAATTCCCAAAACTTCCACGAGCTAAGAATAATCAAGTCGTCCTCGATCTCATGCTCCGAGATTATGGGCTTGAGCCGGAGATGATTCCTCCGGAGTGGCGCGTCATCACCTACAAGGCTCACCTTGGGGTCGTGTATCCGGGCGTCGGGCCGAGTGGGAAAGTATGTTGCCTTCGCTATAAGCCAGTCGAGCGCGATGAGCATCACAAGCGTCATCCATCATTCTTTCTCTACTATGCTGGGGCCGGGGTTATCGAAAATCTCTCTACGGTCAATGGCGCAACGCCCATCGTCGTGACTGGCGGCGAGGAGAAGGCGATTGCCGTCCGCGAGGCGGGTTTTGGCGTTCTGTCCACTATGACCGGAGAGGGGAGCCTATCGGTCGAGTGGACTAAAGCCCTAGTGGACAGGGATGCTACGGTTATCTTGGCTCACGACAAGGATGCCCCAGACGAAACAGGCAAGTCGAAGGGTCAATGGGCCAATAATCGGATTGGCGCGATGCTCCTTGAGGCTGGGCTGGCGGCGGATAAAATACTGGAAGTGCAGTGGCCCGCTGATCTCAAAGACGGGGGCGACTTGAACGACATCCTCAAAGATCAAGGCGTGACTGGCCTGAAGCTTTTGCTCGGCTCGGCGAAGCAATGGCAACCGCCAGAATCGGCGGTGACAGAAAAGACAGGAACGCCAGGTGCTGCGGACATCGAAATCGGTGAAGATCACAGCATGTTCGACAAGAAGGGGGCAGTTATCCCGCTTCACATTGTCAGAAAAATATCAGCCATGCACCCTAATTTGGTCTTCGTTGAGGATTCCTTTTGGGACTTTACCGGGAAAATTTATGAAGAACTGGATCGTCGCGTAATTGGTCGAGAAACAATCGCTCTGATCGGGAGCAAAGTGCGTGTTACACACATCAGAGAGGTGTGCGGTTTGCTTGAACACGAACTTCCGGGGGACCCGGAGTTTTTTCAGTCCTCCGAACGCCAGATCGCAGTGTTGAATGGCGTCCTCGATCTGGAAAGTCGGACGCTCATACCGCACTCGCCCGATCTGCATATCCGAAATCTATTGTCTGTCGAGTTCGACGAGAAGGCCGATTGCCCGACGTTTAAGCGGGCTTTCACCGAATGGGTTCCCGATGTCGGGGCGCGAATGTTCCTTACCGAATTTTTGGGCTACTGTCTTGTGCCTGACACCCGTTATGAACAGAGTGTCTTTCTGGTCGGTGAGGGGGCAAATGGCAAGTCGGTCTTTGTCAAGGTCGTCGAGACCCTCCTGGGTAATAAGAACTGTGCCGCTATCCCGCTCCATGCCCTTAAATCCGACCGTACCTTCCCGACGCTTGGGCTGCTTGGAAAGTTGGTCAATATTGCCCCTGAAACCGGAGCATCCAATGTTGCCTCTCAGCAGGGTGGGATAGACGAAAACTGGCTCAAGATGCTGGTCAGCGGGGATGCCATAGATGTTGAGGCAAAGGGTGTCCAGAATCAGATCAGGATGCGCTCGAAGGCCCGATTCATCATTCATGGCAATAACCCGCCCCACATCTCTGATAAGACGCTCGGCTTCTGGCGAAAAATGGCCGTTATCATATTCCCAAACTGTTTCATGGGCGACAAGCGCGATGTGAATCTTTTTGATAAGCTGCAGACCGAAATGAGTGGTATCCTCAACTTGGCGCTTTTGGGGCTGGCTCGGCTCAGAAAACGGGGGCGCTTCCAGCCAAGCGAGCTGATGGAGGCGGCGAAAGAAGAATATCGTTTGGAGTGCAATCCGCTCCAGAATTGGATTGAGGACAAGATTGTGAAACCGGACCCGGATTTAGTCCAGACCGAGACGACTTTGGCCGGGTCGGAAGCGTATGCCGACTACCGAACTTGGTGTCGAGATAATGGGCACAATCCGTATTCGCGGTCAAAATTCACAAGGGAAATGAAACGGTTCGGCCATGAGCAGACCTTTTTCAAGGATCAATTGGGGATGACGACGAGGGGTTTTGTGGGAATCGACTTAAAGCGGTAGCACGTTTGCCACAGAAAAATTAAGCGTGGCAAGTCTGCTCAGCACACAAATTGCGTGCTAGCACGGAAATCTGTACTCTATACTACTTTTCGTGGGGCTGAGTTTGAGTTCTTTAGAAAGAAAAACCCGATCTTGCTTTTCCCGAATTTTCTCATGCGCGAGAGTGTCCAAATAGTGTGCTGTGAGTGCTTATGCGGCGATAAGCGTGTTTTTGTGTGCTGAAAGTGTGCCTATGCGGGAATTTGTGTGCTGGAAAGTGTGCTTATGCGCTCGCAGCCGTTTTTTCCTGATAAATCCGCATATCTATGCGGCGAGAGCCGTAGCCTACGCACAATAATGAGGAAGATATGCGCCAAGCACACAAAACAAACATTTGACAGATAGCACACATCTGATTTAGCCTTTTGAATCTTCTGTTGGAGGGTGGATAAAATGGAAAATTTTTCAAGCGTCACAACATGGGCCAAGAGGTTTCTTGAGGTCGATGTTTCAACGAGCGAGAGTTCGATTGGCATTCCAAGACAGATCGAAACGGCAACGGCCTATGAGCATTATCGAAAGTGGTGCGCTGCTGGGAGCCAGATGCTTTTTAGCCGCTACACATTCAGTCGCCGACTTCGTGCAAATGGCTACAATCTCGGTTTCGGCAAAGACCCGTGCTCTGGAAAATCAATTCGCGTCATCGAATACGTCAAGTGGGTCGAGCAGCCCGGAGCGAGCGTGGTTAAGCCCGACCCCGAAGGCGGCGGCGAATGAGCGATCCGATCAAGGTGGAGTGGGCGAGCGGCTCAGGAAGAAACTATGACTGATAAGCCGCAAATTTTAGTAGATAGCCGCGAACAGACCCCACTCCCGATCCGTGGGTTCCCTACGAAACCGGCGACTCTCATGGTCGGGGACTATGGGATTTTAGGTGCGACGCCTTGGCACGAACCGGGAATGACGGTCGTTGCTGGTAAGCCCCGGTGGAACAACTTTCATTTGGACTTTGTTATCGAGCGCAAATCGTTACCGGATTTGCTGAGTAGCTGGGGGACTGGCCGGGAGATCGAGGGAAGGAAATGGGAATTGCTCCGCCCATTCTTTTTCTCTGCTTATTTAATCGAAGCGGAGCGGCAACAGATCGAACAAGCCGCCAAGGGTTGGGGGATTGGTGACATGATCCGGCGCGGCGAAGTTGACCGGGCCGGACTCGCCCCGAAGTTCGCGGCGCAGCTTCAAGCGGCAGATGATCTCATGGCAATCTCGCAGATAAACCCGGCGGCGGTCCTTGCGACCGAGGCGGCACTACAGGTCAGATTTGGGATTCACGTCATCTGGGGAGGCAACCCACAAGGCTGTGCGCGGATTTTGGAAGAGCTGGTAACTCAGTGGTGCAAGGGCGCATGGAATGCTAACTTGATGGCTAACGGCCCGTGTCGGCGGGTCAAGCCGAGAAAGGGGAGCGGCGAAGATGAGAAAGACAACGACGCAGAGGCATTGGCGGCGCAAGGCGGCTTATAAGAGTTTCGATGAACTGGCGATTGATCTTCAAGGCCGGTCGGAGCGGCGGTTCTATTTGGGTGAGCGCGGGCCGGTTCCCGCCGAGACGCTGCGCTACATGAGCCTTGAGTCAGTGCTGCGGCTTTTTTGGGCCGGGAAGATTTTCGGGGCCGAACGGTTGGTGGACAAGCGGAAGGGACAATAGCCAATGTTCGACAAGTCTTTGAAGCGGCGCACGACCGCGATAGGCCATCTTCTCGGCGACGATTTTGACCCCGGCCTAGAACGGCATGACCGCGCAAAGCCCGCAGTCATATATCCTTGCGGGATTTGTAAATCCTGTGCTCACTGGACGGGGCGAGAAGGCTCTGGGGCCAACACGACTAAGTTCCAGTCCAAATGCCTTCTTCATTCTCGCAGGATGGAACAAAATTCTGTCGGTCCAAAGTGGATTGACAAACGCCACGATGAGAGCTGCGAAGAGTGGTCAAGGCCAGTGGGGCTGAAAATTACTTGGAGAAACGGCAGATAGATGTGCACTTACTCCGTCTTGCTCTCCGACCTTAGCCAAGTCGAGATCGTGGCTCGTACCGCATCCTTGGCGAAGAAAGAGGCGGCGCGTCTGACCGGCCTTCGCCCCATCGGAGCAGTCCCCGCCGCCGGAAAGCGGCGGCGGACAGACCAGACCCTCCGGTTCAGAATGCCTACGCCCGACGCAAGCCGTCCGGCCCCCGTTAAACGATCCAGCTCTTAGACGTGGTGTATAGGCCCTGAAAGCCCCGACCCCGTTAAAAGCGAAAAGAAGGCTATTCTACCCGCCTTCCTGTCGGTCTAATGGTGTTCCAAAACTCACAGCGCAGGAACAGTGTTTCGCCTATACATATGCGCGTCACGTGCGCGAGACGGTTTTTGACTGGCAGCATCCTTTCTTTTGGCGGGTTTCAGGGTTTGGGGCAGAGCGGGCAGGGATAGGCGCGTTTCAGGATCGCCTCGATGGTCGCTCTATCTGGTTCGGGGGCTTTCTTGATCTTCTCGACTTTCTTGAGGTATCGCCGCCGGTCTTTCTCGGTCGGCATTGGTATTGCATGTGGGCAGAGCCTCATGGGGTTCATCCTTTCTTGTTCTCGAAAAATTATCTCGCTACCAAGTCGAAGATGAGGCCGAGCATCTGCTTTGCCGCCGTATTGCTTGTGGCCCCGGCCTTCTTGAGACCGTCCCAATAGACAGACATGGTGCGAATCTCTTCTTGGGCGTCCCAGTCGGCGCGTTCAAGGGCGGCTTTCAGACAATCCTCGACGTAGGCGGTCATGGGGTTTGCTTGAGTTGTTGGCATGGCGTGGCATTCTTTCTTTCAAAATGGCCCCTTGTGGACTAGTTGTGCGTCCTCTTTGAAAATCACGTCCTCGACCCATATACCCGATTGTGCTTGACGCTCCACGATCCAGGCGGCGACGGGGTGACGGCCCAATTGGAGCATCCCTTCTCTGACGACATAGCCGTGAAATGGCAAGTCTTGGTCTTTGACGAGGTCGCCCGGCTCGATCTCCCATCCCCGGACAATCTTCCAACCGTCGGCCTCGGCTTGATCGGCGCAGTCGGCGCACAGCCTGATTTTGGTCTGCGCTTCATAGGCAGCGACATCCGGCGAGCCGCAGTCGTTACAGCACACGCCAAGCCGCGCCCCTGTGAATTTTGATCTCATGGCTTTGTATCCTTTCTTTCCGCGATGTAGAAGCGACACCCCGCAAGGTTCCCCGGCCACCCCCGCATTGCATTGGCGATCAAGACATCAAGCTCCGCCTGATTCGTCTTGCCGCTCAAATACATGGCGCGTTCGGCTTGTTCAGCGATCCGGGCGGCGATGATCCGCTTTCGTTTCGAGGGTTCGCCGGAGAACCGCCAACGGACTTCAACAGCATGTATCGGGTAAGTTTCTTTATTCATTTGGCCTGCATCCTTTCTTGCTCCTTAATTCCGCAATCCCAACAATATGCCCACTCCCCGGCCCGGAAACCATCCTTGCGCCATACCTCTAGGCGGCGGACGAAGTGGTGCTGTCCGCCGCGAATCGGTTTGAAGCACTCGACGCAAAACAGCGTTTGGCCATCGGGGACTCCAGACCGGACTTGGAGGGGGTTGGTTAGGCTTTGAGTAGTCATCGAGCGATTTTCAGTTGGCTATCAAACTTGGCCCGCCGGTGTGCCTTCGCTTCGAGGAGCCATAACCGGAGCTCTTCCGACTCATCGAACCAGCGCCGGGTTGCGCCAAGCCAACACCGGAGCAAAACTTTTTTGCCGGACGGCGACCAGACCCAAAGGTCGTGGCCGTTTGGCACTCCAACCATGCTGCGCTTAACGCCGTATTCGGGCGCGATCGCGCCGACCAGCGCCTCAATGTCTTGGGCGTTGCGCTGGGGCCAGTTCGCCGCCCGCTGATTGATTTTCGGCGATGCTGGTAATGCTTGGGGTTCTTGCTCCCCGCCCACGGGGATACTTCCGTCCATTGGGTCACTCATGGTTCTTTTCTCCTTGTGGATTTTGAAACAACAGGCGACGGCCTAAACCGTCGCCACATCTGCCGCTCTTGCGCGAAGCCACTGCCGGCAAAACCGATCGAGCGCCGTCACCGGGATAGCGCCGCCGCCCCGAATCACATTGCCTTTCGAGTTATAGAAGTCGAGATAGACCTGTTCTTGCGATTTGAACAATTGCCAAGCCCTGAGACCTGTGCAGGCCGCGACCCCGTTTCTTCCCTCGAAGTAAAAAATTTCCGCTTGGTCGAACCGAACCTCAACGCTCACGTCGCTCATCTGTGTTCGCCCCCTTTCTCCAATAGATTGACTTCCCCGGCCTAAACAAAATCGTTGCCTTTGCCCTCAATCAGGCCCGTTTCTTCAGCTCGATTAGTCTCCGCCCAACAACTTTGATTTCCGGCTCTCCAGCACAGCGCGAACCGACAAGTTCAACCGTGTTGACTCGCCGCCCGCGCTGATCAGTCAAGCCAACGTAAATGTTGACAATGCCCAGCTCGGTTTCAACATGGATTATCCGAGCTCCGCGTTTAGGGATTACCGTCTGCATCATCTTGCCACCTTCTCTCTTTTGAAGTGTGTGCTTTTCTTTGGTCGGTAAAGAATCGTTGCCTTTGTCCTCACCAATCCTTTCCCCAGCGGTCCCAACCGCTCAAACGCTGCGGGGGTTAAATCATATTCCCGGCCCTTCACGTAAGGGCCTCTGTCGTTCACGCGAACCGTCACGCTTGACCCGTCGTCCGCGACCAACAACACGCGGGTCCCAAATGGTAAGGTTTTGTGAGCGCAAGTCATGGTCGTAACGTCGTAAGGCTCGCCGCTTGCCGTCTGTCCTATCCACTTGCCTTGATCCTCTGGCGTGTCGCCGTACCACGAGCACACCACAAAGCCATCCGGCTCCCCGCCTGACATGGCGGGGGCGAGAATGAGCCAAATGGCAAGGGCAAGAGGGCGGCTAGGCATCTTTTTTCTCGCGGAACTCGTAAATTGATCTGTCCAGAATATTGAAAAGCACTCGCGCACTCTTGTCTGAGCAACGCACGCGAAAAACATTTCCGCCGTATGCGGCTGTTACAACCCCGGCTCCGCTCGTCTCAAAGGTCTCCATCCTAACAAGGCCATCTTTCGACTGTTTCTTGACGCTTTCCATGTGTTTCTTTCCCCTTTCCTTTTGATTTCGCCCCATCCTCAGCCGCGCCGCAAGCGCGGGACTCGCCCACACAAGGCGAGTTTCGGGGTTTACTCAATTTGTCTGCCCTTGCTGTCCACGATCTGCCACCACAAGCCGGGATGAATTATTTTCCAACCGTGCTTTTTTGCCAACCCCTCCGCTTTTGCCGACGCTCGCTCTGACACCTTGTCGCAGCGCTCAAGGTCGGCGTTGTTGCCGGAATTGTTCCCGCGCTCCCATGCGTTTTTTGCCCGAACGTTCAGGTCGAGGATTGCGATGTAGTCACCGAGCTGATCCAGGGTTAGCCGATGGTCGTTGGCCAAGCGATAACCGAGATAAACGTCCTCAAGCCGTTGTGTTTCCATGTTTCTTTGCCTCCTGTTAGATTTTTGCCGGGGCTGCTCACCCGGCTCGCCGGTGGTTTCGTCTGTTAGAACTTGCAACCCCACTCCTTGAGCTTCGCCCCGAGCCTGCAAATTTCCTCATGGTATTCGTGCGAGAGATGGTCTGGCACTTTATCGTGTGCAAGCTCGTGCAGCAAGAGCGCGTCAAATTCCAACTCGCCACACGGCATCGGGAATCGCGTCAAGTTGTAAGACAGTTCACCGCAAGAGCGATCATACTGCGCTGCGACGGTTGCCCGACTTTCAAAGAATCGCACTCCGATTTCGCGCCCCAAGGCAAACCGGGCAAACTCTTTTGCGTAAGTGGCAGCTCGCTCCAGCCAAGGTGTCATTGTGGCGGGCTGTGAGCCAACGAATGTTTTCGGGTGCGTGGGGAAAACTTGACCCGCAGGCTTTACAACTTCGTTGCGCCGGACATTCTCCCATTGCTCGGCGGTTAAGCCACGAGACGGAATAACCGTCCGACCATGTGAGAAAGCAACCTTCTCGGCTTCGCGGTCGGAGGGATCACAAGCCACAGCGTTATCACCGTAACGCATTGCAACCACTCGTTGCACCGCTTGCGCTTCGGCCTTGATGTGACCGCTTGCCTCAGTGACCCAACCGAGTGTCACGTCCTTGTCCTGCAACAGATTTGAGCAGGCGTTGAGCACCGCCACATTGAGTTCCCTCAGAAACGAGGGCCGGACACTTTGGCGGTCTAATGTTAGCGGAATCTTTTGCCCAACATTGATGTGCCAGCGCCCCTCAATCTCCATGACTGGGATTCCCATTTCAAGCAGGCGCGGCGTCCAGCGGCCCGCCTCGAATACTTCCACGACTGTCTTGCGCTGCGCTCCGCGAAGGTTTCCTTCAGCGTCAGCGACCTCGGTTGGCAGCGTCACCTCGAACGCGGTCACAGTCTCGGGACGCTCAATGAGTGAGCCGTTTATCCGCGTCTCAATTCCGATTGGAGGAATGAGCGGGCGAATGTCATCCGTCATCACTTCAAACTCCGCCTTGGTCATTTTGATTCTTGCACGGAACGTTGTTCCCCGCGCTTGGTATTCGTTGCTTCTGTGGCGACTTCCATCCTTGTCGAATCGAATGGTTCCCTTCGTGCTGGTAACGCTCGCCTCTCGACACAGTGCCAACACTAACTTCTCGCCAAGGTTGAACCGCCCACGCTTAGTCGGATCAGCTTTCTTTGCCGACTCCGCGAATAATGTATAGGCGTGAGTGAGGTCTTTGAAGCCATCCGGCGAGTCGTCTGTGACGCTGATGTCAAGGCCACGCTCGTAACATGTCTCGACACTTACCTGCTTCACGTTCTCATCCCAGGCGTTTTGGAGGAGCTCGTGAACAATAAAGGAATGGCCGCGCCGCGCCACTATTTTTGCCAGTCCGTCTTTGCTGACTTCAAACCATCCCGCCATTGCCCTTTTCCTTTCTGCCGGGGCTGCTCACCCGGCCTGCCGCATTTTTTTGCGGCCACCTGCGCCGCTATACGATGTTTCTGCGGATGAACCTACCTCCTCCGCCCCCGCCTGTCAAGTTCTTTCTTGACGCCAGACTTACCCAATATCAATTCCACAACAACTATTTTCGCCCCCAAATCCTTACCAAATGTTAAGCCCTATCCCCGCAATTCCCCCCGCCAACCCGTGCGCCCGGACATACGAGGTAGCACGATCCGCAAAATCGTATCCACTTCGTGCCACGTTCCCACAATTCGTATCCGCCACCTCCTCCCTCAAAACCCTCCTCCTGCTATCCATGAGCGATACGATTAAACATGAGAGTTATTAACTCCATCAGCCCCCGCGAATCTCTACTGTTGATGTACCGTTGATAACCCGACAACCAAACCTCCAGACTACCGGCTGCTCTAACCTTCTCTCTCCTCTATTCTATTGTAATGAAGTCCGCTACACTCTGGATGTCTCGATCCCAGATAACTACAGAGAACTACAGAGAACTAATCCTTTCCTGTGCCATCGGCTCGAACTTGCTGGTAATGCTGGTAATGCTGACAAAACGCCTGTTGCTGGTAATGGTCGCAGCCAGAATTAGGCTGCGTAACCCGACTACTATATGTAGTGGCTTGGTGGCAGTTTCGCGGTCTTGCGCGGTTTGCTAGACTGCAGAGTGTTGATATTGCTTGGCTTACAACACAAGGGCGTTAAACTTTAATTTCACGCCCTTCTTTACAAGTCGGTTAGTCGCCCGCTCCCGCCCCGTCAACGCACGCGGGCGCACACGAGGCCCCCGCCCCCCCCCCTACCCCTCGTCCGTAACTCATCAAACCTCAATTCAGTCTCCCCCGCACCGGGCTGCGCGAAATTTCTCTATCTAGCGTCATATTTTTACTTGACAAGGGGAGATTGGTGTGGGATTTGGTTTTTACGATTTTGATATAGAGTAAGAAAGGACAGGAGATGATGAAGGAAGAAACGAAGGCGCGGATTAGAGCGATAAACAAGTATTGGGCGGATAAGGATGGCGATTACGTGGGAATCGTGGGGCCTGATGAAATAGAGATTGGTGGGCAGTTCGGCTTTAACGATGTTTTAGATATGCTTTGTGCGCTGCGCGAAATTCGGAGGATTGAAGATGAGTGATGAGAGAGGGTTCGAGGTTGGGATTGTGATCGCTCGTTATCCGAGCGAGGAGTCGGAGGCCAAGCTTCAGAGGCTTCTTGCGTCTATTGAGCGGTGCGCTGTTCTTGGGCATCGGGTTGTGGTTGCGTCGAAGCGGCAGTCTGCGGCTCTTAACCACAAAGAGGGGGAGGGGTTGCTTGGGGGTGAGGTTCGGGTTATTTTTCACATTGATGATGACGTGGTTTTCGGGGAGGATTGTCGCGGGTTTGACAAGAAGATGGTTGAGGCGCTGGATGAGGCGGGGAAGAAGATCGGGGCGGTTGGGGTTTTCATGCGGGGGCCGAACGGAGAGATTCAGAACAGGTTTCACCCGTCGATTGGCGACTGCGATGTTGAGGTCGGCGTCATTCCGGGCACTTGTTTTTGTTATGATCGCGTCAAGACCCCGGCCAAATGGGATGTTGGCTATGAGGGGTCGCAGTGTGATGATACGGATTTCATGCTACAGATAATGAGCATGGGTTATGAGTGCGTTGCGCTGCGAGGAGTGGTGGTGACGCACGATAATCTCATGCGCGAGAGCCGATTTTTTCAGGACAACCGGGATTATTTGATTGGCAAGTGGTTGGGGACGCCACAATATGCGCAGTTAAAAAAAGAGGGGTGGAACCCGACAGCCCTGTTTGTGCCGTTCCGGTCGGTCTTCATTGCCGTGCCCGCGTATAACCGGGCGGTGACGAGCAATTTTTGCTTGTCTCTTATCGCGGCGACCCAGCATCTAAGAGACAATGGGATTCGCTGGGCGCTTGCGATGCTTTCGGACGCGGAGTTGCCGAGGGCAATGGATATGTTGTGCGGGAAATTTCTTGTCGGGGACTGTGAGAGCATCTTGTTTATTGATTCGGACATTGGATTTGAGAAGGACGCAATATGGAAAATTCTGCGTCATCCGTGCGACATTGTAAGCGCGGTGTGCGTCAAGAAAGTCATCCCGACGAGTTATACGTTCGTGCCGAAGTATGTGGACTCTGAAAAGGGGCAGGTCACGATGGATGGCTCGCTCATGGAAATCCTCACCGTCGGGAGTGGTTTTCTGAGAATAAGTCGCGGGGCTATGGAAAAGATCAGAGATTCGGGGCGCGTGATTCAATATAAGCAAGACCCGGCGGAGTGGCCCAATGACAATCTGGGGGATCAGTACTTCGGGTTTTTCAATACGGTAAAAGACAAAGACAGCGGCAACAGGCTTCCGATGCCAGACTCTTTTTTTTCTGTATGGCGGGATTTGGGCGGGCGGGTCTGGGTTGATACGGACATTGAAACAACCCATGTCGGAATCCATGTTTTCAAGAGCGACATCAAAAAAGAACTTCTTCGTGGTGCAGAAAAAGCCCAAGATATAGAGGTGGTGAAATGAAAGTGGCCCTCAAACTTTCCAGACGCAAGCGGGGTCATCCCAGACAACCTTTCTGCCCCAAGTGCGGCCAGCTCAAAACAACACGTAGGGGAATCGTAGTCAAACGCATCATCTGCGGCCCGTGCGAGAAAATCTATTGTGTCCTCTACGCTGAACAACACCGCGAAGCCCTGCGCGCAAGGTCCCGACAATTCCAACGAGAGCACCCGGAACATGGTAAAATCTGGCGAGCAAAGAATTGCGAAAAACTCAGGGTTTACCGCAAACACAGATGGGAAACTCACCGCGAAGTCCTGCGGGCCTATAACACCGCCTATGTTCGGGCGCGGCGGGCGAGGAAGCGAGCGGAGAAAGTCGGGGGAGCCGCATGACTAGCAACGGTCGAGTTTCCAGACTGACATTTTATCTGCTCCCCGCCGGATCAGCCGTCGGGCCTCTGGCGGGGTTATTTTTTTTGCTTGTCAATGTTTTACTTGACATCATGTGCGCGGCTGGCGTAGGTGGTCAATTATCCTTGGCGAAGAAAGGACAAGCACGATGAGCGAAGTGCCTGCGGGAGCGACTGGCGGAAAGCAAATATGACGAAACATGAGAGCGCGGCGGGACGTAAGGCTCAAAAACTTTTCAAAGTTCCCATGGTAATAAATCTTGGCGGAAAAAAAAATCAAGAGATTCGGTTTCTGTTCTGCATATTTGCGCCGAGTGCCCGCTATGTGAGCCGGAAAATAAGAGAAGCAATCAAAGTTGGGTCGCCAATCCCGAAAAAGATTCACAATTCGCGGTATAAGCCGCATTTGATCTGTTTCGATGAGCTTGCCAAGGCTCCAGTCGCTACGCTCGAATCAAAAATTCTGAATCCGAATCCGTGAAGGAAAAAATGAGTGTGACCGAGACAATTATTGAAATTCGACATGAGGGCGGACTGGTCGAAAGATTCCGATTTGTCCCGAATAAACAGCCCGTATGCGGGGATTTTGCTATGGAATGCGATGACGACGGCATCTCGATGGTTTGTCTTATTGAAGAACCGGGGCTGCTCGATTATGTTGGGGCCTTTGAGAAGATTGACGATGTTCCGCCGCAATCTTCGCACTATTTCCCGCCCCTCAGAAGACCGGGTTGTTGAACATCGCATTCGCATCGACACGATATTCTCGTATGTGCGCCGTGATGAGAAATACACAGATGTTTCATTTGGCGTTTACGGAAGCGTGTGTTGCCTTGATGCAAAGGAAACCCCGGAGGAAATAGACCGTCTTATCTCAGAGGCACAAAGGCCATGACCCCGCGAGACTCTGCCGCAGGGGACGAAAAGTGGTGAAGGACGGCGGGATGCTTTACTATAAAAGGGCAAGAGCTATTGGGGGAACACAAATGCTCCAGCAAATTAGCCGACAGTGTAAGTGCGTTGGGTGGTTGAATAATATCGAAAAAGTGAACGCGCCGATTATCCTCCAATCTTTGCGGTGCGGCAACAGGTTTAAATATGATGGGGAGCGATTCGAGTTTTGCCCGTGGTGCGGAAAGAAATTAGAAGAATTCGAGAAAGATAAGACCACATGACTCCCACAGGCTCGATGCCGCAAATTGACATGCAGAACTCCCATGCGCTGGCTCGCCAATTCATAGCCGATGTCGTCGCGGCGATGGAGTGCGACGGGATTGACCGGAAGGAACTTGGTCGGCGTTGGGGAAAGTCGCGGCAGCATGTGCACATGGTTTTGAATTACCCGCAGAATTTCAATCTTGTCTCGCTTGTGGGACTGGCACGGGCGCTTGGGCGGCGGGTAAGCGTGCGGCTCGAATTGAAAAAAATACCAGATAAGGAGTAGCCGCAATGGGAACCGGATCGCTGGTAGTCTCTATAGAAGCCCTCGCAAGATTGCTCCATCTGCCGCCGAATGTGCAAATCCTGGATGCGCGTCTGCAAGACTACGCCGATGATGGCGTCCTATTTATCGTCTCCGGCGAAAACCTCTCTTCCGGCTTCCTCCGTGCCATCCCGTCCAAGAAGGAAAATGTTGTCCGTATGCAATGGGTTCAGGACAGTCCCAGTGGCGAAAAGCCCATCGCCGAAATTACATTCGCAGACAGGCACTTTTCATAACCGGAGGAGAAAACAATGATCCGCCAACCGATTGACAGCAAACACTTGGCGTCTTGCGGGCACGATCCAGCGACAGGCGAGATGGAGGTCGAGTTCCGCGACGGGCGTGTTTACAAGTATTCCACCGTTCCACAAAACTTGTTCGATAAGATGATGGACGCAAAGAAGCCATCTGAGTTTTTCAGAAAGACCATCAAGGGTTCAAAGATCAAGTTCGAGAGGATCAAGTGACCCTGTGCAGCGATATGACTTGACAGGCGCGGTCTTTGTAGCGCAGTAAATTTGCCAACATTGGGGGAGGTAGAGCGATGAAATCCAAATCAGAGCAGATGAAAATGGAGAAGATGATGGGTATGCGTCACCCGAAGCATGAATCTGATATGGCCGGAGGTACCCGCAAAGCGTCCCCAGCCGCGAAGCGAAGGAACCCGAATCTACGCAAGGTTCGTGGTGCGTAAGATTTTTGCGCCGTCGTGTCTGACCGGACTCGGCGGCGCGACTCGCGGATAACCAATACGCGAGATAAGGGGCAGGTGCGGGCTTAGACCGGCAAGACATCCCAAGCGCGTGAACGCTGTTCGGATTTTGTAAACAGATTCGCCGTTCGCGGCCCGCCCGCCCCCAAAACATTCCGGGACTGAAACGCCTCTCCTCGCCAAAGGGACTAGGCGCGGAGCTCCAAATCGCAAAAGCGGTTTGGAGTTTTTTATTTCGGCCCGAAGAAAGAAGAGGCCACGACCAATGGCCAACGTTCCAATCGTCCCTATCTGCATAGAAACCATTGTCGATGGAAAGCCCGCAAAATTCAAGCAAGTTGGGCATCACGCGCCGAGGGAGGGCGAGTTTTTCCTTGGTCTCGATGGAATAATTCAGGCCGCCGTTGTTGATTTCCCGCACGACCCCCCATGTCCGGCTTGCGGTCATGTAACGAGTTACCGCCGTATCATTCTCATGCCGACCGAAGAAACATTGGCGAGGATAGGAATCTTGGAGTGCGGATACAAAACGGGCGAGATCGAGTGGTTCAAGAAGGCAATCAAATTTTGAGGAATGACGATGCAGGTTTACGGCTGTCTGAATCCACACGCCTATAGACCAAAGGACGAAAAACAGGCCGAAGCCGAGTGGCTCGAAGTGTGCGAAAAATATCTTCCGCTTGTTGAGCCGTCCACGATCCGCCGCGCCATTGACGGCGTTGACGTTGCCGCTGCTTCGGACGGGAACATCCTTACCATAGAAAAAATCCGCGAAGACGTTTTGAGCCTCGCCTATGGAAAGGGCCTGTCAAATTTTCAGCGAGCCATCATCCAAAGTCATATCTGGGATCATTGCAGACAAGACCCCGAATACTGGGTTGATCTCTTTGGATATGGTTTTGATTGGAAGAGTATGCGCCAAGAACCGTTTGTGATGTGGAAGACGCAGCGCGATCTCTTGCGGGCGCTCGTAAATCATATCCACGGTCGCTGCTCGTGCGGATTCAAAGACTTGGTGGTGGACAAGAGGACAAGGCAAGAGGGCGGGTCGTATTTGTGCATCTTCTCCGCGCTCCATACGTTTCTTTTCTACGAAAAGGCGCAGATATTGTTTGTCTCGCTCGAAGCTAAGGACGTTGACGGCGACCCCGATTCAATCTTTTGCAAGATGGATCATATTCTTGAGAGAATGCCGCGATTCCTGATGCCGCCGGGATGGAATCGCAATAGAAACAAAGCCCCGTTTTGCCGATCTCTTGGTTATCTCAGGAAGCCCTACCGAGATTTGGACACCGGATTTTACCAGACGGCCTCTCCGATGTGCGCCATCTTCGGTTCGGCGACAACCGGGAATGTCGGCATTTCACAAAACGCCACGGTGCTCTTCGTTGACGAGATGGGGCAAATCGGCGATAAGGCGAAGCCCAAAGGCGTTGACCGTGAAATCTGGGAATCTGTGGCAAACACAACGGACGCCCGAATAGCAAACTCGACGGCGGGCGGGCACAATACGCAACACTCGATTCTTGTGCGCTCCGCTGAGTCCGGCTTCCCGCAGTGCCATGTCATTAAACTAATGTGGCAAACTAATCCGAAGAAGAATAAGGGGCTTCGCACGTTCGACAAGTTCCCGCCGGAAATGAAATGGGACTATCGGGCGGGTCATCATCTGCTGCGCGAGAGATACCACGCCGATGCGAAGTGGGACTCCCTGGGCGATGACGAAAAACAGACGTGGCTCAAAAAATGGACTGCTTGGGAACCGAACGAGGAATTTGACGGCAAGGAATTCTCCGAATGGTATCTCGACGCTTGCTGCCGCCAAATCACAGACAATGAATCGTTCGCCGGGGTCAGGAAAAACTTGGATGGGGAGGCGACACTCGCCGGATCATTTGTTTTCCCGACCTACGGGATTAGGAAGCTCCGAGCCGAACTCCCAGAGCCGCTCTACAAGGGGCGACTTGATGCAAGCGAAAACGAGGACACCGGAGAAGTTGCTATCGAGCTGGCTCATGGACACGGCCCGGTGACAATCTTCCATGAACCCAAACCACTCCAAAGATACCTGTTTACTTTCGACGGGGCGGGTGGTGACGGCAAGGATTTCTCGGTGGGCCACGTTTACGATATTTCAACGAGTCCCGGCCCCGTCGAGGTTGCGATGTTCAGAGACAACCAGCTCGGCCCGACCAAGCAAGCGGAGTATGTTCACTATCTTCTGAGACTCTATAATAATGCGCTGTTCGTGCCGGAATATCAATATGGCCGGACGGTTATCGAGCTCCTGACCCACCAGTACCGCTACTTTAAAATCTATACGCGCCACGATCCCACCAACATCTATGACGATCTTGGCGATAAGTATGGATATTTTACAGGCCCGAATAAATCCGCGCTCATCCAAGAGTTCCGAGAACACTGGATTGCTGGGAAAATCAAACTGCTGTCAAGAGAAACACTTGACGAGATGCTTCACTTCATAGACCATTCGGAGGTGTTGGGGAAAAATGATTACGGGGCGGAGAAAGGTTTTCACGATGACTGTGTAATTTCAGCCGCTCTTGTCGTGCCCGGTCTGAAATATGCCAGTGGCGGGAAATTTCGCCCGCTTCTCCCAATGATCGAGAAGAAATCGGCCAAGGGCAAGCAGAAGGTCACAAAGACAGTCGGAAACTTTCCCAATATCGGATTGAAGGTTACAAAGACATACTACGTGAGGTTGCCGAGAGATGCCGAACCAGCCGATCACTACACAGCCGCCTGATATTTTGAACAAGGCCCAGCCGCCGAGCGACGACGTTGAAGTTCTCGAAGCGAGACTCTTATCCTTTGCCAAGAACTGCGTGAATGACGCGGCTCCGTACCGAAACGACGTGACGAAGGTAATTGAGCGGATGCGCTCACTCTACGCGGGCGTTCCTCAGTATGAGGCTCATGGAAAGAATGAGTCGCGCCCGTTTGGTCAGAGGGTCAACATTGTCGAACTTGGCGTTGGTGAAATGCACTTCCCGAACACGCATTCCGGGGAAGCCTCCGCAAATGTCCAGTCTGTCGCAGCCGCCTTTGTTGCCGCCGTATTCTCGAACGAGCGTCCGTTCGATGCCGTTCCGTATAATGAGGGCGACCGAGACCGTGCGCGGTTAGTCCGCGACGCAATCTGGTTCTCGATGGATCAACAGCACATTTATTGCGGGACTACATTTAAAACCGCGCTCAAGGATGCGATGAAGCGGTTCCTAAAATATAGCGCAACCGTAGTCAGAAGCGATGTCGCTGAAACAATTGTCGAGGACAAGAAAAACGGCCCGCAAATCCAGTCAAATCCAATTGTGCGGACTATTCCGCGCCAGAACATCCTTCTGGCGAATCCGGCGCGATCCGGTATGCAGAGACAAGATCAGCCGTTCATTGCAGAGTTCTTCAACACGTCGCTTGAATCGCTTTATGCCAACGAAAAAGTGATGAGAAAATATCCGATCAAAGCGATCATCCGTGATACGATAACCGGAGAGATCGAACTTAACGACGACGGCGGTAAAAAGATTATCGAGAAAATTGTCGAAATCCCGGAAGGGTGGTATCAAAATCTCGATAAGATTCATGCGAAAGCCCATAGCGACCGGACGGAGACTGACAATAAGGCGAGCAGCCAAGAGCGCGAGAGTTCGCAGATCAGCGATGCGACGCAGACCAGTCTGACGGAATTCCCTTCTCTACGCGGATACGAAGTCTGGGCACAAAATCCGATTCCGCGATGGCTCAAGACGGGCAGCGAAGGCGTTACGCGCGGTCAAGTGAAAAGACTCGCCGCAAAGTGGGAACTGGCTGAAGCAAGACTGCTGAGCGCGAATGAAGACCTCGTGTTGACCTATGTGGAGGATGACACGCTTATTTGCACGCGACTCAACTGGTTCAAGCACAAGAGGCGACCATATCATTCGAGCCGATACGAAGACTTGGATGACCGTTTCGATGGTCTGTCTCTGTTGATGCGCCAAGAAAACCCACAGGAGATGCAGGACACGGCGAACGGACTGTTCTTTTTCAATTCGCTGAAAACACTCTTCGGGTCTCGAATCCGCGACAAACGCCTTCAAATGGACGAGGACGACGAGAAGGAACTATTCAAGGTTGGTGGACAGGCGGAAGCCGATCCTTCCGATATTCCGGGTCAGAGTCTTGCCAACGCTTTCTATGAGATCAAGAGCGGAAACTTTCTTAATGAAGCCCTTGCGGTCATCAAGCTCACGTCGGATCAAATGGCGCGGCTGTCAATCCCATTCAACACTCCGGCGGCCACGCCAAACAGTTCGGCCACCGAGTCACGCCTCAACGCTACGCTTGCACAACAGAAACTCGCAATGGCCTTCGACCAGTTTGTGTCCGATATTCTTCTGCCGGTACTCGAAGATTTCCGCGACCTGCTCAAACAGTACAAAACCGAAGAATGGACTATCCGCGTTTTCGGCGAGAAGGGTCTCGAATGGCACAGGGTTTCGCCGACCGACTTGCAGACAGATGTGGACATTAAGATTGTCGCCGATCTTTCATCCGCAGACGGGCAGCTCAAGGCGACTTACTTGACGAACATGCTTAACGTGGTCGGCGGGAAAGTCCCGCAGGAAATTTTCAATGAAACCTACCGTCTCGCCCTTGAACTTCTGCGCTTCCGAGAAGATCGCATTAACCAGATCGTTCCGAGGGGAGAACGGGAGACGCCGCAAGAGACGGAGAATATCGCGCTTCTGCACGATGAGGCTGTCTTGGTGCGACTATCCGACAATCACCAGCAGCATATTCTAACCATGCTTAAAGTTCCGAGAGAACAGTGGAACCAAGCGATGATAGATCATTTTGGAGATCATCTCAAGATGGCCGAATTCATGCGAGCCGCCACTCAAGAAGGCATGACCGACCCACAGGCAGCGGCAATCTTCTTGGCGAAACTAAAAGACATGGGGACAACTCTCGGCAAAGCCGCCGCGCAGAACCCCGAAGTTCTACAGATGGTCAAGACCTACAGCGACAATATGGCCGCGCAACAAAACGCGCAGCAACAACCGCCGCAGCAAACCGAACAACCGCCGTCACCCGAAGACATGATGCCGGATCAAACCGCTACGATGGCGCTGGGAACTGCTCGATGACGCATTTATCAGATGACAAGATCAAGGAACTGCGTTCGTATGTTGATGACGCTGAAGAATTGAGCCGGTTCATGGAAAAAAGAGTTTGGAAGCGCGTCACGGAAAGAGTCGAAGCGCTGGTATCCAAACAGGACGAATTGCAGGAGATCGCATCTCCAAATGGTTCGGTAGATCAACTTGTTGCCGATCTCCAAACCCTCTGGCTTCGCCGCGGATTGAAACGCGCTGTAAGAGTCTTGCAATCTTCTTGCTCCGATATTTTGAAGCAAGGCGATGACGCAACAAAAAAACTTGCAGAAAGGAGAAGCGACTAGTATGGCTGAAACGCAAGAAGAATTCAGAGCGCGGTGCGAGGAGTTTGTTAGAAAAAGACGTGAAGAAGCGCGTGAGACGGTTCCTTACTTCGAGACAGAGGGCGACCGTGTGCTGATTCTCAGGCGGAAGGTAAAGGACGAAACGAGGCCAAGTGGTCTCATAATTATAGAAATGGCCCAAGACACGCCCAATACCGGATGGGTCTTGTCGAGCGGCAATGGCGAAAGAGCCGACAAATTCAAATCCGGCGATTACGTCATGTGGTCGAAATACTGCATTGGCGGGACAACCGGATTTGATTGGGACGATAGAGGCATGGACATGATAATGATTGACGCCCGCGATCTCTGGGGCAAATTCACGAATCCGGTGACTATTGCCCGCATGGAACGCTTCATCACGCAGCCCGAAGCAAAATTGGAAATGGACAAGCGGGGTGAATGACATGCCATACGCAACGAGAACTCTTTCAAATGGTAAGGTCGAGGTTTACAATCCAGAGACTGGAAAAGTTCACGCAAAAGGAACAACCCAAGAGAAGGCGCATAAGATGATGAACCTTCTACATGCAAAGGAACACGATCCCGGATGGCCGCATGGCCGGAAGAAACGAGAACACAAGTGATCGAGCCGCTTTCAATGGAAGACACGACCACTTTTTCAACCACGAGCAAGACCGAAAGCGATTTCATGGTCGGCCTGTGCGACCTCCAGAAAAAGCGGATAAGCGGGAGAGTCCTTGTGCCGATAGAATTCCACGAAGGCGGAATCCGAAGTTTCGGTTTTCTCAGATTGAGCGATATTTCTATTGACAAGCAGTAGGCGTTGACGTATCCGCAATCAAATTTGAGGGCAACCAGAAGGCAAAGGAGAATTGACGATGGCGAAAAACACAGAGGGTTCGACGGAAGCAGCGGGATCGGATGGCTTGACAAAAAAAGACCTGTTACTCGGATTGGCTATCTGCGGTCTGCTTGCCAACGGTCGAAGCGACCCTGAAACTCCAGTGCAGGTTGCGGAATTGGTTGCAACCGCAAAGAAAGTCGCAGCCGCCGCCGCAAAGTAGTTTGTAGCACTGTTTCATAGGATACTTCCGGTTCTCTCACCGTCAAGGCGAGACAGCCCGAAAAAGCTCCAGAACCACGACAGGTTCTGGGGTTTTTATTTTTACCCGCAGACCACACGGGAAAACTCAAATGGAGGCATTGACCATGCCGGAGATTGAAGTAGAAGATGTCGAGAAGGGGCAGGCCGAGCAAGACCTCGCGCCGCCAAAAGATTTGTCTGCACTGCCGGGTGCTGCTGCGAGCGTGGCCTCGGAAGATGATCTTTACGCGCAAGCACTCGCAAAACACCCCGAACGGTTCATCAAGACCGATGACGGGAAGATTGCTTTCAAAAGTCTTAACCCGGATGGGACTTTCAGGCCGCTCCCAGCGAACAATCTGGACGAGCTGATACAGTCCACCGGGAAAAAGACCGACCATGCCAACGCGCACATTGGCACACTGGAGCGAGAAAACTCAGGCTTGCGCGAGAAGTTGGCCCATCTCGAAGGCCGATTCGATGAATTCAGTCAGTCTCGGAACAAGCCGGATGCCGATGCGACAAAGGCGGCGCAAAACTTTGAGCCTGACTGGAAAGCGCGTGTCCAAGAGTGCGCCGTTGCGTATGAGCGAGAAGGAGACGATCCTGACAGGGCGGCAAGACGCGCCTACACGTACGTCGATCAGATCGAACGACCGAAATACTATCTCCAGCAAGAAAACAGAGTGCTGCAGGAGCAATTGATAAAGACAGACAGCAAGGTTGACGACATGATGAGCGTACTGCGTGGTTACGTCAGCACGAATGAGCTGAGTGCCACAAACCCCCTTCTTTCAGATTTTAAGCTCACAAACAAGGAAGTCCAAAAGCTTTTCAGCGAAAATCCAAATTCCAGCGCCGAGACACTTGCTGCGCTCTTTATTGGAAAGAAAGTAATGAGCGGAAAAGCAACCATCCCGCAAAGCGGCAATGGCGGCCCGTCGCCAAAGAAGTATCTCAGCGACGAAGAGCTGCTCGATGACATGAAGAAACAAATTCGTGGCGCACAGAAACAGCCGCTCGGCGGGGATGGCGTTACCAATGCCGGGGCATCTCAGCATGTCGTGACCGACCAAGATCGAGTCCTGTCTAAAGACATGGGACTTCCAACTGACGACAAATCTATCCGCGAGCGCGTTGCTCTTGCGAAAGAAATGGAAAGAAGGTAACTGACCGATGAAGACCAAAACTCAAATGTCAGAACCCGAAGACCGGGATAAGATCAATGATGCGTCGGGGCGACCCCCCAACGTGGAACAAGCGAAAGCCGAAGACATCCTGAGCAAAGTCAACAAGATTGACGCTGACAAGTTCAGTGCGCTCAAGGTCTCGACTGCATCTCCGAAACACAGTGGTCTCCTACTCGCCTACGATCATTTGCTGACAGAAGAGGCGCGTCGGCTTTTGAATTCGTATGAGATGGGCGACCCAAGACTCTCACAAGGGACGGAACGAAAGGATCGTTTTGGTCGTCGTCTTGATGATGATGGCCCGATTCCTTTGTGGCCCAGAGAGTACTCCCCACAGGCGGTTCCTAACGCGCCGACGGGAGTTACGTCCACCGTCGCTGATGCCTTATCGAATGGATGGCTGTTCGTGACCAGAGCAGATAATCCTGAATTTATTGATGAGGCTTTTAGCGAAGTTACTGGCCGAGTTCATTTGGCAGCTGGCGAATGTGTGCTGATGTGGCGCAATCGCAATGTTGGAAAGCAGATACGCTACAGAGATCATGCGCGTTCTCGCGCTATGGTCGAGTCCATTAAGCGCCAAGCCGACCCGGACTTCGAGAAGACTGCGAGAGGCATCGCTGCCGAGGCTGGTTTCGGGGAAAAAGACCTCACCATCAATGAAGACAGCGCTTCTTTGTCGAAAGTTTAATCAGAAAGGATAAGTACCATGGCAAACGTGGCGTACTACTTTGGCTTTAAGCCGTTGGCCAACAGTGCGGGTGTAGAACCGCTCATTACTGTTGTGACAATGGCTGCTGCCGAAACGACCGCCGGATACATCAACACGCCCCTGTCAGGGACGACTGCTGCGGCCACGGTTGGTTTTGCTGCGGACACGACTGCTGGACTTGGTTCGGTCGTCGCGTATCGTGACAAGATAACAAACGAGAAATTCCAGTACCGACCGGCTGCTGCACAGACAAATGCGTGGAAAGTCCATGTCGGCGATACGAGAAACAACTTTCTCGCTGCGGCTACCAATACAACCACCGCTGGCCAAACCTACGCAATTGACGCCGATACGGACAATGGCGGAGATTCGACCAATACCTCAACAGCAAGAGTTAAAGCAGCAAACACTCACGCGACCGCCAACACGATCGAGGCTCTCGGTCTCGACACGACCGAGATCAAAAACGTCGCTGGTGTCGGTGAGCGCATCGTCTGTAAATTCGCACAGCGGGCTATCTACGCCTAGAAAGGGTGAACGAAGATGCCGTACAACCCCGTAACAGACTCAGCTGCTCTCGTCGCCCTTCGGGCTAACATTGCCCGGCTTGCGATGGACAACTTTGAGGAAACCCCGGATTACAAGCAGATTCTCCGGGAGATTCCGATTGACGAGTCCTTCGCTAAGGACTTCCAGCGGTTTCAGACGATGGTTGGATTTGGGGCCGCGAAAGAGTGGCAAGATGGAAGCTCGGCAGAATCCGATTCGATTTCGTTCGGGCCATACAAAGACCTGTTTGCGGTCGAGTATGCGATCCAGACGACATTCGAGCGCAAACTGCCGAAGCTGCAGAAGTACGACGTGATGGGAAAGATTGGCGCTCAGGGCGGGTATTCCCTTAACTTGGCGCTGAATCAGCTCAGCGCAATCGTGGCTGATAACGGCACGGTTACAACCTATCACAAAGACGCTGAGAGCGTTGCTCTGCTTTCCGCTTCTCGCGTGACACATGGCGAGGGAGCGGCAAGCTGGAACAACATCATCTCCTCGAACGCTGCGCTCTCATATGCCGCGCTCCAAGACCTTTTCGTGGTCGCCCAGAGCGTGACAAATCTGCGCGGGCATCCTCTTCCGAGATACATGCCTATTCGGATTATGGTGACGCCGACGAAGATGAACACAGCCAAGGCGCTCATCAAGAATCCGGCACAGCACGGAACGACCGACCGAAACATCAGCACCTTTTTCAACGAGCTGACCTATGACGTGAACCGCTACATGACGCAGCCAAATTACTGGTATGCGTTTGCAAAAGACTGGAACATCGTCATCGGGTTCCTCCAGAAATTCCGTACGAAGGTCTGGACGAATGATGATACCGAGTCCATCAAATACCGGGCGGATATGTGGTTCCTGCACGGTCTGATGGATCAGGCTTACGGAGTCTATGGCTCGACGGGTGCAGCCTAAAGAAAGGAGACGGGTAAGATGAAGAAATTCCTCGCTTTACTCGCACTGCTTTCTTTGGCGGTTAGTGCTTGGGCTGTCGATGATTCGCATACGTCCACGAACTTCTTGCCAGAGGCCAACGGGACGCAATCGCTTGGCAGCGCAAGCTACAAGTGGGACGCGAACCTTGATAGTGCGACCATTGCCACCGCGACGATCACCACGCTGACCGCGACCAACTACACCCCGACTCTTGGGAACACAAGAGTCAACGGGACGTTGGCTGCGACTGGCGCGACTTCGTTGACCACCACTTTGCGCGTGGGTGGCGCTTTGACCGCCGCGAGCACGGTTGCGATTACGGGGGTCTTGACGCCTACTGGCGGCTTGGCCTCAGCGCGAGTTCACGGAACGACCAATCTCGATGGCACAACGTCTGCTGGAGTTGTGAATATCAATGGTCTCGCCACGCTTACTCGCGCTAGGCTCACGACCGCGACTGTCAGTGCCGGAAGCATTGACGCCACGATTATCGGCGGAACAACTCCGGCGGCTGGCGCGTTTACCAGTCTGGACGCGAGTGGAAGTGCCGTGTTTATCGGCGGAGTATTGGCTAACGCTAATGGCGTAAGAGTCGGCGGGACGAATGGCACGACTCTGACGTTTATCAAGGCCGGAACCATGAGTGTCGCCAATGACGCAACCACTGGAACGGTTGCGATGACCGGAGCGTTGCCGGGAGATCACATTGTCGGTTGGGCTTGGAGAACGGGGAATACCAATGGTGTTTCCTTGAAAACTTCGACGCCAACCACAAATTCCGTCTCGGTTACGTGCGCTAATCCGGGCGCGGCTTCGACGGCGGATTTCTTGGTAATTCGGTACTAGGTGTTTAGGGAGGGGGACAAAACACCCCCCTCCTTCTTTCCTTCCTCCCAAGTTTTTTCTCGGAGCAACTCCGTGAACCTTGCCGAAGCCGTCCATCAGGTCTATCGCATCCTTCGCACCAATAAGGTGACGGAACAAAACCCTTCCTATAGCGATGTCATCTCGCTGTTCAACACCGCATTGCGAAAGGTCTATAATGACGCGGCAAGTCGCGGCTCACCGATTGAGTACGATACCGTCACGATCAGCACCTCCGCGACCACGCCGACCTATTCCATTTCCACCTATCTGACTGGCATTCTTGGCACACGAATCATGGAGCCGGTGCTCTATCGAGAAGCGACATCAGAGCAGTATGTTCCACTCAACTACCAATCTCGGCGCAGCCTTCTGAGGCGCGGGTCTGACCCGGATTACACAACGAATACAGGGACACCGGATTCTTGGTATCTCAACGAGGATGGGACAAGTATAGGGCTTTTCCCTGTTCCATCAAACGACGGCTATCTCAAAGTCATGTTTGCCACGGCCCCGGACGCGGTAAGCCGCTATTGGGGAACGCCGACCACGACCACCTTGACCGCGAGCGTCACAAATGCCAGTGCAACAGTCACGGTCAGTTCAACGGCGACCGGAAACGCAGCAACCGGCGACCAGTTTGGCGTGGCGGCAAGTGAGACGGCTATCCCGACCGCGTGGTACTCAACTACGGTATCGGGAACCACTGTCACTCTTGCAAGCATCTATGCTGGGGCGACTAGTGCGACGGCGAAGTTTGTCATGGCCCAGACCTTTACACTTGGCACAAATTTCCCGATAGGCGTCTATGCCGCAGTTTACTACACGGCAGCTCTGGCATTGCAGGATCAAGACCCTGAACGAGCTGCGTTATATGATGACGACTCGCCAAAATATCGCAAGAAGATTTCGGAACTTGTTTCGGAGATCGCGGCTCGAAAGAGGAGCCGGAGCTATTTGCCATAGGAGACGCACGATGCTGAGGAAACAGACTTACACGATTAACATTGCGGCGGCAGGGACAAGCGGAACGGCGTCGGTGGCTGGTAAGCGTGGGTATCTGCGAAAGGTCAAGATCGGGGTCAACAATCTTGCAACTCAGACCCTCGCAACTGTCACGCTGAAAGATCAGGACAGCGTGATTGTCCAGAGCTGGGGGACGCTTGGCTTGGATAACACGAGCGTCATTAAGTATCCCACCAATTATCCGGGAACCACTGAGATTCAGGAGTTTCCGATCATCGTAGATCAGGGTGAGACCTATACGTGGACGGCAACCCTGAGCGGGGCTGACGCTAACGCCGCCGTGATTTCGATTGAGATGGATTGGGAAGAGGACGTTACCGGCCCGCCGATGTAAGTTCGTGATTGGGAAGTGCGATCATGCCTGATAAATTTGAAGGACTCCAGACCGATCTTTCCATTGATAAGGCTCCGGTCTCGGAAGCCCTGAATGTGAAATATCTCAAGGGCGGGTCTGGGGTTGGGCCGGTCGAAGGTTGCGACGTTCAAGCAAGTCTTACGAATACCAGCGGGACACTTTCTCAGATCTATGCCGTTACAACTCCCGGAGCAACTACTCCCGTTGGCGTAACGATAGCCGTTGTCGGGCTAACGAATGCAATTGAGGGGCTTGGGCAGTTTGTCCCCGCAAACAAGGCTTCTTTTTCGGTATAAACATGGAACAATTTGACAGCATAACTACAGATATTTCATCAGACAAGGCGGGGGCATCGGAAGCCCTGAATGTGAAATATCTCAAGGCCGGGTCTGCTGTGGGGCCAATGGAGGGTTGCAATCTTGAATATGGTTTCTCAAATGCCGGGGCGCGATCACAGATCGTCGCTACGACCCCGCCGGGAACTCCGACGCCACCGGGAGCCTTGATTGGTGTCATCGGGCCTTCGTCGGGCGGAAACAAAGTTGAGGGGATGAACATTTTTATGCCGGGGTCTCGATCTGCGCTGGATTTTTCGTCTCTGGGCGGGGGCAATGAAGATGAGACGGATAATGGCCGCTTTTCTCTGTGGGTTTTTGCTCTGGGCGCGAGTTCTCCGATATCCGTAACAATCTCGCCTGCGGATTTCTATGGAGATACGGATGGAACAACGCCGATCTCTGGCTCTGCCGGGAATGGAAGGGAATACGCGCCGGGAACAGAGGTTACGATGAGCGTGCCAGCATCTGCGGACGGATGTGATTTTGTTCGTTGGGCTAGATTCGATTATAACACCGACGGTTCTATTTCGGAGAGCACGTCAACCGATTTGTCGCAGACCTTTAAAATGAACAGCGATATTCTGTTCGTTGCTGGATACCAACTTCAAGGGGCCGGAGTTGATCGCTATCTTTGGGTGCGCGGGTTGAGACTTGTATCTTCAAGTCCAGAGAATACTTTCACTTATTTTGAGGCTCCGATCACAGTATCGGTAGCGGATATTTCCGATCCGCCGCTTCAAGACGGAACCGGCCCGCCATTCCAAAGATTGTATGCCGACGGAGCGGCCTTTTCCGTCACGGCTCCGGCTACCTATGGCGGCTACAATTTCCTTTACTGGTTTTACGATTACGATTTCAGCAATCCTGTTCCCGGTGTCGGTCAAGACCTGACGATGAGCGCGGACATCAATTTGTACTATGTCTATGATTCAACGGGCGTTCTGCCAGATGATGGCGATAATCTAATACCGCTGACATTCCCCGTCTTTGATGCCGCAACTCATTATTTCCGGTGGATGGTTGTTTGGGACTTTGCGATGGCGATTGGCGATAACATTTACGATCAGGGCGTTGGCTCTCAAGCTATGGGATTAGAGCTCGATGATACTGGGAATTTGATTTACTTTGACATACTATCAACACAGTCGGGCTTCTATAGGCTTAATCCACATTCACGCGAGCTTTTATGGTTTGCTCCCGTTGCCACCCGTTTAGGAGCATCTGTTATAGCTGCCGGAGATCCGGGGTTCTATTCGGGCCTGTCGTATGCGCAAAATCTAAGAAGCGTTATTTTTGTTGCTCCGTCTCAAAAAACCGGCAACACCCAGGTTCTCTTAGGGTGGCAATATTCGGAGACGGGTTACGTATTCATTGAACAGACCTCCCATACCCATATTGCTAGCACAGCAAAATTCGATATTGAAACTGGCGTTGTGTCGGTTTTAAGTCCTTCTGGCATAGCGGGCCTGATGGACACGCTGTATGACGAATTGGACGGCATGACAATTAACAAACGTTTGTATTCAGATGGATACTGGGCCACTGTGCCAACCGGCGTGGCACTGGGCGGTGAAATGGTAATAAGTCCATTTTATAGCGGCAAGGGGCTGGGAGCTGCTCCAGAACAACTCATAAACCGAAGCATTTTGTGGGCGCGAGACCTTCAAACCGGATCAGTCCAGTGGTACAAGAACATGATAGATTATTTCCCGCCGGATGCGGAACCGTATGGGACATTTCGGTTGGCGTTGTTAAGCGAGGGGAATGTGGTCGCCGTGAAAGGCACTACCGTTATTAAAATCAATCCTTATTCTGGCGCTGTTATAGCTTCGTCCGAAATAGCTGAGGCGTTCAGTGGCGGTGTCACGCAAGCGCCTCTTTCCGATTTGGACAACAACTTCTTTCTTATCGCATCTGGGGTTGCCGGGTTCGTCTTAAGAAAATTCAGCGGGACGAATTTAACTTTTACCGCAGAATACACATACATCGCGCCGTATGGCGCATCTGCGTTTGCTGGATTTTGTATAACAAGGGATTATATCTTTGTTACCTACATAGATGCTTTTGTCATTCCAGAAGACCCGTTCGTCAGCATTTTAAGCAAAATCATTCGCCTAGATCATAATCTTGAGAATTCTTTGATAATCACGACGCAGAATCATGGAGCGACCACGCCTTTTGGAAGCGCTCCGAATATTCGACTATGGTTCGATCCAACGGGTTATCAGAGGGAAGTTTATGCTAAGGCGTTTGATTCTGTCACAAGTTAAGCGAGGTAGATGAGAATAGAATTATGGCCCTACTCCTCAAAACCGTCACCGCTGGCAAACGCTGGATGTTCGTGCAGTTTGATTATCAGCTTCTCGGCTTTGCTGAGGGCGAACGGCCCATTGTTATCAATGTCAGGGAAGATGCGTCTTTGGTCTGCTATGACGCCTCGATCAAGCGGCCTTACGCGGCTCCCGTTGTCGCTGCGGCGGCTGGTACGAATCTCAGCGCCGGTGATTACGATGTCGTTTGGGCCTACTACAGAAGCCTCGACAATATTTATAGCGCAATTTCCCCGTCCGCTACTCAGGCCATTACAGCGGGGGCAAATGAGGCTATCTTGGTCAGCACTTTTCAGGCCCCGGAAAATAAAGCGTGGCCGCTCACAGACAGCATAGACCAAATCAGGATTTTCATAAGCCCGCCGAATTTCGGACAGTTCTACTTTCCCAATACAACCGACACGATCATTGACATAAAAACGCAGCGCAAAGCCGATGGTGCTACGTTTGCCACACTTCCGTCGGCTGGGAATACAACGGGAGACATCCGGCGCGTTGCCGCAGATAATCTCCTCTACAAATGGAGCGGGTCTGCTTGGGCTGTGCTTTCCGTAACTTACGACCAAACAGACGATACGCTTCGCGGTGGAATCCAAGCCGACTTGTTTGAGTGGGAGATGCTTCCCGGAGTGCGTCACGGCGCAAGAGTCGGAGATAGGATTCTTCTGGGCGGTCAATCAACGAAGACCGGGGTTGGAACGTGCACGATCACGAATGAGAGTTTTGCGGGGGCTACGCGAGCCAAAGTTGTTCTCGCAAGCGACACGATCACCGACGGTATGATTTGGCGGAAATTTGTGGTCAACGGCACGATTGTCGGGCGCGTCTTCTACACAGACGCTTCGCCATTTGACGGAACAACTTTTTACCTTAAAGACCCTTGGCGCGGGGCAACAATTACCGCAGAGACGGATTATCGCTGGGAAGGCGATCAGTACGTTTGGTCAACGTCGAATATCAATATCATTGCGAACACGAACAATGTTCCGAGCGTGTTCCCGCAATGTTTCAATCCCGAATCTTTTCTCGGCCCAGAACTTGAGTTGGGTGATCAGGATGAAATAAGGGACATTGTCGGGGTCGGCAACAGTGCGATTGTCGGGCAAGATAGTAAGTTCATTCGCATTGATGTCGGTCTTGATGCCGGATCGTTTAGAGAAGCGGGGGTTATTGGCCTTGTTGCCTTGGAGAAAAATCTTGGCACGATCTCATATTTTTCTGGTGCGCGTGCGCGACAAAATCAGGTCACATTCCTCGGCTCAAGCGGTCTTGTAACAGGCACGGAGAACGGGTTTGAACTCATAACCGACCAGCTCGCCAACAGGCAATACTTCAGAGACCGGCTCAATCGCACCAGTTTTGTAAACGCACGAGGGGTCTTCGTTGAACACGATTACCGCGATTACTACGTCCTATACTACGCCAAAGATTCAGCGGATTCGACTTTTACCCAATGCCTCTTGTTTGATCTCGCGGAAGGTCGATTGATTCCGTATGATATTGGAAGGCAATTCACCGAGGTCTTGCAGATAAACGACGCAAATGGCGCTCCCGTTGCGCTCTATGGCGATGCCTCTGGCAACATCGGGTTTTTTTTGAAGGCGTCCACGTTTACAAACAACGGGACAAATTATGTATCATACTGGCAATCCGGGGCTTCGGACTATGGGACTCCGGCCAAGAAAAGCATCGGCGGGATTGTTGCGTTACAGCTTTTCAGAGACACGAGCTACTCTCTGACCGTGAATGTTTATGGACTTGGGAATAACTATGATTTGGATAATCTACCAACACCCCAAGCCAGAACCATTACACAGTCAGATGAGGGGTATAGGATCAACATTCCCTTTACGAAGGCATCGGAGCTTCTCATGGTTCGTTTGACGGCCAACGCTGCCGACTGGCCGAAATATGTAAGCCGTGTCGAGTTTGATTTGAAGCAACTGGAAACGGTGCGATAATGGCCCTCAGAATGAAGTGGCCCATTGATACTTTCGGGCGACTCTTTCCAGATTTCGAGAGGCCGTTTCAACAGATTCATCAGAATTTTGAGGAGATTTTCAGCGGGCTAAGACAACTTGAGGACAGGATTGCGGCAACAGGTGGCGGAACGCTCGATGTGCTCCTAAGCCCAACGGAAAGCTTCTACCGCTACGCCCTGATTCATGTGGGACAAGACCGCGTGGCAAATTTGGCTAGCAGAAGCGGCGGAGAAGGAAGCGAAGCAACTCATATTCTTTCGGAGTTGACAAGAGATGGCAGAGGCAAGGCGATAAGAAAAGCAGATGGGGTTTGGAGGCCCGTGGAAAATTATTCGAGTTCGGGACACAAATATCTCTATCTAGGAGAAAGTGGCGGTGTATCAAACACAAGAACCACGACGCTCGGAGAGATTGACCAGCGGGTTGGTCTTTTTTATCTTCCTGCTGATAGCGGTCTTTACGAATGTTGGCTCTTTATCGAACCTTATACTCTCTAGCGCGTCGGCGTATGAGACAGATATGACGCAGTACCATCCGTTGGTCTTTCGAGACCCGACGGTTGGTGCGAAGGATAAGGCGTCGTCCGCTATTCTGCAAAAGATCAGCGACGGAAAATTCAAGACAGTCCTTGGTCTCTATATTGGCAATACGGACGTGGCAACCACTCCTGCGGCGGCTCTATTCGGCGCGGACGATAACGCTACCAGCCTTACGTTTACCACGATTCAAGGCGCAATAGATGATATGTGGACTTCGTTGAGCACGACGGGCGCGGGGACGATCACTACAGTAACAGCCAGTGGCGCGGCCTTGACGTTTGCTGGCGCGACAGTTCCCGTCACGGTCAACAGCGTGGCGGCGGACGTGAAGCGGGTTTGTGCCTACACGACTACGACACAGAGCATGGCTGCTTCTACCGATACTCCATGCAGCTTCACTCTCGAACTTTACGATACTGATTCATTTCACAACAACGCGACAAACAATTCGCGCTTTGTTGCTCCGACGGCGGGAGTCTATGCCATTGCCTACTCGATCACCTTTGCCTCTGGAACGGCCACGAATGAGGCGAGAACGCACTTGGTGGTGAACGGGGCTTCGGCGTCGAGCAATGAGTGGCCCGCCCTGCATCGGCAAAATCTTGACGCGAGCGCAGTAACAACCATCAACGGGGCGACAGTCAGATACTTGAGCGCCAGTGACTACGTGGAGGTCTATGCCCATCAGGATACGAGCGGGGCATTGAATGTCGGAAGTGCAACATTTGGGATTTGTAACTTTTTCTACATGGCTCTGGTTCCCCAGGGGATTGCTTCTATCACGGCGTCCTTCGAGCGTGATGCCGGGGTTGGCGGCGGCGGGATTGTGGTGGAGAATCCGGGTGGGCCACAGGTGCTTTTGGGGTTGTCCGATGATGTGCTTACGAGCCTTGCGCTGATCGGGACACTTGGAGAAGGAAACGTAACTACGGTCACGGCGGGGTCTGCTTACGTGGCGGTGACGAATGGTGGCGGGCCGAATGTCACTGTAGATTTTTCTGCGGATTCAAAGACCAGCACATCCCTTGTCGGTTCATTGGTGACGGGGGTTTCTGCCGGAAGCGGATATGTCACAGCCAGTTCTAACGGCGCAAGACCAGAGACATACAGCGTTGATCTCGGCAGCGACGCAAAGACATCAACTTCCTTGGTCGGTGCATTGGTGACGGATGTTGCTTCAGGGGCAATGATTACCGTCACGGAGAACGGGGCGCGGCCAAAGACTGAGACGGTCGGACTTAATTCAGACGCCCAGACTTCGGTGAGCCTTGCCCACGCGAAAGTGACTCTTGCGGGGACTCCCGATTACATCACACTTTCCGGTCAGCAGATCACACGGGGGACTGTAGATATTTCCGACGACACGAATCTGGCCGGAGACACGGAAGTTGTGCTGACTGGCGACGCTCTATCGCTGGCCTCAACCATTGCCCGCGACACCGAGCTTCCTGTTGGCGCAACTTCGGCTGCGGTGGTGAACGGGACGCGCACAAATGGAGTGGCGACCACATTCAAACGAAGCGACGCGGCTGACCCGTTGGCAGACCCATTTACGCCTTCGGATGGGACTCAAAATATCACGGGTCGGGTTACGGCGTCTGCTGAAATTGCGACCTCTGCGACCTTTCGCTCGACACAAGCCACCGGGACAGCCCCGGCAACGGTTTCCTCGACCACAAAGGTTGTGAATTGGAACTCAGACCTTTTGGATG
>ERZ1292629.1-Hain-H43-01um-R1-1-length-701796-cov-16_pt1 | contig 70202 bp, 67 predicted proteins | sample MGYA00564399_ERZ1292629 | MGnify/ENA primary metagenome ERZ1292629 (study PRJEB36523, sample SAMEA6512636) | groundwater metagenome | collected 2019-01-08 | study: AquaDiva: Metagenomics assemblies of 32 groundwater samples
ACCTAGGACCTTTCGAGTATCAGTCGAATGCTCTACCAACTGAGCTATGCGCGCATTTATAAAAATCTGAAGAAAAACCTCCATAAAAGTTACCAAAAAAAACGCCTAAAAACAAGAGTAAAAAACAGCTCACGCACCTAGGTACGCGAGCTGTGGGTGAGGTTTGATCCTCATGTTTTCTTCATGCCATGGCCGAAGCGATCTCGTCGATCGTTCGCATGACTGCGTCGTATGGATTTGCGGCCTGAACGATTGGCCTACCAATCACGATACGAGCCGCGCCAGCCTTGATGGCCTCTGCAGGAGTCATGGCTCGTTCGGGATTTTGATCGTCCCCTTGGACACTCGCCCAGGCTGGACGAATGTTGGGTGTGACCAAAGAGAAATCATCGCCTTCACGATCATAGATGTCTCGGAGTCTCCCAATCTCCTTTGGCGCGCACACGATACCATCCAGTCGGGCATCATAAGCTACGCCAGCAAATTGCACAACTGCTTCCTCGGTTTCGACACCAAAGAGTGCCTTTGAATCATCCGACGAAAGGCTTGTGAGAACTGTGATGCCGAGGATTTGTATCTCCAAAGGCAATTCTGTTCTGAGTGCCAACAGCGCATCTGTACCGGCCGCACAAGCGGCGGTTACGATGGCAGGCTTCACTTCCTTGAGAAAAGAGCCGTCGATTGTAAGGGTTGCCCCGATATCGAAGAGCTTGAGGTCCGCGAAGACCTGCAAACTTCTTGACCGGATTTCACCGATGAGGTCGTAGCCACAGGCTCGAAGAGCAGAGTTCACCTTGAGGCAAACTCCAGTTCCACTAAGCTTGTCGGCCAACCTGAGGACTTGGGATTCCACCCACAATTTCCCGAGATGAGCTGCTGGCTTGAAGTCGGCGGCGACGATGAGTCGCTCCTCTGGTTTCAGTTTCTTTTGCATACCGTTTCCTTTCGTGTTGGTTGGGGGTTTCGGGGTTAGTAAGATGCGTTGAGACGAGCCCAGTTCTCCGTTCCTTTCGGACGGATTGCTTCCGAGCCTTGCGTACAGAGCGGGCATTCTTCGGGCGCCCACATTGGCATGGGTCGATCGATGAGTGCGACGATCTTTTTGCCATCCACTTCATCGAGACCAGAACGATTCACGAGAACCGCAACGAACGGCAGAACAATTCCGCCAGCGTCGGTAACAGCTGTCGCTGAGAGATTGACGCTACCACCGGTTGTGAGAACATCTTCGACGAGAAGAACCTTCTCTAGAGGACGTATAGTGGTCTTCTTGAAAACCATGAGTTTGGTTTCCCCTTCCGCCGCCTTTTCAGTGTAGGCACGCAGACAGAGACCTGATAGACGCTCTCGACTGATATGACGCGCAAGATCATGAGCCAAGGTAATGGCACCCATTGCCGGACCAACTACTCTGGCAACTTCAAAAAGACGGAGCCCATTCTGTTCGAGAAGATTGAGAAGCGCTCGAGCAGCTTTGTCGAGGAGGATCGGATCCTCCATAACAAGTTCGCTATTGAAGAAACCATTTGAATGCTTCCCCGAAGTAAGGAGAGCATGTGGACGCTTTGCGATTCCATCATGGAACCAAAGAGCCCCCTTATTTTCGTAGGCTCTGGCCCAATCAGCAGTTACGTGGAACATGTGACAATCCTTTCAAGGTTCAGGTGTTTACGCGCTTTTAGGCAGCGTATTTGCCTTATCGAACCACACTAATTTAGTGGGTAGAAATTCGACATCCGGAATCAGACTATACCAAGATTAGGTGGGGGTCAAATTAAATTAATGAATCAAAATCACCGCTTTTTTGTGGTAATTTTATGTTAAAGTAGTTTGGAATCGGAGCATAGTGTAACGGTAACCCCGGTAGAACAGCAAAGCTGTCTACGGGGCAGGCATGCATTATCACGAAATTTTTGATCGGAGTGTAGTATAGCGGTAGTATTCATCCTTCGGGAGGGTGAGACCCGAGTTCGATTCTCGGCACTCCGAACGCAGAAAGGAGGCAACCGAACAATGGGATTGTTCGGTTAGAGAATTGAAGCCCGATTGAGCATCTGCCTTGGCAGATCTAATCGGGGTACTGAAACTGTAAGTTTCGATTCTCGGCACTCCGACCCGGGTTTAAATTAAAAAAATATGCAAGCAGTAATACTAGCAGGAGGGAAAGGAACAAGAATGGGTGAACTCACCCGGCATATTCCTAAACCACTTTTAATGGTGGGAGGGAAAAATCTTTTGGAGCATAAAATTGATATCTTACCTTCCGAGATTGATGAAATCATTATCGTCATCGGACACTTGGGGAATAAAATCAGAGAACATTTTGGTAATTCGTATAATGGTAGAAAGATTACATTTGTGGAGCAGGGAAATCCTCTAGGAACAGCTCATGCCTTGTTTGGAACACGAGATCTAATCAAAGGCAGATTTTTAAGTATGATGGGGGATGATATTTATGGTCCAGAGAGTATTCGAAGTGTAATGAAACATCCTTTTGCTATCAGCACCATTCCAAGCCCCGGCTTTGCTGGTATAGGAAAAGTTGAAATTAATGAGGACGGATATTTAACAGATATTTTATTTTCTAATAAAGATGAAGGGGGTCTTATAACAATAGAAAACGGTTTGTATTCACTTACGCCTGACGTATTTAATTTTCCGATGGTCAAGATTCCAGGCAAAGAAGAATACGGATTGCCTCATACTGTTCTTGCTCAAATCAAAAATGGTACGATTAAATTGAAGACGACCAAAGCTGATTATTGGATTAAGATTAATTCCCCAGCCGATTTGGTTATCGCCGAAAATATTTTAAGAGAAAAAAATGATTAACAACTGGAAAGAACATTTCAAAGGTAAAAAGATAACTCTGCTGGGCTTGGGCCTTTTGGGGCGGGGGCTTGGGGATGCTAAATTCTTGGCTGAAGCCGGGGCAGAAATTATTGTTACTGACCTTAAAACCGCAGAACAGCTAAAAGAAAGTGTTGCGGAGCTTTCGCATTTTCCCAATATCACGTTTCATTTAAGGGGTCATAAAATAGAGGACTTCCAAAATTGCGATATGGTGATTAAAGCGGCTGGGGTGCCTCTTAATTCACCTTTTGTTCTTGAGGCAAGAAAAAATAAAATTCCGGTTCAAATGAGTACCGCTTTATTTGCCGAACTTTCGGGCGGAATGGTTGTTGGAATTACGGGAACACGTGGCAAATCGACTGTGACTGCCATGATTTTCGAGATTCTAAAAAAGGCTGGTAAAAAAGTATTTTTGGGCGGCAATGTTAAAGGTGTTTCTACACTAGCTCATCTCAAAGACGTAGAGAAAGGAGAAATTGCGGTTTTAGAGTTGGACTCGTGGCAGCTGCAAGGCTTTGGGGAAATGGGAAGAAGCCCTCATATTGCAGTCTTCACGACGTTGATGCCCGATCATCTCAATTATTATGGTGGGAATATGGATGCGTACTTGGACGATAAAGCTAATATTTTTAAATATCAAACAAAGAACGATTTTTTAATTGTGGGTGAGCAAGCTGAAAAAATAATTAAAGAAAAATATAAAGAGATTAAATCAAAAATAATTGTTGCAAAACAAACTGATCTTCCGTCGGACTGGAAATTAAAAATTCCCGGAGAACACAATCGCTATAATGCTGCTTGCGCTCTCGCAGTTGCTAAAGTTCTCGGCGTTGAAGATAAAACAGTAAAAGAAACACTTCTAAATTTTAATGGAGTTCCGGGAAGACTCGAACTTATAAGGGAAGTAAATGGGGCCAAAATTTATAACGATACAACTGCTACAACCCCTCAAGCAACGATTGCTGCGCTTAAGGCCTTGAGTCATACCGTGCCTGCCGGCAGGCAGGAATCAAAAAATATCGTTCTTATAATGGGTGGGGCAGATAAGGGGATAGACATGAGTGAGTTGATTGCGGAGATTCCAAAATTTTGCAGAGAGGTGATATTGTTGCCCGGAACAGGAACAGATAATTTAAGATTCAATGAGAAAACTGTAAAAGTAAAAACATTAAAAGAGGCAGTAGATAAAGCAATACAAAGTTCAGAAAAAGGAGATATAGTATTGTTCAGTCCCGCTTTCGCATCTTTTGGAATGTTTAAAAACGAATTTGATCGGGGAGACCAGTTTAATGAACTTGTGAAAAATATTGCGTAATATAAAGTATTGTGATATAGTGACAAAAGATTCGGAACATAGAAACCCATATATAAAGGAGGCCAGAAATGAATTCAATCTATGACCTAAGCTGGGGCAAGACCTCGTTTCTTGCCAAGCTGCTGCTCTTTTTCAAATCAAGAAAGCAAGAGAAGAAGAGAATGTGCTCGAGCGATCGGTGGGTGCGAGCAGAAGGGTGTTCTGCTTTATCGAGCACCTACTACAACATCCTGGGGACAGCGTTTTCTCAGCTCAAGGCAGCATGTCGACAGAAATGGCTCGCGCCGGTACGAATCGTGCCATGGTGTTTTACATGGCTTCCACTAGCTACATGGTGTTACTTACGGATGCTTCCTCTTTCGGATCGGGTAAAATCTCTTATCGGTTACGACGGGATGTCTGCCGATCAGTGTGATGTCCGCCAAAGCATTCTACGTCGTCGTGGCCAGTACGAGGAAGCGAGGAAGTGTATCTACGCCGCACTCTCCAAGAATCCTGAAAAAGCTCATACGCGATGTTTGCTTCGTGTTGGACTCGCCGAGATTTATCAGGTTGGCGGTGATTGGTGCAGTGCAGAAGGGGAAGTACGTATAGTACTTGCCGATGCCTCGGAGGCAGAGGTACAAGATCCACGGCAAGCAGCACGCATTTATCGTCGCTGTGCAGACGTCCTTAGTTTTTCCGGACAAACCACTCCTGCCCTGGTAATCGCCCTTCGTCGTCGAGCGAAAGAACTCGCAAAAGCAACTGGTGCACAAGATCAATCTCTCAAGCTGGAATGATTCACAGCTGTTCGACCGCTTCGTGTTCATTCACGAAGCGGTTTCTTTTTGGGTTAGAAAATTATATATTTATGATCATGAATGCTCTTGATTTAAATAAAGTTAAAAGTACCCATTTTATTGGTATAGGCGGTATTGGGATGTCTGCCGTAGCCCAGCTATTTTTAAGCCAGGGTAAAAAAGTGAGCGGATCTGACACTGGCAGCTCGAAAGTTACTGAACTTTTGGAATCTAAAGGCGCAAAAATTTATTTTGACCAAAAGGCAGAAAATTTTGAAAAAGATGTCGATTTGGTTATTTATACTATTGCTATCGATGCGGAAAATCCAGAACTCCAAGAAGCTCGTAAGCGTAAAATTCCAATGATTACGTATCCCGAAAGTTTGGGACTAATTTCAAAAGATAAATTTACTATTGCTGTGTCGGGAACTCACGGAAAAACTACTACAACTGCAATGATTGCCAAGGTAATGATTGATGCAGGCCTAAACCCAACTGTAATTGCCGGTTCTCTCATGAGCGAATATGGCAGTAATTTTGTGCCCGGAAAGAGTGAATTTTTCTTGGTGGAAGCCTGCGAGTATAAACGTTCATTTTTAAATATAAATCCAAATATTTTGGTTATCACAAATATCGATAACGATCACTTGGATTATTATAAAGATCTCGCCGATATCCAAAGTGCATTTGGGGAGCTCGCGAGAAAACTTAAGCCGGCCGATTTTTTGATTTGCAATATGAGTCACACGAATCTTGAGCCGATTATCGAAGACCCGAAAGTTGAATGCAATATTATTGATTATCCAAGTTTGGAAGCAAAACTAGAGCTTATGGTTCCTGGCAAGCATAATATTGAAAACGCCAAAGCCGCCCTAGCCGTTGCGACTGTTTTGGAAATAAAAGATAAAAAAGCAATCAAATCTTTGAAAAATTTCAGTGGTACTTGGAGAAGACTAGAAGCACTCGGAAAGACAAAAAATGGAGCTCTTGTTTATGATGATTACGGGCATCATCCGACTGAAATTAAAGCATCTCTACTCGCTATCCTGGAAAAATTTCCTAAGAAGAAAATCGTTGTTATTTTCCAACCACATCTTTATAGTCGCACCAAACTTTTGCTTAAGGAATTTGCTCAAAGTTTCGAGGGAATGAGCGAAGTGATTATTGTGCCGATTTATGCCGCTCGGGAAGTGGATGATAAAAGTATCAGCGCTGAAATTTTAGCCGGAGAGATTAAAAAAACTGGTATTTCCGCAAAAGCGATGGAAAATTTTCAAGATATAATAAACTATATAATAGGACTTGGGGATTTGGATGCAGATCAAGGCGCGAGCGAGAAGCGTACCGAGCCGTATGTGCAATACGGTGAGGGAGCCTCGCAGCGAAGTAACGCAGAGATGCGCCGAATACGCAAGTCCCACAAAAATTTTGATTCGGATTATATAATTGTTACAATGGGTGCTGGAGACGTGTATCGTATCGCAGAGAAGTTAGTTAAATAAGATTTCACCTAATTCCTCTAACTCCTCTAATTACTAAACTTATGGCTAAAAACAATTTCATCATAATCTTGGGAATCATTGTAGCAATCCTTCCTTTTCTAGGATTTCCACAAAAATTTAAAACTCTTCTTTTTGTACTTTTTGGATTACTAATTTCACTTTTGGCGTACCATATTGGCCGTGCGATAACGACGGTAGGTGGTAAACGAGACCATTTTTAAAAAATAATTCGAATTTTTAAAAGAGTTCGAATTAAAATATGACACGTAGTACAAAACATCCTTCTAAAAATGGGCGGAATGGCCACGCTTTTTTAAAGTTTAAACACTTTTTTCTTTTTATTTTGGTCGTGATTGTTTTGTTAGGTGCTTATTTAGTGGGCCCTAAGTTTTTTGTGATTGTTTATCAGAACAATAATACGCTTAGCGACGGTTTGAAAGATTTGGTGGAAGCTGAAGTTATAAAGCCCAAGACTATTCATTTACCGACCCCAAAACCTCTCAAGGGAATTTACATGACTAGCTGTGTGGCAGGGACCCCAAGTATGAGGGATGGTTTGGTTACTCTGATTGAAGAGACAGAAATCAATGCGGTTGTTATAGATGTTAAAGATTATTCAGGAACAATGTCTTTTAAGCCGGCAAATCCAGAATTGAATCATATGTGGGAAAATTCTCGTTGCGGCGCGCTCGACATGAAAGAATTTATCGAGACTCTCCACCAAAAGGGAATTTACACGATTGCCAGGGTTACCGTTTTCCAAGATCCACATTTAACAAATCAGCGTCCCGACTTGGCTGTTAAAAAAAAGAGCGATGGAAGCACATGGAAAGATTTTAAAGGTTTGTCGTTTACCGATCCCGGCTCAAAAGAAGTTTGGGACTATAACATTTCAATTGCCAAAGAATCCTACGACATTGGTTTCGATGAAATAAATTTTGATTATATTAGGTTTCCTTCAGACGGTCCGATGACAGATATTAATTTTTCGTGGAGCATGAATCGGCCTAAAGCAGAAGTCTTGGAAGATTTTTTTGCTTACTTGCATGAAAATTTAAAAGATACAGGTGTTAAACTCTCGGCTGATCTGTTTGGAATGACTACCACGAATGTTGATGATCTAAACATCGGACAAGTCTGGGAACGAGCTTTGCCTCATTTTGATTATCTTGCCCCAATGGTCTATCCTTCCCACTACCCAAAAGATTTCAATGGCTGGCCAAATCCAAACACTGTGCCATATGAGCTTATAAAATTTGTAATGAGTTCGGCTGTAGAGCGAACAGTCGCTTCAACATCAGTAGTTAAAACAAATAATAGTGAAGCACTTTTTAACACAGTCGTTGTTCCGGCAACTTCCGGAACCCCAACAACTACCACACAAGTTTTTACCGGTCTTTACTCCAAACCCGTTTTTTCAAAAGACAAAGTTCGTCCTTGGCTTCAAGATTTTAATTACGGGGGAGTGTACGATGCGGCCGCTGTCCGAGCTCAAATCCAAGGTGCTTATGATGCAGGTTTGGATAGTTTTATGTTGTGGTCGCCTTCTAATAGGTATACCAAAGCCGCCCTGTTCCCGGCAAACAATATTGCTCCGACCATTGAATAAACAACTTTGTATTCCCGTCTTACAGGTGTCTATCATGAACGATAGACCAAAACTCTTTCTCATCATAAGTTTTTGATAGACGCGCATAAAATCTTGCTAGATTTTTGCTATGCTCGGCCCGTCGGCCTCCGCAATGTCTCTCAAAAACTATGATTTCGACGAGTTTTGTAATGCGCGGTAGGCAAGATAAAACCCTTAAAATACCCTTATTTTTAGGGCTAAAATGCTAGTCTTTTTGTTGACCTGTTTTTGCTTGACAAAATGTACGAATGGGTGTATGCTGGAAACAGAAAATTGCTCTTTTAAAGGGGTATTTGAGTTTGGGAAAAAGCCTGTAATCGACCTGCTAACCATCGTGTTAAGCGGATTGTAGACTGTCACCAAACTCAAAACTGTAGGAGATAAACATGGAACGTACTTCGGCAGGCGGTGCTTTCTTTGTGGTGCTCGTTCTGGCGGCTGCCTTCATTCTTCTTTTTTGTGTAGAAGGCGGCCACAGCAAGACCAATGTCTCTCTTCCCGCAAGGGGAGTCCTTGAGACGTTGGGATGGAGGAAGGTCACTAGCAAGCCGGTCCGGGTTCACCCAGACTTAGATTCTGCAGAGTTTCAACCTCAGCTCGATGGACTCATGCAACTGGAATTCGGGGAAACTGTTGCCACGCCGGATACTCTAGTTGCGTTTGTCAGCTTTCTCGGCTGGAACGCGACGAGCTCCCCAATCAACTCCCAGTGGCAAATCGGAGATGAGGTATTGGTGGCAAGAACTCCACCCAAAGGAACTTCGACAGGACTGGGTATCTCCTACTTCGTCCTAGGCTACAGGAAGAAACAAGAGTGAATCATGGGGTGGAGCATCCTTGGCGCAAGCCTAAAGCTCTCGACACCGCTTTGCTTAGATCTAAGTCAGATCAGCAAGCGGTGTTTTCTTTTGTAAAAAATCTTCCATTTACAAGCTATATTTCAATGACACATCATACAGAGATACCACGTTTATTACAGGTGACACGAATGAATAAAGATTTGGTATAATAATTAAAGCGTAAATGAACTCTTAATGGATAAAGATAATAAAATAAATTATTTTGCCGAGACTGATTCGAGGGGTCAGAAAATTCCTTTTGGTATTAAAGAAGAAGATCGCACTCGCCATGTCTACGTCATCGGAAAGACTGGAATGGGGAAGTCTACTCTCCTCGAGAACATGGCCATTCAAGATATTAAGAATGGTCATGGGCTGGCTTTTGTCGATCCGCACGGAAAGACTGCTGAAATGCTTCTCGACTATGTGCCAGCCGAGCGAGTCAAAGACGTTGTTTACTTCGCTCCATTTGATCTCGAACATCCGATTTCTTTCAATATCATGGAGGATATTGGTCCTGATAAACGCCATCTTGTAGTGTCTGGACTCATGTCAACTTTCAAAAAGATTTGGATTGACGCTTGGAGCGCTAGGATGGAATATATCTTGCAAAATACTTTGCTCGCTCTTCTAGAATATCCAGGTGCGACTTTGCTTGGAGTAAACAGAATGCTTTCGGATAAAGACTATCGAAAAAAAGTGGTTGATAATATAAAAGATCCGGCCACCAAGTCGTTTTGGGTTGATGAGTTTGCAAAATACACCGAACGTTTTGCGGCGGAAGCGGTGCCGGCGATTCAAAACAAAGTCGGTCAGTTTACTTCGAACCCTTTAATCCGCAATGTTATCGGCCAGCCGAAATCGAGCTTTGATTTGCGTAAAATCCTGGATGAAAAGAAAATTCTGATTGTAAATCTTTCTAAGGGACTTGTAGGGGAGGGTAACGCCTCACTTTTGGGTGGAATGCTTATCACTAAAATCTACTTGGCGGCTATGTCGCGCGCTGATGTTTCCGAAACTAAGATGAAACAGTTGCCGAACTTTTATCTGTATGTAGACGAGTTTCAGTCTTTTGCCAACGAATCATTTGCCGATATTCTTTCCGAGGCTAGAAAATATAAGCTTAATTTGACCATGGCTCATCAATACGTGGAGCAGATGGCAGAAGAAGTGCAATCGGCTGTTTTTGGAAACGTCGGAACTATGATTGTCTTTCGCGTTGGCCCGCTTGACGCTGAATTATTTGAAAAAGAATTTATGCCAACTTTTACCGCTGAAGACTTTGTGAATCTTGGGAAGTATCAAATGTACCTGAAACTCATGATTGATGGAGTTGGGTCGCAACCTTTTTCAGCTGTCGGAATGGCGCCAATTGAAAGGCCTGCAATAAGTTTTAAGGAGAGAATTATAGAAAATTCGAGACAGATTTATGCTCAACCTAGAAAAGTTATCGAGGAAAATATCGTCATTTGGCACGAACCATCCAAATCTGGCGTGTCAACTAGTGCAAAAGCAAAAGTAAAAAAGGAAGAAAAAACCCCGCCCCGCAATGAGGAACCGTTAATAATAAAAGAAGAAAAAAAAGATATTAAAGAAACTATTTTACCTAAAGAGAAAACTCCGCGTGAATCAAAAGGCAATAATTCTTCAAAAAATCAAAACATACCATTACCACCATCAATCGGGGTTGATGAGGAGCTCAAAATTTCTGTTGAGCGATTGACTCATAAAAACAAAGCCAAACTAGGACCTTCGGAAGATCATAGAAAGGGGCTCAAAGAAGCTTTGATGGGTTTAGTTAAAGAAAATAGTTCCAACCAAAAACCAAAACCAGCTCCTAATCCTTCGATTCAAAAACAAACGTCGCCTACAATCTTAGAAAAATCTGATCCAAAATTTGCGTCCAATCAAAGTCCAAAAGAGGTTCCAGAAGAAGTGCTCAAGAAACTGTTAGATATAAATTAAGCGCCTATACCAAAGCTAATTCCAGAGGTTTTTCATTATGTTTTTAAAATCAATCAATACATTTCTTTTTTTGATTGTCTGTTTTTTGCCAAACGTGCTCCTTGCGGAGGTTGTGATAAATGAAATTATGTACGATTTGCCGGGAACGGATCAAGGTCGGGAATGGATTGAAATTTATAATTCAAATTCTTTGGCAGTAAGCTTGGAAGGTTTTAATTTGGAGACTTCTAGTAATCATAGGCCATTTATTTCTGTTTCAGGATCATTTATTTTGCCACCAGGAGGTTTGGCTCTAATTGTTCAAAATTACGATGAATTTAAGAAAGATCATCCAAATTTTCCCGGCATTATTTTCCAAAGCAACTTCTCTTTAAATAACACTACAGGAAAAATAATTTTAAAAATTAAAGACACGGTTGTTGACCAGATAAAATATAATTCGTCGTTAGGGGCGAAGGGGAATGGTGAAAGTCTGCAGAAGTTTACAAATGAAATACTAGCTTCAAAACCTACACCTGGACAAATAAATCAATTGAGTGAGGGTCAGACAACTCAATCGTCCGATAAATCTATCTTAGGAGGATCCTCAAAGATCATTCTGGAAGCAAAAGAAGAAACCATAAAAAATACTGACCTTAAGAAAGAGCTGGTTTCTAAGACTAACACGGAGGAGATTGAAGAGGTAAAAATAGCAGAAGTCACTGCTGTAGACGGTAGTATTTTAGTCGAAAATAAGGGCGTAGAGGCATCTTTAATGAAATGGTTTGGAATGCTCGTAGGCTTGTTAGTTGTGTCAATTTTGCCTATAATTTTCTCTCCTCGTCAAAAAGATGACAATGCGATAAAAATTATCCTGGAAGAGTGAGAAAAGGCCTTAAATATCGATATTATGAATAGTATAAAGAAAAAAATACTCATATTTTCTGTCGCATACCACCCCTTTATAGGGGGTGCTGAAGTTGCTGTAAAGGAAATTACAGATCGAATAAAAGATTACGAATTTCATCTTATAACTGTTAATTTAGATGGAAAACAAAAAAAGCAGGAAAGAATCGGTAATATAGAGGTTTATAGAGTTGGAAAAGGAAAAATAGGGAAATATCTTTTTCCAATCACAGCTTTTTTGAAAGCTTCTTCTTTGCATAAAAAAAATAATTTTTCTGCCACCTGGTCAATTATGGCAAATTATGCAGGGCTTGCTGGATTACTTTTCAAAAAAAGATTTCCTAAAGTTCCATTTGTATTAACTCTTCAAGAAGGGGACTCTATGCCTCACATCAAAAAAAGGATGTTGCCGCTTTATCCGCTATTCAAATCTATTTTTAAATCGGCGGATAAGATTACAGCAATTTCAAATTATCTAAGCACGTGGGCAAAAGAAATGGGTGCAAGAGGGGAAGTTTCAGTAATTCCAAATGGGGTAGATGCAGAAAAATTCAAGATTCAAGATTCAGGAGTTAAGATTCAGGAGTTAAGAAAAGAAATCGGAGTAAAAGAAGGAGAGAAGTTAATAATCACAACTTCAAGGTTGGTGAAAAAGAATGCGGTGGATCAAATTATTTTGAGCTTAAAACACCTGCCGGATAACTTTAGATTTTTTATAGCGGGGATCGGTGAGGAAGAAGAATCTCTCTGTAAACTTACGAAAGAACTTAATATTGAAGACAGAGTTAAATTTGAAGGGTTTGTCTCACCAGACAAATTACCTTTATATTTAAAAGCCAGTGATATTTTTATTCGACCGTCACGCTCTGAAGGTCTGGGGAATTCTTTTCTTGAAGCTATGGCTGCTGGGGTACCTGTTATTGCTACATCTGTCGGTGGTATTCCAGATTTCCTTTTTGATCCTGAAGCGAATCCAGACAAACTCTCAACTGGTCTATTTTGCGAGGTTGATAATCCAGAGAGCATTGCTAAAGGGGTAAAAAGATTAATAGACGATCCTAAACTTAGAGAAACCATAATTAAGAACGCCAAAGAGAATGTCCTCCGAAATTATGACTGGCAAGGCGTTACTCAAAGAATAACGCATGAAGTATTTGATGGTTTAAACTAATTACAAGAGTCGCGTTTAAATTTTTATTTGTCCCAAATAAAACCATTTCCAAAATGTCCGTATTTCGCTGTTTCTCGAAACTGGGGTTTTTCCAAGTTTAAGTATTCAATAATTGCTTTTGGTCGTAGATCATAGCCAACGATCTTTTCTTGAATACCATCCATAGTAACTACTTTCATAAGCGGTTCTGCGACTCCGATTGCGTAAGCAATGTGTACATAAACTTCTTGCACCCCTTTCTTTTTTAAGTAATCAACCGCGATTTTTCTTGCCATATAAGCTGCGCTTCTATCCACTTTCGTCGCATCTTTTCCAGAAAACGCGCCCCCTCCAAGTGGGATATGTGGCCCGTAATTATCTACCGCAAGTTTCCTTCCTGTTAATCCAGTATCGGCATGAAATCCTCCTATAGTCCACGATCCATTTGGATTTTTAAGCCAGATATCTTTTATATTTTTAACGTTTGCGGGAAGATATTTTTTAAATTCTTTTTGAATTACCGAATCCAGTTTTACATCACTCATATTTCCACTTTTGCATAGAGAAGTGACTATCTTTGTCACTTTTCCATTTTCTGTTGTTACTTGAGATTTACCATCATGTCTTCCCATCGCTTTTGTTAATTTACGAGCAAGAACAACTTCAAGCGGAAGCATTTCTTTAGTTTCATTTGTGGCGTAGCCAACCATGATTCCTTGATCGCCAGCACCTTCATTGTCCACACCTTTTTTAATTTCAGGACTTTGTTCGACTACATTTACGGTTATTCCAATATCATCGGCATATCCACAATCCAGATAAACTTCTTTTACAATTTTTCTAATATTGATTCGAGACTTTGTTGTGAGTTCTCCGGTAACCGTAATGATTCCGTGCCCACCAAGCACTTCAATGGCTGATCTTGTGTGTGGATCATCATGAAGGCATGCGTCTAAAATTGCATCAGATATTTGATCGCATATTTTATCTGGGTGCGCCAAAGTGACAGATTCCGCTGTTCTTATTTTTGATAGCATAAAAATAAATTTAATTATTTTGAATTCTGAAACTCTTTCTCATCGTAAGTTTTTGATAGACGCGCATAAAGGTTCTCGAAGAACCTTTGATCCGTCTTCGCTCGCGGATCATGAGAATAAAGATTCTCGCGATCCCGCTCGCTAGCCGGAGTAAAATCTTGCTAGATTTTTGCTATGCTCGGTCTATCGACCTCCGCAATATCTCTCAAAAACTATGATTTCGACGAGTTTCTTAATTCAATGGATTAATAATAAAAAACTCCCAATTGGGAGATAAACGAAATCTTTCACGAGATAACGATTATCCTTCCCTTGCGGGCTGGGTTGGCACCTTCTTAGTTTCCTAAGGGTTGTCGGCGGGTCACTGAGCCAGAACTCTAACCGCCTCTTGATAACACGTTTTGTGTTGCATTAAATATACACCAAACCATACTTTTGTGCCATTTTTCTTCCGTTAACTTTCTTTGATTAAAAGTCAAAAGAAAGTTATTATCCTTAATTATGAGGATTCTAATAACTACTGGAATATACCCGCCACAAATAGGCGGGCCCGCTCAATATGCCAAAAATCTTAAGGAAGCCTTTGTTAATCAAGGTGTAAATATAGATTTAAGAACATATAAAATTGAGAGAAAATTGCCGACAGGAATTCGGCATCTATTTTTCTTTTTTCGAGTTTTTTTTGCGTTTATAAAATCAGATTTTTGTATTGCACTTGATACATTCAGTGTTGGCTTACCTTCAGTCTTGGCCTCAAAAATTCTTGGTAAAAAATTGATTATTCGCACAGGCGGAGATTTTTTATGGGAGAGTTATGTCGAGAGAACAGGGGATTTGGTATTGCTTCGAGAATTCTATGAAACCAGGAAATCAAAATTTTCTTTGAAAGAAAAAATAATTTTTAAACTTACAAAATGGACTCTGCAAAATGCTTCAGGAATTGTATTTAGCACAAAATGGCAAAAAGAAATGTTTGAGAAAGCATATTGGCTTCCACCTTCAAAAAATTTCATCATCGAGAATTTTTATGGCAAAAAAATTGAAAGTGTGGGTCCCCGCGAGAAAAATTACTTAGCTTTCACTCGTCCTCTCAAATGGAAAAATATTGAATTACTAAAACGAGCTTTTGGTCATGCTAAAGGACTTGTTCCGGAAATTATTTTAGATGATAAACAAGTTGGGTATGAAGAATCGATAGAGAAAATGAGAATAGCCTACGCCGTAATCCTAGTTTCTTTAGGGGATATTAGCCCCAATATGATTTTAGATGCAATAAGATGCAATAAACCATTTATATGTACTAAAGAAACTGGAATTTATGACAGAATAAAAGATATCGGTATCTTTGTTGATCCAAAAAATGAACTGGAAATTGCCGAAAAAATAGTATTTCTTTCAAAGCCAGAGAACTACAAGATTTATAAAAAGAAAATCGAGAATTTTAATTTTACTCATTCATGGAGGGAAATAGCAGATGAATTTTTAAATATTGCTTCAAAAATATGAAAATTTTAAATGTCAGTCTCGATCCAGAGAGTGGAAATTCGGATTCAAAAGTTTCTGGCCGATTTAAAGATTATGGAAGTCTCGTAGAAAAATACGACATTTTGACGCTTGGATCACAAGCTCAAACTTATGATTTGAAGCCAAATGTTACAGTCACGGTCTTAAAACGTAGTAATAAACTCTCGGACTTTTTTATGATTTCGAAAGAGGCTTTTAAACTGCTTCGACATAAAAAATATGATCTTATAACAATCGCCGACCCATACTTTATGGGGCTCAAAATGCTTAAAATTGCAAGGCTCTGTGGTGTGGCAATTGAGATCCAAGTTCATGGTTTTGAAAAATTACACGGGATAAGAAAAATGGTCGCTAGATTTGTTTTGCGCCATGCTGATGGGGTGCGTGTTGTGTCAGGGCGACTTCAAAAACAGTTGGTGGAAGAATTTGGAGTTAAACAGGAAAAGATAACTGCCGTGCCAATTTTTGTTCCGACATCACTTCACGCACGAGCAAAACAAAATAATAAATTTACATTCTTAATGGTTTCCAGGCTTGTTCCTGTAAAAAATATTTCTTTTGCGATAAAGGCATTTAAAAAAGTTGTAGAAAACCATGATGCAGAACTTAAAATAGTGGGGGACGGTCCCGAAAGAGAAAAGCTTGAAAGTTTGGTGAAGGAATTGAAATTGGAAGGAAAAGTAAAGTTTTTAGGGAAACAAACAAACGTCGGATCTTTTTACCAAAGTGCTGATGCGTTTCTTCTAACTTCCGAAATGGAAGGATGGCCACTCGTGATTATGGAAGCGCTCTCGTATGGTTTACCGATAATAATTACTCCAGTTGGTCAGGTAGGAGAAATTTTATTTGATAATATAAATGCTCTAGTTGTGCCGCAGGGGGATGTTGAAGCCCTCTCTTCTGCAATGACTCGATTTACTCAAGATGATAATCTCAGGCAAAGATTAAGTACGCGGGCAAAAGAAACAATTGAAAAATTACCAAGTAAAGAAGAAATCTTAAAAAAATATTTATTGTCTTGGGAGTTGACCCTCAAAAATTCCACTAAATAATAGATTTGGATATAAAAAAACGGCCTAAGCAGAATTGCCTAGGCGCGTTCGGTTTGGTGTCGAGCTCGTGTGTCAGGTCTTCTTCAAGTCCTGCCACTCTTCGCTCTTCCACTTCCGCGGACCCATGTGCGCGTAGACGGTCTGTCCCGGCTTCGGCACGATCCAGTGGAGGTGAAGGTGTTCGATAGATCTTCCCGTTGTTTCGAATCCGCCCAATCTCATGAGGAGTGTTCCTTGGGGCCAGTTTTTTTGAACGAAAGGCATTACCCCAGTGTAGAATTCGCTCCAGAGTCCGAGAGTCTTCTGACTCCACCTGAACTTGGTTATGTGGTCCTTCGGTAGAAGCAAGAGATTGGTTTTGGCGTTGTCGTACGGAGCCTTATTGTCGGTTACTCGCCAGCGTTCTGTCTCGAAGTAGATCGGTTCTTCGCGGATGTCGATTGCGGGTGAACAGAAAGGGCAATCCGTGGCGGTCATAATTGTCTCCTAGCCATTTCTGGCATTATGGTTGTTTTTCTGGGAATTCCTGCTATACTATGTCAGAAATGATAAAAATGTCAAGTAAAAAAAACCTATTAATTATCACCCAGAAAGTGGACCAAAATGACACCTTGCTTGGTTTTATGCATGGGTGGATTATAGAATTTGCTGCTAATTTCAAGAAAATTACAGTCATTTGCCTTCAAAAAGGCGAATATTCTCTACCTTCAAACGTTGAAGTGTTGTCTTTGGGTAAAGAGTTGGGAGCTTATAAAGTCGAATACATTTTTAATTTTTATCGTTATATTTTTTCGAGGCGGAAACAATATGACGCTGTTTTTGTGCACATGAATCCAGAATACGTGCTTTTGGGAGGAATTTTTTGGAGGTTGTGGGGCAAAAAAATAGTGCTTTGGTATAACCACACTTTCGGAAATTGGAAGTGTCGGTTTGCCATGAAGATTGTTAATGTCGTCTGTCATACATCTCCTTACGCATTTACAGCTAGGACAAAAAAATCACTTCAAATGCCAGCTGGAATTCCCACAGAAATTTTTAAGTTTGGTGGATTAAAAACCACGAAGCCATCAATTCTTTATGTGGGGAGAATTGCGCCCGTTAAGGATCTAGCTACTATTATTGGGGCTGTAAAAATTTTACACACCGAGAAAATAGATTTTACTCTTAACATATACGGAGAAGCTCTGCCTCGTTACAAAAAATATGAGGAGGAAATAAAAAAAGAAGCCCATGACCTGATAGATAAAGGACTTATTTTTTTTAAGGGAAGTATCCCAAATCGAGAGACGCCAAAAGTTTTTAGTGAATCGTGGGTATTTGTGAATCTCACCCCGTCTGGGAACTATGATAAAACAGTTCTTGAAGCGATGGCTTGTGAAAGTATTCCTGTTGCATCAAGCCGGGCTTTTGCTGAAATACTGCCTGCGAATCTAATTTTTAAAGAAAAAGATCCTGTGGATTTGGCAGAAAAAATAAAAAACATATTAGCATTTGGGGTACAAGATAGAGAAAAAATAGGAAAAGAAATGAGAAATACTGTAGAGAAAAGGGAGAGTCTTAATAAGTTAACTTCAAAAATAGTCGAAATTTTTAATTAACCAAAGAAAACTGGGAATATGTTTTTGGTGGCTAAAGTAGGCTTTTTTAGTTATATTAAATAGATGTTTATCGCAATACTAAAACAATTAGCAAAGAAGAAGAGCTTGCTTCGATCTCTCATGAATATCGAAGCCTCGAACTACAGCATCTCTGGAGACGTCTTGGATTTGGGGGGTGGAGTGAGTCCAACTTATTTTAATTTTTTGAAAAAAGAGATTGGCACAAAAATCTTGAACTTGGATTTAAAAAATGAAGGTCGTGAGAAAATTGATTTTGAAAAAGATCTTCTGCCTGTTACAACAGAATCTGTGCAAGGGGTTTTAGCGTTTAATCTTCTGGAGCATATTTATAATTATCGTCATTTAACCAGGGAAGCGGCTAGAGTGTTGAAGCAAAGAGGTCAAATGATTGGTTTTGTGCCATTCTTAATAAATTATCATCCTGATCCAAACGACTATTTTCGCTATACACGAGAATCTTTGCAGAAAATCTTTACTGAAGCGGGTTTTAAGGAAGTACAAATAAAAGCGATTGGTGTAGGGCCTCTTGCGGTTAATTTCAATATTTTGGCTCCGTTTCTGCCGACCATTTTACGTTGTCTTTTGTTCCCGTTTTATTACTGTCTAGATAAAATAATTTTAAGATTACGTCCTAAAATGACCGAAAGATATCCTCTCGGATATTTCTTTTCATTAACGAAGTAACAGAAATTTTAAAAAAAATGAAGCTTGTTTATATTGCTAACGCTCGAATCCCAACCGAAAAGGCTCACGGTTATCAGATAATGAAGATGTGTGAAAGTTTTTCTTCCTTAGATTTGAAAGTGGAATTAGTTTTGCCGACAAAGAGAAATCGCATTAAGGACGATCTATTCAGTTTTTATAATATCAATAAAAATTTTGAGGTTAGGAAAATTAAAAGTCCTGATTTTATTGGAATCTGGCCAAAATTAGGAAAAGTCTCTTTTTGGCTCCAAAATATATTTTTTAGTATAGCAATTCTTTTCACTAAATTTGAAAAGGATACTGTATTTTATACACGTGGAGCGGCAATAGTTTTTATTTTACGTCTACGTGGCAGACAGGTTTTTTTTGAATCTCACAGATTGTCGAATAATTCATTGGTCTACCGGATGCTCCTTGGTAAAAAAACCAAAATAATCTCATTAACCGAAGGAGCAAAAGAAGTTTATATAAAATCAGGCTTTTTGAAAGAGAATATTATGGTTGCTCCGGATGCCGTTGATCTTCAAATTTTTGGCAATGGATTAAGTGTGGAAGATGCAAGGAGACGAGTAAATTTGCCGCTCAACAAAAAAATCATCGGATATTTTGGGAGTTTTAAAACAATGGGAGAAGATAAGGGACTTCGTGAAATAATTAAAGCTTTGGCGGGTTTGCCTCAAGATGTTTTTCTTTTGGCTGTTGGGGGTTTGGGTACTGAGCTTCAATTTTACGAGAAGGAAGCAGAGAAAATGCTAGGCCAAAACAGAGCAGCCTTTCGTCCCTCTGTACCTCGCAAGGAACTGTCTTTTCTAGAAGAATCGTGCGATATTCTACTTATGCCGTTTCCGGACACAGTGCATTACCGGTTCTTCATGTCTCCGCTAAAGATGTTCGAATATATGGCGAGTAAGCGGCCTATAGTTACCACAGATTTGCCGTCAATCAGAGAAATACTTGATGAGTCGAATGCTGTTTTGGTTACTCCAGGCAACATAGAAAAACTTAAAGAGGCAATAAAATATCTTCTGGGTAATCCCGAAGTTGGTAAAAAATTGGCAGACAATGCTTTTACTGCAGTGAAAGAATATACCTGGGACAAAAGAGTCGAGAAAATTTATAGATTTATGATTTCAGATTTTTGATTTCTAATATAGAATTTTTAATAAATCTTAAATCTTAAATCGCACATCTTAAATCTGTGAAGTTACTATACGCCACATCTTTCGAAAAAACTTCTGGGCTAGCTAATCGCTTTCAGGTTTTAGCTATGGCCAGAAGTTTTGGTAAGGTTTTGGATAAAAATTTTATTCTAGGAGCGGCATCATTCGAAGATAAAAAAGATGATATTTTAATTCATAATTTTAAGACCACAAAATCTAGCATTCTTGCTTGGAGAGTTCTTAAATTTGTCAGAAAAAATAATATAAAAGTTGTTTATTCTAGGGAGCAGAATTTACTTTTTTTTCTGGTGATTTTTAATGCTTTATTTTTTAGGTTGCCGGTTAAGGTCGTTTATGAGGTTCATACTATACAAAAAACCCTGCGAGGGAATATTTTAGATTGGTTTTTGGGCCGTTTTATTTTTCTTCATGTTTTCTTAACAGATCATTTGAAGCAAGCTTATGTTAGAAAATATAAACTTTCGGAAACATCTAAAATAGTTGTTGCTCACGACGGAGTAGATATCTCTACTTTTGACGTAAACATTTCAAAACAAGAAGCACGAGAAAAATATAACTTGCCGCAAGATAAAAAAATTATTGGTTATTTTGGTAGATTCAAAACAATGGGGATGGACAAGGGAATTAGTGATATTCTCAAGGCCTTAAAGAATCTTCCGACAAATATTGTTTTTCTTGCAATGGGTGGCAAGAAAAGGGACAGGGAAGAGTATGAGATACAGGCACAAAATTTAGGAGTGAGAGACAGAGTAATTTTCGTGGAGCAATTCGAACAGCATATTTTAGCAGAATACCAAAAAGCAGTGGATATTTTCCTCATGCCTTTTCCAGATACAGAACATTTTAGGTACTATATGTCTCCACTAAAGATGTTCGAATATATGGCTGCAAAACGTCCAATAGTCACAACTAATTTACCTTCTATTCGTGAGGTGTTGAATGAGACTACAGCGATGATTGTGCCGCCCGGGAATCCAGCAAAATTAGAACAGGCGATTAATTATCTTTTAGATAACCCAAAAATTGGAGAGGAATTATCCAGATTATCTTTTTTGAAAGTAAGTCAATATACTTGGGAGGAACGATGCAGAATCATTTTGGAAGTTATCTAATGGTAAAAATATAATTATCTATTGTTATGTTGTTTAATTCGCTACAATTTCTTATTTTCTTTCCGCTTACAACTCTTGTATATTTCTTGATCCCGCATCCTTTTCGTTGGGGGTGGCTATTGCTTGCAAGCGCTTACTTTTACATGAGTTTTGTACCCGTTTATATTTTGATTCTTGTGGCAACAATTGTGATTGATTTTTTCTGTGGCATTTTGATAGAAAACGCTAAAGGTCGCTCGAGGAAATTCTTTTTACTAGTGAGTATTTTGGCCAATATTGGTATTCTTTTCTTTTTTAAGTATTTTAATTTTTTCAATGAAAATCTTTTAGCCCTCACCAATTTTTTACATATTGCGTATGATCCTCTTATTTTAAAAATTGCACTACCCATCGGTCTATCTTTCCATGTGTTTCAGAGTATAAGTTATACAATAGAAGTATACCGTGGCCGACAAAAAGCAGAGCACAATATCGGTATACTCGCACTATATGTTCTTTTTTATCCGCAACTCGTTGCTGGTCCGATCGAGCGCCCACAACATCTTATCCACCAATTCTATGAACGCCATAAATTTGAGATTCGTAGGATTTTATCCGGCCTCACCCTGATACTCGGTGGTTTTTTGAAAAAAGTTGTTATTGCTGATCGCCTTGCGCAATTTGTAAATCCTGTTTTTAGCAATACCACGGACTACTACGGGGTTTCTTTTATGATCGCGATTATATTCTTTACTTTCCAAATCTATTGTGATTTTTCAGGGTACTGTGATATTGCTGTAGGATCGGCACTCGTGCTTGGAATTAAGATAATGCAGAACTTTGACAGACCATTCTTTGCAAGAACGGTAGCTAAATTTTGGCAACGATGGCATATTTCCCTCTCAAGTTGGTTAAGAGACTATCTTTATTATCCGATCGTCTTCTTTTTTAAGAAAAAAAATTCATTCAAATTGTATCTATCGTCATTAATCACTTTTACTTTAATCGGACTTTGGCACGGTGCGAACTGGACATTTATTATTTTTGGAACTCTTCAGGCTGTATATTTGATTGTAGGGCAAACCACAAAAGCATTTCGCACACAAATAGTGGAATGGTTGGGTATCGTGAAATGGCCAAAATGCTATCATGTTTGGCAATCGATTATGGTATTCGGACTGTTTTCTTTGAGTTTAGTGTTTTTCAGAGCCGATACACTTTCTGATGTGTTTTATATATTTTCACATATTGGTGATGGATGGTCCTTATTTTTTTCGCAGATAACTGATATACAATTTCTTAATCAATACGTTTTTATTGGTTATACGCGAAGCGAATTTTTCCTCGCTGTTTTTTCTGTCTTCATTCTTATTCTATTTGAATTTTTGGAAAGAAAGGAATGGGTACGGGCGTTTATTACAAGGAGACCTGTCTTCTTTGGTTCGTTTACGTTTGCCTTTGGAGTCTTAACGCTTCTTGTATTCGGAAAATTCTCTGGTCAAGAATTTATTTACTTTCAATTTTAATAGCTCTATGGCTTCAAGAACTATATTAATTTCTAAACTGTTCGGTCTTTCTCTCTCTATTACTGGCATCTTTTTGAACCCTTCTGTCGTGGGGAAGTTGGTAGCGACAGACGGACAGATAGAACAACTTCGATTTCAGATAATCATTATTAGTTTTGAGGCTATTATTTTTATTTTGGGCATTAGCATTTTTTTGTTTCCTGAATTTTTGGCAAAAAAATGGCGTTCATGCTCACTCGTTGTGTTAGGAATAGCCGTCGCTTTTGTTGTGATAGAATTTTCTGCCCGTATATTTCTTGATCGACCGGCATTTGGCTGGTACGGCTATCCTTCCGGTCTGTATTTGCCGGACGCAACAAGAGGCTTCCGTTTTACTCCAAATTTTAAGGGTCATTTCTTGAATCCCCCATATGATACTATTCCCATTAATATTAATAGTCGAGGTCTTCGTGATGTGGAGCATGAGTATGAGAAACCTAAAGGAGTAATGCGTATTCTAGGTTTAGGAGATTCAGTAATGTTCGGTCCCGGAATCTTATCTGAGGAAACATATCTTTCAAAACTCGAACAATTGCTCAAACAGCATGAAATGAATGTCGAAATTATAAAAGCCGGAGTAAATAGTTACTCATTTGACCAAGAGTATATTTATTATCTTGAAGAGGGGTACCGTTATGACCCCGATATTGTTATTGTTAATGTTATACATAAAGATATTTTACCGGTAACTCAAGAAAAAATAGCGGATTTATATAAGGAGACCACAAAAGCACTGACAAACCAAGAAGAAAAAAAAGAAAAACAAGGCAGTATTTTTAAACTCCGTCTCGAATGCCTGTCATGCAATGCCATATACATGCTATTTGATTCATTATTCGAGAATTGGAACAAAAGCAGCTTGGGACACGTGGATAATTGGACAGCAGAATGGGAAAATATGGTCAATTGGAAAAAGTATACTGAAAAGATTATTAATTTACATAAACGACTCGAGAGTGAGGGACGTCACCTAGTACTTGTTATTTTTCCTTTTACCGAACAATTTAGTGCGGTGAACCGGGGTGAAGTCGTATTCCAAACGAAACTTACTGACTTTGGGGAAAAAGAAAATATTCTTGTCCTTGATTTGTTGCCCTTGTTGAATGTTTCTTCGTATTATCGATATTATCTGGGTGGTGACAGTGTACATTTGAATAATCAAGGACATCGATTGGTAGCAGAGGCGCTTAAGACATTTCTTTTAGAGAACGCTGTATTTTTGCGTTAAAATCGAATTAAATTTTTTTGAAAAAAGAAAAATCTTAAAATCTGGTGTTTTTTAATAAAGGGTATTAAACCCTTTGACCGTCTACAGGTGTCGACGCCCAACCCGTCGACCCCGTCTTCACTCGCGCATCATGGGAGTGAGGTCGATTGGACTAATGATCGACTGCTCGCTAGCCGGAATAAACTTCTTTTTTCTGGAATAGGTTCTTTATATTCTTACTATACTTTTTAATTTTTCTCTGATAATCTTTGATAAATTTCAATATGAAATATAAAAAAACCAAGTACGCTCTTATTGCAGGTGCCCGTCCGAATTTTGTGAAGATCATGCCTCTTTATCATATGCTCAAAAAAAGGGGAGATAATTTCTTTTTGGTAAATACTGGTCAACATTTTGACAAAAGCATGTCCGATCAGTTTTTCAAGGAATTTAAACTCAGACCACACTTTTCTCTTAAACCATCGCATGAATCCCTTGCTAGGCAGCTTTCTGATATTGTGCACGGTTTAGAAATTATTTTTAGAAAAGAGAAACCTGATGTTATTTTTGTGGTGGGTGATGTTACTTCTACTTTGGCGGGAGCATTGGTTGCCAATAAGCTTGGTATTTTACTTGTGCATATCGAGGCAGGTCTTCGTTCTCATAATAAATATATGCCGGAAGAAACAAACCGAATAATTGTAGATCATCTTTCCAATATTCGCTTGGCGTCGGAAGAAACAGCACTTAAAAATCTGGAAGATGAAAGAATCGAACATAACTCTTATTTGGTGGGAAATATTATGATGGATACGCTTTCACACTTCTTGCCGATTATTAAAAGTAGTAAGGAAAAATTCTACTTCTGCACCTTACATCGTCCTGAAAATGTAGATAACCCTGAAGTTTTTAAAGATATTATCGATGCACTCGAAGAAATATCAAAAGATGCTAAAATTTATTTATCGCTTCATCCAAGAACAAGAAGACGAGCAGAAGAATTTGGTCTTTTAAAAAGAATCGAGAATATTTTTAAAGTTCTTTCTCCGCTTTCGTATTCTAAAACTCTTTTTTATCAAAAAAATGCTAAACTTGTGCTTACCGATTCAGGTGGAATACAAGAGGAAGCGAGCTTCATGGGGGTTCCGTGCATTACGCTGCGAACAGAGACCGAAAGACCCATAACTGTTACTCACGGGACTAATATTATAGCTGGAGTGACCACTCAATCTATTTTAGATATTTATAAAAAAGTAAAATCAAACGGCTTAGAAAAAAGAAAAACTAAAATTCCACTTTGGGATGGAAAAGCTACGAAAAGAATTCTAGACATTATCTCATTACATAATCAAAGAAAGATAAAAAGATGAAATACATTCAATCACCTTTCCTTTTGTTACTTTTTTTGTTATGAACTAGATATTGCATATGGACCAAGAGTTGTTTTACTACATAATCACTTCTATAATTTTTTAGAAAACCAAGATTAGAATTATATTCAATCTTTTTGTTCACTGTCTCTCTAAGGAAACTTTCAAGCTTATTTATTTCTGAATAATCGAATGATATGAAACCGGCGTTTTGCAAAAATTTTGTAGTAGGACTTCCTTTCGGAGTGATACCTATTATGTTCGTACCACTTCCAGCATAATCCACTACTTTTGAGGGGAGAAAAGGACTTTTTTCTAGGTCAGCGTCAATTACAACCAAAAGATCTGAATTACTCATTGTCTTAAGGCTTTCTCCGTAACTTACGGGAGGAAGTGTTTCTACTACATTTTCAAGTTGATATTTTTTTACAAGCTCTTTTAGATTGTTCTCAGTGTAATCAGTGTAACCTAATGTTCCACCAACAAGAGTAATTTTAATTTTAGACAGAGTTAGCGGTTCGATGTCTCGCATCTTTCTTACCGCCATAAAAAGTGCTTCTGGGGTCCTTTTTTTATAGAAAGCTCCGGTGTGACTAATGGTAAATTTTGTGTTTTCCAGTTCTGTTTTTTTAGGATAATCATTGGAATCAAAACAGTGAGGTATAACTACTGCTTTTGATTGCCATCTGTACGGATATTTTTTCATAACAAGGCTCAATGCCTCGTTATTTGTAAATCCTATTTTGTCGCTCCACCTTATGACAAATTTTTCAAGAAATTTGGTCTTTAGATTTTGTAGAAAGCTAAATTTATTGTAAGGATTATCACTCCATGGATCACTAAAGTATGAAATAAAAGGAATTTTTAATTTTTTTCGAATTTTTGCTCCTAAAATATTGCTTGATTGGGGATTGGAAAAGGAAAAAACCACATTGATTTTATGTTTTTTAATGATTTTCTCTACTTGTCGCAAAATTTGTTTGTAATAAAGAAATTCTCTTAAGTTCGTTTGAATATTTTTAATTAAAGGAACTTTAAAGAGAATATTTTTTTTAGAGTAGAAAGGGGAAATAGTATATATGGGCAAATCAATATCCCATTTTCCGCAAGTATCAAAAGTAACAATAATTGGCTCAATTTTTTGCCGAACCATTTCTTTAACTATTTTACCGATCATGATAGCTCGAGGTCGTAGTATGGGCGGAGTCCAAAAACTCAAGATCAATATTCTTAGGTTATTTGAAGATCCCATGTTTATCTTTTTACCTCATTGAAATAGACATCGACTAAACGTTCCCTTTCTTTTTCGCTAGCTGTGCTCGACCCGGTCCAGACTCCGGGGAAATCAACTTCATATCCGGTGTCATAGGCAGCCGAAACATAATTTAGAAGTTTGGTCTCGTACAATTCAGTATCCAAATTTTCTTGAAGTTTTTTAATAATTATTTTGTCTAACGTAGTTAGGTCAGTGTGTCTTGTGACGTTGGGTAATTTAAGGGTTGAACCTAATTCACCAAGCTGTATAGCCGGTTTCTTTAGTATGGCCGCTTCGAAAATGGTTGTGCCTCCGGGGCTTATTATTAAATCGGCTGATTTCATTATCTCATTTGTGGGGATCCTGTAGTCTACAAGTTTTACGTTGACGGTTCTAGCTACTTTCTCTAAATATGAAGGTGTTCTCACTCCTATCATCGCCGGGTGTTCTTTTACTACCAAAGTATAATCTCCTGGGAGAGACATGGCGATAAGACGTGCTGTTTCGATTTGATTGCTGAAGTACGGGGCTGTTACATCTATTACTGTCTCAGGTTGAACCTGAAGTGGAAAATAAACAAATTTTCCAATTTTACTTAAATCATGATATTTAAATTTTTTTGCAAATCGTTTATAACGTTTTTGACATAAGTAATCTCGAATAATGTATTTCGGAGGACGATACCCTGTTGTAATGGGTACACTTTCTAGGTAATCCTGTGAACCATTTTTATACCAAAGCAATATGTCTCGAACAGGAGCTAACTCTTTTTTTATTTTTTTTATTCCGGCTAGCGAGAGGCATCGCGAGAATGTACCCATTCTCATGATGTGCGAGCGAAGACGGATCAAAGGGTTAATACCCTTTATTAAACTGACTCTTTTTGATTCTTTGCTTTCATCTGAAACTTTCCCCCCCTTTCTTAGTTGTAGTATATATTCTTTAGCACGTGCATTACTAGGAGATATAACACTACCTTGGTTAAGCTTATCCACCTTATTATAGAAACAACCTATATTCTCAAGGTAATTCTCTGCAAAAATATAAATTCCAGCTATTTTTGAATCTGTAAGGGCCGACATTCTTACCCCTCTCTTTTTTGCATAGAGGTTAAACATAATATGGTGGAGAGAAACAAAATTTGGTGCGATAATCACTTCAGGATTAAATTTTTGAAAGACCTCTTTTATTGATAAATATACTGCTTTAATATAGTTTTCAATAACCTCATCGGGAACGGACTTTCTGAAACTGTAATAGTATTTTTCTTGATAAGATCTAGCATACTGTCTGATACTTGAAGCTAGGGACCAAATAGAATCAATACCTAGATCATCCACTATTTCTTTGATAGAGATTTTTCTATTTCCCAAAAATTTGCTTGGGTTACTTAATATATCATCGTGATTAATTATGAGCTCATACCTTACGTCGTTCTGAGCCACTATAAGTTCGTGGACGCTACGTTTAGAAGTAAAAGCTGCTAGTTTGCACCCATCTTCGAATAATTTTTTTGCTAATGGTCGTCCAATAATTTTACCCCAATTTCTTTGTTGAAATATTAGGACTCGTTTTTCAGATTTCTTTGTTTTCATATTGTAGTAATTGAATAATATCAGCTAAGAAAAACTAGGTCAACCACTTTTGACCCATGTTGACACCTCTTGAACCACTGGTATACTTACGGTTATGCACGACGAAATAAGACCAAATGCTATATATACAGCGAAGGAAGCGGGGGATGCCCTAAAGGTCAGCCCTAGTACTATTAAGAGAATGCTGAAAAACGGTCTTCTTAAAGCTAATAAAGTTGGTGGACAATACAGAGTATTGGGAAAAGAAATTTTAAGACTCGTCTCGCCCTCCGTGGAAAAACGCGCTGTCTCGATTTACTTGAAATGGAAAAAGAAAATTGTCGAAAAGATTAATAAATGGTAAGTATGTTCTCCAAATTTAAATTATTTTTACAATTATTCAATAAGGCTTTTGGTGCTTATAAATCGCACATATTTTTGCTTACCGCTTTAGGTTTTTTAGGCGGGCTTTTGGGAGGTATTGGAATAAACGTTTTGATTCCAATTTTTTCTTTTTTGGCTGATCCATCTGCGGAGGTTGCAGATCCAATTTCTAAATTTATTCGTGCTGGTTTTTTAGCACTTGGGATTGATTTTAGTCTCAAATTTTTACTCATTTTCATTGTTATTCTTTTTGTTTTGAAGGCAATCATTCTGGTTATTTTTTCTCTTATTACTGTTCGGATTATTGCTGGCTATGAAGAAAAGACTAGAAGTAATTTATTTCGCACAGTATTTAATTCAAATTGGGGGCATCTATTGAAACAGCGCTTGGGACACTTACAGACAATTCTTATTACAAATATAGAATACAGCCAGAATGTTTTCTCCCAAATCTCGGGAGTTATTATGACCTCAACTAATCTGGTTATTTATACTCTAATTGCTATTACAATTTCCTGGAAAATCACTCTCATAACTTTTGGTCTTGGGGGATTTTTGTTTCTTTTTCTGAAGCCTTTGATCAGAAATCTTCGAGAAATGGCCCATGCTCAAGATAAAATAAACCGCGATGTGGCTCACCATATAAATGAAAATGTCTTAGGGATAAAGGCCATTAAGGCTTTTTCTGTAAGCGAAATAGTGAGCAACGGAGCAGAAGTGTTTTTTAAAAAATGGAAAAGGCTTAAAATCCGAGCAAATATTTTTAATAATTTAACCTCAATTTTTATTGAACCCCTATCGGTGGTTTTTATCGCTTTTGTTTTTGCAGTTTCCTATAAAACATCAGGATTTAATTTCGCCTCTCTCATCGCAGTCGTCTATTTAATTAAGCAAATTTTTATTTTCTTGAGTCAGTTTCAAACTTTTATCATTGGTTTAAATACCACCACGCCTTATCTACGGACATTAGTTGAATACGAAGAACTGGCGGTAAAAGAGCAGGAAAATGAGAGCGGTGTAAAAAAGTTTTTGTTTCAAAAAGAACTTGCTTTCCAAGATGTTTATTTTTCCTACGAAAGCGGAACGAAAGTTTTGAACAGTGTTAGTTTCGAAATTAAAAAGGGTGAGATGGTGGGTATTATTGGCCCGTCGGGTGCCGGCAAAACAACACTTGTAGACTTAATGCTCCGCTTGTTTACTCCAGGAAGTGGAAAAATTTTAGTTGATGGCGCGTCGCTTCAAGATATAAATTTGAAAGATTGGCGCAAAAATGTTGGATATGTCTCGCAGGAGATTTTTCTCATAAATGATTCGATAAAAAACAATATTAAATTTTATGATGATGGAGTAACTGATGCAGATATTGAACGGGCCGCAAAAATGGCAGATATTTATGATTTTGTAATGACACTTCCAGAAGGTTTTAATACTTCTGTTGGAGAACGCGGTGTTCTTCTTTCGGGCGGACAGAAGCAACGTATTTCAATTGCGAGAGCTCTTGTGAGGAATCCCTCAATTCTAATTTTGGATGAAGCAACAAGCGCTTTAGATAATGAATCCGAAATAAAAATTCAAGATGTTATTCATAAGCTCAAAGGCAAACTAACGATAGTTGTTATTGCTCACAGACTCTCTACAATAGAAACTTCAGACAAAATTATCGCTTTGAATAACGGTAAGGTTGAAAAAACAGGTACACCAGCAGAGCTTTTAAAGAACAAGGAATCATACTTTTATAAGGTTTATAATATACGAAAATAGGTTTAAGATTCATGATTCACGAAAAAATGAAAAAAGAAAATAAAATTACAAATAATGATAAAAGGAAAGCTTTCCTAATTTGGGCTGATAACGGCCCAGAGGTAAATTATCTTATAAAGTCTTTAGAAGAACACTCCTGCAAAGTTGTCTATTGGGTTGGAAAAACCGAAAATACAAGCGAATTTCCTGAAATTATTTTTCACGACCACTATGCGGCATGGGCAGGTTTGCCACCCAAAAACGGAAGCGAAGAAAATTGTCTCCCTCCCTCTAAAGAATTAATAAAAAAAATGGCCGAAACAGAGTCGCTCGTTTTAAGTATGATGAATAAAAAATTTGATATTCTATCAGTGGATGAAAGAAGGCACCTCTATTATAGGATGCTGGGCTACTGGGATACTATAATTCGGAAATATAAACCTTACATTATTATTTTCCCTGCTGTACCTCATACAGTATACAATTTTATTATTTATTCTCTCGCTAGGGAGTATAAAATAAGAACAGTTATGTTTGAGGATTCTTGGGTTTCAGACAGACTTTTAATGTATCGTGATTGGAGAGAGGGTAGTCTAAATTTACATCTTGCATTACAGCGAAATAAGAACAAAAACTTTCGCTTGTTAGATCTAACTGAAGACCTTCAAGAATATTGGAAGTCACATAATGATCCTAAAAATGATGTCACCCCAATTTACATCAATAATGCAAGAAAAAAATTCAGCACTTTTAACAAGATGCTAGCTAGGGTCAAAATTGCCAAGGAATCCTTGAAAAATGGAACTCTTTTAACTCGTTGTTGGAGTTATTATAGGAAACAGTTCAAGTCTAATCTTAAAAAAGAATACGAAAGTTTACAGTTTAAACCGAAATTTGATATTGACTACTTGTATGTGCCTCTTTCTTTTCAGCCTGAGCGCACTACAAGTCCTCAGGGAGATGTGTATGGTGATCAGATTCTTATGATTGAAACTTTGTCGAAGGCGCTTCCCCCAGATCTAACCGTATACGTGAAAGAGCATCCAGCACAATGGCTTATGAGAAGTAATATAAATTATTCAAGTTCCAGATATGAGGGATATTATAAAAAGATTGCAAATCTCACAAATGTAAAACTCGTCCCGTTTGACACTAGTACCTATGATTTAATCAACGCGGCAAAGGCTGTGGTTGTGTGTGCTGGTACTGCTGGATGGGAAGCAATCATGCGATGTAAGCCAGTAATAAATTTTGGTTATCCATGGTATCGTGATTTTAAGGGAATATTTAAGGTAGAAAGCGTAGAATCTTGTAAAGTAGCTGTGGAGAAAATCATGGGCGGATATAAAATTACGGAGCAGGACATCATAAATTTTCTTAAGAGTTTTGGGGAGGCGTCAAGCAGGGCATATATTGAGAGTATGGTAGAAAAAATATCCAAATTAAGTAAAAAGGAAAGTATGGAAATTCTAACCAAACTTATTATTGCAGATACTCAAGATATAACTTCTAACAAATGAGAACAAAAAATGTAAAAAAAACGTCTCGACTTTCGAGGTTAAAAGATACCGGGAGATTTGCTATTGGTGTTGACGTCGAAAATATTAGCAGATTTAAAGAGATGGATACACCATCATTTTCTGCATTCTTACGAAAAATATTTACTTCCAAAGAACTAGAGTATTGCTTTTCCAAGAAAAATTCTTCTCAACATCTTGCTGTAAGGTTTGCGGGAAAAGAAGCAGTAATCAAAATACTTCGGGGATTAGGGGAAAGATATTTGAAAAATCCAGTTGGATATAGTCAAATAGAAATACTAAACGATAAAAATGGAGCACCGTTTCCTCGCATCACTCTTCCGAAGTACAAAGACCTCAATATTATTATAAGCTTTTCCCATTCAAAAGAAATTGCGATAGCTTTTGCTGTGATGATCGACATATAACAATTTGTAAACATTTATGCCAACTCTTTCAGAATACCTTGCCCGCTCCAAAAAAATAGAGCGTACAAAACATAGTAAGCATCAAAAAGGAAACAACAAATCCCTCAAAATTGCCCTGCTGTCTTCTTCAACAATCCAGGCCTTGAAGGAGGTTTTGTCGGTAAAATGTCATGATGCTTTTATTAAAGCAGACGTTTATCTGTCAGGTTATAATCAATATGTTCAAGAGATTTTGAACAAGAAAAGTGGTATTTACAAATTTAATCCCGACATAGTTTTTCTTTTTATAGACACCATATCATTGCTTGGAAATGCCTACTTTCGTCCATATAAAGATTCTTCTATGTGGGGCAAAAAATGGGTAAATGATAAAAAAGAAGAAATTATCGCTCTTTTAGACACTCTTTCGAAAAAACTTTCTGGTAGAATCGTGGTGCATAATTTCGAGGTGCCCACTTTCTCTCCTCTCGGTATTGCTGAAACCAGAGAAGAGTCAGGATTTATTGAAAGTATTCGGGGCCTTAACGTCGCTCTACAGGATTTTTATAAGAATAGCCAACAGATTTTTGTTTTTGATTATGAATTATTTTGTTCCTACATAGGGAAAGATAGGATGCGGGACGATAAAATGTATTACATTGCTGACTACAAAATCAATCCACAGTATATTCCCGCGCTTTCGGAGGGATATATGGCGTATATAAAGCCCACTGCTTCTATTATTAAAAAATGTCTTGTATTAGATTTAGACAATACTTTGTGGGGTGGAATTATCGGGGAGGATGGTCTTGCTGGAATAAAACTCGGGCCAACACCAGAAGGGCGACCATTTTGGGAATTCCAAAACTACATTCTCTCTTTACGTGATCGTGGCATAATACTTGCGATCAATAGCCGAAACAATCCTAGGGATGCTCTTGAAGTTTTTCAGAAACATCCCTCTATGATTTTGAAAGAGGAGCATTTTGCTAGTGTAAAGATAAATTGGAATGACAAGGTAGACAATATGCGGTCTATTGCAAATGAATTAGGCATTGGCCTTTCGAGTATGGTTTTTATTGATGATGATCCATCAAACAGAGAGATAATTAAGAGATCTCTTCCTGAAGTTCTTGTCGTCGACTTACCTAGTGATCCATCTTTGTATTTAAAGGCTGTAAAAGAGATAAATGATTTTAATGTATTACAAATTACCAGAGAAGATTTAAAAAAAGGCGAAATGTATCTTGACCAGAAAAAGCGCAAAGAACTTCTAAGTTCTTCGAGTACATTAGAAGATTATTTTAAAAAACTAGAGACTGTTGTCGTCGTCCAAAAAGCGAATATTCCCAATATTCCAAGAATTGCTCAACTTACTCAAAAGACAAATCAATTTAATCTGACCACTAAGAGATATACTGAAAAAGAGATAAGTAACATGGTTGATAAGGGCTATCTTGTTGTTTCGGTTTCAGTAAAAGATAAGTTCGGAGATAATGGAATCGTTGGGGTTGTGATTGTGGAAAGAAAGAATAATATCTGGCGAATTGATACATTGTTACTAAGTTGTCGGCTGATAGGAAGGGGAGTGGAAAAGGTGCTTTTGGGTTATGTGCTGAATTTGGCCAAAAAAGAAGATGCTGACATAGTCGTAGGCGTATATATTCCGACTGAAAAAAATATGATGACCAAAGATTTTTATAAGCAAAATAATTTTTGTGAGAAGAAAGTCAAAGGGGAAATAGTTTGGGAGCATAATTTGCAAGATAAGTATGTTTATCCCGATTTTCTCACTGTAGAAGAAAAATAAAATTATGAAAAGAGTAAGGAAAATTCTATCAGATGTTTTGTCTATAAGGGAGAACACTATTACAGATAAAACATCTCCTAGTAATACGGAAACGTGGGATTCTTTCAATGCACTTATGATTGTTTCGGAATTGGAACGGGAATTTAAGATAAGTTTTACCTTTGAGGAAATTGCGGAGGTCACTTGTGTAGGGGATATCACAAAAGCATTAGAAAAAAGGGGAATAAAACTCCATGATAAATAAAGCTAAAAAACTTTCATATACTGAGATAAAAGTAGGAGACTCGTATTCTTTTTCTGAAATTGTAACTGCTGACAAGGTTTATGAATTTGCGAGATTGACCGGTGATTATAATCCATTGCACGTTAACCTTAAGTTTGGAAAGCGAAGTATTTTTGGTAACAATATTGCGCATGGCATGTTTGTGGCAAGTTTTTTTTCAAAATTGATTGGTATGTATTGCCCAGGAGAACGATCATTGTATTTAAGTCAAACGCTTAATTTTAGAAAACCTGTTTTTTTTAATGACAAAATTACTGTTAATGGAACAGTTACAGACAAAGCGGATAGTTTCAATATTGTAAGTATTAAAATGGAAATTTCAAAAGAGGGAATAGTTTTAGTTGACGGGATAGCTATGATAAAAGTACTTCCAATATGAAAACAACAAAAACAGTATTAATAGTTGGAGGAAACGGAGGTATAGGAGCCTCGACAGTCAATTTATTTGCAGCAAAGGGGTGGATGGTATATTACACATATTACAAAAATAAAAAAACAGATTTTGAAAACAAATTTCCCAATACTATTGGGATAAGCTGTGATGTAACTAAAAATCAAGATATTAAAAAAGTAGCAAAAAAAATAAAAGAAGATGGTTTCTCTGTAGATGCAGTTATATATTCTGTAACCACTCATTTGACACTCCAGCCCTTCGAGGATATCCCTATTAAAGTATTTGAAGAAGATATTGAAATCATTCTCATTGGAGCTATAAGAATCTTTCAGGTTTTGATTCCTCTTATGAAAAAAGAGGCTCAAAGTGTAATTATTCCCATAATAACTTCTTCGGTTATATCTACACCCAAAAGGATGTCTTCGTATGTTATTGCCAAATTCGGTCTTTTGGGGCTTGTAAAAAGCCTTGCTGTTGAAATATCACAGTTGGGGATTAGGGTTGTCGGCCTATCACCTTCGTTTGTAGAAACTTCACTTCTTAAAGCTTTTCCAGCCAAGATGCTTGAGTTAGAAAAATCTAAACTTCAAAATGGAAAATTTATCAGCCCTGAAGAAATTGCCAAAGTTCTGGATTCTATTATTTGTGACAAAGAGAAATTTTTAACAGGAGAAAATATTATTGTAAATAATAGTCAGGACGTTGCAAGATTGATAGAAGAAAATAAATGATTCCACTCAAAAAATCAAAATTTATTTTTTCGTATAATAACCAGAATTACGAAAAGCTTGATATTTTTCAGGCTCTTCGTAATCTAGGAATAAAACATGGGGACTCGGTATTTGTGCACTCCGATGTTGCAAGGTTCGGCAAGATTATACCGGGGACTAAAAGAGATGAGTATTTAGAGGCATTCTTAGATGCTCTTAAGGATGCGGTAGGCAGAAATGGCAATGTTATCATGCCTTCCTTTACGTACTCATTTTGTAAAAAAGAGATTTTCTACCCACTCTATTCTCCTTCCACGGTAGGAATTCTTAGTGAGTATTTTCGAAAACAATCAGGCGTGTCACGCAGTTTAGACGCTATTTTTTCAGTCGCAGCGTATGGTCCACTAAAATCTTATTTTACTAAAGTTGGAACAAATTGTTTCGGGGAAAATTCTATTTTTGAGAAGTTGTATTTGAAAAATGTAAAAATTGTCTTTGTTGGAAACACTTTTGATATAACCTACATGCATTTTATTGAACAGAGGTTTGGTGTTCCGTATCGTTTTATGAAAAAATTTGAAGGAAAAATAGAGGTTGACGGTGAATTAAAAAGATATACGTTCGACTATAATGTTAGAGATCTCGAAGTTGATGTGGTATATAATTTGGAAAAAATTGCTAGATTTTTAGAGAATCGAGGAGTTCTTAGTACTGTAAAACTCGGATATTCTAAGATAAGAATTATTAGTGCAGTCAATGCCTATGACGTTTTATTCGAAGGATTAAAAAACAATGTATGGTTGTTATGCAAAAAAAAGAAAAAATAAAATTATATGAATAAAATAAAAATTGAAAAAAAACAAGATTCTGGAAAGAAAATGTATAGTCTCATGGAAAGGCTCTACCCCCTAACTCGTAGTATCACAGGTAATGGTACGAGACAGACGCTTAATATAATTAAGGAGTATATTCCTATTATTATTAATGAAGTACCAACTGGAACCCCAGTGTTTGATTGGATAATTCCCAAAGAATGGAATATCACTGATGCCTATGTAAAAAATTCGAAAGGTGAGCGAGTCATTGATTTTAAAAAAAATAATCTTCATGTTTTAAGTTATAGTCAGCCTGTCAATACAAAAATGACACTTGAGGAACTAAAGCCGCATTTATATACACTCCCTGAACAGCCGGATGTTATTCCATATATGACTACGTATTACAAAGAAGGATGGGGTTTTTGTCTCTCTCATCAATCATTCAGTGGGTTGAAGGAAGATATGTACGAAGTAGTAATTGAGTCAACTCTCTCTCAGGGTTCTCTCACCTATGCCGAACTGTACATCAAAGGAGAGACAAAAGATGAAATTATTTTTTCAAGTTATATGTGCCATCCATCAATGTGTAATGATAATTTGAGTGGCCCAGTTTTATTAACCGCACTTGTAGAAGGCATGATTGGTAAAAAACATCGATACTCATACCGTTTTTTGTTGGTTCCAGAGACTATTGGTGCTTTGGCATGGCTTTCTAGAAATGATAATAACCTTGCAAGTGTGAAAGGTGGTCTTGTAATAACTTGTGTCGGAGACTCTGGTGATATGACATATAAAAGAAGTAAACAGGGTGATGCATACATTGATAAGGTGGTAGAAAAAGTACTGAGGGATACTGGTTCTCCACATAAAGTAATAGATTTTTTCCCGATGGGTAGCGATGAGAGACAGTTTTGTTCCCCTGGTTTTAATTTACCAATGGGTTCTTTGGTTCGGACTCTTTACGGCTGTTTTCCCGAGTATCACACTTCAGCTGATGACTTAGATTTTGTTAAAGCTGAGTATCTAGAAGATTCTTTAATGAGATACCGGGAAGTGGTGGAGGTCTTAGAGTGGAATGAAACATACATAAATCAAAGCTCGAAAGGTGAACCGCGACTTGATAAACGAGGCCTGTACCGCGCGATTGGTATCAAGACCAATACAAAAATGGAAGAAGCAATATTATGGACTCTAAGTTTTTCTGACGGACAATATTCTCTCTTAGATATAGCGAATAGGTCTTCAATGTCATTTGCGCTCATAAAAGAAGCGAGTATGCAGTTAGTAGAGCATGGGTTATTGAAAACAAAGACAGATTGAATAAATTAAAATAGTGTGCTACTATTTCCAAATTATCCTATAGTTTAGGCATATGTATAAATTAACTTTATAACTTTCAATTTTTAACTTTTCCGCCAAAATACTGGCGGATTCGCCTCAGGCGGAATAACTATCACCATGTGGACCGTAAAAACAAAACTAGATTTTCTTAAAGGAAAGACCATGCTCGTAACAGGTGGTACTGGTTCATTTGGCAAAAATTTTATTCGTTTGCTTGCCGATAAATCAAAATTAAAAAAGATAATCGTCTTTTCAAGAGACGAACTCAAGCAGTCAGTAATGCAGGCCGAATTTAAAAACGATCCGAGATTACGCTTTTTTCTAGGAGATGTTCGTGATTCGCGTCGTCTTGAGCGTGCTTTTCATGGCGTAGATATTGTGGTTCATGCGGCTGCTTTGAAACAAGTGCCGGCTCTCGAATACAACCCTTTTGAAGCGGTGCAGACCAATATTTTGGGAACTCAAAATGTTCTTGATGCGGCGATTAACACTGGGGTAAAAAAGTTATTACTAATTTCGTCCGACAAGGCGGCTCATCCGGTAAATCTTTATGGCGCCACAAAACTTTGCGCCGAAAGATTGGTTGTCGCAGGAAATGCTTATTCTGATGGTGTTACTCAATCTTCATGTGTTCGTTATGGAAACGTGGTTGGTAGCCGAGGTAGTATTGTGGATGTTCTTCTTCGCAACAAACACAAAAAAGAAGTTTATATTACCGATGAACGAATGACCAGATTTTGGCTGGGGCTTGAGGATGCTTTTGATTTGGTGCTTTTTGCTTTAGGAAAAATGGAAGGTGGCGAGATATTTATTCCGAAAGCGCCTTCAATGACAGTTAAAGATCTATTTGAAAATATAGTTCCCAACGCTAAAAGAAAAACGATTGGTATCAGGCCAGGAGAAAAACTTCACGAAATTTTGTTAACTCGCGATGAAGCTAGACACTCTGTTGATTTGGGAGACTACTATGTTGTATTACCCGAACACGAGACGGCTCCAAATCAGACAAAGATGAAGAAATACCACGCAACTGGTAAAAAAGTTCATCCAGAATTTTCTTTTGAAAGTCACACCAATACTAAGAAACTTTCAAATAAAGATTTAATGGCGATAGTAGAAAAAATGGCAAAAATTCTTGAGTAAGAGACAAAAGAAATAATTTTAAATCTTAAATTATTAAAAATCATAAATCTTAAATCCAATGATTCCATACGGTAAACAATCAATAGATCAGAGTGATATCGACGCAGTAGTTGAGACCTTAAAATCTCCATTTTTAACTCAAGGTCCAAAGGTCAAAGAATTTGAAGAAAAGTTAGCTGCCTACTCTGGCGCAAAATATGCCGTGGCTGTTTCAAATGGTACTGCGGCTTTACACGTTGCTTATTTAGCGGCAGGAATAAAAGCCGGGGATGAAGTTATAACATCTCCTAACACATTTGTGGCTACATCTAATATGTTACTCGTAATTGGTGCGAAGCCGGTTTTTTGTGATCTCCGACCTGATACTTGCAATATTGACGAAACGAAAATCGAAAAACTTATCACCAAAAAAACAAAAGCGATTGTTCCTGTGCATTTTGCTGGCAATCCTTGCGACATGGACAAAATAAAATCTATCGCAAAGAAACACAAACTTCTCGTGATTGAAGACGCTTGTCATGCACTCGGGGCGAGTTTCAAAGATAAGAAAATTGGATCTATTGGCGATATGAGCGTCTTTAGTTTTCATCCTGTAAAATCAATTACAACTGGCGAGGGTGGAGCAATCTTGACTGACAATAAAAAATTCTACGAAAAAATGCTTACCTTGCGAAGCCACGGAATTCATAAAGATAAAAAAGGACTTGTTGTTATGACCCATATGGGATGGAACTATCGCATTACGGACATCCAGGCCGCTCTCGGCGTCTCCCAGTTAAAAAAACTTGATGGTTTTATTGATGCGAGAAGACAGGTTGTTAAATGGTACGAAGAAGCTTTTAAGGGTGCAGGTGGAATCATCCTGCCAAAAGAAACTGCAGGTTCAAAGTCCGCCTGGCACGTTTATGTAATCAGAGTTAAAAATAAAAAAGATCGTTTTCCTCTTGCAAATTTTCTTAAAGAAAAGGGAATTGGAATTAATTTTCATTATCCTGCCGTTTACGGTCAACCATATTATAGAAAAAATGGTTATGCTAAGACAAAATTAAAAGAGGCTGATTTATATAATATTACCGCAATTACTCTACCTCTTTTTCCAAACTTGAGCCGTCAGGAGGTGAAGCTTATTGTGCGAAGCATTAATGAGTATTTTATAAAAAATTAAATATACTATTGTGATTAAAAAAATTGCGTGGGGGACAAGCAAACTATTAGAAATGTATCTACGGCAAACAAAATCTAATCCGTTTAGTTATTGCATCGATGATTTTACAAAGCGTGATATGTTTTGTGGATTACAGGTAAAAAGATCGACTACGTTATCGAATGAAAAGAAAGGGGAATTCTTGATGGTTATTTTTGCCGTTTCAAATGAAGCTCTTCAAGAAATATCTTCTTCCCTTAGATCCAGTGGGCTGTCATATGGAAAAGATTTTATTTTTTATTCAGACTTTTTCCGTCCTAATTTTGAAAAAAAGACCGAGAAACTTCTGGGAATTAAACTGAACAACGATCTTTACAGATATGCGTTATCTTTTACTTTAAATTCGAGAACATCCATTCATACGACCATATTGGGGACGTGGTTGTTTCTTGAATTGGTAAAAAAAGTTGATTCTTTGCATGGCCAAATTGCTGAAGTCGGTTCTTTTCAGGGTGGAAATGTGCTATGTGCTCTTAATTTTATGGCGGCGGCAGGATTACACCCTAAAAAATATTATGCCTTCGATTCATTTGAGGGTTTTCCGGAATTAAGTGAATTTGATCCAAAAAGTTTTCGGCGTGGTGATCATTCTATAAAAGTGATTCCGCAGGAGATAATGGATAAATTTGTTATTTTTCCAAATGCGAAAATTGTCAAAGGTTTTATCCCGAAGACTTTTAGTCATATTGGTAATAACGAACGATTCGCATTAGTTTTTTACGATTGCGATCTATACGAGCCGGCACTTGCGACTTATAAGTATTTCTGGGATAAAATAGTCCCTGGAGGATATATGGTGATACATGATTATGAGACTCAAACAGGCGGTTTTACTGGAGTCAAGAAAGCATCCGAGGAATTCTTCGGTCCATTAGGTGTTGTTCCTACATCTTTTTTTGAGAATACCATGGCTGTAATAAAAAAACAGTGAAAGTCATACCATACGATAAAACAAGAAAGAATGAATGGGATGCTTTTTGCATTGCGAGTGATGATGCATGGTTTTGGCATACATCAGATTGGTTGGAATATACAATTAATTATAAACCGGAGCTAACAACTACCGATTTAAGTTTTTTGGTCTATGATCAGGACAAAATAGTTGCTATTGTTCCACTCACTTTGGAAAATACTTTATTGCTTACCGAAACGGTTAGAGAGTTTTCTTTTGGTGGATGGACTATTCCTGCGCCCGCATTGTTACCCGGGCTGTCTGTGGGTGAACGAGAATATCTCCACACATTTATTTTTAAGGAAATAGATAATCTAGCCACTCAAAGTAATGTTGTTCGGGCAAGTTTCAGAATTAGTCCGCTTTCTTCAAATGAACGGGGAAATGTCCACTACAATTATCTTCTCCCTTTCGGGTATAGTGATGTTTCTCTGTTTACGAGAATTATTGATTTAAATAAAAGACCGGAGGAATTGTGGAATGATCTTCGGCGGAATCATAAACGCAGTATAAAAAAAGTCAGTGATTTTAAGGTATCTTTTTTTTCATCTGAAAACATAACTAAAGAAATCTTTGATGAGTACAAAAAAATGCATCATAAGGCCGCTGGACGTAAGACCCGCCCGGACATTACTTTTGAAATGATGTTTGACTGGATTCAAGATAATCTCGGTTTCTTGGGGGTGGTGGAATATCGGGGTGAAAGAATCGGTTTTGAGTATTACACAATATATAAAAATAAAGCATATGGATTTTCTGCCGCTAACGAGCCCGCATATTCTTATTTGCCCATACGACCGATTTTGGAATGGGAAGCTATGTTATGGATGAAGAAAAAAGACATCTCTACCTATGAAATCGGTGTAGATTATTATGGAACCCTGCCTTATGATGTGCCGGATTCTGAACAGTTAAACATCTCTCATTTTAAAAGAGGTTTTGGTGGAGTTCCCGTCCCATTGATAATGGCTGAAAAATTTTATAACAAGGATTACTTCCTAAAAATGACTGATTATCGAGCACACCGTTTTGCTTCAACGTTATGATAACTACGAAATTAATTATTATAGGTTTTGGCTCAATCGGACAGAGACACTATAAAAATCTCCTTTCTCTTGGGTATGAAAATGTTTATGTTTACGATGTAGATCCAAAAAAGATTCAAGATTCAAGATTCAAGATTCAAGATTTAGATGAAAAGACACTAAAAGATTTTAATGTCGCTTTTATAACCAACCCGACCCACTTACATGTTGAAACAGCTTTGCTTGCGGCCAAAGCCGGTTGTCATTTGTTTATCGAAAAACCCCTTTCTCATAATCTAAAAGGTATAAAGAATCTAATAGAAGTTGCTAAAAAGAAAAAGAGTATTGTGATGGTTGGATGCAATTATAGATTCAACAAAGGTTTTAAAATGTTAGAAGAGGTTGTGAAGAATAAAAAATTCGGTGATCCATTATTGTCTCGAGTGGTGATCAGTCAAAATTTAATTAAGTCTCGGCCTGGAGTTGATTTCAAGACTACCTATGCGGCGCAATCAAAATTTGGCGGCGGAGTTATATTAGATTCTGGATCGCACGCTGTTGATTATCTCTCTTCTCTATTTGGTTTCGGCAAATGCGTTTCTGCCTACTCCGAAAAAAATGACAAACTTGATATAGACGCGGAACACTCGGCTAATTTTATTTTGAAGCATAAAAATGGGGTTGTATCGGAAGTCAGTCTGGACTATTTCGGTGAACCTAAAAAGCATTCTTTAGAAGTGCAATTTAAAAATGGTTCTGTTAAATGGAATTTTGCCGGAAATACAATCGAGACTTACGATAGCAAAAGTGGGGAATCAAAAATCACTTCGATTTACGGAGCGAGTGAGATAGAATCGGCTCGAAATGATATGTATGTGGAAGAGTTGCGACATTTTTTAAATGCGGTTAAATATAGTGGACCCGTAATCAATGATTTGGAAAATGCGTTTGAGGTTATGAAAATATTAATTAAAGCCAAAAAATAATCCATGGCAAAAACAAATAAAAAAAGAATTTTGCAAAAATCTAAAATCCTTCTTGAAAAGGCCGAAAAAATTATTCCTAGAGGCGCTCAAACCTTAAGCAAAGCGCCAGATCAGTTTATTCGTGGCGTTTCTCCCTATGCAATTGCAAAAGGTAAGGGCTGTCATGTCTGGGATGTCGATGGAAATAAATATATAGATTTAGCTTCCTCGCTCGGCGCGATTGTTTTGGGGCATCAATTTCCTCTTGTTGAAAAAGCAATAAAGAAACAGAGAAAAAACGGGACACTATTTTCTCTCCCCGGGGAATTGGAAGTCGAGCTCGCAGAAAGAATTAAAAAAATGATTCCTTTTATGGAAAAGATGCGTTTTGGTATGAATGGTTCTGATGCAACGTCTGGTGCTATTCGTGTTGCCCGAGCTTATACCGGGAGAGACCATGTTGCTAAGTGCGGTTATCATGGTTGGACTGATTGGTCTATTGCAACCAATCCGCTTCGAAGCAAAGGTGTGCCACAAGTGGTTAAGGATCTGACCCATGAATTTAAATATAACGATATTGGAAGTTTGGAGAAAATTTTTGAGGATCATTCAGGAAAAGTCGCAGCTGTTATCTTAGAGCCAGTAAGTACTGTGTTGCCAGAAAAAGATTTTTTGAATGAAGTAAAAAGGTTGGCTCATAAAAACGGAGCAGTATTGATTTTCGATGAATTAGTAACAGGCTTCAGATTAGCTAGGGGAGGTGCGGCGGAATATTTCAAAGTCGAACCAGATTTGGCTTGTTATGGGAAAGCAATTAGTAATGGTGAGCCGCTTTCAGTCTTTGGGGGCAAAGGCGAAATCATGGATGTTTTAAGCGGGCAGGACGTGTTCTACTCTTTTACCTATGCCGGATATCTTCCCTCAATTGCAGTTGCGATAGAAGTACTCAAATTCATGGAAAAAAACAATGTCCAGAAAAAACTTTGGAAAACCGGAGAATTACTTATCGCCAAATACAAAAAACTTACGGAAAAATATAAAGTGCCAACAAAAGTAACTGGAATCGGGCCTCACCCAATTTTTGCTTTTAAAGATGAGAAAGGGGGAGATAATCTCGCTCTCAAAAGTTTATTCTTGCAGGAAACAGCTAAGCGTGGAATTTTGACCAACTGTTCGAATCTCACGAACTATTCTCATGAAGTTAAAGATATTGAAGAAGTATCTAAACGATTGGAAGAAATTTTTGTAATTATAGAAAAAGCGGTTCGAGAAAATAAAGTTGAAGAAAGGTTGGAGGGGCCTATGATACGCCCTCGCAGCAAACCCCTCTAAAACCTCATATTCGGCACACTTCGTTGTCGCCGCACTCGTTTGCTCCCGCAATGTATAAGTACATACATTTTGGTCGACAAGCCTCGCTTGCTCCTAGAATTGCGCTCGAATCTGAGATTTTAGAGTTTCTTCATTCGGTCAATTTTTATATAAAAAAACACCTTGGGACAATTCGTGTATCACGAACGTTCTCAAAGTGTTGTGGATGGGGGTAGCCCCATCAACCTTCCCCAGGCAACTCTCCTCTTCGTGGCAAGCGACCGTGTTGCTCTAAAAACTGGAGTGACATTTCTGCCTTCTTCTTTGCACGGCGGTTGATTGCTATTTTTTGTTCACGCGTGAGAGTGAGTATTGAACCAATCTCTTCGCCGTAACCTACTTCTAGTGCACAAGCAGCTATCTCTGTACAGTGATCCAAGAATTCCTCACTAGCTGTGCCATCGAAGATGTCGCCGGTGATGAGCCTCATTTCTTGGCTGTAATTTATCATCTTTATGTTCTGTGCGGCATGTGGACCAAAATCGCCGATACTTCGGCATACTGCACGAATTCTCTCCGCTTCGACGAGCATCTCTCTGAATTTTGCGTCCATTTCTGGTCTCCCTGGTTTGTTGTGTTTGAGATCAAAATCCTTTAGTAGGATAGCATAGGAAAAAATTTCTGTCAAATTTCCTTTCGTAAAATAGAAATAGAACCTATTCTCTGTCGCTATACGTTATACGTTTACACCTAATTTTTGAAGTTCACTTTTGCACTGATCGAGGGATTCGAATAGAAAGGCATACATGCCGAGGTTTCTTGCCGCTTCAACATTTTTTTTGGAGTCATCGATAAAGATGGTTTCTTCTGGTTTTGATCCAAGTTCTTTAAGTGCTAATTCATAAGCCGTAGTGTTGGGCTTCATGATACCGATTTCATTGGAAAAAAACATTCGCGGGAATATTTTTTTGAGATTGTGATTATTTAGAATATGTTCCATCATCTCTTCGGTTAGATTAGAAAGAACAGCTGTCTTGTAATTTTTTTTGAGTTTTTTTGCAAGCTCAAGCATTTCCGGCCATATCTTGTAAGACGAAGTATAAGCTTCTCCTAATTTTGTTGGAGTAAGATTTTTTAATTTGAAAAATTCAATTATTTTATTCCAGAATTGTTCTTTGGACATCTCTCCACGATAGTATGGTTTTTGAATATCCTGGGATTTTTCTCCCATTTCATCAACACTTAAACCAGTTTGTTTGGTAATTTCAGGATGAAAAAATGGCTCTCCTGGGTTGCAAAAGACCCCGGCCCAATCAAATATTATGGTTGTAATTTTCTTCATACCTCCTATAATACAAACTAATATGAACGGGGACAAGAACAGCAAAAATATGAAAATTTTTCTACCCAACAACCACAGTAAGTGGAAAATAGACTATAAATTGGTTAGTCCAGATAATAATGAAAATCTAAAGAAAGTTTTCTTGGAAAATTTTTCCAACATTGCTGATTCAGTAATATCAATAGAACAAGTGGCTGAGACCGAAGTGAATAGTAATAATTTTAAACTTGGAACTTCCAAGGGTAAAAAGAAATCATTTTTCTTACTTCGCCGATATCCAGAAACTCGAAATATCGATTCCATAAAAGGCGCTCATGAGGTTTTAAATTTTTTAAATAAAAGTGGGCTGAAAACCCCAGAAATTATTTTGTCAGATAGTGGGGAGGAGATAGTTCATACGACCCCATACCACTACACTGTTTTTAAATTTCTCAAATCCAATCATTTTAAAGGAAGCTTGGATGAAATAAAAAGTGCTGCGAGAGAATTTGGCAAAATGGATGCTCTTCTAGAAAAATTGCCAGATGCTACTAAAATAAAGAAGATGCTCGAGTTTCCTCCGAAAGTTCTAAAGTTAAGAGAATTTTCTACAGAAATTTGGGAAAACATATTTAAAGAAGCAGGGAAACACCTAGAAGAAACCAATGACGAATTTGATTCCAAACTTCTTTCTTTTAAGGATTTTATTCTAGACGCTGTTAAAAAAACAGAAAGCTTGAAAGATGAAGCAAAAACATTAGATAAACAAATTATTCATTTTGATCTTCATCCTCATAATCTTTTAACTGACGGCAAGAAATTGGTAGCAATACTCGATTTCGATTCTTTAAGGAATTTTCCCAAAATGCACGGGATTGCTTTTGCGATGCATCGACTCGTGAGGCAATATATTGTCTTTGCCAAACCTAAAAATATCAAAAAAGCTGTAGAAAAGGCTAAAGAAATTTTTCTTAATGTATATCAAAAGGAAAATCCACTAACCGAGCTTGAAATTAAATTAATTCCGTTTTTTCTAAAAACAGAAGCACTCTCAAGACTTTCTTACGCAATGAAAGATTTTTATTTTAATGGTAATGCTGCGTGGAAAGGGGATTTGGACAAGCAGACCGCTGCCATAGCAGAAGCAGAGCATTTTTAAAATCCTAAATCTTATATCGTAAATCATAAATCTATGAGTACTCTCTGTATAATTCAAGCTCGAATGAGCTCAACAAGATTACCCGGAAAAGTTTTGAAAGAGATAAACGGTAAACCTATGCTTTTTTATTGTTTGGAAAGATTAAAAGAATCTAAAACTTTGGATAAGGTGGTGGTTGCAACGAGTGATCATAAAGATGACGATGTAATTGCCGATTTTTGCCAAAAAGAAAAAGTAGATTGTTTCCGTGGGTCACTCGAAGACGTATTGTCGCGCTACGCCGAATGTGCAAAAAAATATCCAGAATATGACACCATTGTTCGTGTGACTTCCGACTGCCCTTTGATTGATCCAAAAGTAGTCGATAAAGTTGTCTCAAATTTCTTAAAAGAAAAAATGGATTATGTAAGCAATGTCCTAGAAGAAACTTTTCCAGATGGAATTGATATTGAAGCTTTTTCTAGAAAGGCACTTTTAGCTTCCGACAAAGAAGCCCTACTTCATTCTGAAAGAGAGCATGTTACTTTATATATTCGAAACAACCCAAAATTTAAAAAACTAAACATTAAAAATAAAGTTAATATGTCTAAATACCGTTTGACGGTAGATAACCCCGAAGACTTCGAAGTAATTTCATTCTTAATAGAGAATTACGGATACAAACTTACCTTCGAAGAATACTGCAAGCATTTAGATAAGCATCCAGAAATTATGGAGAAGAATTCTAAAATTGAGCGAAATGCCGGTCTCAAAAAATCTCTTAAAGAAGATAAGAATTCTTCTAATTCCTAGAGCCTATTGCCTAATTTATGACTTGGTTTTATCTCAGCCTCACACAAGCTTTTCTTACAGCCGTGACATGGCTTATGTTGAAGCGCTCTCAAAATAAGGGTGCCACCAATGAAGGATCGCTTTTTATCTATTTCACTTTTCTGATCCTCGGCATTTTTGGTTGGCATCTTTTTACAAACACTCCATTCATTCTCCCTTCAGTTGGTTGGGGCGCGGTATTAATATTGGGTGGAGTGATAGCGGCTGTCTCGAATCTTTTTTCCATGTCTTCATTTCGGCATGGTCCAAATGTTGGATTTTCTCTCGCTCTCTCTTCAACACAATCAATCTGGGTAACCATAGCCGGTGTTTTACTTTTTAAAAGCAATTTTAACCTTGCGGCAATTCTAGGGATCCTGGTGATAATTATCGGGGTATTTTTAATATACGGAAAAAGTTCGTGGACGGATTTTAAGTGGGGGAAGATGGCTTTGCTTTCTGCTTTGGTCAGCTCGCTATACTGGATACTAGTGATGCTAGTAAGTAGGGCAATACCAGATCTTCAAGTTACAGTTATTTTAATCTTCGTGGCAGTGCCTCAATTGTTTGTTTTTGCTTTGGCTCGTTTCCGTAAACTAGAATTTAAAAAATGGTGTTCATTTTCTCTCGTTGCTTTTCTAGCCTTTTGTGGATTTTTAGGAGCTCTCAATAACTTAGCCGGCATTGCCGCTGTGACCACGGCTCCAAATCCCGGTTACGCTTTAGCAATCGCGTCATCAAATGTAATCTTGGCCACATTTTTCTCTTACTTTTTCTTCAAATCTTCTCTCAAGCGCCAACAAGTGCTAGCAACTTTTATTATCGTGCTAGGAGTAGTTTTAATTCGTTTAGGAGTATAAAAATAAAAAATCCGTTCTGGGTTTTCAGAACGGACGATCGAGTGAGTTCCTTGAGTTAATATCGGTGTCCATCGATATAACCCTTGGCAAAGCTCAAGCACTCGTGGAAAGATGGAGTGACGTGGCCACTTCCGGCGAGATACCAATTCCGCGGGTCAGAGAAATCGTTCTCGAGATCGGCCCAGTTGCATCCCTCTGGTAGGTTTCGGTAACGAGGGTCTTGCTTCAGGGCACTCAATACTTGCTGGATCACCGCAGGCAGGCCTTCCAAACCAGGCAATTGGTCAGATATCATTACTCAACTCCTTTGGTTTCTTAGTGGGTAAAGGGAACAGTCCTTCACAATTATGGCATATCAATGAAATTTCTGCAAGTTTTTGCGTGTTCTTTTTTCCTTTTGAATAAAAAAATCCGCCTCAACGCACGAATGCGGAGGCGGATGAAGCAAGGAACCTCGCGGCTCTACTTGCTAGCTGAACATGTGCGCAGGAACGAAGACCAGAGCCCCTGGCTTCTCGATCGAGTGACCGTACTGGGTCACGATCGCATTGCCATCAGGATCGAAGGCGATGCCGTTGCCGCAGAGGCCGGGAATCACGAGTTCGCCGTCGTGGTAGATGCCCTTACGTTCCGTGGCGCGGAAGTCGGTGATGGTCCAGAGGCGGTCACTACCTTCTTGACGTGCGATGCCGTAGCGGAAGGCGCCAATGTCTTCCTTGCTTGCACGTTCGAGGGTGTTGTCGTCTGCGAATGCGTACTCGTTGATTGTCCACGCGTCGCACTTCACGTTGGACTCCACTGTGTGGACATTGTCACCCCTCAGCAAGAGAGAGTGCACCATCGTACCTTCTTCCACGTCATCGGGGAAGGAGATTTCTTCGTTCAGGAATCTCCACCTTCCACCTTCCGTTTCCGGAGGTGAGATGACGAAGATCTTGCGATCGCTGTTCCGGAGAACGCAGAGGTTGCCCGCACCATCGAAGTATGCAACCTGCATACGGTTGAAGTCCTTCTTGAAGAAGTCGGGGAAGAGGCGGGTGGTTCCTTCGGCCCCCTTCACGAACTTCATGTCCATGACGATGTCGTCGCCATCCTGCCGCAGCTTCCCGAGGCAGACTTGCGGTTCGAAGTACTCTGCGATCACGAACTGGCCGGTCTGGGGGTCGTAGCTCACTCCCAAGGGCTGGGATGCGATCTCGATCCTCACTGGGCCCCCCGGCGAGCTCTCGAGTTCCGAAGCGAATCTGGCCTGGATGCTTGGCGGTGCTGAGCTGCAACGCCGTTGGGTGTTCACGATTCATGGCTGTGTTCCTGTGCTTTGTAAGGTCAAGGTGCAATTCCAGCGAAGTGCTGGATTCCTCCATAATAATACCTATATTGGCTTTTTTGTCAAGCACCATGATTTGACATTCTGAAGACAGTATGTTAAATATAAAGGCAGTTGTTCTTCAATAAAAACAAACACAAAAAGGGGGATTCCCGTGAAAAGCGTGAAGCAGATTCTTGACTTGGCCTACCGCCTGGCACTTCTGTGGATTCCGTGCTTCTTTCTATTCAACAAGGTGTGGGGAGAGGTTACGTGGGAGCAGGCCTTCCACAACACAGCGTTCTATCTTCCGGTTGTGGCCTCGATCTTCTGCCTGTCTTTCCAATTTGACTTGTTCACGCAGATTGTTGAGAGAAAGGAAATCAACATCAAGGCGCGAGCGATTGACTTCATTCACTGGCTTCTTCTCATTTCCATCAATGTCAGCCTCTGGATGTTCGGGGGTGTAACGATCTGGTGGCTTGTCCTTCAACTTGCAATGCTCGTTCTCATTGGTGCTCAAATTGGAATCAGGAGCGCACAGAGAGAATCGATCTTTTCGATGAACGAAAAGGTTGCTGGTGGAGTCGCCGCGTCGTTCGCGCTTCTTCTGGGAAGTGCTGCCGGTTACATTCGGTATGCAAGCCCAGAAGGAAGTAGTGCGGGATGGTGGCTCGATTCGATCACAGGTATCGTCTCGATCGTGCTTGTTGTCGGGTTCATAACTCAAGACCTCTCTACTATCCGCAAGGATTGGACGCCCTACCCACGGAAGATATTTCTCAAAGGGGTCTTCGGTTGCAACGTCATGATCTTGCTCAATTGGGTGAGTGTGATGAGCAAGGCGGATTGCAACTGGAGTTACGAGTGTTGGTTTGGTCAGCATTTCGGCTTCACTTTTGTCACAATCGTTGGGAACTCGGTCTACCTCGCCTTCTGGGGAATGTACGAGTTCTACCGAGCGAAGCAAGAGAGGGAGAAGAGAGGTTGGGGACCACTCATGGTATGACCGGGTCTCTTGGAGGGTGGTAAAGAGTTGCTTTAAAAGCGACTTTGAACCACCTTCTTTTTTTATGTATTTTAGCTTTGATTTATGTATAATATTTAGATTATGAATCCTGTAGTAGAATTTCAGGTTGCAAATACTACTCGGTAGAATATAAATTGTAGATTTATTTATTACTTAAAAGCTATTGATTTCCAGGATAGTTCTGATTTTGCAAAGAACGACCTGAAATTTCACTACGGGATGAAAACCATAAAAATTGGGAAAAGAAAGGTGGGGGAAGGACAGCCAACTTTTATCGTGGCGGAGATTTCTTGCAATCATGAACAGAAATACGAACAGGCCGAAGCTATTGTAAGAGCCGCGGCTTCTGCTGGAGTTGATGCTGTTAAAATGCAGACTTATACTCCGGATACGATCACTTTACCTTCTCGAAAAAAATGGTTTTTTGTTGGAGGCAAGACCAATCCTGATGCATGGAAGGGACAGACTTTTCACGATTTATATAAAAAAGCTTACACGCCTTGGGATTGGCAGCCAAAGCTTCAAAAATTAACACACTCTTTGGGGATGGAATTTTTTTCAACTCCATTCGATGAAACAGCCGTAGATTTTCTAGAAAAAATGAAAGTGCCGGTTTATAAAGTTGCCGCTTATGAATCAACTGATTTTACTCTGCTTCGAAAAGTTGCCAAAACAAAGAAGCCCGTAATTGTGTCGGTTGGCTTCGCTACACTCAAAGAAGTTGAATTTATTGTTGAAACTTTAAGGAAATATGGTGCCAAAGAAATAATTATTTTGCAGTGTACAACTTCATACGCCAAAGAAGCTATTTCTGAAAAAACAAATCTGGCGACGATGAAAGATATTAAAGAAAGATTTAAGGTTGAGGTTGGTCTGTCTGACAATATGGGGGGAATTGAAGTGCCGGTTTTGGCTTCTGCGCTGGGTGCGTCTGTGATTGAAAAGCACATTGTCTTAAATCGAGAAGGCGCGGCGCTTGATGACAGATTTTCTCTCGATCCAGTAGAATTTAAAGCGATGGTGGATAAAATAAGATGGCAGGAAAAAGTGAAAGGAAAAGTTGCTTATGGTCCACAGACTGAATCAGAAAAGTTCAATCGAGGTTTTAGACGCTCGCTTTTTGTTTCTCAAAATATAAAAAAAGGAGAAAAAATTACTCCTAAAAATGTAAGGTCAGTGCGCCCAGCAGACGGTCTCGAAACAAAATATTACGATGAAGTTATGGGCAAGATTGCCAAGAAAGATATCGAAGAAGGAACTCCTTTGGCTTGGAACTTAATATCTAAATAATTCAATGATTCTTTTTGAACATGAAGGCAAAGAACTTCTAAAATCTGCTGGTATAAATATCCCACGTGGGGAGTTGCTGAAATCGGAAAAAGATAAAATCTCCATTTCTTTCCCTCTTGTGCTTAAAGCTCAAGTACTCTCGGGCAAGCGTGCCCTACGTGGCGGAATTGTCATGGTCGAGAACAAAGATTCTCTCTCAAACTCTCTCAAAAAAATCTTCAATCTCAAAACTTTTGGAGAACCGGTCCAAGCCGTACTGGCAGAGGAGAAAATTCCTTATAAAAAAAGCTTCTATTTGTCATTTTCTTATGATACTAATTTCAGATCTGCAGTTTTGAGCTGGTCGCACGAAGGAGGTACAGGAGTCGAGGAGAGGAAAGTTAACATCATCCCTTTCGATATCAGAAAAATTGTCTTTCCAAAGGATATGCCTTTCCCGGTAGAAATTCTCGAGTTACTTGTAAAAATCTTTCTTGAAAATGATTGTTTGCTTCTTGAAATAAACCCACTTGTCTCTTTTTTAGATAAAACTGGGAAAGAAAAATGGTGCGCGCTTGATGCCAAGGTTAACCTTGATGACACGGCAGGAGGTAGACATAAGAATTGGCAATATTCTCCAAGAAATTCTGGGAAAGTATCAGAGCGAGAAATTGCCGCTAAAAAAATCGACGAAGGTGATCATCGCGGAACGGCTGGTTCAAGCTTCGTTGATTTGGAAGGTGATATAGCAATTCTTGCGTCCGGCGGCGGGGCATCATTAGTTGCTATGGATACTCTTCTTTCTTTGGGTGGAAAGCCAGCTAATTACACCGAATACTCTGGTAATCCTCCAAGAGAGAAAGTTTTGCGCCTCACTGAGATCGTACTCTCAAAACCAAATTTAAAAGGTCTCTGGATTATTGGAGCGGTTGCTAATTTTACTGATATTTATGAGACTCTTTCGGGAGTTATCGAAGGTATTCGATCGATTGAAAAGAAAACCGGAAAGAAGTTTGATTTTCCGATAATTATTCGCCGGGGTGGGCCTAGAGAAAAAGAGGCTTTTTCGATGCTTAAAGAAGTGAAAGATTTAAATATTAAATTTTCTGGTCGGGAAATTTCAATTGCCGAGTCTGCCAAAATTGTTATGGAAGAAACAAAACGATACGCTAAGTTTTCAAAATAAACATGATACTTTTACCAAAAGGAGCAAAAATAATTGGACAAGGACTAACGGGATCGGAGGGACGAATTTGTCTGCCGACCATGCTTCAATATGGTACGAAAGTTGTTGCAGGAGTGACGCCTGGAAAAGGAGGCCAAGAAGTTTTCGGAGTACCGATATTTAATAGTGTGAAAGAGGCGATTGAAACTGTCGGAGAAGTTCACGGCTCTGTTCAATTCGTTCCTCCACTTTTTGTTCTTGCCGCAACGAAAGAGGCAATTGAAGCTGGAATAAAATTTATTTTAATCGGGGCTGAAAAAGTTCCAGTAAAAGATGCTGCTCAAATAATTTCGCTTGCTCGAGAAACTGAGACTACAATTGTGGGACCAAGCTCGGTTGGTCTAATTAACCCAGGCAGGTCTCTTAAAATTGGTGGAATCGGTGGCAGTGAGCCAGAACGAGTGTACGCGGAAGGGGAAGTCGCAGTGATTTCTAAGTCTGGGGGGATGACTTCAGAAATAAGTTTGCATTTAAAAAATAATTCTTTGGGAGTGAGTTTTGCTCTTGGAATTGGAGGAGAGCGTTTGGTGGGAAGTGATTTTGCCGATTGGCTCATCGCCCTGGAGAAAGACCCGGAAACCAGAGTATCGGTAATTTTTGGCGAATTAGGTGGCACTTATGAAGAGCGAGTCGCCGAATGTGTAAAAACAGGTAAAATTAAAAAACCGGTTATTGCGTTTATTGCCGGAGAATTTGCCAGTATTTTGCCTTCTGGAATTCAATTTGGGCATGCCGGTGCAATTATCGAAGCTGGGCGGGGAGATCCAAAAGAAAAAAGAAGAATATTAAAAGAAGCAGGTGTGTTGGTGGCAGAGAAGTTTGATGATATCGCCAATTTGGTTAAAAAAGCATTAAAATAATGTATGATTTACGATATAAGATTTATGATTTAAGATTATCAAAGGACATACAGCGTTTAAATTTAAATCTGACATCATAAATCGTAAATCTTAAATCAACCATGTCTTTAACTGTAAATCACAAAGATAACGAATCATATTTGGGTGACAAACCTCTTCTTAAACTTGCCAGAGAAAAAAATTTTTCGGAGCTTATATTTATTTTGCTTGCCGAGCGGGAACCGAGCAAAGATGAACTTTCGATTTTTGAATTGATTCTAAATATTTCAATTGACCATGGTCCAGACACTCCATCAGCTAAAGCGGTGATTGAAAAAGCAAAAGGAGGTGAAAATATCGGAGAAGCTGTTGCGTCTGGTATGCGAGAGATAAATGATGTACACGGTGGAGCACAAGAAGCTCTTATGCCAATTTTGTATAAAATAGTAAAAGAAAAATTGTCAGCCGAAAATATTGTGAAAGAATTTGTAGAAAACAAAAAACGTCTGCCCGGATTTGGTCATCGTTTATATAAAGATAACGATCCGCGTGCCGAACTTATAATTACAACTCTGGTTGAAAATGGTTTGGGAGAGGATTATGTTGCTGCAAGCCGCGCACTCCAAAAATCACTTAAAGATATTACTGGAAAAACTTTGCCTTTAAATATTGATGGAGCTATCGCTGTCGCTCTTTGTGCATTTGGTCTCCCTCCATCTTTAGGCAAACCAATTTTCATGATTGCTCGCACCCCCGGCCTTTGCGCTCATTATTTGAATAATAAGCCGATAAATTAATGTAACTATTGCTTTTTATTTAATAACAATGTACGATATTTTAGGAAAACGAATACAAAACCACGATCTTCGGTGGGATAAATCATGCAAACAAACACACAAAAAGTAGTTGTTGTTCTTGGCGGTGGCCTTCGAAAAGATGACACTGGCAGATGGTGTACAGTTGGTCTTGCTCAGGGTGGCGATAACTTTGCCGCTTCAAATGACAGGTGGCGAATCGATGCCGCACACACTCTTTGGAAGAGCGACCCTTCTACGACTCTCGTGCCATCTGCGGGTCAGGGTCAGTACAAAGGAACTGACACTCCAGCTGTAGCCGAAGTAATGGCAAGCGAACTTGTGGAACTTGGGGTTCCAGAATCGGCTATTACGAAGGACATTGAGTCTGGCAATACCGTAGAGCAACTTCGCATGACAGCAAAGCTTGCAAGAGAAATGGGGTTGCGACAGGTTGCCGTTTTAAGTAATGAATGGCACTTGGCTAGAATTCAAGCAATGCTGGATCATGCTCCTGGTCTCGTCCAAGCTTTCACTGGGATACTGGTAAACTTGGTGGCCGCAGAAAGCATTTTGTGGGCGGAGTCGAAGGAGTGGCAAGAACGGATTAAAGCCGCGAGAGTTGACTCGGGAATCATGAAGCGCGTCGAGTTGGAAGCAAATGGAGTAAGGCAGATCCAGGAAGGAACGTACCGGTGGCCACCTAGTTCTTCTGTGTAGTAAACAAGGTCACGACCAGCATTTAATATATGCTGGTTTTTTGTTAGAATGGACTTCATGAAAAAAGATTTAACATTAACCCTTCGCCCTGCAACCATCGCTGATGCTCTAATGCTTTTGGAATGGAGGAATGATGAGGAGACCAGGCGTCAGTCGGTCAATATGGATAAGGTTTTACTAGAGACGCATTTACCGTGGCTTGAAAAAGTTATTGCTAACCCTAACAGGAAACTCATGATTGCGGAGTTGGAAGGTACCCCTGTTGGTACAGTTAGATTGGATATTGAAGAACCGCGCTCGGAATTAAGTTGGACTATAGCACCCAAAATGCGGGGCAAAGGATTTGGTACGTTAATGGTGATTGAAGCGGTTAAGTATTTTAATAAACCTCTTAAAATAATTATAAAACCAGGGAACCTTGCCTCATTTAAAGTTGCGGAAAAAGCAGGATTTAAAAAAATAAACGAAACCGCGGATATGACAAACTGGATTCACGACAAATAAATGAAATTAAAAACAATATTACATTACATAATTATTGGTGGACTTTTTCTTATTCCATTTGTTCCGCTTATTGTTCTTAACTCACTCTATTTTCCTTTTATTGTAGGAAAGGCTTTTGCTTTTAGAATTTTGGTCGAAATTATCTTTGCCGCTTGGCTTGTTCTCATGCTTTTGGATCGTAGATATCGGCCTAAATTATCGTGGATTTCTGGGTCAATTGGGGTATTTTTGTTTGTCATAATGCTTGCTAATATCTTTGGCCTAAATCCTTACTTTAGCTTCTGGTCCAATTTTGAACGCATGGAAGGTTTTGTAACCCTTCTTCATCTCGGAGCCTTTTTTGTAGTTTTGGGATCGTTTTTTAATGAAAAGTTATGGCAGAGATTTTTTCATATTTCGCTTGGAGTAAGCATTTTTATTTCTTTCTATTCTCTATCACAGATTTTTGGTTGGATAGATATTCGTCAAGGGGGAGCAAGAGTTGACGGTACGATGGGGAATGCGATTTATTTGGCACTATATCTAATGTTTCATTTTTTTATTGCGCTTTTCTATTTTTTCAAAGCGCAAAAATACAAATTTGCCTATCTTTTAATAATATTTTTAAATCTAATAATAATTTATTTCACCGCATCTCGCGGTGTTATATTGGGTCTCGGACTTGGTTTACTGATTGCTTTCTTGCTTATATTTATTTTAGAAAAAGAGAGAAAAATTTTAAGAAGAAATATCGGCATTGCCCTGCTCTCGCTTGTCATTTTGATTGGTGGATTTCTTTTTGTTAAAGATTCGAATTTTGTAAGAAAAAACCAGACTCTGGGGAGATTTTCAGAACTGACCAAGGTTGATGCTATAAAGAGCCAGGGTAGATTCATGATCTGGCCGATGGCGACAACGGCTTTCAAGGATAGCCCTATCCTGGGTTATGGCCAAGAAAATTTTAACTTTGTTTTTAATAGATACTATAATCCAAAAGTCTTTAATCAAGAGCCGTGGTTTGATCGGGTGCATAACACATTTTTGGATTGGTTGGTTGTCGGTGGAATTCTTGGATTACTCTCCTATATAACAATTCTTTTTTCGCTCTTTTTCGCTCTCTGGAGTTCATCTGCGTCCGTGATTGATAAGAGCGTTTTAACGGGCCTACTTACGGGTTATATTTTCCAAAGCATTTTTGTTTTTGATAATTTAACAAGTTACATATTTGTTTATGCAATCTTTGGTTATATTTGGCATTTAGAAACTAACATTCTAAATTCCAATCAAAAAGAGATAAAAATAAATGAAAAGCCAATAAGATACTTTGTGTTGCCGATTATTCTCATTGTTCTTGTTTACGGAATTTATTTCGTTAATGTTCGGGCACTTAGGGCAAATGCGGCTCTTATTCGGGCTATTCACCCAGAAAGTTTGGTTGAAGATAGTTTGTCTAGTTATCAAAAAGTTTTTGATATAAATAGTTTTGGTGGAAGAGAAACATTATTTCAATTTTTAGATAAAACAATAAGAGTAAATAGGGACGGAAATGTGGCACCCCATATCAAAGAAGAATATTTGAAACTAGCTGAAACACAAGTTAAGTCTATAACAGATAAATATTCCTTTGATACCAGGACTTTTCTAGTTGTTGGATCTTTTTATTCCAATATGTCTAATTTAGCGAGAGAACTGAAAGATGAGTCCAGGGCAGAAAATTATTTTGAAAAATCTGTGCAATTTTTAGAAAAAGCAAAAGAAATTTCCCCTAAAAGGCAAGATGTTTATTTCGAGATAGGCTCTTCTTATTTTTCTCACAACGATCTTGTTTCCTCGCTTCAAAATTTAAAATTTGCTTTTGATCTTGAACCGGAAAATCCAGAAGCTAGAATCCGTTACGCATTAGTCTTAATGTATGCTGGAAATATCGAAGAAGCTAATACTGTTTTGTCTAAAGGAGGAAACAGTTTATATTTTGATTTGCGGGTAATGAATACCCTTTTTTATACTAACCAAAATACCAAAATTCTATCGTTATGGCAGGAGAGAGTGGAGGAAAATCCAGAAAATCCAGAGTTTCGCAAGTCTTTGGCTGCCGCTTGTATAATGAATGATAATTTGTCTGGAGCAATAAAAGAACTTGAGGAAATAATTAAGCTACGACCAGAATTTAAAGAAAGCGCTGATTTTATGATTGCAGAAATCAGAGCGGGGAGAGGTCAAGCGTTAATCACAAATTAAAAAAATAATTTAAAAAAAGCTCCGCGGCAATTGCGGAGCTCAAGGCGCTTCTGCGCCGGCATCTGGTGCGAGGATGTCGAATGCCATACGCACAGCGGCTATCTCGTCAGGGAACATGGCGATTGTCCTGCGGTCTGTTACTCCGCGTACCTTGTCGATTGTTCTCAAGTCGATGAGCTCGTTCAGTTGTTCTCTTTGGAGCAGATGAATGCCTCCTGTCGAAGTGTTGAGCTTCAAGACTTTGAGAAAACTTGGATCCTCGATAAGGAGGCCGTAAGTTACAACTGGCTTGTCATCATCTTTTCGGATGAGTTCAGTCATAGCACTCCGGAAGTAGGGAGCGATATCACTGAAGCGAATGCCACATTCTTCCTCAAACTCTCTTTCGAGGGTTTTGATTGTATCCTCTCCTTCCTCTGCTCCGCCGTGGCAGGTAACCTGGCATGCGCCGGGCCAACTTTCCCTCGCCATCTTCTCGTGATTGAAAGTACCGCGTACTTGGAGAACAGCTACAACCCCACCCATGCCTGGGAGCTTCGTGAGTACTACCAAACCGACGCTTGTCTTTTGGCTCATTTTAAGCCACCATTCCTTTGTACAGACCTCTATTTCAAAGAAAAAGCTCCTTGAATCTGATTGTAACTTAGCATGAATCTTATAATTTTGTCGAATTATAAATGATCATAAAGCGAAACTTGCATTATTTCGTGGATATGCTATACTGTGGGCTGTGAGTGCTGGTTAACTACTAGCCCTAAACAAATGTCTACGTAAGGCCCCGCTTTGGCGGGGTTTTATGTTGGTTTCCAGATTTTTTAAATCCCTCTTTTCATTAAAATAAATCTTGTCTCAAAAACTCTATTTAGAGCTTAATTTAAAAGTCAAAAATCAAAAGTCAAAATTTAAATTCAAAATTCAAAAGTAAATTTATGCGTATTAAACTTAACGGCTTTTAACTTTCAATTTTGCCTTTTGCCTTTTGCTTTTTGAATTTTGACTTGGTTAAAATTCTAACTCTAGCTTTGACGATGTAATATTTATTGATTCATCTCTGTTAATTTTGTATCATTTAATCCAAGTTCGTGCGAAGTCGTGGTTGGCGGTTAGCACTCACATAAGATATTTGTTGGAGCTCGCAGCCGCCGACCGCGACTTCTCGTGAATTTTTTAACTACTGGAATGCCGCTAGAAATTAAAAAAAATGTTTCTTTAGAAACTCTTAATACTTTCAAGGTTGCAGGGAAGGCTAAATATTTTGCTGAAATAAATTCTGTCGATCATTTGAAAGAAGCGATCGAATTTGCTAAAAAAAACAAACTTTCAATTTTTATTTTAGGGGGTGGATCAAATGTTTTAATTTCCGATAAAAGTTTTGACGGACTTGTTCTAAAAATGAACATCAAGGGGGTTTCTTGGAAAGAAACGGAGGATAGTGTGGAGGTCACAGCCGGCGCTGGGGAAACTTGGGATGAAGTTGTGAAGGAGTCTGTGGAGAGGAACTTATACGGTCTCCAAAATCTTTCTGGGATTCCTGGGAGTGTTGGGGGCGCTCCAGTGCAAAATATTGGCGCGTATGGCGCAGAGATAAAAGATGTTCTTCGAAGCGTAGAGGTTTTTGATAAAGAAAAATCGGTTTTTCTCAATTTTTCAAACGAAGATTGTAAGTTTGGATATCGAGATAGTATTTTTAAAACAAAAGAAGGAGCAAGGTATGTAATTATCAAAGTAACTCTTAGTCTTAAAAAAAACAGCAGTCTGAATTTAAGTTATAAAGATGTTACTCTATATTTTGCTTCCAAGAAACACATTCCAACTTTAAAGGAGGTGAGGCAGGCCATTTTAGAAATTCGAAATAAAAAATTTCCTGATCTTTCAAAAGTTGGTACTGCTGGTTCATTTTTCAAAAACCCAATTGTTTCGAAAGAAAAGTACGATGAACTTTTAAGAAAGTACCCAAATATGCCTTCGTACGCTTTGCCGAATTCGCTAGTCAAAATTCCCCTAGCTTGGATTATCGATAAAGTTTGCGGTTTAAAAGGGAAAAGGGAAGATAATGTCGGGACATTCGAAAATCAGGCAATCGTGCTGGTTAACTGGAATGGGGCGACTGGTACAGAAATAAAAAATTTTGCTGAAAAAATAAAGAAAGAAGTTAAAGCAAAAACCGGGATCGAGGTTGAGATGGAGGTGCAGGAAATTAAGAATAGATAAAAGACCAAAGATAAAAGAAAAAAGTACTTTAGTCTTTGATCTTTAAGCTTTAATCTCGTTGTGTTAGAATGTTCGAACTATGGGTATATTAACGTCTATATTCGGTGATACCTCAACTAAAATCATTAAGAGCGTGGGACCCTTAGTGAAAGAGATAAACAGCCTTGAAGAAAAGGTCTCTTTGCTTGCAAATGAAGAATTTCCTCTTGAAACTCAAAAATTAAAGGAAAGAATAAAGTCGGGTGAAAAATTAGACGCGCTTGAGCCACTCGCTTTTGCTCTCGTGCGGGAGGCCGCTAAAAGAACTTTAAAACAAAGGCATTTCGATGTTCAGCTTTTGGGTGGAGCAGTTTTACATAGAGGAAATATTGCTGAAATGAAAACTGGAGAAGGAAAAACTCTGGTTGCAACTTTACCAGCATTTATCAACGCTTTGGAGGGTAAGGGAGTTCATGTTGTTACAGTAAATGATTATCTAGCGCGAAGAGATGCTGTCTGGATGGGCCAAATTTATAATTTCTTAGGTCTTTCGGTTGGGATTATAGGCCATGAAGCGTCTTATCTGTATGATCCGGAACACGTTGAACAAGCTCAAAACTCAAAACTTAAAACTCAAAACTTAAATTTAAACTTAAAAAGTGAAGGAAAAAAAGAAGATGCTTTAGATAAAGTGCGAGATATAGAAGGAGGGTTTAAAGTTGTTCATGAATTTCTGCGACCATGCACCAGGAGAGAATCTTATGCGGCGGATATTACTTATGGTACAAACAACGAGTTTGGTTTTGATTATCTAAGAGACAATCTTGAGTATGAAGAAGGGAAGCTAAGACAGAGAGAATTTCACTACGCTATTGTCGATGAAGTAGATTCTATTTTAATTGATGAAGCGAGGACCCCACTCATCATTTCTGCTCCATCTGGAGAAGCCGGAGATCTTTATCGGGTTTTCACCAAAGTTGCCGAAAGAATGAATGAGAATGAAGATTACGAAGTTGATGAAAAACTCAAAGCTATAACCCTCACTGAAAAAGGCATAGACAAAGCCGAAGGATTTTTGAAGGTAGGAAATATCTATACCGAAAAGGGGATGAAGCTCGTGCATCACTTAGAAAATGCTGTAAGGGCCAAAGCTCTCTTTAAGCGCGACACTGATTATGTGGTAAAAAACAATGAGGTTGTGATTGTCGATGCTTTTACCGGGCGCATGCAGCCGGGAAGACGTTGGTCAGGTGGCCTTCATCAGGCTATAGAGTCAAAAGAAGGAGTAAAAGTTGAACAGGAATCGCGAACTTTCGCTTCTATTACTTTTCAAAATTATTTCAGGATGTACAAGAAGCTCTCTGGAATGACTGGAACTGCTCTCACTTCTTCCGAGGAATTTTATACTGTGTATGGTTTAAATACAGTTTCTATTCCGACAAATAAACCAATCCAAAGAATAGATCATAATGATTTTATTTTTCAGACTGAAATTGGAAAATTTAAAGCGCTCGCACGTAGGGTAAAAGAATTAAACGAAAAGGGCCAGCCGGTTTTAATCGGAACTGTTTCTATTGAGAAAAATGAACTCATTTCTGAATATTTGAAACACTCTGGAATCAAGCATGAAGTTTTAAATGCTAAAAATCATGAGAGAGAAGGAGAAATAATCGCTCAAGCTGGGAGAAAGGGTGCGGTCACAATCGCGACCAACATGGCTGGTCGAGGTGTTGATATAAAGCTGGGAGGGAACCCTTCGACTCCCGCGCAGTACGAGGAAGTTAAAAAATTAGGTGGTTTATTTGTTTTGGGTACAGAGAGACACGAAGCAAGACGTATTGATAATCAGCTAAGGGGTCGCAGCGCGCGCCAAGGAGACCCTGGGGAGACTCAATTTTTTGTATCTTTGGAAGATTCACTCATGAGAGTTTTTGCTAAGGACATGATTAAAAACCTCATGGGACGCCTTGGAATTGCAGAGGATCAACCGATAGAAAATCGTCTCATAACTCGTTCGCTTGAAACCGCTCAAGGCAAAATTGAAGGTTTTAATTTTGACTCTCGAAAACATGTTTTGGAATATGATGATGTTCTGAATTTTCAGCGTGGAAAGATTTATGGAAGGCGCCGAAAGATTTTAAGCGGGGATCGTGAGGCTATGGATAGCTTTATAGGGGAACTTTCAAAAATTGAAGAAGGAGCGCAAGATAAAGTTGCTTCAAAGAAAAAAGAATTGGGCGAAGAGAAGTTCTATGTCGGTTTAAGAAGAATGCTTATTCAGGCAATCGATATTTCCTGGGTCGATCATTTGGAGGGAATGGATTACCTTCGTAGCAGTGTAAATCTCCGTGCCTATGGACAGAGAGATCCATTAATAGAGTATAAAAAAGAAGGTCTGCGACTCTTTAAAGACATGGAAGAAGGATTACAGAGCCAAGTTTACGATGCTATATCCAAATTGAATTCCGATTCTGCGCCGGTTCTCAAAAATGAACCTATTAAAATAGTTTTGCCAGAGGCTGGAAGTTCCGACAAAGACAAAGCAGGCAGGAATGATCCATGTCCTTGCGGGAGCGGTCTTAAATGGAAGAAATGCGGCTTAATAAATTCGCCGGAACATAAAAAATAGATTAAAAATGAAAAAAGGAGATAGAAGAGTGATAGAAAAACTTTCTCACTTTAATTGTTCGGGTTGTAAAAAATGGTGGTCAATTAGTGACGCTCCGGACAAGAAAAAGGAATGGTTTTGTCCGTGGTGCGGAGAAAATTATAAATAAAAAAGAGCCCTCGCAGAACATTCCTGCGGGGGCTCGAGCTCGTGGGCTGGGTGCGGTGGGGAGATCAGACGACATCCGTTCTCTCCCGGTAGGCCCTTTTCTTCCAGTAAAGGAAGAGACCGAGACCGCCAAGGAGGACGAATGTGCTGCCGATACAAACGGCCGCTTCGAATGCGTCACCCACACTTGCGTTGACGTAGCCAAGGATGAGTCCCAGGATGGTCCCGCTTGCCAGAACCACCAGCACCACTAGAGACGAAATTGACCACTTCATGGCTGTTTTCCAAAGAACTGTCACCACGACCCCGTCGTGGACACGGATTCCCAACTAAGTTAGGAACATCTTAATGATAGCACAAACTACTTTTTATGTCAAGGGGAATTTGGTGGCTAAAAATAACGGCATAATAACACCTAAATTAGTGACTAAATGATGCAATTTTGTTAGAATAAAAGAGTTAGATAAAAATATTAAATTCACAAAAATGAAAAATAAAGCCATATTGATCGGTATAATCATTGTAGTCATTGCTTTCGCAGCTTATTTGGCTATTCCTGCCACCAGTGGTCCGGGAAAATACGACGAATTTGCACAATGTCTCAAAGATAAAGGAGCTCTCTTTTACGGCGCTTTCTGGTGTCCGCATTGTCGAGATCAAAAGGATCTGTTCGAAGGATCTGCAAGCAAACTTCCTTATGTAGAATGTTCTACCCCGGATGGCAAAGGGCAACTATCAGTTTGCGAAGAAAAAGAAATTAAATCTTATCCGACCTGGACATTTGCGGATGGAGAAATAGTTGCAAGTTTAATGACTTTAGAACAGTTATCGACGAAAACAGGTTGTCCTCTAACTCCCGGCACACAAACTGCTACGACCACTCAAATCTAATCTTCCTTGAAACTTAAATGTCAGATTTTACATTATGGTTTAATAATATTCTTTCGATAATTATTCTTCTCAGTAATGTTTTTTTTGTGCTTATCCTAATCGCTTTTATTGCCCGCTCGAGTAGCTTAGGTAAAAAGTTCTTGAACCTTGTAAGGCGATATTCCTATCATCTTGTATTTCTCCTGTCTTTTGGTGGGGTAGTAGGCAGTCTCATTTATTCAGAGATAGTAGGTTTTGCACCTTGCGTTTTTTGCTGGTATCAGAGAATCTTTTTATATTCCATAGCAATTCTTACTCTGGTGGCTCTCATAAAAAAAGAAAAAGTTTTAAACGCTTATCTTTTGTCGCTCGCTATCCCGGGCGCGATAATCGGATTCTATCAATATGCGGTAACCACGCTAGGAGCTCCATCTTTAACACCTTGTACGGCCGTGGGTGGCGGATGTTCGTTAACTTACTTTATAAATTTTGGATACATCACGATTCCTTTCATGGCTTTTTCTGCTTTCGCTTTGATCGCTGTAATAATATTAGTAGACAAATTCTTAAAAAGAACCTAGTGCCTTGTTCTATCTGGTGTGATATCTATAACCAATTTTAATGTACCGGCAAATTTGAAAAATTATGTTATTTCATAAGAAAAAATTAATTATCACTCATAGTGGCCAATTTCATGCCGATGATGTTTTTGCTGTGGCCGCTCTACAAATTCTATTTGGTGAAAAGAATATTAAAATCACAAGAACTCGAGATGAAAAAGTGATAGTGAGGGGTGATATTGTGATTGATGTAGGGGGCATTTATGACGAATCAAAGGCTAGATTTGACCATCATCAAACAGAAGGGGCAGGAAAGAGAGAGAATGGCATCCCTTATTCTTCTTTAGGGTTAATTTGGAAAAGATATGGAAAAGATATCTGTGGAAGTGAGAAAGTTGCAAATCATCTCGATGCTTCTCTGGTCCAGCCAATTGATGCTGGGGACAATGGAATGGAAATTTACAAACCTATTAATGATGTGATGCCTTACACCGTCTCTGGTATTGTGCATGCTTTTAATCCCGCTTGGGACGAGAAGTGGGATGTGAACGAAGGCTTCTTTGAAGTATTGGAGTTTACTAAGAAAATCTTAAAGAGAGAAATTAAACGAGCGCAATCAAAATTTAAAGGTGAAGAAATCGCCACTCAAATTTATAAAAATACAGAAGATAAAAGAATTATTATTTTAGATAAAGACTATCCGGTTGCAGGACTCATGGTGCAATTTCCAGAACCCTTGTTCGTTGTTTATCCAAAAAGTGGCACATGGCATACTGTTGCGGTGAGACAAAATCTTTTTGATTTTAAAATTCGAAAACCTTTTCCAGCGTCTTGGGCAGGGAAGAGGGATGGGGAGCTCGTGAAATTGACCGGAGTTTCCGATGCAATCTTTTGTCATCGCAATCTATTTTTATCAGTAGCTAAATCGAAAAACGGAGCCGTAGAACTTGCTCGTAAAGCACTTTCAAACAATTAAATATTTTCTTGCTTTTAAATCCATAACCCTTATCCTTAAGGTATGTTAATAGATGAATTAAAACTACATATTAAAGCGGGGCGGGGTGGCAACGGTGTTGTTCGTTGGAGACATGAAAAAGGGAGAGATATGGCAGGCCCAGGAGGTGGAAATGGAGGAAAAGGCTCCGATGTTTTAGTCGAAGCCTTTAGAGATATTTCACTTCTCGCAAGCTATAAACATTTAAAAGAAATCGCGGGGGAGGATGGTCAATCTGGTATGAGGAATGGTATGCATGGGCGGGACGGAGAAGATTTAATAATAAAATTACCTGTTGGAACAATTCTTACAAATCTCGAAACAGAAGAAAAATTCTCTTTGGAAAAAGAAGGTCAGATAATTAAGATTCTTCATGGTGGTAAAAAAGGACTTGGAAATGAAGTCTTCAAGTCTTCTGTAAATGTAAGTCCACAGGAGTCTACGGAGGGGAAGCTAGGTGAAGAGGCGGATTTTTTAATTGAGCTTGAACTTATAGCTGACGCCGGTCTTATTGGCTTGCCAAATGCTGGAAAGACTAGTCTGTTGAATTCCTTAACCAATGCTAGACACAAGGTCGGAGATTATCCATTTACTACTTTAGAACCAAATTTAGGAGCTTTGTACGGGTACGTTCTTGCTGACATTCCTGGCTTAATTGAAGATTCAGCTAAAGGTAAAGGTCTGGGAATTAAATTCCTAAAGCACATTAAAAGAACTAAAATCCTCTTACATTGTGTTTCTTTAGAAAATCCAGACGTTATAAAAGCTTATAAAACTATAAGAAAAGAACTGAAAGGTTATAAGGATGATTTAGTTAATAAAGATGAATATATTATCCTTACAAAAACTGATTTAGTTGATGAAAACGCCTTAAAATCGACAATTAAAAACCTAAAAGCAGAAATACCATCTATAAATATTTTCACTAGCTCCATTTTGGATGAAAATGCTCTGAATAAACTAAAAACCACCATAATGGAATTATTGAAGAAAAGAGCAAATTAAGATTTCGCATTAGATATTCTTGGAACAGATAAAAAATAGAGTGCTTCGATTTATTCGCACTCTATTTTTTTATTTTGGTTTTTTCATATTTCTCCCTTTACTCTTTCGTGTTTATTCTTTAATCTTTAACTATGAAAGATTACGTCCCAACAATAGGATTAGAAATTCATGCGGAGCTCAAAACTAAAACAAAGATGTTTTGTGGCAGTCTAAATGACTCCGAGGAAAAACGTCCAAATGTAAACATTTGCGAGGTTTGTATGGCTGAACCCGGATCACTTCCAACTATAAATAAACAAGCAGTAAAAAATGTTTTAAAAATCGGTTTGGCTTTGAACGGAAAAATTGCTGACTTTACAGAATTTGATAGAAAAAATTATTTTTATCCAGACATACCAAAAGGCTATCAGATAAGTCAGTATAAGTATCCATTAGTGCAAGGTGGGGAACTAAATGGAGTTTCACTTACCAGGATTCATCTTGAAGAAGATACTGCCAAATCTACTCACCAGGGTGGTGATTTTAGTTTGGTAGATTTTAATCGCGCAGGTGTTCCTCTCATGGAGCTTGTTACCGAACCAGTTATAAAATCAGCAGAAGAAGCATCTGGCTTTGCTCGAGAACTTCAAATGGTTTTGCGATACTTGGATATATCAGATGCAGACATGGAAAAAGGTAATATGCGAGTGGAGGTTAATATATCTATTAAACGCTCGAGTTCTGATGTTAAAAATCCAACCACAAAGTTGGGAACGAAGGTTGAAATAAAAAATCTCAACTCATTTAAGACGGTTGAAAAAGCAATTGAATATGAAATCAAGCGACAGACAAAAGTACTAGAAGAGGGGAGCAAGGTCGTTCAGGAAACCAGGGGATGGAATGAAATAAAACAGGAAACTTTCTCCCAGAGAATAAAAGAAGATTCTCATGACTACAGGTATTTTCCTGATCCGGATCTGCCGAAACTTTTTATAAGCCAAATTCCAGAATTTAGCGAAGAAGCTCTTCGAAAAGAAATTCCAGAATTACCAAAAGAAAAAAGGGCTAGGTACAAAGAACAATATAATTTAACAGAAGAGGATGCGGAATTTTTTATTCGAAATAAAGATTTTGATGATGTTTTTAAAATGGCATTAGGAAGCATTAAGGATGGTAATGAAAAATCAACAAAATTGGTTTCAAATTATATAATTTCAGATTTGGCAGGGATTGTTAAAGAATTTCCTGGAGTGATGACCAACAAGACAAAAATAGCGGAAGACGTTGCTTTAATAGTAGACACAATAATCACTGGTAAAATTTCCTCTCGTGGTGCCAAAGATGTGTTAAGGGCTACATTAGAGACTAATAGAACCGCTAAAGAAGTTATAGGTACTGCCCCATCTCAAATAAATGATGAAAAAGATATCCTAGGCATTGTAATGAAGGTTATGGAGAGCAATAAAACTGTGGTTGAGGAATATAAAAAAGGAAAAACAGCCTCTCTTCAGTATTTGATAGGGCAGGCGATGAAAGAATCTCGTGGAAAAGCTAATCCTGAAATTCTAAGAAAAATTTTGGTCTCAAAATTAGTTTGAAAAGTATAGCTTTTTGAAAGACACTACATTAAAAAAACGCCATTCGAGGCGTTTTTTTAATGTAGTGGTTCAGATCTTCTACCTATCTTATTCGTGTTTTATCTCTAATTTCTTTACTTTCTTAATATTTCTTGTAAAAACCGCCGTTTCCATCTCTTTTAGAAGCCTATCGATTTCTTCTGTTTTATAGACCCTATAGTTATTTATAGGATGTCGTAGTGCCTTAAATTTACCTTTCTTATCCCAGTTCCGAAGGGTGAGAGGTGTAACTCCTAGGACTTCCGAAGCTTTTTTTATTGAGATATATTTTTCGCCCATGTGTTTAGTTTAATAATAAAATTTATTTCAGTACTGTTGGTAGGTTTTTATCTAACTTAAACCTTGATAATCATATATAAACAATTATATCTAAAACAAATATATATGCAAATTTATTAATCTTTCAATAGTATCTTCATATCTACACTTTTCGTCTTCTTTTAGTAATCAATTCTTTTTACTTCTGTAGATAGTATCACTTCAAGATATTTAGTCTAATCTTTTTAGATCCTTGTCAGGATATTGTAGATTGTTTCTAATTTTTAACTTTTTAAAATTATATTTGACTCGATTTAACTTTTTAAAATTATTTTTAACTCTCTTTAACTTATCCCCACTTTTTCTCTAAAAATTCTCTAAAAATTAGGCCGGATATAAGCTATAATTTTGGGAATGAACGATCTGGTTTTAGAAGGAAAAAAATATATCTCGTCTAGGCGAGCTTCAGAAATTAGCGGCTATGATTCGGATTATCTCGGACAACTCTGTCGAGCGGGCAAACTAGACTGTCGACTCATTAGTCGCACATGGTTTTTGACTGAAAGTTCTCTTCGAGACCATCAAAATAATAATGGGCGAAAAAAGATAAATGTTCCTGTTCCAGTTCAAAATTATTCTCCAATTCTACCTTCTAAGAGATATACTCCGATAATTCCAAAACTCTCTGATAGTGATCTTTTTTACACTGACAATCAAAAGATTGCTCTTGAGATTGCAAAAGAAGAGATTGTAGAAAGAAATCTGTTAGAACGAAAAACTGGTAAAAATATTCTCAATAAGAAGTTTTTAACTAATTCAGTTTGTGCTCTAGCGTTTGGATTAGTCGTTTTTTTTGGAATTTTAGATATCAATGACTCTTTGGCAAAAACAAAAATTTCCAGTGGTTTTTTTGATAAGTTTGGAAAGACATTAAGCAAGATATTACCTAACGTTAAGTACGAAACAAATGTTGAAAATGGGTTTGTCCTAGTGAGAGAGACGTTGGTTGAAACCTATGATTACACCAAAAATAGGATTTTTAGTTGGTTTGATACAAAAGTTAGATTGGCTGATTTAAAATTAAAATATCCGTACGGTTTAAGTTATAAAGAGTTTAAAAATCCACTTCGTCCCACTCTATTGGGAGGAGTAAAAATGGTTGGCGGGACTAATAGTTCTTATCAGCTTGCATGGGCCAGTATCAAGTCCCTTGCCCTTCGGGATGTGGAAAGATTTATTCGAAATTTTCTTTATCAAAATCCAAACTTAGTTGGTACGTCTGCTCCAGTTAATATTTACAATCTATCCTCTTCACCAACCAATACTTATATTACTAATAATCATTTTGGCAATCAGGTAAATGCTACCTATAACTCTTTTGAAAATACTATTGGACGTCTTACAACGACCGACATAGAAGAAGGAACTAACCTTTATTACACAAACGCGCGATCCAGATCCTCTATCTCATCATCAGCCACAGGACTTTCATACGATAACTCAACCGGTATTTTTTCTCTTACTTCTGGTTACAATGTTCCCCTGACTGCCTCAACAACAAACTGGAATAATTTTTACGATACACCTTCAAATAGGATTACCGCTGGTACAGGTTTGTCTTGGAGTGGTAATACTCTAAATTCTATCGGCGGTGGTGGAGGTGGAGATTCAGCTTGGACTGTAGGAAATGGTTTTATTTACAATGCAACTTCGTCTGACAATGTCGGTGTGGGCACCACCTCTCCAAACTCCAGACTTTCAGTACAAGGAAACG
>ERZ1292629.138-Hain-H43-01um-R1-138-length-73171-cov-7_pt2 | contig 69932 bp, 66 predicted proteins | sample MGYA00564399_ERZ1292629 | MGnify/ENA primary metagenome ERZ1292629 (study PRJEB36523, sample SAMEA6512636) | groundwater metagenome | collected 2019-01-08 | study: AquaDiva: Metagenomics assemblies of 32 groundwater samples
AGGCAGGTACTCTCCGCTTGCAAATTTGGTTGTTAAAGTTCCCGTCGAAGCCATGTCAGCCCCATGCGAATACAGTAGCATTATATGAGACAAAAGTCAACTAGCGATCGATCTCTTTCTTATCGATTGCAATGGGATTAAAAAGAGCCGAAATTTGGTCAAAAACTGTGTGCGTGGCTGGTTTGTTGTCACGACTGTAGTTACAAGTAAAGACATCCAGGGTGACAAAATGCTCCTCCGGCCAAGTGTGAATGGAGACATGTGATTCGCACAATGCGACCACACCAGTAAATCCCCCTCCATCAAAGGGGTAATAGTAGTTCCCAACTTCTGTCAGACCAGCTCCAGCGATAATTCGCGAGATTTCTTTTCTATAGAAATCTAGATCGCGATGAACATAATCTACCTCCAGCGTTAGTGTCCCCAAGATGTGCAAACCTTCAACTTTTTTCATCAGTCAAGAGAATATGGTACAGATTTTGTTGTATGGCGTCAACCAACTTGTTGCCAATTACCTGGCTACTAGCTAGTATGTTCTCGATGCTCAAACTTAAAAATGCTCGCAAGAGATTTACCGCCGGAGAAGTCGTTAACGCCTTGGACGGGGTATCGCTCAAGATTACCAGAGGCGAGTTTGTTGGTATCATCGGCCCGAGCGGCTGCGGCAAGTCGACTCTGCTCTACACCCTTGGCCTACTTGATTCGACCGACGAGGGCGAATATTTTATCGACGGCACACGCGTGGACAAGTTTTCCAGCCGCCAAAGAGCCGCCTTGCGAAATAAAAAATTTGGTTTTGTCTTTCAGTCCTTCAACTTAATCAGTCGGACGACATCGTTTGATAATGTTTTGTTACCACTACTATATGGCCAGACACGAGGCGCCGCCGCCAAGGTCCAGCACGCCCTCGAACAAGTTGGCGTTTGGAACAAGCGTCGCAACTGGCCTAATCAAATGAGCGGCGGCCAACAACAACGCGTCGCGATCGCCCGAGCCCTCGTGACCGAGCCGGAGATAATCTTGGCTGATGAACCGACCGGAAACTTAGACACTAAAACTGGCAGCGAAATTATGGATTTATTCAAAAGTATTAATGCTAAAGGCACGACCGTCGTCATGGTCACCCACAACCCCGACTTACTCGAATACGCCACCCGAATTATCGCAATGCGCGACGGTAAAATAGTGAGCGACAATCAAGTAAAATGAATATTCTCGAAAACTTCAGAACCGCCTTGAAATCTCTTTGGAATAATCGCCTGCGCAGTTTCCTGACCTTGCTCGGAATCGTCATTGGGGTTTACGCCGTCGTGACCCTGCTCTCAATGGCACAAGGGATTCAGAAGCAGATTGCCGATCAAGTTGAGGGGCTCGGCCCAAGAACAATCCTGATTTTGCCCGGGGCATCAGACAACGGTTCGTTCAACGTTGCCGCCCAATTAGCTCCGTCAACAATCCGCCTAGGTGACGTGACGCTCCTGAAGGAGCAGGCGGATCTAACCGATCCAACAAGTATTGACTACGCCATTGTGCTGGGGGGGATACTCCAAAATGGTTCAACAAGAGTCTCGGCCTTGCCGATGGGCGCCACCCTCGGCGTTGCCACCAATTTAGGTTACAAAACCATTAACACCGGCCGGGAGATGACCAGCGCCGATCTCGTCGCCAAAGCCAAGGTGATGTTTATTAATCAATCGGCCGCCGATAAACTTGGGGTCAAAGTGGGTGACAACTTAACGCTTGGTAAAAACACCTTCACGGTTGAGGGTATCTACGCCAATCCGGACACCGCCGGTTTGAGTCCGGCCGACTCGCAGAATGCCGTCTTAATCCCGGCCACGGTCGCCCAAGATATCAGCGGGTCAGACCTAGTTAACCGTGTCATCGTCAAAGCCAAAGACGTCAATGGCGTTGATGCGGCCAAAAACCAAATAACCAAATTGCTCACCGATAAACATGGGGCGACCGACTTTACTGTCCTATTGTCCAGCGACATACTGAAATCAGTGACAAAGATCACCGACCTGCTCAAATATGCCGTCGTCGGCATTGCGGCTATTTCCCTGCTGGTCGGCGGTATCGGTATTTCCAACATTATGCTGGTAACTGTGGCCGAGCGAACTCGTGAGATCGGTATTCGTAAAGCCGTTGGCGCCACCGAAGGAGCAATTCTGACTCAATTCTTAATTGAATCGGTTCTATTAACCATCATCGGAGCGCTGATCGGTATCGGCTTAGCCGCATTGACATCGTATCTAGCGGCCAAATTCTCTCCACTCGAACCAGCCATAACTAGCTCGACCATTATGATGGCCGTTGGTATGGGCGTTATCGCCGGCGTCATCTTCGGCCTCTTGCCTGCCATTCGCGCCGCTCGGAAAAACCCGGTTCAGGCCCTCAAGTACGAGTAGCCCCCCAAAAAAAACAACCCCACCTCCACCTGCCAGGTGGAATATAGTATATGATTATTAAATGGTGACGGTTAGGAAAGATGCTATCGTAACCGGTGGTGTATACCACATCTTCACGCGAAGTATCGCTGGCTTTGAAATTTTTCGTTCGTCAATCATTTTCGAGAGGTTTATTGACACCCTCCAGTATTACAACCAAGTCTCTCCAAGTATTAAGCTCTCACATTTTCTAGACTTATCAGCCGATGCAAAGAGAAGGCAAGTCGAAACGCGTCATCACGACCCTTTGGTGCAAATGCTTTGCTATTGTCTAATGCCTACTCATCCTCATCTGATCCTGAAGCAGTTGAAAGACTGTGGAATTTCTATCTTTATGAGTAATACACTCAATAGCTTTACTAGATATTTTAATATCTCCCACCAAAGAAAAGGACCGCTCTGGGAGTCTGAATTCAAAAATGTCATCGTTGATACTGACGAGCAGCTACTGCACTTATCTCGTTACATACATTTAAATCCAGTATCGGCCGGTTTGGTGACCTCACCTCGAGATTGGAAGTATTCATCGTTTGGACAATACATTTCTGATCCAGCCGCAGAACTAAATTGTAATTTGAAAGGAGTGCTTGACATTAACCCTTCCGATTATGCCAAGTTTGTTAACGGTCGAGCCGCCTACCAACGAAGCCTGTCGCTTATAAAAAGTTTACTGATCGAAAACTACTCCGGCTAACCCACCTCCACCTGGCAGGTGGAGGTGGGTCTTATATGTTGACTCGGTGTAAAGTTTCCTTTACATTATGGGTAAATGTCAGCTGAATTAAGATTGCTTTTAAGAGACTTACGCCTGGCGCAAGAGTTAAGCCAAGACGAGTTGGCTCGTCAATTGGGTATTTCTCGTCAATCGATAATTTCGCTCGAACAAGGTGCCTACCTCCCTAGCTTCCCTCTTTTGATCAATATGATTCAGTTCTTTAACTGCGATCTTGAGGAGCTGGTCGAGGGACTAAGAGCTGATATAGAACAGCTCCCGTCCGAAGTTAATTCTACCCAGAAATTCTTAGGTCGAGCCGAGTGGCAGGAAAGCGTTGGCTCGCCAACGGGTGCAATCAATATTCGCGAAACCGAAACAAACTACGAAATCATAGTTCAGGCACCGGGCTTCAAAGAGAACAAGCTCAACCTTGAATTTTCGGGCGACACTCTGACCATCTCCGGCGAGATTCCAGCCGTAAGAGAAGAATTACCGAAAGTATATATTCGCCACGAATGGGAAGCCAGCTCATTTTCTCGCTCGATTCGCTTTGCTTCGCCGATTGACGAATCGGAGGTCGAGGCGAAATTAGCTGACGGCACACTGACTATTCACGTCCCGAAAATGCCGCCGGCTAAACAAAAAGTAACCAAAATTGAAGTTAAGAAATAGTTGCTACCGAATTCAGCAAGGAAATCGAGGTTAATGTGGCTTCTTTTCTTTTAAAAAAGCTTTAGCTGGCAAGATAAAGCCAGGGGATGACTGAGAGTAAGATACCTAAAACCGCCAGTAAACGCTCTGACTTATGTTCAGCTCTTAATAATCCGACGAGTCCAAATAAAAGCGCTGTGAGATCTAAAACGAATATACCGATTGCTAAGAAGATTATTGGCCAAATTACTAGGCCGGAATCACCATCACCCATACCGAGCCATAACTTTCCAAAGAATATTACTAATATCGCGATGATAGACAGGCACAGCGAAGCTGTAACCGCAGATTTTCTAAACATCAATTAGTTTACAGTAATGGTGGTGATCACATCGCCGACGGCAATCTTATGGACAACGTCAAGTCCGGCAGTAACCTTGCCGAAGATAGAATAGTTTTTCGGCAGAGTTTCGTTATTAGCCAACATTATGAAGAATTGAGAGCCGTTGGTGTTGGGCCCGGCATTGGCCATCGCCAGAACACCTTCTAGATACCCGGTTTTGTAGCTGACGGTGTTGGGATTGAGCTCGTCTTCAAACTTAGCGCCATAAATTGACGTACCGCCACTACCATTGCCGCTCGGATCACCGCCCTGGATGACAAAACCCGGTACAACACGATGAAAAGTTAGATTATCGTAATAACCGTTTTGGGCGAGAGTCGCAAAATTCATCACTGTTTTTGGGGCATCGTTCGGGTAAAGCTCGAGAGTAATATCACCCTTGCTAGTTTTAATTACGGCTGATGTAGCACTTATTTTTTCAAATGCTGTTGGGTCTGTACTCATGGTTTTTGTCTCCTTTGTAGGGCTAGTTGTATTAGACACTGTGCTTGTTGTTTTATTTTGTGGGACAAGAGAAAAAATCCCGATAATAATGGCTACGAAAACTGCTAAGTAAGTAATATTTTTCATATTGTGCGCGCACCTGGATTCGAACCAGGGAAACCTCTCCCACGTCAAGGGAGCGCTCTGACCAGGCTGAGCTATGCGCGCAAAGTGTTAAGAAGTGCGGCTAGAAGACTTAACTCGACTACGCGCGCATTGTTGCTATTTTCTCACAGAAGAGCCTGCTAATCCAGACGAGTTTACGTTGTATTGCCACCCGTCCATACGAAACAATGCAGACACCATGATAGTCCGAATAAGTCGGTCTGCCGACTGTTCGCTTGTCAACAGAAGTCGCCATAAAATTCTCGTGAGGCACTTCTAGAGTTTCTACCCAATACTTCTTTGTGTCAGTTATGTTTTGATCTGCGCGTAGATGTAGGTAGTATCTGGCCTGGCTGGGAGTTAACCCATAAAGCTTTTTCATACAAGAGATAAAGAATTTAAGAATTACAGGATCAGAGCTACCAAGTGAAGTATCGTAAGACTTCTTACTGCCCTCGCCCAAGTAAAGAAACGCCAGTGCCAGCTCTAAAGTAGGGTTATTATTGATATCGAGCTCATGTGTTACATTCTCGGCCTCCAACCGCGCTTCTTCAATACGACTCGCTCTCTGCTCATTGTGCCAACGGATTGCGTTGCCACGAGACTCATTGATAGCCCTCAACCAGTTCTTTCTTATAGCAGCTTTTTGCCGATCCGTTAATTTGATGCCAATAAACCAATAGCTTAGAGTTGACTTAGGAATCCCTAAATCCTTCTCAATCCTGCCGAGTGGAGCACCCCTTTTTCGCATTTTTAATGCAGTGTCTTTTAGATGTAGCCATTTAGATTTCCTCACAGTATCCTCACTGTGCTCTAGAGTACGGAAACCGTCAACTGCTAATCTTTGCTGCGTTGGGAAGGTGAGAGCTGATGCTTGGCGATAGCCACTTCTTCGTTAATACGCTTCAAGAGATCGGTCTGCTCTTTAACTCGAATGCGCGGCAGTTCAAACAAGCTGCTTTTTTCGGTTGCCACTCCTAGATTTGTCGTCACGGCGGCTTTGATTCCAAGACCGGAAACAATATCGAGGGTAACGGGATTGTATTTGCCGGACGGGTAGGCAAAGACAGCGGCGCGGTTGCGCAGACTGGTAAATACTTCAACGACGGCTTTCTCGTAACTGGCGTTGGCCAGGTTGAGATGAGTGATGGTGTGGCCGCCGACTTCCATGCCGGCATCTTCCAGTGCTTCGATTTGGCTCGAATTCATATAACGATCGTTGCCAACAAAACCCGAAACGATAAAGAAAGTGGCAGTAGCCCTATACTTTTCCAAAATCGGCAGGGCGTTGAAATAATGGTCGTCGTAACCGTCATCAAAAGTGAGGATGATTGATTTCGGCTTGATTTTACCTGCCGCAAAATCCTGGAGAGAGATAGTTTCATAGCCGGCCATTTGGAGCGTTTTGAGTTGAAGATCGAGCTTATCGGGAGAAACGGAGAGCTGAATGCCGAGCGGGTCTTCGGCGTTTTGGTAGTCGCGAATGTAATGGTACATCAAAATCGGTACATAGATTGTGGGTTGGACGACCGGGAGCGTTGACTCATTCTGTCCGAACGGCTCCGAAACTGGGTCACTTCTCTTCGATTCGACTAATGGCTTAGCCGAAGAAGCCTGTATCCCGTGGTAAAGCGCTACCCAAACCAAGCCACCACCGATGAGCATCATTCCAGCCACTAGATAGAGAAACGCACCCTTCATTATGACTATCATACCCCGAATCGTTGTTTGAAGGCGTTTTTCGAGGTAAAATGTCCTCATTGCTCCCATCGTCTAGAGGCCTAGGACGTCGGCTTTTCATGCCGAAGATCACCGGTTCGAATCCGGTTGGGAGCGCTGAACGAGACGTTATTTTCCTGGAGAGCCAAAATAGCCTGGTAAAATGGGCTGATTTTGGTGTTCGAATAGCCTGGATAGCCCCACGACATTCCAGAGGGAAATATCGAACACACTAGTACCCGCTTCTGTTCTAGGCCTTCCGAATCAAACGTCTTAGCCAAATCCACCAGTTTATCTTCGATGAACTTCACAATCGCCTGGAGATTATATTTCTCAATAATTGAATCGGTTTTAGTTATCTGGATTACTCTAACTTTCTCTTCTAGAAATTTATTTTGCTCCTTGAAGACTTCGTCCGAGTAAACCCCCTCCAGGTTCTTCTGTATGAGGCTTTGTCGTAATGAGTAGAGCTTTTTCAGATCCTCATCCGCTAGCTCCCGCTTCTTTTGTAGCGATTTCGTTCGTTCGTAGTAAGTCCGTCTCAAATAGGCGTTAAAGAGTTTAGTTGTCTCTGGTAGCAAACTAACGCCTCTGAGCTTTTTTAAGGCCTCACCGTGGACTGTTTCCAAGGGAATCGAGATACCATCTCCGCAACGAGTGCGACAGAAATAATAAGCGTACTTTTTATTCTTGCCCTTACTCCAAGCAGCCGTAAACGAACAGCCACACCGACCGCACTTCACCAGTCTTCTTAAGGGAAACTCCACGTTGTCGGGGTTTCTTCTGGCTAAAGCAACTGTGACGTTTCGATTCCGCCCATCGATGATTCCCTGAACTTTGTAGTACAGCTCCTCGGTGATCATCGGCTCCTGCTGACCCTGAACCTCCTGGTTGTAGCGTTTAGAGTAATTCTTGCCGCAGTAGAACTTATTTCGGAATATCCTCGCCATTGCCTGCGGCCATAGGGGATATTCTTTACCCTTACGATCATGTTCACGTAAGCCCTTTTCGTTTAAGTAGTCAGCCATGCCTTTCAGGCTCTTAGTTCCCGTTGCCATTAACTCCCACCCCTCTTTTACAAGCGCGAAAGTCTCAGCATCCTTAGCCACGTAACCGTTTTGTTGAAGATAACCCAACGGCACACCTCCGGTTGGTAATCCTGCTAGAAATCGGGCTCGCATCCCGTTCCTGACTCGCTCACCGCGAACGTCATTATCCATCTGTGCAAATCCGGCCAACATCGTCTCAATGAACTTTTCCGTCGGACTGTTGCCAGTAGGCTCGGAGGCGGAAATAAGAGCAATCTCGGATTCAAGTAATTTTTTACGGATGGCCAAATAGTCAGCAGTTTGACGAGACAGACGGTCAAGTCGATAGACAATGATCGCCCCCACCTCACGGCGATTCTTCCGGCAATACTCAAGCATCTCGATTAGCACTGGCCGGCCTTTGATATTTTTAGCTGACTTGCCCTCCTCTCTAAATACCTTAATAACTTCCATACCACGCCGCTCGGCCTCTTTTCGGCAGATCTCCTCTTGCGTATCCAACGAATAGTTTTCAACTTGCTCCTCAGTGGACACACGAAGATAAATTACAGCCTTCTTCAGCCCCACTTTCATAACCCTTAACACCTGATTCATCTAACCCCCCTTTATTAACTCTTCTAATTTGCGACCTTCAAAAATTTGTTTTTCGAAACTATCAAACCAGGAGTCAATCAGAAACTGAAATTCGGTTAGATAAGCTTCAAGCTCGTCATCTGACAGCTCGGCAACGATCTTGCCCATAACTCTTCTCGCTACGTCTATCCGAGTTTCCTCCTCCCTGACTGGAAAGATTCTCCCTAATTCCGATTCGAGAACACTCTGCGGATTGAAAACCGAGCTAACCTTCTTGAGCCCGACTTCGATTTCAGCTGGATGATTATTTCGAACACCCGCGTCTTTCAACGTGTCAGGGGCTGCTATCGGATATAAGGCTAACTGTAGCGAATTCATTACCCTCCACTAACACTATATGGATATAACATATATCCGTATCTGGATAGTGTCAAGTAGTAATTCTACAATAGCTTTAAACCCGTTATCTTGACTGTTCGACCCTGCTAAACCAGCCACAAACTTGGGGTGGTTGAGGGTGAAATTTTGCACCTGTTTGGCAGTGCCGAACAGTCTCGCTAACAAACGTCACAAAACAGGGTCGCCCGTCAGGAAAATCCTGGCATTGACGGGGATATAGAAAATCCGGATTTCAAAGTGTAAGTGTGGCCCTGAAGATTGACCAGTACTGCCCATCAATCCGATTGGTTCGCCCATTTCAATGTCATCCCCAGCCGTCACGGCAAGTGCGGACAAGTGACCGTACGTTGAGGTTAGGTAGCTGTTATGCTCAATCACAACATGGGTGCCCAAGTCACCTCCCGTATCGGCGTAGCGAATCTTTCCCTTCATGAAGGCGACAACGGGTGAACCGATCTGACCGTGGGGATCGGCGATATCTATACCAGTGTGAAATAGATAGTAGGGTAAGTTTGGTTCGCCAAATTCCAATGTCACCACCCCATTAGCTGGCCAGACCCTGGGAGCGTCGATGTGGTCAATCGTCTCACCGTTGGCCGGGTTGTGGATTTCAACAACTTGCGTCTGGGGGTCGCTTGTCGCCAGCGCGTCAGAGATGAGATTGAATCCGGCTTGCGTCAGAATCATTACGATCAGCATCGGTACGAGGAAAATAGCCCCAACCGTGTAGAAAACAAGCTTAATCTCCGGCTTCATCGAGAAAGCCGCAGCGATTAGTTTGAGAGAGGTCGGATTCATTGTTTCCGGCGTTCGGACGGGTCAGTGGTAATTAATGGATGCTCACTCTCCGAAGCGGTCACCTTAACCGCCACGTGATGTTGGTTAGCGATTATTAACGCCTCACCGCGCTCGCAGGTCAGCAAGAAGCGCTGTTCGTACTCGCTCAGACGAAACTCCGAGGTGACGTTTTTAATCGTGGTGGTGTCTTGGCGCATTAAGATTCGCAAAGCGCTTTGCGAAGCAATCGCCCGGCCGTAGGCGTTCTGTAAAAAGTCGCTCGCTTGTTGGGAGATGATACTGACACCGAGATAGTACTTTCGGGCTCGCCGCACTAAACCAGAGATAAAGCGAGCCGATTCTTCGTGCTCCAGCATCAGCCAGGCTTCGTCAATGACCAGGATTCGTTTCACTGGGTCGGACTTAACTTGATTGAGGGTAAATTGCGCCACAACCAAGTGCATAATTTGCCGTAATGATTCTGGTAGGTCCTTGGTGTCGAAAACAACCAAACGATTGTTCAGTTCGATGTTAGTGTGCGAGTCAAAAACATCGGCTAGCGAGCCTTTGGTATATTTTTCCAGGCGCTGACAGAGCTTCGGCTGTTTGAGGGATTTAAGGACCTTATAGAAGTCATTTAGTCTCGGGTAAGCGTTACCAGCTTTCTTGACCGCCTTTTTCTTGGCCCAGCCGAAGTCTCGATACGTCTTCAGAATCGCCCGATCAACAACGGATTTCTCTTCGGCGCTCAGTCCATCGGCCATAAGCGATATAATCTCTGTCAACGATTGAACGTGATCGGCGAAGCTGTCCGGTTCGGTGTAGGCGTTAATCGAAAGGTCAAACGGGTTAATCTTTTCTTTCGAGTGAACCGACAGCTTAATGTATGTCCCCTTAACTGATTCAGCTAACTGTCGGTATTCGCGTTCAGGGTCAATAACAATAACTTTCGTGCCCTGCATCAAGTGACGCAAAACTTCAACTTTGGCCGTGTAGCTTTTGCCAGCACCAGATTGCGCAAAGAGAATACTGTTGGCGTTCGGCAAACTAAAGCGGTCGAGAATAACCAGTGAGTTATTGGACTTATTGATGCCGTAGAGAACACCCGATTCATGCACCAATTCTGAGGAAATAAACGGAAACGTCAGTGCTGCCGACGAGCTATCGAGGTTCCGCTTCTGTCCCAAAAGATTGTCGCCGCGCGGTAAAACCGACTGCAAGCCTTCTAACTGCTGGAATATGGCCGTCTTAGTGTAAAACAGGCGTGTTGCCAGCAGGGTTTCTAGCAATTTAACGATCTTATCGAGCTCGATTAAAGAATTGGCCGAAACGTTTACATATAAGGAAACTTGGAAGAGGTTTTCTTGGCCGCGCTGGATTTTGTCGCGCAACTCAATGGCCGATTCGAGCGGATCGAGTAGTTCTGCCCCAATAATCCGTCCTGCTCGCTCCATCGCTCGTTTAGTTGAAGTCATCTCGGTAATCTTCCGATTGAGTTTTGGCAGGGCAAAGGTCGCTTCAACCGGTTCGATGTGATAGCTAATGTCGACGTTGTGATTGAAGTTGATTAAGTGATTCAGCCAGCCGCTCGAAGCAGTGTACGGATAGCCAGAAACGTAGAGCGTCCGCACGTAACGACCATCAACCACTAGATGCTTTTGTTGTTCTTCAAGACCAGAGTAGGTAACAAAATCGAGTTGATCTTGTTCGCCCACATGAAAGGCCAGCTTTTGAGGCCGCTCCTTACGGCGCTTCTTCCAGCGAGTTAATCCCTTTCTGAACCTAGAGATAATTTGTGGCATTGGTGTGCTTGATTAATTCCTGACTTAAAGGCTGAACTTTCGCCTGTTCCGGCCGGTAGAAACTATAAAAGAGGTCCAGGATTTCCAGACTAGAAAGTGACCGAGCCGTCATACCGAGTTTTTCTAGACCTTTAATAATAATTTCTTGCTCAAGTTGTAGCTGTTCCTTCACGAGCGAAAAATCTGTTACGGTTCGGCTCTCATACGGAATAACAACATAAAACCGCCGCGACAGAATCTTATTACCGGCCACCAGCTCTCTAATAAAGTTGCCGTACGACTGCATTTGTTGCTTATAAATCGCCTGGGTTTCACCGGCGCGAGCGGTTTCGAAGTCTTCGATGTAACGGTCAACGTCGAGCTCGCGAATCCGAACCAGAATCTGAATCGGCGTGGCCAATGAGTTCAGAAATGATTGGAAATTATCGACGAGCGCATCCTGCTCGTCTGCGCTTTGGAGCTCGAAATTAACTGAGGAGGTCGAGAGTATTGCCCGGTAGCGATTGTCTGGCAAGATCAGGATGTTATCGCGGACCCCCTTAATACCGATTTGTGATCGAGCCGAGCCCTTAGTCTTTGATCGGCGTGAGCGAAACATCAATGCCTCCTTTCTTGGCTAATTCAAACGAAACAGTTAGTGACGGGTTCTCTAGCAGCTGGGCGAGTCTACTTTCGTCTACAGGCCCTAGCACAGGGACTAACGGCTTTGGTTTCTTCACCTTTTGGTCGGCAGTAACTACCGGTTCTTTGGCGAGCGTTGTTTTTTCCCGTCCGGCCTCGTCATTTTTTGTAAATACGTAGTAACGCGGGCGACGAGTAAAGTGAATGTAGACACTAAACCATTCGACAACGATTTTGCCATTAATCCGAACCGCTAAGACACCGAACACCAGAAATTGCAGAAGAATTAACGAAAGCTTCAGCGGCCCGAGGTGCATCTTGGGAGCGACCAACACATACGTAACCGTGCTCGTCAGTAGCGGCACGATAAACAAAAGAATCTGGGCGAAGGTAAAATTACCGGCAATCCGGTCTTCAACGGTCGTAATTTGGGCCGGAACGATTGTCGTTTTCATGCTTTAGCCGCCCTTGGTTTTGTCGCATTGACCTGGCTTGGTGCCGGGCTAACAACGTTTAAGAGCTGTCCACCAAATTTCTTAAAGACACCTGTCGCTTGCGAAGTCAGGATCAGCTGAGCAGTCATCGCCGTACTTTTTAGGAGTATGGAGAAAAGAGCGATGCCGATTAGAATCGAGATAAATGGATTTGTATTAACCTGGTTCGGTACTGTCAGGAAAGCCGAAGCCAGCTGGATAATAACAACGTGAATAAATAGGCTGAATATCATCACGATGTAGGACTTGGCCGCTGCTTCGGCAAAGTCACTCATTTTCGGCATCAGCCAAAGCAGACACAGTAGCGGCGACATCACCGCCCCAAAAGCCAGAATCATGAGGCGGCTGATGTAGAACAATAAAAGGATGACCGCCAGCAAGATAAAGACGACCATAAAGATTAGGGTGATTAGCAACGTGCCGCCGGTAGCGAGCGCTGCCGGATCAAAGGCGTTCAATATCCAAGCTTGGCCGATACCGCCCGTTGCATGGATAACGGCGGTAATTAGTGTTTGGCAGAGCTTAATAATCCAGTCGATTAAAAAGATTGAAGTGTTAGCCAGCAAGAAGGCTAACCCGATTCTCGGCAAAAGTTGCTTTAAGGGCACATCCTCAAAGCCGAACGTCGAAGCGCTCATCACTTGGAAGCCAAGCAAGGCGATACCGAGCGCAAAAAGCGCGTCAGTGATACCGACCATAATTAGCCAGAAGTTAAAAACAACGGAGTTAGTCGCGAGTGCTGGCGTATTAGTGAGAAAACCGATAATCCCGTCGATAATCGGTTTAGTCGCCGACTGAACAATATTTTGTAGGAACCCGGCAATCGCGTTTAAGATGATTCTGGCCAAAGAACCATCATCGGGAGCCGGTTTAATAGGGGCGAGATTGATCGCTGTTCCTAGAGCCGGTGAACTTGGCTCAGTAAAAGCCGAGGATAGCATGGAGGAAAAGATCGCTGCCCCAACAACGATAATTAAGCCAATTAAGGCTTGTCGGATTGTTCGTTTCGCTTCAGCTAGGGCTTCAGGCTTGCCGGTCGAAGTAATGTAGACATAGCCGCCGCGGATTAGGAAAAAGGCCGCCGCTAATCCAGCGACGGAAATCAAAACCGTTAAGGTGTCTTGAGTGAAGCGAGCAACTTCTCCGTTAGAAGCGGCCAGTGCTGAAGTCGGCAGGAGCAGAATTGTTCCCGCCAGTATGAGTGCGGTAACAAATCTTTTCATCACTTACTATTTAGTGAATGCGGTTGATGCCAGCTCCGAGATAGCATTACTCAGGACAAACGCCCCGATCGCGATCGCCAATCCTAGTCCGGAATAAATAATTGTTCGCTTCGATCCTTCCAGGCGCTCCGGATTGCCCGAGCTGGTGATGTAACCGATGCCACCCATAACGAAGAACCCGGCAGCTAATAGACCGGCAAGGGTTACCAGTATCTGAATGGCGTTCTGAAGAAAATTCTGGACTCTAGCGACATCGGCTGAAGCAGCCAAAGCTGGGGCGACCCAAACGAGAGACAAAAGTATCGAAAGACCGATGGTGCGGAGGCGAGTGGGCATAAAAAACTCCTTTCCCCTCCACACGAGAACGATTCCTCGTCGCTCGTTGTTAATCTTTTAATTATCAATCAATTAACTATGGGTCGTTAATTTGCCACATTTCTATCATAGCTAGCATATGTTGTCAAATTATCCGCCCCCATAAACGCCTTTACTAGCATATGCCTTTGTGATAAACCTACGGTAAATATAGGCCATTCCGTTATCGGAGGGGTAAGACGGAATACCAAAATGAATGTATTCCCTTCCTTAAACTTCACCCTTGAGCTAGTTCGAAATTACAGCTGGCTTTTCTTGTACTCACTTATTGCGGTACTGGCACTCGTCTATTTCTTCCGGCTAATTCGCTTTTGGCAGAACCTGCGGCAAGAATCGGTATTCTTGGAACTGGTGCCGCCCCGAAACACTGAAATTTCCAGCTTCACGACAACCCAATTGTTCCAAATTATTTCCGGCTTGCTGCGTCAGCAGTCTTTTATCGATCGGCTGTTACTTCGACAACTATCATCTTCCTTGGAAATCGCTTCACAAAAAGAAACGGGAATCCGCTACTTACTGCGACTGCCTAAAGCTTTAGCCGAACCAGCTGAAAAGAGTTTGCGAGCGTACATACCCGGATTGCAGATAAAAGAAGCGGACGACTATTTGCCGCTAAAGTTGCCGTTGGGAGTTAAGGCTAAAGTTCTCGACTTTAAGCTGGCCGGGCACTTCGCGCTGCCGCTCAACGAACAAGTCGACCTTGGTAAGCACGATCCTCTGCTTTATCTGACAAACAATATGACCCAGCTTAAAGAAAACGAAACGCTGGCTATCCAACTAGTTCTGCGGCCGCTAACCAGCTCCGCTCAACGCCGGATTCGCCGCAATGCAACTAAGCTGCAATTACCCGACGTTGTGTCACAGCGGAGCGTTGATAAGACGGCCGCTACTATTGAATCGGTGGTCCGGTTGGCAATGACCCCACTGTTTGTCTTGGCCGAATTCGTGACTGGACAGAAAACTCTAGTACCAGGCCGAAAGATTAGTCCGACCAAAAGTCAGGGCACGACTCAAAATATGGATGATTCTGTTCGCCGTAAAGTCGACCAACAGTTGTTTGAAGGATCGCTACGAGCATTACTGATTATCGAGCCGAAACAACTGCGTATTAGAGAGCGCGGACTAGTTTCGGCCTTTATGAGCTTTTTGCACCCAGCCGGCCAATCGTTGTCAGCCAAAAGAAACTTGCTCTGGAAACTCGGCAAACAATTACGGTGGTGGCACTACAAGAATCGGCTTAACAACCGGCAATTAATTCTATCTTCTTCGGAAGTTGGCGCGCTGTATCACTTCCCATATACCAAATTATCGCGGACGGAAGATTTCAATAAGTTGAAGAGCCCGGAGCTGCCTACGCCACTCTCATTCAAAAACAGAACCGATTTGGATGTTGTCTTCGGTCATAACAACTACGGTAATCGGTCAGTTGAGATTGGCTTAACTGACGATGAGCGCTCAAGGCACATGTATTTAATCGGTCAGACTGGTTCCGGTAAATCGACCGCCATTTACCACATGGCCAAAGGAGACATCCAAAAGGGCCGAGGGGTGGCCGTAATTGATCCACATGGAGATCTAGCTGAAGACCTACTGGCGACTGTTCCCGAAGAAAGAATTAATGACGTAATTTATTTCAATCCGTTTGATATTGCCCATCCGATCGGCATTAATTTATTGGAACTGCCGCCCGGTTTGACTGAGGACGAGCTGGAGTTGGAAAAAGAATTCGCCTGCGAAAGTATTGTTTCCATTTTCCGCCGCATCTTTAACAAGGGTGAAAATACCGATGCCCACCGGATTGAATACATTTTGCGCAACACCATCCACACCGCCTTTACGGTTGAAGACGCGACAATCTTCACGGTCTATGAATTGCTTAATAATCCTCAACTTCAAAAACAAGTTACCGGTCGATTAAAAGACGAGAGCTTGCGGAGCTTCTGGAAGAATGAGTTCGGCAAAGCCGGCGATTACCAAATCGTTAAAATGGTCGGTGGCGTGACAGCCAAGATCGGTCGCTTCTTGTTCTCACCGATCGCTAAGCGAATTTTAGAGCAACCAAAATCAACGATTAACTTCGAAAGTATCCTTGATAACCAGAGTATCCTGATCTGCAATTTAGCCGAAGGAAGAATCGGGGAAGATACCTCTCAACTACTAGGTACGATAGTGATCGCCAAGATCCATCAGGCTGCTCAGCGCCGGGCCCGAAAAGAACTGTCGAGCCGCACGCCGTATTATTTATTTGTCGACGAGTTCCAGAACTTTGCCACCAGCTCGTTTACTAAGCTGCTGTCTGGCGGAAGAAAGTTTGGTTTACGTATTACGATTGCCGAGCAATCGACAGCTCAGCAATCGGACCGATCTATCGTTGATGTGATCCTGGCTAATACCGGCGTGGTTGTTTGCTTCCGAACCGCCAGCCCGGTTGATGAAGAATTGATGCTGGCACAGTTCTCGCCGCTAGTGAAAACCGGCGACATCGCCAACTTGCCGCGCCATAAGTTCTACATGCGCCTGGCGGCCATTGAAGCCGAAGATCCGTTCTCCGGCGAAACTATCCCGATCAACCATGACAAAGACCCAGAGAAGCTGAATGCGTTGATTAATGCCTCGCGAAAAAACTACGCTATTGTTTACCAGAAACCGGAACCGCCAGTTGTAGCCGAAATTATGAAAAGAGAGCCTAAAATAGCTCCGGCCAAGCCCAAAAAGACGCTCGGATCAATCAGCAAGAAAAGAGCAGCAGCTGATCCGGAATTGAATGCCGCAACTGGTTAGAGTAATGAAAAAGTTGAGTCTTTATTAATATATACACTCTCTTCTTACCCCTCTGCCTTCCGCCATGGAACAAACAACACCCCTCCAACTTACCCAACGCCACACTGACATACTGCTTTTACTGTACCGCTTCCGCTATCTGACCCGTCCGCAAATTCAAACATTACTTCACTACAAGAACCATCGCCAAACTATCGAACTGCTCAACAAACTCACGACCCATGATCACGTCAGAAAGTACTACGATCAAAAGTCGGCAATCGTACCGGCAGTCTACTCATTGGGAAAGTCTAGTCGAGCCGTATTAAAGAAGCTAGGCAAGCCATCATCCGAATTGAAGCGCATCAGCTGGGAGAAGAATTATACGCCCACCTTTCGGGACCGATGCGTTACGGTTGCCCAGATTTACTTGGATCTGATGCAACAAACGGGAGGGGCGCTTCGCTTTTGGACCAAAGCCGACCTGAACGGCGTCGAAAATCTAATTGCTCCGGCACCGGACGCCTACTTTATCGTTAAAGCGAAGCGATATTTCCTCGATGCCCTCATTACAGCGCCCAGTAAGGCACTTCGCAACCGCGTCAGAAAATACGCCGACTACTATACTGACGGCGAATGGCGGGAAGAGGAAGACACTGTCTTTCCCAGGGTGATTATTCTCTGCTCGAATCCGCGCTCAGCCAAAAGTCTCTCGTACTACATTAAAAAAGACCTCTCCGACGAGCCCGATCTCCACTTTGTTGTTAGTTCCGATCGGACTCTAGAGAAGATACTGCCAAAGAAAAAGGCCTGAGGCAGTTAACCTCAAGCCTGATTCTTAATACTCTTCCGCCAACATCACCGTCAGCACGCGCTTGCAGTTTTCCGAGAGCGGATCGCACCAGCCGGAAAACGCTGGATTGTAGTAATCGATCTTCCAGAAGATCTTCTTCCCATACCAATTTAACGAGCCGAAATCATGCTCACCGTACGGATCGTTCTTCTCCTCGAACTTGTCGTAATTACGCACCGCGTGCAGTAACCCTTCGATGTTCTTCAGAGCGTGAACACCTTGCGTCAGCGTGATCCCAAAGCCTAACTCCCGAAACCGATCATTGAACCTTGCCTCTTTCGATAAGACCTTTGTTGTCATTATTACCTCCTCAATAAGTTATTTCTGGTCGGGCTTTGTCGACCTGCCTGCCCTTCGACCAGAGAGCAAGGGCAGCATGCTGGTGGGGTCAAGGTGGAGCCCTTCATTAGCGGCTATATGAAAAAGGGACGACCTTGAGGCCGCCAGACCTGTCCTTACGATCAGGAGAGAGGGCAGGAGAAAAAATAAAAGGTTATCGGACCGCGTCCTAAGCTGACGCAGGAGTCTTCAAGTGTACCGGGTTGTCTAATTTGTATTATGAACCCTAATTTATTATTGCTATTATGAACTTGCGCACAAATTATCTATATAAAAATTGTTAAGTATTGGTAAGTAAATATTATGCAGACAACAGAAACATATCCTGAGCTCTTAAGCCTTTCAGAGGCGTGCAGACTTCTTAATGTACATCCAAACACGCTGAGAAACTGGGATAACCAAGGCCTCCTTGTTGCAACAAGGATCGGAGTTAAGGGCATAAGAAAATATCCTAAAAACAAGATTATTGAGTTGGTGGGCTCTAAGTATCCAAATAACAGGGCCAAAGGTCATAAGTATAAGGTGATTGATCTGTTTTCTGGTTGTGGTGGTATGTCGTATGGTTTCGAGCAAACCGGTAGGTTTGAAATCCTAGCAGGTATAGACAATTGGCAAGACTCGCTCGTTACCTTTTCGAACAATCATGAATCCGCTGCTGTCTTAAACCTAGACCTGGGAAACTTTTCTCCTACAGAGATTGAAAAGAAAGTAGGGCGAGATGTAGATATCGTTATCGGTGGCCCACCATGCCAAGGGTTCTCTATTTCTGGCAAGAGAGACCCTAGCGATCCTCGAAACAAACTTTACCAAGGCTTTGTTAGGACAGTAGAGTACTTCAAGCCACTTGCTTTTGTTCTGGAGAATGTTCCGAATCTCGTCTCTATGGAGAGTGGCAAGATCAAAGATAAGATTATCAGCGACTTCACAAAGCTCGGCTATGAGGTTAAGTACAAAATACTACTTGCCTCGGAGTATGGGGTGCCACAAAACAGACGAAGGGTGGTTTTTGTAGGGATCAAGAATAGTAATAGCTTTGAATTTCCTGAACCCAAACACATAGATAATAAACACACATGCTTTGATGCTTTGAGTGATCTGCCAGAGGAATCTGTTGGAGATGGTACGGCACATTATCTTGAGCCGCAAAGCAAATACCAAAAGTTAATGCGCCAAAAAAGCGAAAGAATTTTTAACCACGAAGTAACTTCACACAGCCCTAAGACAGTTGGCACTATTGCGCTAGTCCCCGATGGTGGAAATTATAAAGATCTACCAGAAGAACTTCGCAATACGAGAAGGGTAAACATTGCGTGGACAAGGTACAACAGCAAAAGACCTAGTTTAACTATCGACACTGGCCATAGGCACCATTTCCACTATCGATTTAACCGAATTCCTACAGTAAGGGAGTCGGCTCGCTTACAGTCATTCCCTGATAACTTCATTTTCTATGGCTCTAAGACCAGTCAGTATAAACAAGTGGGTAACGCCGTTCCGCCCTTGATGGCTTACGCTGTTGCAGAAGAACTCATAAAAGCTCTAGAGTTACAGAATGTATAGGGTTCCTGAGGAATATTATTTACGACTTCACCATATACGGCCGAGGTTTAAGAACGACGTTGAAAGCGTTCTGTTGTTCATGGCTAATGAAATATCAAGAATCGAGCCTTCGGAATACGAGACCTTTAAAACAAATTTAAATGCGGCCATAAAACTTTATCCTGGCAATGCAAGTGCGACAGATAAGACCGTAAACAATTGGAGGACCGAGATTTCTTCCTTATTCGGGCTGATTGAATATGATGGCGACAAAGCCAAGCCCAGCAGAATGGCGGAACTTCTCACCGAGAAACAAGATCTAATTGAGTTCTTTAGATATTTTCTCTATTACTTTCAATATCCAGGTGGTCATCTGAAGCCACATATAAGCGCCGAGTATTTATCAAGTGGCGTGAAATTCAAACCCGTGAGGTACCTTCTTCAGGTAATGCTTGAAGGCAAAAAGCAGGTTGGGCAAGACAGCAAATTCGGCATCACAAAAGCTGAAGCTACCCACCTTATCTTTAACGATTTACGAGTCACGAGAGATAATCGCGATCCCTCTGAAACGGCAAAGATTATTCTGGATAATCGCTTAGCTAATGTCGAGTACGACAGCGGAGGAGATGTCATCCGTTACGCTGGGGACATTCTGGACTACATGGAGCTAGCCGATCTGGTAAAACTGAGACCAAATTACCAATATTACTTGAATACAATAAACCTAGAGACAATCCAGGCGTTTGTTAACAGTGACCAGTACTTTAGCAGCTACGATCAATTAAGCGGCAGAAAAGACATACAACCAGCTGAAGTCGCAAATACGCAAGATGCGTGGTTTGCATACGTTAACAATCAGCTCGACACGAGCATATTTGAGGCGAATATTCTGTCTATTATCGAGGAGCTCGGAGAAAAGGCGGAAGCTAAGGAGCAAACCGCCTTTATCTTTGAGGTATTACAGAAAATCCGATCACGACGCGAGGCCGAGCAGACATTAAAGACAAAAGAGATTGGAGATGTGGGCGAATCCATCGTGATTGAGCACGAAAAAATTAGATTGACTAACCTAGACCGCAAAGAGTTACTCCACCTAATCAAGAAAATTCCAGAACATTTCGCGGTTGGATATGACATAAGTTCATATGATGGGGTAAATAATTTACGTCGATATATTGAGGTTAAGACCACTATCAGCCGAGGGAAATTATTTACCAACAACTTTCATATGACACCGAGCGAATGGAGCGCTGCGGACACCTTGGGCGAATTTTACTACGTGTATCGCCTGCTCATATCCGGGGAAGATGTCACCCTGTTCCTTATTAGTAACCCTGTTGGAAAGTATAAAGAAGATCTTATCGAAATGGTTCCAAGGGACGGCGCAGACATTCGTTATAAGGAAAAATCGGGTAAGTGGGAAAAACTGCTTGTATGAAGAAAAAGAGCTACAAGATAGCTTCACTTTTCAGCGGTTGTGGTGGCATGGACCTTGGATCACAAGGGGGTTTTGAGTTTATGAGCAAAAAGTACCGCAAGCTTCCTACTAAACTGGTGTATGCAATGGATTTTGATAAACCAATAGTTGATATTTATAACTCTAACTTTCCGCACCAGTGTCAGCTACGAGACATTCTTACTTTAGGTTCGCACGAGGTACCAGATCACGATATTTTGACCGGTGGGTTTCCTTGCCAATCATTCTCTGTGGTTGCTCAAAATCCTAAACGTCTTGGCTATAACGATGCAAAGGGAAAACTATTCTTCGAGATGTGCAGGATATTGAAAGATAAACAGCCATCGGTCTTTGTCGCCGAGAATGTCAAAGGACTACTCTCAGCGAACAAGGGCGAGGCTTTCCCTCTAATTATTAAGGAGTTCGAAAGGGCCGGATATCACGTTGGCTATAAAATCCTGAACGCCGCGCACTATGCCGTTCCACAAAAAAGAGAGCGTGTTTTCATTGTTGGTTTCAAAGACAAGAACGCTTTCGATCGATTCAGCTTTCCACGACCAGTCTCGCTTGATAACCCCAAAAAGATAATCGATGTTGTACTCCCAGAGTCGGAAGTAGATGAAAAGTTTTACTTCAGCGACAAAGCGATTCAGGGTATGCAAACAACTAAACATACAAAGACCATGAATAAAGGCAGGGCACAGAAGCTCGATGAGCCGTGCAACACAGTTGGCGCTCATCTAGCAAAGGTTAGTCTAAACAGTACCGATCCAGTGCTATGTGTGAATGGGAGATTTAGGATGTTCACCCCACGTGAGGTTGCAAGAATACAGTCCTTTCCTGATAGTTTTACCCTCTCTGGCCCCAGAACAGCCAACTATAAAGCGCTTGGTAATGCCGTAGCGCCTGTAGTTATGTGGCATGTCACGAATGAGGTCATGAAAGCTCTCGATCCCAACGATTCAGGCTTCGAAAAAAGTGTCGGTTTGACTGTTGAAAATTCCCATGTCTCGTCACTAGCAGAAACAACCGTTAGATAGCTGGCGAATATTGGTCTGGGGTGATTTACCAAACCGTGTTGAGCTGCTAGATAATCATATCCCCACCTGTTAAAAAGTGCTTTTTAAGATAAACTACAAACAATGAGCACCGTAAGCGAGCACCATAAACTTTATGAGGAAAAACGAGCTGCTTATTCAAAGAAAGTGCTAAATTCTACCGCCACCAAACGACTTGTCATGGCTGGGCCAGGTACCGGAAAGAGCTATCTCTTTCAGGAGGTAGCTAAAGACCTTTTGGCAAAGGGTGAGGATAAGATACTAGTTCTAACGTTCATAAACGAGCTTGTGAAAGATCTCGCGGTTGACATGCATGGGCTAGCTGAGGTTTCGACGCTCCACAGCTTCGCTGCTAAGCAGCTAAAGAACAAACAGACAATCTATCCTGACTTACTAAAAATAGCGGAGGAAGATTTCAATGCCGAGTACGGTAAAGCGGCACATCTGGAAAAGGTTATATACAACTTTCAGACAGAAGAAACTGAAGTAATAAACTTTCTCTCTAGAAGGAGAAGTTATTACAAATCTTATGATCCATCTAGCATTGTGTTGGAGCTAGTAAACCTATTCACACAAGACGAATCTAAAATACCCCAATTTGATCTTATATTGATCGATGAATATCAGGACTTTAATCAGCTTGAGGCGGAGCTAATTAATCTGCTCGCGTCGAAAAACAATGTCCTTATCGCCGGAGACGACGACCAGTCACTTTACTCATTTAAACACTCGAGGCCAGAAAACATCCGCGAAATGTACAGATTGGATAGTTTTGAAAATTTCGAACTACCTTACTGCTCTCGAAGTACTAATGTCGTCATAGATGCCTTTCACGACGTTGTAACTAAAGCAAAAGCTGAGGGCTACTTACCCGACAGAATAGAAAAGCAGTACTTGTACTTTCCTGAGGAGAAGAAGGATAAGCTGTCAGAGGCTCACCCTAAAATAGAGGTAAAGACTCAGGTTTTTGAAACAAAGAATGCCTTCACCCTTGATAAAGCGATTTGCGAAATATTTTCTCATGAACCAAAATTTGATGTGTTAGTAATTTGTAGCTTGAAGAAACAGATTAAACCCCTGGCTACGGCGCTTAGGAAAAAGGGATACAGTAATATATCCGGAGACGAGTTTAATGCTACGGACAACCAACGTCTAGCCGAAGGACTTGGTCTACTGGCCCTCGATAAAGATTCTAATCTTGGCTGGAGACTTTCTGCTAGGGGATTAATGGACGACAAAACTCTTAATGAAGCAATAGTAAAAAGTAAGGATTGCCAACTGGCTTTCAGCGTTTGTCTACCGAGTGAAATAGTTTCGAAGATAAAAAAGTTGAGGGCAACCTCAATTAAGCTTGAAAAAGGCCAGAAGTTAAAAGATGAAGATCGGGAATTGTTATTCAGCAGTTTAAAGATAGTCCCGAGCTTACTAGCAGAGAATGATGCTAGAGAGAAGATATTCGGCAACAACTTCCGTGGCGGCATCCACTGTTCAGTTAAAGTAAAGATCACGACAATATTGGGTTCAAAGGGCCTGTCATACGATTATGTTTTCATGGTGAACTTTAATGATAAATATTTGATTCCAAGAGAAGGTATTGAGGACGAGTATATTAATAAGTTTCTTGTGGCACTAACACGCTCGAGAAAGAAAATATTCATTTTTACGGGCCAGAACTCAGAGCCAACCTTTGTAAGCTGGATTGATAGTGCAAGGAAACTTCTAAATTGAAATGACATTATCAAAAAGTGAATATTTACTTTTCCTTAAACACCCGGCTTGGTTGTGGCTTAAGAAACACGACAAATCAAAGCTGCCGCCGATTGATGATAACCAGCAGGCGATGTTTGACACCGGCAACTTGATCGAAGGCTATGCCCAAAAACTTTTCCCCGGCGGTCAACGACTCGGATTTAATAATTACTCGGAATACCGAACGCTCTCCGACCGAACTCAGAAAGCGATCAGCTCCGGCGTTACTACACTCTTCCAAGCGAAATTCGATTACGAAAACCTGGCCTGCATCTGCGATGTAGTTATTTTTACCGACCAAAAAACCGTTGAACTCTACGAAGTGAAGTCGAGCACCAAAGTTAAGCCCGAACATGAGCACGATCTAGCTTTCCAGATGACGGTCCTGGAAGGTTTGGGTTACCAAGTTGAGAAAATTGCTGTCGCCCACATTAATAACGGCTACGTTCGTGACGGCGAAATTGATTGCTATAAATTATTTACTATTTCTGATGTCACTGATGAGGTCCAAGCCAAACGAACGCCAACTAAACACAGAATTGCCGAAGCCCTGAAAGTAATTAACAGCCCGACGATGCCGGATATCTCGCCGCGCCACGCTCACACCGGCTCAGTCTATGAATGGTTACCGATCTTCAAAACTCTCACCAGCTTTGCGGCCGGCAGTATTTACGACATCTCGACGCCAACACCAAACCTCTTTGCCGAGCTGGAAGATTTAGGAATTACCGATTTAGCGGATATTCCGGATGGCTTCACATTGAGCGATAAACAGTCGCGCCACATCCAAGCGGTTAAAACAGCCGAGCGGAGCGTCGATGTCTCGCGAGTTAAAGACTTTCTCTGTACCCTCCAGTTTCCGCTCTATTTCTTGGATTACGAAACCCTAAGCAGCGCTATCCCAGCTTTTGACGGATTGCGTCCCTACCAGCAAGTCCCGTGTCAGTACTCCTTACACGTCCTGGAGACGCCAGGCGGCGATTTACAGCACTTTGAGTATCTTCATCGAACCAACACCAATCCAGCCGCCGAGATCGCTCAATCGCTCAAAGAAAATATTGGGGACAAGGGAACTGTTCTGGTCTGGTCGGAAAAGTTTGAGAAGAGCTGCAACCGCGACTTAGCCAAACTCGCCCCGGCCTACAAAGGATTCTTTGAGGAACTCAATGACCGGATTGTCGATCTCATGCTGCCGTTTTCCAACGGCTGGATTGTTGATGGCGGATTTTCGGGTAGTGCTTCGATTAAAAAAGTTCTGCCTGTATTAGTGCCGAGCTTAAATTACAAAGACTTGGACATTGGTGAAGGCGCAACCGCCCAACGTCTCTGGATGCACGCGGTCTTAGAAGGCGAGGAAGATATCGACAAAGAGACGCTTTTCCATAATCTCTGCGAGTACTGCAAACTTGATACGTTAGCTATGGTGAAGATATATGAGGAAATTTGTAAACATGCACAAATTGACGAAACTCATGTCGGGTGATTTCCGTAAATTCTTACGTGGGTTGCTTTGGTTCCTTGGAATCATTATTGGCCTTTTACTTTTGCCTTGGGTTACTATCGGATTCGTTTTTGTTTGGTTGCTATATAAAGCATTCAGGAGTGGCCAAATAAGTTACTCCCACCGTTCAGGAAAACTAACGAGCGATAAATATACTCAAGTGCTTGGCTATATGTTCCATCGAATAAAAACCAACCGGATTGTTCAGAAGATTTGGAGGGGCGGCTTATTCACTACCAAATGGGTCGTTCGATTAAGTATCTTCCTGTCATTAATCCTCAACGTGATTTTACTTTGGTTTGTCTACCAGTATCAGACCGGCCAGGTTGATTACGAACTCAAGTGTGGCCAGGCGGATGTCCAAACCGCTTCTGATTCGGTTGTTCTTATTGAGGGCGAGGAGGGTACGGGTAGCGGTTTCTTTGTCGAGAAGAATTTCATTGTCACCAATAATCACGTTGTCGATCACAACCCTATTACGAATATCTTGGTCGGCAACCAAGATCTAGCTTCGGTTGCGCGAGTTGTTGCCACTGATTCCCTGCGCGATATTGCTCTCATTAAAATCACCAGCTACAACGATATGCCGTTCCTGCGCGGAGCAACCAGGCCAGTTGCCCCCGTTGATGAAGTCTATGCAATCGGCTACCCACTTGGCCGGAATCTGTCGATCTCCAAAGGCATTGTTTCGGCTTTGACGCTAGATGACTACGATGACCGTCGCTTCATCCAAACTGATGCCTCCATCATTCCAGGCAACTCAGGCGGTCCGTTGGTGGATATCTGCGGTAAAGTTGTCGGGATGAACACTCAGACGCTCCAGGGACAAGAGAACGTCGGTTTTGCCATTGAGTACTCTCAGCTCAATGATCGCATCCAGGCGATGATTAAGACGGCCGAGGGCGCGACTCCACAAGAGATCCAGCTCAACTACCCATCAGAACAAGCCGAGGTCGTCGCAAAGTATTACACGACCTTAGGCAGTGGTGCGTTGCAGGAAGCCTATGACTTTTACGCAACAGGTAGAAAAGCCAAACTACCGTTTGAGAGTTGGCAGCAGGGGTTGGATCGAACGATATTTATTCGCTTAGTTTCCGTTGAGCTGACCGACAAACCCAATACGATCAAGGTTCACTTTTACGCTACCGAAGAAAAAGAAGATAATCCGTGGGAGTGGAAGACCGGAGAATTTGAAGGCACTTGGACGTTAATGCGGGAAGGCGGCTTGTGGAAAATGAACGAATCGAATATTAAAGATATAACTAAACCTCAATAAACGATGAAACCGTTATTATTTGAGTATGATCGCAAACTCATTTCTATCCTTACCCCGAGCGAACAGATAATTATCGTTATGTATTACGGTTTAGGTGATCGACACTTTACTCTCGCGGAGATCGCTAAGAAATTCGACATTTCGCCACAAACAGTTAGTAAATACCGCGATAAAGCGCTACAAAAACTGGAGAAACACAAGGGTTAATAGGGTAGAGGACTTTTCACTCAACTACAGTGCGTATGAAGCTCGACCGGGCAAAGAGGTAATGATCTTCTCTGACGCTATAGCCCCGTAGCCGCGGTGCGATACTTTTAACCACTTCCTTCAACTAGGCTTTTTTCTCAAGAAAATGTAACCTTAAAACATGGAACGGATTGAGGGATCACATACCGAAGAGCAAATAACTGCCGCTGGGGTGGAGACAACTCATTCACCTGGTCAAGAATCCCCGACCGAAACAACTGAGTCCCAACAAGTTGAACAACAGCCCGAGGCTCCTCCAGCTCAAGAAAATGTCGAGCAGGCTTACCAGATGCTTCGGCGAAGCGGAGACAAGGAGGTGTTATCCCAGTTCGATCCTCAGCAACAAAATGAGATTGAGTCGAAGCAAAAGATTTTAACTTCGCTCGCATACTTCATCGGCAAAGATTTTAAGATTCCCGTGCAACTCAATCAGCCCGGCGCTGGCTGGCACTGGGATTTCCAGCACAATATTATCCGAGTTGATCCCAAAGACCTCTTAGAGAAACCCATGGATTACCTGCGTTTCGTTATCTCTCACGAAGGCGGCCATCGGCGCGTCTCACGAACCGAATTTATTCCCAAAGAAACATGGGCTCAGCCGGGTTTCTCGATCATGATGAACTCGATTGAGGATCCCCGAGTCAACAACTTCGTCGCGGAAAACTACCCGAAGTTCCGCGAACAGATGGACATGTCCTACCAGATGCAACTGGAAATGGAACAGTCGATGAAGGACAAAGCCAAAGACGAACTCGGTCATCAACCGCGCTTCATGCAAGCGAGCTTTGAATATATCAAGCAGTGGCTCAAAGAACAGAACGGCGGCTTTGGTGAGCTGAGCGATGACTTGCCGGACGAGGTCAAAGAAGTTGTCGCTAAAACCCTGCCCAACGCCCAAGACTCTTGGTGGCGCTACCCTTCTCGTAAGGAGGCTGACAAAAGCGAAGAGCTCATCACTAAATACGCTAAAACTTCCTATGAAATTAACCTAGAAGAAATCTGGCCGGAGTTCAAAAAGCTCGTCGATCAAGATGTGGAAGACGAGAAGATGGAACAAAAAATGCGGGACATGCAAAAGCAATCTGGCGAGGGTGAACCCGGGGAAGGTCAGCCGCAACTGCCGCAAGAGCTGAAAGATCGCTTGAGTCCGGAACAGCAACAAGAGCTGCAAGGCGCTCTCCAACAAGCCATCGATCAAGTCCATGAGCAGCAGGAACGGCGTCGAAGCCAACAAGAGCAGCCTGAAGGAGGTCAAGATCAACAACAGGAACAACAAGAGCAAACCGCCCCGATCGATCTGGACTCATTGAGCGAAGAGACTAAACAGGCCATTCGAGACTACATTGAAAGTTTACCCGAAGAGGTCAAGGAAGAGCTGGCCGAACGAGCTCGCCAAGCTCTTCAAGAATTTGAAAACTCCGTAAGCGAGGAGCTTCGTGGCAAGCTTCTTGAGGATCCGGCCGAAGAAACACGTGAGCAAGCCAAGGTGGAACGACAAACTCGTCAGTCGGAGAAAACAGCCAAGGAACTATCGCCAGAACACCAAGCAGAACTGGATAAATATCGAGAATTAGTTGAAAAGACAATGGAAGCGAACGCTAACGTCTACGAAGAAAAGCGCCGGGAAGTCTTAGAGACGATCGACAAGCTTGAGGACGATTTACGAGCGGTTTTTGTCGCTCGACGCGCTCATATGTGGGACAGCGGCTTCCGTTCCGGCAAACATATCGATATTAAACGTCGGATTCAGGAGAAAGCCAAAGACGTACCGGCGATGGAAAGCCGAGCCTGGGAACGACGAGAAATGCCACAGGAAAAAGATTACGCCATTAGCCTGCTAGTTGACCTTTCCGGCTCAATGCAGGGCGAGAAGATTGACGAGACGTTCAAGGGTGCGATTGTCCTATCGGAAGTCTTAAATCGACTCTCAATCGATAATGAGATTCTCGGTTTTAATGACCGAATTCACGTTTTTAAGGCCTTTGAAGAGACGATGACTGAAGAGGTAAGAGAAAAAATGGGGGCTATGCTTTCTGAGGTTTCTACCTCGCGCGCCAGATATAACGATGACGGCTGGGCATTGGAACAAGCTTCGGAGCGACTGGCCAAACAACAAGCTTCGGAAAAATTCTTGATCCCGCTCTCTGACGGACAGCCAGTAGAGTCACCGCAGCACTCAGGAGAAGAGTATGAGCTAGAGAACGTCGTTGAACGAATCCAAAAAGAAACTACCCAAAAGCTAATTGGTCTCGGTATCGGTCGTGGAACTGGCCACGTCGAGCATTACTATCCCAATAGTCTAGCTAACGTCGATACTAAAGAAATGTCCGACAAGCTGGCCGATTTAATTCGGGAAGTGATTGAAAGATCGGATCAGTTCTGACTTAATTAAGCTATGGGAATTGATGAGCGTCCTTTTGATGAGTTCTTAGATCGTTCCGGTTTTTCGAAAGAAGTGCCGTTGATTATTGCTGAGAACGAAGAAGCGCTCAATAACTACCGAGAACGCCTCAAAAAAGTTGGTTACGAGGAGCAGGAATCGGTTTACCACCTAATCCACTCTTCCCATAAAGGTTCTAAGAATTTCCTCGTTCTCGATGGCCATCATCCCGATACGCTGAAGCAAGCCTATGACTTCGTCGTCCAGTATCCAACTGGCCAGATCGAGATTTCGGACAAAGCGACAATGCAGCGAGCGATTTACTCACCAAACTACAAAGAAAACCAGACCGTTCTCCTGGTTAGTCGACAGCAATTATCAGAAATTCAGCAAACCGGCTTAACCTTCCTGCCCCGAGTCGGCGCTACCTATCAACATGCCTGAAGGAATTGAACAGCAACCACATATTGATCCAGAAGTAAAAACCGAGGCGGAGGCTCCGGAAACTGAAATTGAGCAAAAACCAGATGCCGTAATCACTGAAAAAGAATCCAGCGTTTCGTATCTTGGCGTCGAACTGAAGAAAGCCGAGGTTGGTAGCCAGTATGTTCCTGATCCGGAACACTACAAAGACTATATCAACGATCGCTTCTCGCTCGAGCTCCAACAGAAGCTAGCCGTTAGCTTTCTCCAAGGTGAGCCAATTCTTCTAGAGGGCGGCACGAGTATTGGTAAAACCACGACTGCCCGAAAAATGGCTTCAGAGCTTGGCTGGGAAGTCCACTACGTCAACTTAAATGGTGCCAGTGACGTTGAAGATCTGATGGGTCGCTACATTCCAAACCCTCACCGTGAACGCCTAGACGATCCGGAATATATTTTTGCCGATGGTAAAGTTACCTCCGGTTTGCGTGTCGAGGAAGGTAAGCAAAAGATGGTAATTCTCGATGAGCTCAATGCCGCCGCTCCCAATATCCTCATTCGTTTGCACGAAGTTCTGGACGCTCTTGAACGCAATACGGAAGTAGTCTTGTCAGAAGACGCTTCAGAAGCAGTTAGTGTTAGTCGAGAACAAACTAAAATCGTTGGCTTAATGAACCCACCTGGCAAGGGCTATTTTGCACGCGAACCGCTTGATCCGGCTCAGCTCCGCCGCTGGAACTACCAAAAAGAAGTTTCCCACTTGCCAGAAGAAACCTTCTCGCACTCCATTGATGTGATGTTCGGAGTTGCGGCCGAAACGGATGCTAGCTCATTAGTACCGCAGGAATCCTACCTGACTACCCGCGATCAGCGCTTACCCCAGAAACAGCTTCGGGAAATTCCTGGTATTGAAGAGGTACTCGGTAAATATAAAGAATTCCACAAAGCGGCCAAAGAGCTAGTTCAGAATCGCTCGGTGGCCGCCGATCAGCCGCAGAAGTTCACCTTTGATGATCGCGTCGAGCCAAGACGAGTCACTGAGTTCGTCCAACAGTTTTACAATGGTGACATTAACGAGACCTTCCAAAAAGCGCTTAGCTATTACTATTCCAACAAGCTTGAGAGTAAACAAGACAAGCAAAAACTTGATGAACTCATTCGTCACGTTGGCTATGTGCCACAGGAGGCGACCCAACGCCGTGGTGCCGAACGTGAAGCCCCCGACGGTGCAGTAGACCCCGCCACTCCAGACACGCGTATCCCCGAGATAACTACGCCGCTCTCGGGAGAAGTGCTCGAGCAGGTTACGGAAGCACAAAGAATCCTTGGTTTCGAGAATGTTGTTTCGCCAGACAAAGTTCGGGAAATTCTTGGGCTTAAATTTGATCTCGAAAAAGTACCAGCCATCCCGTTCTCTGAGGAGGAACTTAAGAAAGCGAAGGAGCTTGGTCAGTTTCTGGTCTACCGCCACAATACAGATGATGGAGGTGAGTCATTATCAATGAAGCGACTCGAAGAGATTCTTCAACCGAAATTCTCTAAAGAAGACGACGGGAAGGTTCTCTATGACACTGATTGGTATAAGGAAGAAAATTTCTTCACAAGAGAAGCGATGCGTCCGGGTTGGGCGTTAACCAGTCGAGAAGTTATTCCGGATTCGACCAGCAGAAATTACCTTGAACAAACTGGCGAGTTAGCGAAGTACCTCAGCACTAAAGTCATGCCAGAGATTTCCGACCCAAGTTTGCGGGTACAGTATGGCGAGGCGATGAGAGAATACGACGAACAACGTGGGGCGATTGAGAAGCTAATGGATTCGGACTGGAAAGAAGCCGCTAGACTTCTAGAAGATCTAAAACTTAACAAGCTATTCCGCCAAACACCAGTTGAAGCGATGTACGATACGGTTATGTATTTCGAAAACCAACCGAAAAGTGAACGAGATGATGCTCGTTTATTGAAGGGTATGTACGGTTGGACTAACCGGCGCTCGTCTGATGGCGACTTGGTCTCTGCTGGCTTCTTCGATGCTGACGGTCTGAGCGTCGGCGACGGTTACCCGGGCAGCTCGCATTCGGATTTCGGTGTCTCCTTCTCCCGCAATCGATAATCTTGGGCCTTGGTCTTTGGATCCTTGGCCATATGGGACGCCGGCGAAGCCGGCTCGCACAAATTTTTTAGAATCGCTATTCACCACCTTTTCAGAAGCGATGGCATATGCTAAAATCGCAATTGCCAATGAGAAGGCGTTTACGGACGCTTTCCGGCCGAATGGAGTGGATTAACACTCCCCTCACACCTTGTGTGGGGTAGTTAATAGATTGCTTGCGTTTGCCTAGCGCGGGTTACGGCTCTGCCGTATACCGCCGCATTCTGATACAGGCACGGTCTCTACTTCTTAGTGCATCTGTGCCCTTGATTTAATTGGGAAAACGCAAAGGAGCGCTCGTCTGATGGCAACTTGGTCTATGCTGGCAACTTCGATGCTAACGGTCTGAACGTCGACAACGATAACCCGGACAACTCGAATTCGGATATCGGTGTCTCCTTCTCCCGAAATCTCATACTATTTACAGCCAACTATCTGTTGGCAGGGAAGATTCGCGTATGCGGATCATTCACAAGGCTTAGTCCCAGCTTCACCGCTGAAATTATGCTCGCAGCCCCTAGGTATAAGAAGTTACCGTTTGTTGTGACTTAATCCAGCCGCCGAGCATCCGACCGATCTCTTGTAGGTCCTCCTGAAGCCGGATGTAGCCTTTTTGGTCGACCGCACGGATATCATAGGCCAATCGGACGAAAACCTTGACAGTCTCCAGCTGGAGACTAGCTCGCTTCAGGTGGTCGCCCTTCGGTGGGCCGGAAGTACTACTGGCGGCCAGTAAGCACTTTAATAACTCCAATGTCTCATCTTGGAGTGTCCCTCCCGTTGCGTAGCGCTCGATTTTTGGAAAACGCAGGACGTGAGAGTGAAGAAGTTTGTAAAAATCATAGGTTTTCTGAGTAATTGGAACGCCGCCGACCGTTTGTTGAGGAATAACCACCATTAAGAAACTATTACTACATGAGGGTGACTTTGACCAGGTTGTTTCACTGAACAACCTATTTTTGGCATGGAATAATTACCGTAAAGGCAAACGTCGAAAAGAAGATATCCAGCACTTTGAATTCAAGCTGGAGGATAATATCTTTGCACTTCACCACGACTTAATAGGAGGAATATACCAGCCTGGTGGCTACCAACAGTTTCAAATCACCGATCCAAAACTTCGGGTTATCAGCAAGGCCAGTGTCCGCGATCGGCTCGTTCATCAAGCGATCTACCAAATACTTTACCCGCCCTATGACGCGACATTCATTTCTGATTCGTACGCTTGCCGTAAAAACATGGGTACTCACCGAGCTTTTCACGAACTAGCTGATCACGCCCGACAAGTCAGTAGAAACTACACACAGCCCTGCTGGGCGCTTAAATGCGACATTAAAAAGTTTTTTGATAGTGTTGATCATCAAATTCTTAAATTGATGCTGAGGGAGCGAATTGGCGACACACGGATGTTTCACCTGCTCGGTCAGATTATTGATAGTTTTGCCGTTCTTCCAGGCAAAGGAATGCCGCTTGGCAATTTAACGAGCCAGCTCTTCGCCAATATTTACATGGATCCATTCGATAAGTTTGTTAAACATAAATTAAATGCCCTACATTACTTGAGATACGCGGACGACTTTATCTTGCTCAGCCAAAACCCGGAAGAATTAATGGGGTATTTTGTCGAAATTAGCCGGTTTTTGCGCGAGCGCCTGGCCTTGAATGTTCATCCCAATAAAATAACTTTCAGAAAGTTAAGTTGGGGCTTGGATTTTGTTGGGTACGTTGTTCGGCCGCACCACAACGTTCCTCGCAACAAAACCGTTAGACGGATTAAACGAGCCGTCAATCGATCAGATTTAGACCAACTAGAGAAGACGCTGCCTTCTTACATCGGCCACTTAAGTCACGCTCGAAGCGGTGTAACGATCAGGGAGCTTATTTCTCTAAAGGAGCGGCTAGTCAATAATAAAGAGTCTGCATCGAGCGCAGGTAGAAAAGATCAGGTGGCGAGCCTTTTGTAGGTTTCGAGTTTCTCGATTTCTTCCTTGGTTCTCGCTTCGTAGCGGCACTGGGAACAACGGTAAAAAGACGGCCGATCTTTAATGCCTATCATTGTGCCTTTGCATTTTGGGCATTTCTTGTACTGCATATTTCCCTACCAAACCTAATCGAAAACGGCCATTTTTTCAATTATTTGCCAAAAACAAAGTAAAAAGTCATCTTCGGGTGGTATAATATCCGTATATGGCTAGTGATCGTCGCGAGAAAAATCTCAAACAACTCGGTGAAAAACTCCGAAAGGTGCGTGAGCACTCTGGTTTGACTCAGGCCGAGGTTGCCGAGAAAGCTGACATCCACGTCAACTACTACGCTCGGATTGAACGTGGCGAAGAAAACCCCTCATTTGAGAAGCTTCAGAACATCATGAAGGCTCTTGGCATCAAATCTCTTGAGCTTCTTTAGCTTCCTCGGTAGAGTTATCCACAGCAAATGCTTGACGCAACTGATCTAACCAACCAAGAAGGTGTTCGAAAGAAAGTGCATCCAGCGCGCCAGAGAATTGCGGCGGGATGTCAAATAGGTTAGAGATGGGTTGATGGACTACTTAATTCCGCTAACTGCCCGTCGGGAAATTGCCGAAGGGACAATGGAATTTACCTTCGATACTGGCAACATCGACTATCAATTTAAAGCCGGGCAACACACAGACTTCACTTTGATTGATCCCCCTTACACCGATGCCGAAGGTAACATCCGGACATTTTCTTTCGTCAATAAGCCCGGCGAGAAAAAGTTGGTCATCGCGACTCGCATGCGTGATAAGGCCTTCAAAAATAGCCTCAAAGAGGTACCTTTCGGCACCAAGGTGCAAATCAAAGAGCCGATGGGCCGGTTCACGCTGCACAATGACGTCAGCAAGCCAGCGGTTTTTCTGATTGGGGGGATCGGCATCACGCCGGTGATGAGCATTCTAGGACAGTGGCAAACAACCAACGAAAAGCGTGATGTCTTACTTTTTTACGCCAACAAGAACCAGGTGACAACAGCCTATTATGAAGAGTTAGCCACGATGGCTAAGGCTAATCCTAATTTTCATTTCATCCTGGCTTTGACCGATCAAGTACCAACCGATTGGCAAGGTGAAACTGGTCGCATCAATGAGGCGATGGTTAGAAAGTATCTAACCGATCCCGCCCAAGCCATTTTTTACGCTTCCGGCCCGGCGGTAATGGTCAGCGCTATGGTCAAATTAGCTGAAAGTTTAGGCGTGCCCGAAGAACAGATTAAAACTGAAGATTTCGACGGCTATTAGACCCAACCCGTGGCTAAGTTTCCAGTTAACAGTTTTCAATCGGCAGAAATATCGGTAATCTATAGGAGATGAGGTTGCGGGGTTTCACATTAATCGAAGTCCTAACCGTGATTGCTATAATCGGCATCTTAGCGACGCTCGGTGCATACACTTACGCCGCCGCCCTGACCCGTTCGCGCGACAGTCAACGGATAGCTGACCTGAAGATTATCGGTAACAGCTTGGAGCAATTTTACGTCGACAATCGAGAATATCCAATTTTTGATAGCAGTAACAATTTGAATCTGCCTCAAGCGTCTTGGCAGTTGGAGGACAATTATGACTGTCAGACCGATAATAACCGAAAGTATTTAGCCCCGAAGTATTTGGCGAATATCCCCCAGGACCCTTCAGCTAAATTCAATATTGATGTCAACTGTGCTCCGAGCGCTTTCGGGCAGTATCTCTACTACGGCCTACCCAAAGCCACCAGTAAAACTGGTTATTACTTGATGGCACGAATGGAGCGAACCCAAAACATTAACTACACCGGTCCGATCGCCCAATTGGTGAAGGAGTACGGTGGTTCGGTTGGCTTTCTTCGTCCATTTTGTAATGCCCAAGACTTTTCGGATCACCCAACCACCTGCTCCCAAAACGCCTTCGTCACTAGTTCCCGAAATCAGTAGATTATGGTCAGGCGATGGTTGGTGGTTAGCTGCTTAGTGCTCCTGGCTATCCAAGCGATCGTCCAAGTTAAGCTAGCCTCGGTCGACTCACAAACGACCGATGAGGCCGTTCATCTGTCGGCCGGTTACACTTATCTAACTCGCGGTGATTGGCGTTTTAACCCCGAACACCCGCCGTTAGTAAAACTATTGGCCGCTCTGCCGCTCTTAGCCATCAAACCCCATATCACTGCCGAGATGGAGACTAACTGGGAAAAATCAGAAACCTTATCTTACGATTCCTGGAAGGAAAATCGAGTCTTCGGCGAATCGATGCTGTACGGCGCGGGCAACAATCCCGACCTCCTCCTTTTTTACGGTCGCCTACCGATGGTTTTGCTTACCCTTTTGCTAGGATTAACTATCTTCGCGATCGCCTTCAAGCACTGGGGAGCCGAAGCGGCACTGATCGCCACCGCTCTCTACGCCTTCAACCCAACCGTTAACGGTCATGGCCATCTAATAACGACCGACATCGGCATTAGCTTGGGTTATTTGCTATCAGCTTATAGCTTCTGGCGATTACTCGAAAAACCGACCTGGAAAAATACGCTTTGGCTAGGACTGGCGTTTGGTATCGCGCTGCTCTCAAAACACACGGCAATCATTTTATTGCCGTTTTTCGTCGTCTACGCTGTTGGTCGCTGGAGTTGGCAACGAGACTGGAGCGACTGGCAGTCAGTTACTCTAAAATTTATCGGTAGCTTAGCGATTAGCTGGGTCGTAATTTGGGCAGGCTTTGGCTTTCACGATCGAGAGCTACCCGAGACTGTCGGTGTCTCTACTGACACAACCCAAGCTAACCAGACAGCCAACATTGTGACGAAGCCGAAAGTCGATAAAACCTACCGTCTTCGACCGTTACTAAGCCTATTACCTGGCGATTATAGCAAGGGCTTATTCATGGTTGTTAACCACGTTGGTGATGGGCATAACTCTTTCTTGCTTGGTCAGACGTCTAAGACCGGTTGGTGGTACTACTTCCCTGTCTTACTGTCGGCAAAAACGCCGCTCGCGGAACTACTCTTGGTGGCCATCGGCCTTATGACCGTGATTCGATCACGACCAAAAGAAAAACTAGCCATCGCTTTATTAACCGCTGGGGGAGTCTACCTATTAGTGGCCCTTGGGTCAAAAGCCAATCTTGGAATTCGCCATATTCTGCCCATCTTTCCTATCGCTTTACTGGCAGCAGCTCGGGGCTTGGGGGAGCTACGGCGCTGGCGAGTTTTAATTATCGGTTTGTTGATTTGGTTAGCAGTAACATTTACTGTCAGCTTTCCGACCTACCTCGGTTATTACAATGAGTTGGTTGGCGGAACGAGTAACGGTTACCGGATCGCCACCGACTCCAACCTCGACTGGGGTCAGGACTTAAAACGGATCGAACAGTTTGTCGCACTCCACCCGGGCGAAAAGTTTTACATCGATTACAGTTGGGCTGGGCTATCGTCGCTTGATTATTACTTAGGACCAGACCAGTACATACCAATTGAGGACTGGCGGTCGGGTCAGGTAGGGCCAGCTATCTTTGGTGCTACCGCCTACAACTATCCGCCTTTTATCGATCATTGCCTTGACGCGTATCAAATTACACCGGGGGTATTCACTTGTAAACTCGTAAACAAATGAGTAAAAACCAACCCCCGCTTTTATCGATAGTTGTTCCGGCCTACAACGAAGCGGCGAGAATCGGCAAAACATTGAAAGAGATTTCTAATTATTTTGAGAAGCGAGGCGATAGTTACGAAATTATTGTTGTCGATGACGGTAGCCGTGATGACACTCAAGCGGTTGTAGAAAAGTTAGCGCTACCCAACTTGCGGCTCGTGTCATACGGTAATAACCGTGGCAAGGGTTTCGCTGTAAATTTTGGGGTCAAAAGTAGTCGGGGCGAATGGGTGCTGTTTACCGATGCGGACAACTCAACACCGATCAATCAATTCGATCGACTCTGGCTTCAAACCGATAGCCATCAAATTATTATCGGCTCACGCTATCTCAAAGATAGCCACATCGCGATCAGGCAAGGGGTACCGAGAATTGTTCTCGGCCGGCTTGGTAACTTGCTAATAAGAGCGCTCCTTTTACCAACAATCCGCGATACCCAATGCGGTTTTAAACTTTTCAGCCGACGGGCGGCAGAAGATATTTTTGCCGCTCAAACTATTTGGCACTGGGGCTTTGATATGGAAATTCTGCGAATCGCCACCGAACATGGTTTTAAAATCAAAGAGGTGCCGATCACTTGGCTGAACGATGAGGAGTCAAAGATTCAATCTAACCGGGTCTTTGCCAAGACGCTGATGGAACTATTTACGATCAAGAAGAATTCGCTCTTTGGCCAATATCGCCAATCTGGTCCTTCGGCAACCGGACTCTTTTTACATTTTGCTGGCGTTGGAGCGATTGGGACAATTCTTGATTTTGCTGTTATCAATGTCGCCCATCTTTCGTTTGGACTTGATCTTAAGTGGGCACTATCGCTAGGATTTATCGCCGGTACTACTAATAACTACTTACTTAATTCCTTGTGGACTTTCGATCAAAAATTGACTTGGAAAAAGTTCTGGCGGTTCATTCTTGTATCCGTTATTGGCTTGTTGCTCAACAATCTCATCGTCCTAACACTAGCTAGTGGTTTTAGCTGGGACTACAATCTCGCTAAGTTCTTAAGTGTCTTTATTGTCTTTTTCTGGAACTTTCTGGCCAACAAACGCTGGACGTTTGATTAGTCTTCGACGCGAATAATTCCGTTCGGCACAGCAATCTTCTTGGTCACGTTAAAGACATTCAGGGGTTTATTGAAGAGCATTCGCGTTTGGGAATCGATTGCTGGTAAAGCCGAAAAGAGTACCGCCGTTACACTTAGAAGGATTGGCGCCAAAATCCACTCCTTGACTACAGTTAATGCGTATATGGCTCGGCTTCCTGGTCGCGGCGGAACGATCATCGACGCGATGGCCATGGTTGTAATCATGCCGATCCAGGCGGCTAATAAAAATGCTCGATAGACAATCGGGAAGTTATAGCCCAGAACCGAATTTTGGAAACTTACATTTAGCACGGCTGGAAGCCAACCGATCAGCAGAATAAATGATTGAGTCGCTAGACTCCAGTGAGATTCAAATAATCGGCCAAACTGAAGCCACTTGTAGAAGAAGGGGATCGAACCGTTACCGAAAGATCGAGCGAAAACATACGGTACATCCGAGACACCCCAGAACCAGCGTCGACGCTGAAGATACTGCTCCCGAAATGTCTGGTACATATTTTCACCCTGAACAGCGTCCATATAAACCGGCACGAAAATTGGCACAATATGATGGTTGCCGTTAAAAACAAAATACGACCGCCAGTACTGATGACCGTCTTCAACAATCGTTTCAACCGACCAAAAATCGGTTTCAACAAGCGCCCTTAAACTCTGGGAATGCGCGGAGAAGTTTCGGGCGTAGTGCGGCCGCATCGCTTGAATCATCTGCCAGAAACTTGAGCCCATCGCCGTCATCTTGACCGCCAAAGGGACTTGCCAAATGTTATTGAAAAACATCGGCAGTGGCTGAAAGCTCTTGTGATGCGGGTCGGGATCGTTCAGAAACGCCCAAGAAACATTGCCAAAATAGTTTTTGTCGACACGATTATCGGCGTCTAACGTTGTGACGATGACGTCGTCGCAGTTAATCTTTTTGTCGTCAATATACTCTAGCGCTCGGCGAGCTGACCAAGTAATGTTTGGTCCCTTACCTCGAACTTCACCAGGGATATCACCGGGGTGAAAAGTCGTTAACAAGCCGCCGAATGAATGCTCAAATTCGTGACGCAATGTTTTGGCGTACTCGGGTGCCAGCTCGGTTTCTCGCTCCTCGAAAGCGATGACGACAATCAACTTTTTAGATAGGTAGTTACTATCCTTAATCGCTCCTAAGGTATGACGCAAAATTGAGATGTCTTCTTTGTAAGTCGGGACGATTGCCAAGTGATAAAGATCCTCCCAGCGAGCTGGGAATTCCGCCTTCAGCCGAACCAGCCAATCAACTTTCTGCTCGCGACGGTAGCGCCGGTATCCAGCAAGCAGGTAGTTGGTCATAATAATAATCCGCACCACCCAGTAAATTGCAAAGAGCAGAACGAAAGTGGCGACGAAACGCGGCGAGACGAAAGACAGGGTTAGTAGTCCTAAAATCGTCACCCAAGTAGCAAGGCCGGGGATAATTTCCCAGAGTCGCTTGATACCACCCATTACTAGAGACGGCCCACGTTAATTAAGTTGAGAAGATAAAAAATTGTCACCACTACCTCCATGGTTACTAGAAAAATTAGAGTCAGTACTCCCATCTTAGCGTTAATTCGGTCGGTCAGAAAGAAAAGAGTGCTATCAATCGCGTAGAGAACAACCAGCTGTTGATAGACGGTCAGGTTGGATGATTCGGCAGCTCGCGCCAGCCAAAATAAACCGACTAAAAATAGCGTGCTGACGAACCACCAAAAACGGCGCTTGTTGATCAGCCGTTGATAACGGTTGGTCACCAGCGAGAAATTAAGTCTCATCAAGTGCTTGCATTATGTTCTCTAGGGGGATTTTCGCTAAAGCGACGACCTTGTCGGCTCCGCCGTAATATAAATGGATTTTGCCGTGGCTGACAATTGCACCGGTGGGAAAAACGACATTATTGACCACGCCCCGTCTTTCCCAGTCAAAATGCGGCGACATAAATGGGTGTTTGGTCCGCTTCAAGACAACGGCCGGATTTTCTTTGGCTAAAAGAACGGCACCGATCGAATAGGTATGGCTGGCCGAAACTCCGTGGTAGAGCAGTAGCCAACCGCCCTCAACTTCGATCGGCGGACAGGCGGCTCCAATTTTAAGTTCTTCCCAAGGTTCTTTGGCGGTCATCATTTCGATGCTACCTTCCCATTTTTTCAGATCCCGCGATCGAGCAATAAAAATGCTCGGATCGACCCGATGGATTAGCCAGTAATAACCGAGGTGACGCTCCGGCACGATCACCGCATCTTTACTGTCGATATCGGGCAGCAGAACTCCCAATTTCTGGAAAGAACGCATGTCTCTGGTTTTGAGCGCACTGACTCGAATCCGCCACGGCGTGCCAGGCGTATTTAACGACTGCGCTGTAGCTGTTTGTCCAGCTAGGTACACTGATACGGCAGTGTATGTAATAAAAATATCTCGACCAATAATGGTCGCCCGTGGATCTTCAACCCCCAATCGCTCGTGAGGATTGTTGGGATCGCCTTCAAAAATTGGCTTGTCAAAGCGGGTGAAGGTCTCGCCGTCTTCTGAAATGGCTAACCCAAATCTCGAGATATGGTCACTGCCAACCGCTCGGTAGAGTAAGTGAATTTTACCGCCGAGCTCAACCGCCGCTGGATTAAAAACCCCGCCTTTCTCCCACCAAATCTCTCTCGGCTCTAAGACGACCTGTCGTGGAAAGTCCATGGAAGCAATATACCTTAAGACAGTCATCTAATCACCTAATAACTGAATTGTCGAAGTGATATTATCGGTTTTTACTTCTTTGAAGATTTGGTTACTACAAGACGTAGTCGAGGAGCGAGCGAAGCAACATTTGAAAATTATTTTGAGGCTCTTGCCACTCGGGGCAAAAAGGATATGATAAAGGCATGAAAACGATTTGGCGCTTGCTGGCAATCAGCTTACTGCTTGGAGCTTTTATTCTGCCGGCTCAAGCCGCTGAATTTCGTTCCGAAAAGGATTCGGTAGTTGTAAAAGAGACCGAGACCCCGAAAGACCTTCACTTAGTTGGTAAAAATATAATTGTTGACGCCGACACGACTGGAGATTTATTGCTGGCTGGTGAAACTATTTTGGCCAACGGCAAGGTTGAGAATAGTTTATTTATCGCCGGAGGCACCATAACAGTTCGTAGTCATGTTTTGCGTCATGTGCGTATTGCCGGTGGCACCGTCACCCTATCTGGCAGGGTTGATGGTGATGTCTATATCGCTGGTGGGGATGTCACGATTGCCGACTCGGCCGAGATTATGGGCGGACTATATGTTGCCAGCGGCACGCTCAACATTAGTGGTAAGGTCTTGGGTCAGTTGAAAGTTGGTGGTGGCGAGGTCATCATCGACGGCTCGGTCGGATCGACTAAAATCTACGGCGACAGCGTTCGCCTCACCAATAAGGCTAAAATTAACGGTGATTTTAATTATGAGGCGGCTAAGCCAGCATCGATTGATACCGCCGCCGTTATTACTGGCCAGACATATTACACCGAGCCCCCACAAGTTGATAGGTACGGCCTCTTTTTCGGCTCTGCTTTCACTCTTGGACATCTCTTGCGTTTGCTCGGTGCCATTCTGCTTGGCTGGCTTTTAATCCGCTTCTGGCCGCGCACATCTCGCAAGGTCGTCGATTTTGCAGTTGGCTCACCGATGTCGGCGATTGGCTACGGTTTACTATCTTTCTTTCTAGTTTCCTTGGGTGGCCTAGTTCTTCTGTTCACCATCGTCGGTATGAGTTTAGCTGGCGTCATCCTTACGCTATGGTTGCTAACCATGATGCTTGGTTCAATTTTTGGCAAAATAACGCTCGGCAGTTGGCTTTACCGTCTTTTCAAGCACGATGAGAGTTATCAGCTAACTATTGGTACGGTTTCCCTGGGAATAGTTGTCAGCTCAATCTTGATGCTCGTACCTGTTATCGGACCGCTGGTTGTCTTCATCACCTTCTTACTTGGGGTAGGATCGGTTTTCAATCTAATACTTCACTCTCTAGAAATTGCTCCAGCTAGTCAGACAGATATCGGCGGAATCTCCGACCCCGAAAAGAGAGTAATCCCGCCACCAAACTAACAGCACTCATTGGTAACGTTTGGTTACTACTGGTCTGGGGTGTGGTGGTGGTTTCGGTTGCTCCAACTAAAACGGGCGTTGGACGAGATTCCTCGGCGACGGCAATGGTTTTATTGGCGACTGGTTTAGCTGTGACGGTGGCCTTTTTAGTAGTAGCTGCCTTCTTCGGAGCAACCACCGGATCGGGGCTAGGAGTTGGAACGGTCGGTTGGAGGCGAGATATCAATTGGTAGTCAGCTGATAGAGCCCAGGCCTCAACTTGATCGCTAGCACTATTCCAATCAACGACGGCCGGCGTCACAATTTGGTCTTCAGCTTGAAAAATAGTTTTAGCCCCTTCGAAGTGTAGCTTTAGCGCCCCGGCTAATAGTTGGAAAAGAGCATCGTCAGTGGAAACATTGCTAATTGTGCCCTTAAGAGCAGCCGTTCGACCAAGATAATTGGTCGCTTCATCGACATTAATTGATGGCGCTGTCCAAGACGTCAAATCGCCAATTTCCAAGTCGGCTAGGGTATCAAGAATGATTCGCTTGGTTTGACTGGAGCTAATTTCACCAGTGGCAACAGCCATTTTTTTAGTAACGTTAGGTAAAGAACCGCTGGATTTGCTTAGGTAAACTTGGATACCGGCGTCGGCCTGCTCTAGGTAAATTACTTCTGCGCCAGCGATACCGGGGCCAACAGTCAAGACCCCGTCAACTTCAACGAGAGTTCCGACTGGCAATTGACGAGTCTCAACCAAAGACAGGGACATCGTCGGCTTGGTCGGTAGAGTAATTCGGCTCCAATGAGTAAAGTCTGTTGTTTTGTAAAGATTGACATTGCCATTTCCCGATTGGGTGATGACCGACACAAAGCTAGCCATTTCGCCGATTTCAACCGCCTGAATCGGTGAGGTTGTTGACGACCAAGGATTAACCTTAGTGAATACGATTGAGTCGGTCGGGGCGAACTGGGTCAGCGAGCCGGTGTTCCAAATCAGTAATCCCAGCGGTGTCTGGTGAGCAGAGCTAAACGAGCCAACGGCAGTAATTAACCGCCATTCACCGACGACAGTTGAAATTTGGGGCTTAGCTCCTCCGATCAATAGTCCGCTCGAACCGATAATCGGAACGACCGTGCCGGAGCTAGTAGCGGTCAGTTCAATCAATTTTGGCGAGGCTGATTGCCAGTCTAATTCTTGCCAGTTATTGCCGGTTATTTTAAACAAGATTCGACTGCCATTAACTACCGTTTGATCGACCTCAAGTTGGGTTAGCGTTGGTAGCAAGACGCTGGTTGTTACTCCCGCTTGCCAGACGTGAAAGAGATGCTCGTCCGACAAATCCCAACCAGTTATCATCCCACTTGAGAAGTTGACGTCCTGAATCGGGACTAGATTTAGTCTGACCCATTGGTCAACAGCGATCGGTTGGTGGATAGTACCGTCAAGGCAAGCCAAGGCTAATATCGGTGTTTCGATTAGACGCGACTCGGCACAATTTACTTGGGTGGCTAACTGCCAACCGTGCTGATTGCGCCAAACTGAAACGGTAGAACCAGTTTGCTGTAGATAAAGCAAATTTCCGTCCGACTCGATAATCCGCCCCAATTCGTCACTCGATCTAACCAGCGGCGGAACAATTGTCTCAAACTGGTCGCTCGACCGAAAAATGGTCAGACCGACTTCGGAACCAGTTCGTCGAAAAACAATCAGCTTATCGGCCGTTGATTTAAGGGTAATTTCCGTCGCTGGCGCGACACTGGTAACTGCACCAAATTTGAGCGGCTGATTCTGTCGAAGAAGATGTTGTTTCGAGTCAATTTCGACCACCAACCAAATTCGATCGCCGAAGTGAACCGACTGCTTGATAGTAGCTGACTCCGGCAAAGAAATTAATTGCCAGGGTCGAGTTTCGTTTTTTTGGCGATAAAAACCGCTGTTCGCATTAAAAAAGGTGCCGTTATTTTGTAAAAAATCATGAGCCAAAGCGACTTGGGGGGTAAGCAAGATCACTAGAAATAATAATATGCGCTTAATGTTCCTCCTCGGCGATGATTTTGCGACGCAACTCTAGGATTACTCGCGCCAAACGGTTGGGGTCGGGCAGATCGGCTACGCTAAAAAATCCTTGAATGCCACCCTTGATCTTACTGTCGGAAGTGCCTTCACCGGCCGTTTCAACAATTAAGATGCCGTAGTTGAAGTATGTTTGGAGTAAACCGTTAGTCTGGGCGGAAACATTCTGGACTTGTCGCAAATCTAGCTCCGACACCTCCCGCGACAGTAGTCCCTTCTGATTAACATTGAGCAGGCGCTGACCAGTGATGAAAATAATGTCGTAGTAATAATCAATCCAGGCACCGAATAAAAAAGTTAGTAAAAAAAGGTAATAACCCGATATCCCAACCACCAAGAATTGGGCGTAGTTGGTTAGTAGGTCTTTGAGGACTAAATTACCAACAAAAACTAGTAATATTGGGAAAATAACCATAAAAAAGACGATCCCTAAAGTGCCTACAAAGCCTGCCCAGTGGTGGCGGACAACATAAAGAATCTTTTCGTCCGGATGCAAATTTAGGTAGAGAAAGGCCTCTTCGTTAGCGTTAACTTCCTCGTTAATTAGGTGCGTCATCAACAAAATCCTCCGGACTTTGGAATTTCAAATTTCGATTTTCTAACTCTGAATGAAGTGAAGAGCGAACGAAGTGACATTTCTAATGCCATTGACGGTGTCATAAATTGGTTAAGTAAAGACCGCTAATAATTAAGATGGTCACGATTAAGCCCAAATGAATGACCAACAAGGGGATTGAGGCATCGCCGGGCAAACGAAAACGAAAGATTTGGAAAAAGTAGAGCAGATTGATTATTAATATCATCAGGAGAAAGCCAGCGTAAACACCCACCGCAATCGTGCTTGATAACATAAAATTAGAGTAGCCCAACTCGGCCGTTACGGGAAGATGTAGGTGACATTGCCGTAGAGCGTTGGATTCACCCCCAGTCGCTCGCCATAGCTTCGCGAGACCGACCAGTTGTATTCCTCAATATCGATAGTGCCGTTGGCGTTGACGCGATTGACCCAAGCGGCGTGGCCGTATGGTCGGTTCGGTCCAGTCGGTATTGAGATGACGGAATTAGCCCGGGGAGTGGAGCTAGTTTGATAGCCCTGATCTCTCGCCAGCGCTGGCCAGTTCCAGGCGCTACCCTGCCCGGGTCGAGTGTTGTAGAACACCAACCCAAATTCGGCTTGAAATTTCCAAGCCGCAAATGAAGTGCATTGGCGTTTATAATAAAGCCAGGGATCGACGGCGTAAGCATTAGGTTCGTTGGCCCATGGATATCCGCCAGTCCCGCCGATCAGCAGCTGGCCATTGCCAGAGGTGCGCCGGGCATCGTAGATGGCCTGGCTAATTGACTCCTGCTCGCCCTGTAGTTTTTTCAGCAGGGCTTCGTATTGAGCTTGTTCGCCCTGGGTTTGGAGGAGGAGGTAATTTTTCTGGGTTCGGCGACTATTGAGAGCGTTCTTGGATTTGGTTAAGTCTTGTTTTAAGCTAACCAAGCCGGTTTTTTGAGCGAGGCTTTCGTTTTGCTTGCTCTCAAGCTCGGTTTTGGTAGCGTTCGTTTTATCGATATTGCCTTGCAGTTCAGTCTGCAAAGACTGAATGTATTGCGACTGCGAGACCATCTCTGTCAGGGATTCTGAGGCCAAAAGTGTATCAAGCGGACTGGCTTGCGACAGCTCGTAAAGTGAGATGTAAGCGTTACGTAACTTCAGCTGTAATGCATCAAGTTCAGTTTGGGTCTGGTCTATATCAACGGTCAATTCGCTGATAACTTCCTCGGTCACAGCAATTTGGGCTTCGGTGTTAGTGATATTGTCTTGGGTTTCGCCAATGTCTTGATCGAGACCGCCAACAATGCCGGTCAAGTCGCTGACCTCGCCTTTCTTCAACTCGAGCTTCTTTTTACTTTCATCGGCCTGACGGCGCAACTCGGCTTGACGCTGAAGAAGCTGACTCAAGCTCTCGGCGTTAGCCTGGGGCGGAGACAATAAACCAATCAGCCCAATCACGGCGACAAAAATAATCACCAACTTTGCCAGTCGACTTCTAGTTATCATGACCTATTTAGTGTAACAGAGCCGTCAATGCTGACTATGGCAAAAGTTCAAAATTGGCATGATCTGTAATTTACATTCTCCAACCTTAATACACCCCTGGGGTGTAAGTGGTTTTACAAGCGTTAACCTGGGCGCACCCCTGGGGTGCGATTCGTGGTTAGGTAGCAAACTATTAGGCCTTGAGGAAGCGGCGGACGGAGATGGAGCTGACAACGACGCCCAGCAGGACGCCGATAGCCAGTTGGATGCCGACTAGAGTCCAGAGATTTAGCACGATGAGCTGGAAGAAGTCGACACCAAAGCTGGCAAAAACGGTGTTGATCGAGGACGAGACAAAATAAGCAATGATTAGCAAAAAGGCGGTCGTGAAAAATGTTCCCAACACGCCGTAGAGAATCCCTTCAACAATAAACGGACCACGGACAAAGGCGTTCGAGGCGCCGACATAGCGCATAATCTCAATCTCGTCTGATCGCGCATTGATAGTAATACGAATAATATTCATCACATTAAAGACAGCAATTATGCCGAAAAACAGACTTAGAAAAAGGCCAGCTCGTTGAACGAATCTGGTAATTGAAAGTAGTCGGTCAACCGTTTCTTTGTTTTTTGAATACGACACGCATTCGTTACAAATAATTTCTTGACTATCTTGGGTGGCGATGGTCGTAACTAAGCTTTGGATATTGTCGGGATTTGTCGTTCTAATTTGTAAACTTCTCGGCAGAGGGTTGTAAGATTCTCCAACCGGACGCTTTATGTTTTCGTTTATCGGTAGACGATTCCAGATCGTTAGAGCCGCGCGTTTATCTGTAAAAGTAACCTCGGCTACTCCGTTTTGAAGTTTAATCCGATCTCCAAGTGCTGTAATATCGCTGTCTAATACCGTGTCGTCACGAAAATAGATTGTTAGGTCAATTTTAGAGCGGATTGTGGTCGCTAGGTCGCGAACAATCAGGCTCAAGACTAACGATACTGAAACCATGGTGAGTGTTAGCGTCATTAGTAGCGTCGCACCAAGTGTCAGCCAGCGATTGCGCCAGAAGTTGTGATAGCCAAGCTTGAGAATTCGTTTAAAGGTTTCCATGACCTACGGCAGCTTCTGGCTTCTAGCACCTGGCTTCTGGCTTGGAACTAATTCATTTGGCCAGTTGCTAGTAGCTAGTTGCCAGTTGCTAAAAAATTGAAAATTTTTTGTCATATAACGTACTTCCCTGTTTTTTGGTCGCTAACCAACTTGCCGCCCTTCATTAAAAGTACTCTCTTCTGAATTCGATCGACAGCCTGACGGTTATGAGTCGCTAAAATCACCGTCGTCCCCTTTTGGTTGATGCGATAAAGTAGGTCAATAATTTCGAAGGTGTTAACGGGGTCAAGATTACCAGTTGGTTCGTCGGCAATTAAGAGTTTCGGGGCGTGAATTAGCGCTCGGGCAATCGCCGTTCGCTGTCGCTCTCCGCCAGAAAGTTCTTCGGGATAATTTTTTTTACGCCGCCCCAGATTAACTAAGTCGAGAATTTTTTCGACGCGACGCTTGATTTCGACCTCACTAACTCCACATACTTCAAGGGCAAATGCGACGTTTTCCCAGACGGTTTTTTGGGGCAAGAGCTTAAAATCCTGAAAGACGACACCGATCTTGCGTCGGTAATAAGGTAATTCGCTACCTCGTAAATCGGCCAAATTCCGCCCGGCGACAAAAACCGTACCGCTCGTCGGTGACTCCTGTTTGGTTAAAAATTTAATCAAGGTTGTTTTACCAACTCCGCTCTGACCGACCAAACAAACAAATTCGCCTTCATAAATAACGAGATCGATGTCAGCCACAGCCACTCGGTTACCGTATTTCCTAGTTGCCCCCTTCATTTCAATCAGCGGTACTCTGACCCTAGAGCTGTCGACTGGTCTTGCGACTTTCGGCGTACCGATAGTTAGGACATCTTGCATCACCTTGACCATACCAGGGCTAGCTCCGCAAGGGTAGAGCAAGCGTTGGCGCCAAGGCTAAAGTTACAAGGCTAAAGGCTAATGTAAATACTAATTCTCAAGTTTCAAATGTTATTCATTGAGACTTGTTACTTGAGACTTACTTTGAACGGACCGCCAGCTGGCGGTGAAAAGCGATCCGCCGTCCGCCAACTGGTCGGAGGCGGAGACAAATCAGACTTCAGACTTTAGCCTTAAGACTTGACAGTTAGATTTGAACTTGACTATTTTACGGGGATTTATCCTACCTATCGCAACTAGAGCACAAATACCCCGATAACGGCGGCGGCCATCAAAAACATCACTAGGTAGCCCAAGAAGTTGCTGACCGGTGAGTTGGTGTGCGAGCCCATTAGTTTTTTGTTGTTAACGATATGGAGAATGGCAAAAATTAGAATTGGGGCGGTAATGCCGTAAAAGACACCGGTATAAAACAGGGCTTTGATCGGATCGATTCCTAGTAGTGGGATTAGTAGGCCGACCAAAGTTGAGACAATAATCACCCCGTAGAACGGCTTGGCTTGATGAAACTTCTTGTTCAACCCCTCCTGCCAGCCCATGACTTCGGCCAGAGCGTAAGAGCTACTTCCAGCTAAAACCGGGATGGCCAGCAGGCCCATACTGACAATGCCTAGGGAAAAGACGACATAGGCGTACGACCCAACAAATGGTTTGAGAGCTTCGGCCGCTTCTTTTGCGGTATTAATTTGGGTAATGCCGTTGGCGTTGAGAGTCACAGCCGCCGCTACGATAATAAACCACATCACCGCATTGGAGACGAACATGCCAATCGTCACATCCTCCTTCATGTCTCGCAATTCGTGCTTGGTCACAATCCACCGCGCCATAAAGCGCTTCAGCTTGGTCTGCTTGTCTTCAACCTCCATCGAGGTTTGCCAGAAGAACAGGTACGGTGAGATGGTTGTGCCGAGTATAGCGACAAAGAGCAGAACCGTTTCCCGATTTAAACTCATTGATGGTACGACTGTGTGAGAGATCGCTTCCTGCCAATTGGTTTGGGTGAAGTACGGTACGAACATATACGCCAGGACCGTTAGGGCAGTCCACTTAAGAAAATTAGCCAGCGTCCGATAAGAAGTGAAAATTAACAAGACGACAATCAGGATCGAGTAGAAAATGGCTAAAATGGGTTCGGGAATCGGTATAAATAAATGAGTGACATCAGCCATCGCCGCTAAATCCGACCCGATATTCAGAGTAATGCCAGCCACAGCCAGACTAACCAAGCTAACCAAAATCCAGCGAGGGTAACAACGGCGCAGATTACCAGCCAAACCGTGGCCGGTGACCAAGCCGATCCGGGCGCACATTTCCTGGATAACCGCCATGAGCGGAAAGGTGAACAGGGCGCTCCACAGTAAACCAAAACCAGCCTGAGCGCCTGTTTGGGAGTAAATTACAATTCCTGATGGATCGTCATCACTCACACCGGTTACCAAACCAGGACCGATTTTATGCCAAAAATCTTTTAGACGACTCATTATTAAATAGTATACGCATCCTGTAGTAATTTCTAAAATGGAACTGTGACGAGTTCTAGTAATTAAGTCTGAAGGCTGAAGTCTAAAGTCTGAACTAAGTAAAAAGTCGCAAGTTCAAAGTACTTGACACTTAATACTTGAGATTTACTTTAAACGAAGTGAAAAGCGAGCGCTAGCGACAAATCAGACTTTAGACTTGAGACTTTAGCCTTATTCCTATGCGGGGGTTAGTTCCCGGAGGTCTTTTTCGATAACTTTGGTCGCCAACGGATCGAAACCCTTGAGTAAATCCTGGTACTGTTGATAATATTGTTGGGCTTCTTTTTGATTTCCCTGTTCGTTTTCGATCGCCGAAAGCAAGCCAAATAGTTGGGCCAGACGCCTAGTGTAATTAGCGTCAGGGTGATCGGCCCGAAACCAACCAAGCGATTCTTCAGCTAGTTCGTATGCCCGGTCGAAATTGCCTAAGCGAAACTGGATCTTGGCGGCATCCAGCAGGGTGGTGGCTCGAAAAAATCCGGCTGTTGGTTCTTTTTTGAATAATTGCAGGGCGCGATCGATAAAAGTTTGAGCCTCGTCTAGCTGACCGAGTTTGTAAAAATGCAGACCCAGCTTGTCGTAAGTAATTGCCAGCTCGCCAAAAAATTCTGTTGGCTCGAGCACGGCAATCGCTTTTTGAAAATAATTGATGGCCACTTGAAAATCGCCAGCGTAATCGCCGCAAATGGCGATGTCGCGGTAAAGCGCACCAAGCATCTGGGTGTCGCCGAGTGACTGATAAAGCGCCTGGGCTTGAGCGAAAAAATTAAGGGCATCTCGATAGTAAGAACTTTCTGCACTGATCACCGACTCTTTGACCGATACCCCGGCTAGATGGAAGGCTCTGGCTTTAAAAAAAGTTTCGTGAGCATCGGTAGCTAATTGAACTATTTCTTTGTAGGCGTCAATGGCTTCGTCAACCTGGGCACTATCACGCAACCGATCGGCTTGGGCTAATAAATCCTCAAAGTCAATTGAGGGCATCGGTTCCACGCTTGTGCTTACCCAGTCTGGGGTTGAGAAAATTTTTGTCTGACACGATCGATCGGCCGAGTCGTTTTTCGAGATTTTTTCGCGCACCACCAGCAATATCACCTCCGGCCTTGGCGTCGGCCTGGAGTTTACCCAAGCCCTTGGAATCTTCGTTCCGATGAATTTCGGTGGTCGCTCGCTCGCCCAGCATATTGAAGATCAGCTCAAAATCATCCATATGGTCGCGCAGGTTTTGCCGTTCCAAACCTTTTAGCTTTTTGTATTGACTCGGCGTGACACCAAAAGTGGCTTTAGAAATTTCAGCGGTCAATATCTCGTAATCTCGGTCTGCCTGGGCACCTCGATTTTTCCATTCGTCAGTTAATTCCTCGCGAATGACGATACCGCGCAGGCGGTTTTCAATCCATTCTTCGTGATAACCCTTGGCGCGGTAGAGAGCGCGGGTCCGTTTCATCCCTAGTTCTGGGTCGTCTATTTCTTGGACCCGTTCGTAGCCGACTTTAGCCAACCAGCGTTTGAACGGTTCGGCTTTGGGGCTGGGGATGGATTGGAGTAAGCGGAATAGACCTTCTGTATTCCAGCACAACAAATTCTGAAGGCCGCCGGTTGTACTAAATGGCAGAGCAAGGGGGGGTTCGAATTGAACCCCCCCTTTTTCCGCGGGCGCAAACAAAGCGTTAAGCTCAGCGTCTCGATTGCGAATATTTTTTAAATACTGGGAGGGATTTGGAGATTCTGTTAGTGCAACCACGATGTCGGTAATAACAAACCACCACTCATTTTGATGAACGATTTTACGAATTTCTTTCCGTCTAAAGATGGCAATTTTGTTCAGCTCGTCCTGCGTCATCTTTTTATCCTACTGTCCTCAACCAACAATAACTAGAGATATTTTAGGCAAGGTGGTGCGGAGAATTAATGAATCCGCACTGTTTGTACTTATAGGGTCTCTTAGTGGCTGGATTAATTGCTCCGTCCTCCTTCGCCGAAGCTACGGCGGGACTGCGCTCACCCCTCGTAAAGCTACGCATTTTTCCCATGGCAATGTTTATATTTTTTGGGACGGCCATCGGGAAGCGTCGCTCCGCACGGGCAGGGATCGTTTCTACCCACCTTAGCTTTAGCGGTGGTGGGCCGGCCGACATTGTCGTCGTTGCCCGATGGGTCATTAGTCATAATTTTGGCGGTGGGCGTCTCTACTTTTACGGGTTGGTTGATCTCAATTTGTGCCCTTAAAAGTAAATCAGTAATTTGGGCATCAATCCCCGCTTGGAGCTGTTGAAAATGGTCGTATGCTTCTCGCTTATACTCAACAATCGGCTCGCGCTGGGCGTAACCACGCAAGCCAATACTCTCGCGCAGTGATTCCATAGTCTTTAAGTGTTCGATCCACATCGTGTCGATTACTCGCAGAGAGATAGCTCGTTCAACGTCAAGTTTTAATTCGACTGGCCACTGGGTGCTTTTTTGCTCGTAGGCGACTTTTTGCTCGTCGGTCATTAACGCCCCGATCTCTTGGTGGAGATCGGATCCTTGATCAAGAGTCGTTTTAAGAATTCGTTCACGACGACGGTAAATAGCCTCGCGGTGCTTGTTCATAACATCGTCGTATTCGACTAATTGTTTACGAATATCGAAATTGTGAGTTTCCACTTTGCTCTGCGACTGTTCGATCGCCTTGGACAAAAGGGCGTTATTGATACTGACGTCGTCAGGAATTTTTAACCGCTCCATCAAACTCTTCATCTTCTCGCCGCCAAAAATCCGCATTAAATCATCGTCCATCGAAACATAGAATTGGCTTACACCTGGGTCGCCCTGACGACCAGCTCGACCACGAAGCTGATTGTCAATCCGACGCGATTCGTGCCGTTCAGTGCCGATCACCAACAAACCGCCTAACTCGATGACTTTTTGATGATCTTTTTCCCACTGCTTAAACTCGATCGCCTCGGCATCCTTTTGGGGCGGTTGGCCGCCCAGGATGCTCCCTTCGTCGTTCTTGGCGGTCAGCCTCGGTGGCTGTCCACCAAGAATTATATCAACACCCCGCCCAGCCATATTAGTTGCGACTGTTACCCCGCCAAGGTGGCCTGCTTGGGCAACAATCTCGCCTTCTTTTTGATGGTGCTTGGCGTTTAATATTGTGTGAGGAACTTTTTCGGCCTTCAGAAACTTCGATAATTTTTCCGATTTAGCAATCGAGACCGTTCCGACCAAAACTGGCTGGCCATTGTTATTGCGTTCTTTGATTAAAGCTGTGACAGCCCTGAACTTGGCGTCTTCCGACTTAAAAATTACATCTTGACGATCGATTCGAGTCATTGGCCGATGAGTCGGAATAACGACCACTTCTAGATTGTAAATCTTAGCCAACTCCTCGGCTTCTGTGACAGCCGTTCCGGTCATACCAGACAATTTGGCGTAAAGCCGGAAATAGTTCTGGAAAGTAATCGTGGCCATCGTCACCGACTCCTCTTGTACCGCCACCCCCTCCTTGGCTTCAATGGCTTGATGAAGACCAGCCGAGTAGCGACGGCCCTGTAACATTCGGCCAGTAAATTCGTCTACAATTACAACCTCACCATTCTTGACGACATATTCTTTATTTTTATGGTAGAGAGCATATGCTTTTAGCGCGGAGTCGGCATGATGAACAAGCGTCACATGTTCAGGTGCATACAAATTTTCCACTCCTATCAGCCCTTCGAGTTTAGTAATCCCCTCGCTGGTTAACGACGAGGCGTGGGCCTTTTCGTCAACCGTAAAGTCAGTTTCCTTTTTCAACTTGGGGATCAAACTAGCGAATTTTTGATACAAGTCGGCCGATTCCGAACTAGGCGCCGAGATGATTAGCGGAGTCCGAGCTTCGTCTATTAAAATCGAGTCAACTTCATCCACAATAGCATATACTAAATCCCTTTGACTTAGTTGTTCGACCGTCTGGACCATATTGTCACGCAAATAATCAAAACCAAATTCGTTGTTAGTGCCGTAAGTAATATCGGCTCCGTAAGCTTCCTGGCGCGAAACGGCCCGAAAACGCTTTAGACGCTCATCGGCTTCGCCGTTGTCGTGAGAAAGATCATAAACATAAGAAAACTGTGGGCCGATTACACCCACCGACAAACCCAGAAATTGATAAAGTGGGCCCATCCAACCGGCATCACGACGAGCCAGGTAGTCATTGACAGTCACTAAATGTGCTCCTAGCCCAGTTAGGGCGTTAAGATAGAGCGGCAGGCTGGCAACAAGGGTTTTGCCCTCGCCGGTTTTCATCTCGCTGACTTGGCCACGATGTAAGACAGCTGCCCCCAATATCTGGACATCGTAATGTCGCAAACCGATTGTTCTTTTAGCCGCTTCGCGCACCAAGGCATAAGCATATGCTTCCTTCGGTTCTAATAGTTTATTCAGTCGTTCGCGACGCTGAATATTACGTTCTTTGCGGTCATTAAGAGCGTCCGTTTGTATTAATATAGTCGTTGCCTCTTTTGACAGATCGTTTTTGAGCTTTAGTGAAATCTGCTGAAGCTCGACATCAGTCATAGTTTCTAATTGACTTTCCAGGGCGTTGACTTCGTCAACCAAAGACTGGAAGCGGCTGACTTCTTTCTTGTTTGGGTCACCAAAGAATCTATTCAACAGGCCCATAGCGATTAGATTCGCCAGTGTCGAGGTAGGCTAACCGACCCGTCCGGATGTTGGTTATTTTCAATATATGAAATCAGTAATCGCTCGGTCGCTAATGTACCGTTCAGGCTGTGGGCTAGCTTATCTTGGCCGTCGCTAGTTCGGTACTTTACACCCAGACGCCGGGTTTGAAAATCGGTACAGTTGCTGGCCGAATGGGTTTCCCGATAGCGCGCCTGTGACGGAAACCAGGCTTCGATATCAATTTTTTTGGCGGCTGTCGGACCCAAGTCTCCGCTACCGATTAAGACTTTCTGATACGGCAACTTAAGTTTTTTAACGAATTCTTCCTCCATCGAGACTAGAAATTCATGTTCCTCGACTGACTTTTCGGGGGTAGTAATCGAGACCATTTCCACTTTGTCAAATTGATGTTGGCGAAACATCCCTTCAACATCTTTGCCGTAGGAGCCAACCTCTCGTCGAAAACAAGTCGAAAAACCGACCAAACGAATCGGCAATTCCTCTTCTTTAAAAGTCTGACCAGCAAAGAGGGCTAGCAAGGTTTGCTCCGATGTTCCACTCAAAAGTAGATCGTCTTTTTCAACTTTAAAAAAGTCGTCTTTGAGAAACGGCAGGTAGCCGGTTTTTTCGAGCGTTTCCGCTCGGGTCATCACCGGCGGAATGATGGGAGTAAAACCGTGATGAACAGCCAGTCGGAGAGCTTCACCCATAATTTGCAGATGTGCCCAGGCGGCATCACCTTTCAGGTAACGAAAACGAGAGCCAGAAAATTCAGCTGCCGTTTTTAAATCTAGCCAGCCTAATTTAGTCATTAGCTCATGATGCGACAGACCGGCCCGAAGACGAATGTGACCAAACTGCCCGATGGTAGTATTGGCCGACTCCTCCTTGCCAACTGGCACATCAGCGGCGACTAAATTAGGCAATGACCATAATGCGGTTTTGACGGCGGTTTCAGCTTTTTTCAGCTCACTTTCAATAGCGGATATTCTTTTAGCCAGTGCTTGCGCCTTCTTCAGCACGGCTGGAGTGGGTTTGCCACCTCGACTCAACTGGTTCTTCTCGGCTCGAAGCGGATCGATCTCAACTGTTAGCTCTCGCCATTTGGTATCAAGTTTTAAGTATTCGTCGATTCGAGCCGGGTCTTCACCGCGCTTAGTTAGAGAATCTCGGAACTGATGGGGATTTTGGCGTAACAATTCACGATCAATCATGACCGTAGTGTACCAAACCCCCTCCTGAAACGCCAAGGGTATGCGGTGCAAAAACGGACGCACCGTTTAAAGCCAGTGGTTTTTCCACTTTTAAAAAAATCCCACCCCGGGTGGGGTGGGCAAGGGAGAGAGTGAAAAGTCGTAAGGGTTAGGAAACAACCTCACGACACCGAAGGTCGTCGTAGCGATAGGCGACATTGCACCTGTAGACATCGACCTTGCGATAGTCGGGACTCCAGCGGCAACTCGGCACGCCACCGTCCGAATAGCGGGAACCAGTACAGAGGGTGGTGTTGACGATGTCCAGGAACTTCCCGAACTTCCAGTGGTACCAGAGTACCAAGAGAAGCTGTTCGCGGAGCGTTACACCTTTGATACCGGCTGCCTGAATGTCGTTGGCCGATTTGTTCTTGTGAACTTCATCAGCTTCGACCGTGTCGCGCAACCAGATGGCGTAAGTACCGTCCTTTTCACTCCGGTCGTTGTGGGTAACAACTGCGTCATACGACTCGTCGATCAAGCGCCAGAACGGGAACCGTTCCTTGCACTTGGCGGCAGCCATTTCGGTTGTGACGCATTTGTCGGCGACAAGTAGCCAACCGAAACCCTCACGGGAAACTGGCACTCGTACCGACGAAAAGTCACAGTCGAGACCGAAGACCTCTTGGTAGAAGCTCTCCTTCTCATCGAGCCAGTACAGAGCTGACTTGGTTGTGATGAACGGCTCGAAGGCCTTGCGGACTCCGGCGACGATTTCGCTTTGAGCGCCAGCGCAGGCCTGGGCGTCGCGGAATGTGAGACTTCCGAAAATTTTTCCGAGGGCACTATATACGGTTCCCCGAATACCTTCCTTCTGTTCCTCCGTAGCCATTTTAATCGAAACTGTTTGATTCCTCATCAACTATTCTCCTTGCGGTTATATCCGCGGGTCGTAGGCCAGCTCACAATTGAGATGGGCTACTGGAAAGCAATTTCTTTGCCTCCCAAAAGCCCACCTCAATTACTTGTTAAAATACTTGCTGAAATATACCCCAACCTATCGAGAAAGTCAAGGGAATTGAGGACGATTAATTGTTTAGCTTGTGGGCACAACCTAGTCGACGGAAATGATTTTATACTGAATTTTACCGTCGGGCGTTTCAACTGAAACAGTATCTTTGGCTTTACGACCCAAGAGAGCCTTTCCTACTGGTGAGTCAATCGAAATTTTGCCCTTAGTTGGATCAGATTCGGTTGGACCAACGACTTCAAACTCATCAGCTTCACCGTCAACCGATACCTTGACCGTACTGCCGATGCCGATGGTGCCATTTTGAGATGATGCGCCTTCGGCAATTTTGGCATGCTTAATAATTTCCTCAACCTCCTGAATTCGGCCCTCGATAAACGACTGCTCCTCTTTGGCGGCCGAATATTCGGCGTTCTCCGACAGATCGCCCAATTCTTTAGCTCCTTTAATACGACCGATAATCTCGGGTCTTCGAACCTCGGTTAAGTCTTGAAGCTCGGTTCTAAGCTTCACTAGTCCTTCCGACGTCATTAAAATATCTCTTTTTGTCATTTAGTAATTACTAGTAGTTGGTTAGTTTATAACTTAGCCACTGATCGTTGAATAATTCAGTTGAGTCTGTTGAAAAGTGAAGTGTGTTTGACTTAGGCTATTACAAAGATTCTAACAGCCCCACAGAACCTGTCAAGACTCTACCGCCTTTTGTAGGAAATGACAAAAAAATAACAGGTTGAGTAAATTTATGAGAGAATTAATCACCCCGAAACCCAGTCGTCGAGGTATGATGTAAAAAATGAGTCGATACACTAAACCAATGGGTACCGAGCGACTACCGGTTCGTTTGCCCGCACTACCGTCGTGGGAAAAATTATTAACCCGTCTATCGGTACTGCCAGAGACGAAGGTGGATCATCGTTCGTTGAGCCTGGAACTAATTAGTCTCATCAGCAATGACGCTAATTCCGTCGCTGGGCTTTTCCCGCGACTATGTGTGTTTCTGCCCCGAATCACCGGCTGTCAAGGAGTAGTGATTTGGGCAAAGGGGTTAACGGACTCGGAAATTATCGCCTCCAATCTCTCGTCAAACAAGACTCGGACCTATATGGAGCTGAAGATTGTCCAGAAAATGAGCCGAATCAATCACCGCTCATTCAACAGACGCTTACCGCTCCGGCTGTCAGTCGGTAAAACTGTTCTCACCAACTGCCAGTCAATTCATTTAGGTGAAATCAACAACCGCCAAGCTTACTTACTGGCTGTTGGTGAACGAGCCATAACGGGGGAAACGATTCATACTTTGGAAGTAATTTGCCAAGCTATCGGCCTACGATTGAAAAATTTATCCTTGTCTCAAAGCGTTCGAAGCCAAAATCACAAATTAAATAATTTAACCCAGCAGCTCGGTGAAGGTATGGCCCTACTTGACCGTGATCTGAAAGTCACGCTTTGGAATCGAGCCCTCCAAAGATTAACTGGCTATAAAACCAACGAGGCGCTCGGACAAAATATCAATCAAGTATTTCGTCGAACCGATACGCCCGACTGGTTAACCAGTCTAGTCGCTAACCCTGGAACAAAAGAGCTCCGTCACACCCACTCTGACTTTGAAATCATGACTAAAAGTGGCGACCGACTTTGGCTAAACTGTTTGGTCTCAATCTACAAAAACGACTCTAATGAGATAGACCAGTTAGCTCTTGTCGCTCGCGATATATCACATAAAAAAACTTTAGAACAAAAGAAAAACGAATTTATTTCTATCGCCACTCATGAATTGCGCACTCCCCTAACTGCCATTAAAGGTTATTTGAGTTTGCTCGAGCGTAGCCAGGAAAATCTAACCAGTAAACAACTTTCCTACTTATCTCAAACGACCAAGGCCAGTAATCGACTGGCTTGTTTAGCGGAGGACTTGTTGCGAGTCACCCAGATCGACCAAGATCGCTTGCCTTTTAAGCCCCAAAATATTCATCTCTTTCCAATACTCAAGAGAGTCGTCCGCGATTTTAAGCCCAAGGCCGCCGCTAAGGGCGTGACGCTGTCGCTAACCAATAATCATCTACGCGACAATGTTCGTCTCGATCCGGAACGAACCGAACAAATTTTTGCTAACCTGATTGATAACGCTACTAAATATACCGAGCAAGGCGCAATTAAAATTTGGTTGGAGAATATCGAAAATCGCCACGGCCAATGCCCACAATTAGTCATCAACATCCGCGACACTGGTATCGGAATCGGGACAAAAAACATCGAAGAAATTTTCGAAAAATTCCATCGGGCTCACCGACCAGAGCAGTCGCGCGAACGTGGCGCCGGTCTGGGACTATATATTGTGAAATCCTTTGTTGAAAAACAAAATGGAACCATTACAGTAAAGAGTCGAGCTGGTAAGGGGTCGCATTTCACAATTGCCTTTCCCCTAGAACCGCCTAGAAAGAGTAAGGAATGACAATAAAACGAGTGCTACTAGTAGAAGATGAACCGCTTTTGATTGATTTATATCAAGAGCGTTTTGGTGAGGAAGCCTTTGAACTAGAGATCGCCCAGGACGGCAATGAGGCTTTGAAAAAAGCTAATCAAGACACTGATTTGATTTTGCTTGATATTCTTTTGCCGGGTATAAACGGTTTTGAGGTCTTGCGACGACTAAAAAGAAATCTAGACACCCGCGATATTCCAGTCATTGTGCTGACTAACCTAGGCAGTGAGCAATCTGATTCAGACAAGCAGTTGGCCTTTTCGCTTGGTGCCGTTGATTATCTAGTTAAGTCCTATCACACCCCGGATGAGATGGTAGAGATTATTAACAAAAGACTCCGGTAATAATCACCAATAATCAAGCATCAATGTCGCTAACGCTCGCTTCTCACTTCATTCGAAGTAACCAAGAATAACCAATAAATAATTGTTGATTGATTATTATTTATTTTTGATTATTGGATATTGAGTATTGATTATTACTCTTGTCTGTTTTGCTAATGACTTCTGGCGGCATTCTGGCAAGATGAATTAGTGTTTTTCGTTCGTACCTCCTACCTTCTGCCCAGAGTATTACAGAGAAGCTTTCGGGATCGGCGCGATTATTAAACGAGGCCGAGTAGATTGCTTAACGCAGTGGTGACAGAAGGTGGTCAAATTACCAAAAGAACTCGAGCATTTGGAGGAAAAAGGTCTCCACACAGTGCTTGGGTTTTTTGGTTAGCTAAATAGTTTGGTAAACAGCGCCGCTAGATAAAGTTCAACGGCATCAGTGAAGACGCGCGGATCCTTGCCAAGTTTTTCCTGGATCCGATCGAGACGATAAATAACGGTGTTGCGATGGATTTTAAGTTTTCCAGCCGCTTGAGTCAGGTTCAAATCGGCGGCAATGAACGCCTCTAGTGTTTCAATCAACTGCTTGTCTTCGAGTGATGAGAAAGTTTTAGAGGCAAATTCTTTTTTTTGCTCGTCGTTTCCCATTAAAAGTAACGGCAAGACACCGAGTGAATCAAATCGATGAGTTCGGCCGGCGCCAATTACTTTCTGGCCAATCTTTAACACTTGCAAAGCTTCTTGAGCTGAACTAATTAACCCATTGGGATTGATCGCTAACGACCCGACACCGATTGTGACCTCGCTAATATGAATGTTCTTAAGGGGGGCGCTAATTTCACCGTAATGCCGGTTGAGAAGGGTGCAGAAACGCTGATAGTCAGTGTCGCGCAAATCTTTGAGAATTAGGAAGGTGTCATGACCGATAAAGCCCACGAGATTGTCTTGGTTTTTGGTAAAAAAGCTGATTAGCGATTGGTTGATGTCGCGTTTTTTAGCTTCGATTAAACTCTCTTTTTCACCGAGTGGTGAGCCGAGTGTTTGGAGGTAGTTATCGCGAAAACCCCTTAATTCGATCGCTATCGCTACTCGCGGTAAATCAAGTCGAAATCCGAGCGCTGTCATTTGTTCCGATAGTTCTTCGGGATCGAGTGATTGGGGCCGATAGGCAACTCGCGTTAGTAGCAGATCAACCGCATCGGGTTTGGGTTTGTGAATCAGAATAAACTGCTGAACAATCAATTCGGCTAAACTATTAATTATTTGAATCGTCTGGATATCTTCCTTGGATACCTTAACGGCAACCACCACAAGTAATTTTTCCTCTAGATAAATTGGAATGGCTAAAGTATCAGCATCGCTTTCAACCTCAACCGATCGTTTATCAGGGCTAAAACCGGTCCGAAATTGAAGAGTAGACATCGAGCCAAAATCAGAAAACCCTTTATATATTTTGCCCCGATCATCTGCCAGGGCGATTGGCTTAGTGATAACTCGCTTAATTTGTTCGAACAATTGCTCAAAAAGTTTTGGTGACATTACTTAGTATATTCTTACAAAGAACGTCGCAATACAAGTTAAAAATTGGGAAGAGCTAGTCCTTATACTGAAGACTTATTGTAAGAAGATACAAATACCTAAAATTACGGTGTTGGTTGAATGGGGGTGAGCGGTAGCTTGAAGTATTGCTCAATCATATTCTTTGCCACTGGCGCCGCCACAGCAAAGCCTTCGCCACCGCCCTCAACAATGACCGAGATGGCAATTTGGGGATTATCGTAGGGGGCAAAAGCTATAAACCAGGAATGAGTTTTCTCTTTAGCTAAATCAAATTGGGCCGTACCGGTTTTAGCGGCAACTTGAACCCCTAAATCCGAGAGGGATCGAGCCGAGCCACTGGTCACCGCCTGACGCATACCATCGCGAACAGTTTGCAATACTGAATTATCAGCAATATTGTCCCGACTAATTTTAGCTGGGTAGTCTTGCTGACCAGAATTAGTCGAGAACGACGACTTAACTAACCGCGGAATTATCAGCTTACCGTTGTTAGCAATCGCCGCTGTTGCTCGAGCCAACTGTAATGGCGTTACTAAAAAATCGCCCTGACCAATTGAAAGGTTATAGGTATCACCGATATACCACTGTTCATTTTTTGTTTTTTTCTTCCAATCTGGCGTTGGCACTAACCCGTCCTGTTCACCGGGGATATCGATGCCGGTATTTTGACCAAAGCCGAATTTTGTCAACCATTGATCAAGTCGATCAGCACCTAAGCCGGTAATTTGCTTGTAGCCACCGCCCACCGAATAAAAGAATATGTTATTGCTTTCGGCTAAGGCTTGCCTGACATCGCTCACCCCATGGGTTTTCCAGTCGTGAAACGTCCATTGGCCAATTTCAATTTTGCCTTCCGATGTATCGATTTTAGTATTAGCGTTGATAACGCCGGTTGCTAGTCCGGCGGTAGCAACAAAGGGTTTAATCGTTGATCCGGATGGGTACTGGCCGGAAATCGCTCGGTTAATTAACGGTGAATCCGGGTCTTGCAGAACCGCCTGACGCAAAGCCGAATCAGTTGAAGGGGCAAATAAGTTATTGTTAAAAGTCGGTAGGCTAACCATCGCCAGAACATCACCGCTGGTAACATCGATCATAACAGCCGCTCCGTTTTTAGCTCCAGAACGGTTGATTGAGGCCTGGAGAGCGTCGGCCGTAGCCCGTTGAACACCAGCATCAAGCCCCAAGATTAAAGAGTTGCCGGGTAAAGCCACTACACTACCGACCGAGCGCACCGATCGACCGCGAGAGTCAATCTCGACTATTTCTTGACCGGGTGTGCCTTGAAGTATTTTATCATACGAGAACTCGACACCAGATTTACCGACAAAAGCTGTTGGAAGTAATTCTGGTCGAGCTTTCTGCTCGTCTTCAGTCACTTTACCGATATATCCAAGGATATTACCCAAAGAAGGTAGGTCGCCGTACAGACGAACTGGCTGTTTCACTAGCTCGACACCGACCAAATCTTGGATTCTTATCTCTAGCGCTAACGACTGGTCTCGGGTCAGACTGTCAACGAGAGTTACGACCGATTTTCTCTTTTGATCGTTGATTAGTTCCTGAAGACGGGTCTGGTCAAAACCAATCGCTACCGACAAAGTCGATAACCAGAGAGAACGATCTTCGGCTTTTTTGGGTAGTTCATTGGGGTAAAGGACGATAGAGTAGCTGGGAGAATTCTGAACTAGCGGACTACCATTTCGGTCGTAAACTAATCCCCGAGGCGCATCTTGAAAAGTCACTCGCAAACGATTGCCTTCGGCGCGTTGAAAGTTTTCTTGACCCTGGGTGATTTGCAGTGAAGTTAGTCGAATAACAAAAATTGCCACAATCAAAAAAACCGTCGCTCGGAGAATAAAAAATGACCGCTTCGCCTCATCATTGCTTGACTCAAAAACCTCCTTGTTCTCCGTCATGCCGTAATCGGCCCGATACTCTTTATCAATCTTCTTTAGGGTACCGAGCGGTAAATAAGGATCAAAAATACCCGAGTCTGAAGATCGTATAGAACTGGGTCTAGTGATCGATCGCCATAGATTAAGTAGTTTAGTCAAAATTCGCTGGGAATCGAGTTGATGGCGTTTCATGCGTCAATTCTCCGTCCAGCCCAACGGGAAAATAGCTTCAATCTCATCGCCAGTAGATAATAGACCACTCCGCCGACGACTACATTAGCTCCGACACCATAGACAGTTCTCTGGAAATCGAATTTGTGTACTAATATACCGATCATTAGTGGGGCGATTAGCGACGCTAAAGCCAGCGCCAAGATAGCGTGAAGAACCGATGAAGTATCTAGGGAGCGATATTTAAGAAGATGGGTTAAGAGCACAATCGAGACTGAAATAACCGTCCAGATACCAAAATAGCTAAACCCAGCCATATCAAGTAGCAAACCACCAAAGATAGCTAGGGGAAGTGACTCCTGCCGAGTCTTAAGCCACGTCATGGCCCATAAAAATACCACCAATAAATTGGGCACAAAACTGCTAGAAAGCGATAAACGACCCAATAGACCCAGCTCGAGCGAGCAAATTAGAATGAGGATTAAATAAAACATCTTACTCCGCCACCACAAAGACGACCGTCAGATTACCAAATTGGACTGAAGTGCTGATTCGTAAAGTGAGGAAAATATCTTCTTTGGTTGAAATAATATTTTCGACTTTTCCAACCACGATCCCCGCTGGATAGACGCTCTCTAGCGACGAAGTAACTACGGCCTCACCAACGGTCACTTTGATATCGAGCGGGATATTTTCGACCACCAAACCACGAATACCCCCTGATAGTAAACCAATCGTTTGACTACCAGTTAAAACAACCGGAGTGATTAAATTACGATTGGTCACTAACCAAACTTCGGCAGTTGAATTGGCCACACGATGGACTTTACCAACTAAAAAGCCGTTTGATACTACGGCTTGTCCGACTTTTATGCCGTCCTGCGAACCCTGGTTGATCGTCAGCGCCTGAAACTGGCCAGACGGTGAAAATGAGACAACATCGGCTGGAATTAATTTTAAATCACTCCGAGACTGCTTGAAATTTAAATCGCGGCGGAGGGTTTCATTCTCGCTTTGAACAGATTTTAACTTAGCCAGTTCGGCCTCCAACTCGGAGCTTCTCATTTTGAGCTCGGCATTTTCGCCTGCTAGGTCACTAATCGCAAATAGAACTCGAATAGAGCTGGTCAAGCGAAAAGAAAAGCCGTCGAGCAGACGGGCGGGCGAGGTAATAATTACTCGGGAAAAGTCCCGAACAGGTGTAAACGCGCGAAACTGACTAGCAATAATCAGGCCGACAACGGCTACGAGAATAATTAATCGATAGTTCCAACGGGGGAATCGCATCACTTCAGAGCGCTACTCAAAAGCACACTTTCCAATGTCTCTAGGTCTTCTAGGACTACTCCAGTGCCCCGAGCAACGCAAGTCAGCGGATCGTCGGCAATAAAAACCTTAGTCTGGGTTGCCTGACTCAACAATACATCCAACCCTTTTAGTAAGGCGCCGCCGCCGGCCAAAACGATACCGCGCTCCATAATGTCTGCTACTAACTCGGGTGGTGTTTCTTCAATCGTCGATTTAACGGCTTGAACAATACTGTTGACTGACTTGCCCAGCGCCTGGCGAACTTGCTCGTCGTTAATTATTACCTCTCGGGGTAAGCCAGTTACTAAATCACGGCCACGCATCGGTCGTTCGGCTGAATCTTTGAGCGGATAAGCCGAACCGATTTCGACCTTTATTTTTTCGGCTGTTCGTTCACCGAGTAATAAATTACAATTGTCCCGAGCAAAATTAATAATGTCCTGATTCATCTCGTCGCCGGCTGTTCGAACCGAGCGAGAGGCCACGATACCGCCCATTGAGATCACCGCCACTTCGGTTGTGCCACCGCCAATATCGATAATCATGCTACCCGTTGCCTCTTGGATCGGCAGGTGAGCCCCAATAGCGGCGGCGATTGGCTCTTCGATTAAAAATGCCTGGCGAGCACCGGCGTTAAGAGTCGCTTCTTCGGCCGCCCGACGCTCAACTTCGGTGACGCCACAAGGAATACCGATCACGACCCTTGGACGAGGCAAAAGCGAGAAGCGCTCTTTATGCACTCGCTCAATAAAATATCTTAACATCTGTTCCGTCACCTCAAAATCGCTAACAACTCCGTCAACTAACGGTCGGGTCGCCACAATGTGAGCCGGTGTTTTACCGACCATAATTTGGGCATCGGCACCGACGGCCAATATTTGCTTAGTCTTTTGGTTGATCGCTACCACCGATGGCTCGTTAGCGACAATCCCCTTGCCTCGAACATAAACAAGTGTATTGGCGGTGCCCAAATCGATCCCGATATCATGCGAAAATGCGCCCCAAAACCTGTTTAGCATCGTTTTAGTATTGTATTGGAAACAGGGCTGAAATCAATGAGAAATACTATCAGTCGAATACCACCACCGCTTTTTGACCATTCAAGATATTAGCCGGGTCCCAATCGTGCATGGCGTCCATTATGGGTTTAAACCCATAATGGTAATTTTCGCCGCGGCGTGTGCCGGGATCATTAACGATGAAACCAGTCTCATCAAAACTCTTGAGGACTAGCATATGATAAATCGGCCCAGGCAGGGTGAAGTTAGGATTTTTCAATTCGCGTCCGGCGGCCGGGACAATAACCGGTCGACCGGCCTTAAGCTCGGCTTTGAGTTGATCGACAGTCGGATTTATTATCACCCGGCCAGTTTTTAACTTCATATATCCAGCCGCCACCGCTACCAACTCTTGAGCAGTCAGATCGACTTTGTAGCCGTTAGCCTCCTCCCAAGCGACCATCTTTTTGATTTCCGTATCGGCTTCCAACGGTGAGGCAAACTTTTGACCGGTCCGGTAGTAGTAAACCATCAGCAAACTCGCTTCCTCACAGGCCTCCTCGTGTAGCGGATCCCAAACCATCAACGGCGCTTGAGAGGTGAAAGGCACTTTGAGCGGTAGGTCGACTTGGAGTTTCGTCGCCACTGGTAAGTTAGTCGGTGTGGGAATCACTTGGGGTGGCGTAACTTTTTTGAGCGTCAAGGTGGTTGGAGATAATTCTAAGTCGACGTAGTAGCTCGAAAACTGATTGCGAACAAAAATGGCCAAAATTAGTCCGATAATGACCATAATTGCCCATGGGGTATAATTCCTAATCGACCGTGGGAAGCGAGCCATTAACTAAAAATTCTGGCGGACTTTGGCGGCGTGCTCGGCGTACGTTTTAGAAAAGAAGGTCTGACCTTTGGCATGGAAAAAATAGAGATAGTCGTGAGTCGCCGGCGCGGCGGCCGCTTCTAAACTTTTAAGTCCCGGGCTACAGATCGGGCCAGGCGGCCAACCGTCATTGAGGTAAGTGTTGTATGGCGAGATGACCGATTTATACTCGGCCAAGGTCACCGCTGCCCAGTTGCCCTTGGCGTACTGAATAGTTGGATCAGCCTCGAGCCGGATGCCTTGTCTGACTCGATTGGCGTAGACGCCGGCGATTTGGCTTCGATCTTCGTCCCCCAACGATTCGCGTTCAACAATTGATGCCAGAATAACTGTCTCGGGCGTAATCCGTAGTTTTTTGGTTTTCTGCTCAAAAGTTTCTCGCATCAATTTAATTATCTCCGCGCTCGTGACATCTATCTTTACTTCGTAAGTATCGGGGAACAGATAGCCCTCATACAGCTCGGCCAACTCGGTAAAGCCATTTAGTTGAGACAACTTTTTATCAGTCACCAAGTAATCCTCCATCTGGCTGGCTCGCCAGCCCTCAATAATGGTTATTTTAGCCACCTTAAACTTACCGCTGGCCAGTTGTCCAGCAATATCTGAACCTGATTGGTTGGCTGATAGCTCATAAGTGCCGGGCAATATCTTACCGCTGATAAGTTTAAGATAGAGATAGAAAGCGAAGTCGTTTTTGATCAAGCCCTTAGCTTCCAAATTCTGCGAAATGTCGGCCGAGCGTTGATTGGCAACCACGACAAAGTCAATTTTCTGGCTTGATTCTTTGTCCCTCGGCGCTAAAAGAACAGTAAAAATCACCGTCAAAACAATGACTAATCCTAGCAATCCGAGCGCAACTCGTTTAAGGACTAACATTTTCTTCGATATACTGCTGTAAAATTAGCTGGGCTGCCAATTGATGCTCGCGCAGTCTAGCCTCTTGGATGCTTAAACCCTGGCTCTCTAAAATATCTTCAGCCATAAAACTAGAAAGGGTTTCGTTGACGAAATGAATCGTCTTATCTAATGCCACCCCTAGTTCATCGGCAAATTTTTGGATCTTTTGAGCTTCGGCACCAAGAGTGCCATCTTCATTTATCGGTAAACCAACGACTATCGCATCGACCTGCTCTTGATTGATTAACTTGGCAACTGGCTCAAAAGCCAACGAGGGCTGATTATAAAAGCTTTTGTCTTTGCCGGACTGTAGGGTTGTCAGCTCGCTAGCCATTAATTCTCCAACCGCTACGCCAATGTTCTTTTCGCCCACATCTAGTCCTAAATACCGCATCACCCAAAAATATCCGATTTTTGGGAAATCCCAAATCCCAACATCCAAACTCCAAACAAATCCAAATCACCAAAATTACAGTTACTAATCGAGCTGTGCCGATGTTTTAAAATTTGGAACTTGTTTTTTGTTTGGGATTTAGAGCTTGGGGTTTGGTTCATTCTATTCTGTGGCTTCCTCCACGAAGCCGTATTCGACACTAATGGCTTGAGAAAGAATTGGCAAGCGCTTCAGCCACCAACCAGGGATAACCTCGATTTTAACTTCGTCAGCCAGGTACTTATCTTTCAGAAAACTCTCCGCGCCGGCGATGGATTTATTGTTAACCTCTTTAGCGATTGTTTTTTTGTTGATAACCGGGGCGGCGTAACCGGAAGCGGCAACAGTTATGGTCAGGGTGGTTTTATCTTCTGACAGTTCCTTAAAAGTGGGGGTAGCTTTTTTGGCCTCGGGGATAATTAGCTCTTGGTTGGGCGTTAATTTCTCCGCTAGTTTGGCTTTGACAGCCGTGTCAACAGCGTTTTGGTCGAAGGCAATTGTGAAGAGATTCAGGGTTACTGATGCGGAGGCCTTTTCAACTTGAGCCCCAACTTCTTTATCAACTTTTTGCTCCACCACTAATTGCCGAATACTTTCATTTAGAATAACTTGGCTGCCAGCCTTGCCTTTCAGCTCGTTGGTCGCATCAGCCACCAATTGCGTTATAAGGGCGGTATAGGCTTTATCGACATCATCTTGAGACAAAACGGTGATTTGTTTAGTAGTACCGCCGGTGGTCGAGCCAGTACCATTTATTCGACTGGCAAATCCGGAAAAAGTGAATGTGGTGCTAGCTAGATTATAGCCGTCACCAACTTCAGAGGCCGTCAGCGTCACTGACACCGCCGAAGAATTACAAACCGTGCCGCCACCGCTAAAAGAACCCGCCGGAATAGTTACGGCCGCGCCGGTAGTGAATGATTTACCGCCACCAGTTGCTTTAGTGCCGGCAGGCAAACTATGAGAATTGGTGTCTTCACAGTTTTTGACAGCGATCGTACCGCTGGCTTTAGTACCGATGTTCTTCTGACCGGTTGCTATCACTTCTTGGGTTAGGGTTTTTTCAGTCGTTAGTAGATTGCCAGCGATTACACCCTCACCATCAGAGGCGGTTGTTTTGGCATTTAGGGTAACGGTATCGCTCAAGAGCTTGGCCGGAAAAGTCAAGGTGACAGTCGCCTTGGGTAAGAAAAAGAAGGTGACTAGTAGGGCTAGAATCACCAGTGATCCGGCGACGAGGGCTGATTTCCAGGGAAAAACAAATTCATGACGAGTTTGGATTCCTCGCGAGACTATGGGAGGGAGACCGGGAGGGGGGACTGGGAACTGGGGACTAGGGACTGGTTTGTCAGGAGAAGGAACCGGTTCTTTAAGTGGGGTGATCGGGAGTTCGGTACTTACGATTGGCGCAACTTCGGATTCGCTAATACTTGGTTCCTCGGTACCGATCTCCTCGGAGGGCGATTTATCTTCATCAACTAGTTCCAAGTTCCCAGCTCCTAGTTCCGGCGCGGCCGTCTCTGGTGAGTAGCGATGAATTGGAGTGCCGTCGGGAAGGGTGTCGACGCCTGGCGGCGTGGCTTCTAGCTTCTGGCTACTAGCTGCTAGCACTGGTGCTCCAGAGACTACTGGCGAGGGGGCAGTAGCGACCGTCCCTAAGCTGGCGTAAGTTTCCAGCCCGACTTGTTTGGCTAAACGACTACCAATTTTGTTACTGGAAATAATCGCCACCTCTTTACCCAACTTCTGGGCCTGACGGGCTAATAGCTTTAAATTAACCAGACTTTGAAACATCGTGCTGTTTTTTGGCACCACCACCGCAATCTTCGTTTCGTCGACTTTCGCCAGTCGATCGATGATCGAGGTAATCTCTTCGTCCGGCTCTAAATAAATAGGCTTCATGACCAATTTCCTCCGGAAATTGTAATTTTTAATTTTGAATTTCCAATTTTCAATGAATTTTCAATGACGAAATTTAAAATTTGATCATTCGAACTTAATTCGAAATTCGAAATTCGAAATTCGAAATTGTTTCCCATTCTCATTGCTTCACTCCGGTCAGGGCTTTTTTCATCAGTGTCTCTAGCATACTCGTT
>ERZ1292629.124-Hain-H43-01um-R1-124-length-76715-cov-6_pt1 | contig 69669 bp, 69 predicted proteins | sample MGYA00564399_ERZ1292629 | MGnify/ENA primary metagenome ERZ1292629 (study PRJEB36523, sample SAMEA6512636) | groundwater metagenome | collected 2019-01-08 | study: AquaDiva: Metagenomics assemblies of 32 groundwater samples
CAGTTTGCTATCGGCATTTTGTGGTGAGTCCGTTGAACCATAGACTACCTCCCATTGCTCGTCTTAGCAATCGCTTCTTTTTCTTCCTCGGTCAGTTCGTATTCGGAAGAACGTTCTTTTACCGGTTTGGCAAAGACGCTAACTCGCTCGCGGGAATAAATTGAAGATAGGACAACCCCGTTGCCTTCCTCGCTTAAAAACGCCGCGGAGAAACTTTGATTGCTGCCGGATGTTCCCTTGAAAGGATTGAAACGAATCATTCCGACTCCCGAGATGGCGCGGCGCAAACGCTTTTCCGCGATTTTCAAATAACTTTCAATATCACGGCGGGCGGTTTTAAGCGCCTCAATTTCTTTCATCAGCTCAAGCATGGTGTCTTCAAGCGTGGCGGCGTTTTTGCCGCGAAGAAGCCGGCGCAGGCGGACTTCCTGGTAAATTGCCGCAGCTACGATAACGAGAACTATAGCGCCTAAAATATAGAGAATGGTGTTGGTATCCACAATCATGATAATTAACGGAGATTATACAGGATTTGAACGGTCTTACCAATTTGTTGCCCTTTCTTTTACTGCGTACTAGAATCGCTCTATGTCAAAGAAGAGAATTTATATGGACAATGCCTCCGCTACTCCGGTTGATAAGCGCGTTATGGCGGCGATGGCGCCGTATTTTTCGCGCGATTTCGGCAACCCTTCCGCCATTCACAAAGAGGGGGTTTCGGCCAAGAAAGTAATCGAAAACGCGCGTAAAGATATAGCCGGAATTTTAAAATCCGGCGCCAACGAAATAGTTTTCACGAACGGGGCTACCGAATCTTTAAATTTTGCAATCAGGGGAGCGATACTTGCCCGGGGGAAGCACAAAATAAAAAATCCCGAAATAATCACCAGCGCGATTGAACATGAGGCGGTTTTGGGCGCCTGCCGGTCTTTCGAAAAATACGGAGTGAAAGTTCATTACATAAAGCCCGAAGAAAACGGAATAATCAAAACTGGCGAAATAACAAAATATCTGAATAAAAATACGGTTCTTGTTTCAATAATGTATGCCAACAACGAAATCGGCACGATACAGCCGATAAAAGAAATAGGCCGAGCCGTAAAGCTCTGGAAAATTTCCCAAACTAAAAACTTAAAACTAAAAACTGATAACTACCCCTTATTTCATACCGATGCGGTTCAGGCCTCAAATTATTTGAATCTGGACGTGAACAGTCTGGGGGTCCAGCTTTTGACTTTGAATTCGGCTAAAATTTATGGCCCGAAGGGGATTGCCGTTTTATACGTAAAAAAAGGAGTGGAATTGGAGCCTATTATTTACGGTGGAGGTCAAGAGCGGGGATTAAGGGCGGGCACGGAGAATGTCCCGCTTATAGCTGGATTGGCAAAAGCATTTTCCATCGCGCAGGCAATGAAAGACAAGGAATCAAAAAGGCTTATCGGTCTTCGCGATTATTTCATTACTGAATTACTGTCTTTAAGTCCGCACATATCGTTAAACGGCGATGCTCGCCGCCGGCTACCTAATAATATAAATATCCGCATAGACGGCATAGACAATGAATTTTTTGTCATACAGCTTGATGAAAACGGAATTTCTGCTTCTACGCAAAGCGCCTGTATCTCGGCAAGCGGGCAGGGCTCGCATGTTATACTTTCCTTAGGCAAAACCGAAAAAGAAGCCAAAGAAAGCATTCGTTTTTCGCTTGGCCGCTCAACTACAAAAAAAGAAATTGATTACACGTTAAAAACAATAAACAATTTACTAAAAGCTGAAAACCAGTAACTAAAAACCAAACTTATGTATCAACCAAGAAACTTCGACCATCTTTTGGGTACGCCCGGATTTTCCGACGCGCTTCTTAAAAACCATTTCACCCTTTATCAAGGATACGTTGCTAACACCAACAAGTTGCTTGAATTTTTGAGCTCAAAAGAAGCGGGAACGCTCGAGTATGCGGAGCTTCAAAGAAGATTCGGCTGGGAATGGAACGGTATGCGCTTGCACGAACTTTATTTCGGTAATATGTCCAAAACTCCGACGCAACTCGGCAAAGAATCTGAACTATCAAAAAATATTGAAAAAGAATGGGGGTCGTTTGGAATGTGGGAGAAAGACTTCAAATCAATGGGAGCTATGCGCGGCATAGGATGGATTGTGCTTTATCAAGATAAGGCGGCAGGAAGGTTTTTCAACGTATGGGTCAACGAACATGACGCTGGTCATTTAGCTGGCGCAGTCCCGCTTTTAGTCATGGATGTTTTTGAGCACGCCTACATTTCCGATTACGGCCTCAAACGCGCCGATTATATTGAGGCATTTATGAAAGCGATTGATTGGGAATCGGCAGAGAAGCGTTGCGGGTAAGACCGTGGCGCGCTATCATGCGCCGAGAGAATGATTTTTACGGAGGATTTTCATGCCGTGCCCTTTTTATTCCATCAGTACACCAGTATCAGCGATTGGCGGAAGAAAATGCCCTCTCAACTTTCCGGTAAGTTCGCGCCCCTCTTCTCCTTGCCACATGGAAGAAGAAGGTGAAAAGGAAAATTGGGATAAGTGCAGCTACAACAATCCCGCGATTATCAAGTTTTTTCCGCCGTCTATTTCCGCACTTTTGGAGGAGACGGCCAGAGAGACAGCCTAAACCCGCTTCCGGCGGGTTTTGCTTTGCCCTCAAGGACGGTTCTCAAAATTTTCCAAGGACTCCCCTTGGAAAAATGTTGACTTTTTATATTTATATGGCAATACTGTGGAAGACGGGAATGTTTCCCGAAGAAGGAGTGGACATGGAAAAGACGGAAAACCGCAAGGTCGTGGTGAAGTACTGCGATTTTTGCGGGGATGAATCACAGTATCTCGGAAAATGTGTCCTCTGCAAAAAGCAGATGTGTTACAAAGACGGTATGAAGGCGCATTCGGCGTTCAGTCTGGAGTTATACAGGTACGAAGACGCGGAGCGTATCGTTGACGGCCATATTTGCAGGGATTGCTCCACGAAAGTGATCGGCGTTACCGTTCAGGAACTCCTGAACGAGATGATCGGCTCGGCGCCGGCGCGGGCCGAGGAGTATCCCAATCAAAGAATACAACCCGCTTCGGATATGCCCGAGTTCCCCGGCGACAGAGAAGGCCCCTCCATTCTCGTGCGGTAATTGGTTTAACCTCCGATTTTGCACTTTGAGGCGAGCGCATGCTCGCCTTTTTTCTTGCTCAAATTGAAAATAACATTTATTATGCAAGGTAATGGAGGATTTAAATAAAAACCAACTTGTGCTCCTCGCCCTCCTCGTCAGTTTCGTTACTTCGATTGCAACCGGAATCGTTACAGTTTCGCTTATGGAACAAGCGCCGCAGAGCGTTACCCAGACTATCAATAAAGTTGTTACCCAGACTATAGAAAAGGTTGTTACCGAAAAGGCGCCGGCGGCTGTTATTGAGACCATTCCCGAAGAAGACAAGATTTCTTCCGCCGTTGAAAAAAATTCCGGAAGTTTAATCAAAGTTAAATTAACCAAAGGAGGCGAAAAAGTTGGCGCGGGGTTTATCATAACGCAGGGCGGAATAATGGTAAGCGACGTTAACCCTTCCGATTTTGCCCCAGAAGCTTCTTATTATGCCATATTCCCGGACGGCGCTGAAAAAGAAATAAAGTTTTTAAAAATGGACGATTCAGGGTTCTCCCTTTTCTCCGTAATGGAAACACCTGATAAAAAAGTCCAATTTAATCCCGTAATTCTCGGGGACTCAAATTCGCTTAAAGTCGGCCAAACCATACTTTTTCTCACTTATTCTTCGGAATTGGAAAAAGGAATAATCTCCGGGCTTGTCCGGGACATTACCACCGAAGGCGCGGCTTCCAGCACTCCGGAGAATGCGCCCGCGGCAGAGAAAAAAACCATAAAACTCATTAAAATAAACACCCCGATTTCTCTAGCGAACTCCGGAAGTCCGATTATAGACTTGGGCGGGAGGGTTATTGGTATCGCTATATACAGAAACGGAAACAAGGCGGTAATCCCGGCAAATCTTATTAAGGAAGGCGCCGATAACGCCTCTGCCGCGCGCTAGCGGAATGTAATTTCTTGACATTAAGAGTGATTAGTTGTTATGTATTAAGGTCTTATAAAAAATTGTCATGCCACCGTTCAACGATTTCACAACCAAAGCCAAAGAAGCGATACGCAAATCCCACGAGCTCGCCATTGAGCGCGGGCAGAACCACGTCAACCCGTTCCATCTTATGGCGGCGCTTCTTCTTCAGGAGGAAAGCATAGTTATCTCCATACTTGAAAAGCTGGACATTGACACGGTTCTTCTTACTGACTCTATTCTTGAAGCGATTGAATCGCCGGAGTCCGGCTCGGTGGCTTCCCCCTCATATCAACTGTATCTAACGCCGGAACTCGCTTCTTCTCTTGAAGTTTCGCGCAAAGTCGCGCAAGAGCTTAAAGACGAATTTATTTCTACCGAGCACATTTTTATCGCTTTGATGGACGTGTCACCGCAGGTGCGCGCGCTTCTTTCGCGCTTTAAAATTTCGCGCGAACAGGCAATTTCAGTTTTGGAAGAATTAAGGAGCCAAGGAGACGGCGCTCCGGAGGGGCCGAAAAAAACCCGCACGCTTTCCAAATACACGCGCAATCTGACCGACCTCGCGGCGGCGGATAAGCTCGACCCGGTTATCGGGCGCGACGGAGAAATAATGCGCATTATTCAGATACTTTCGCGCAGAACAAAAAATAATCCGATTTTGATAGGCGAGGCGGGGACGGGGAAGACGGCTGTTGTTGAAGGGCTTGCCATACGCATGGCGAAAGGAGACGTTCCCGAATCTCTCAAGGGCAAAGAGCTCGTTTCTCTTGACCTCGGCCTTCTTATCGCCGGCACCAAGTACCGCGGAGAATTTGAGGAGCGTTTGAAATCAATAATGCGCGAAATAGAGCGCGCGAGCGGCAACATTGTCCTTTTTATTGATGAGATACACACTATCGTTGGCGCGGGTTCTGCCGAGGGCACAATTGACGCTTCCAATATGTTAAAGCCGGCGCTCTCGCGCGGCGAACTTCGCGCTATCGGCGCCACCACTCTTAAGGAATACCAAAAATACATAGAAAAAGACCCGGCGCTCGCGCGGCGTTTCCAGCCGGTTTACATCGACGAGCCGTCCGTTGAGGACACGGTTGCGATTTTGCGCGGATTGAAAGAAAAATACGAACTTTATCACGGCGTGCGCATTACCGACGACGCCATATTGGCCGCGGTAAATTTTTCTTCCCGCTACATAACAAGCAGATTTTTGCCGGACAAGGCGGTTGATTTGATAGACGAAGCGGCTTCTTCTTTGCGCATCGCGCTTGAAAACAAACCTGCCGTACTGGAGGAAACACACAGGAAAATTATACGCCTTGAAATAGAGAAAGAGGCGTTAAAAAGAGACCTTGGAGAAGGGGATGAAGAAGGGAAAAAGGCGAAAATCCGCATTCGCGACATAGATAAAGAAATCGCCAATCTAAAAGAAAAAACGCGCGAGCTTGAGCTGAAATGGACGAATGAAAAAGGAAGCTTGACTGATATAAGAAAAATCAAAAAAGACCTAGACGTCCTGCGCCTTGAAGGGGAAACCGCGGAAATGAAAGGGGATTTAGGTAAGGTTGCGGAAATCCGCTATGGCAAAATTCCCGCGCTTAAAAAAGAACTTGAGCAAAATAGCGCGCGCGTGAAAAAATTACAAAAATCCCGCCGGATTCTGAAAGAAGAGATTACCGCCGAAGACATCGCGGATGTCGTTTCGCGCTGGACGGGAATTCCTCTTTCAAGAATGATTGAGGAAGAGTCCGAGAAGCTCGGGCGCATGGAAGACGAGCTCAGGAAGCGCGTTATCGGGCAAGAGGAAGCTATCCAGAAGATTGCTGATTCCGTTCGTCGAAGCCGCGCCGGTATAGGCGACCCGAACCGTCCAATCGGCTCATTTATGTTTTTGGGGCCTACGGGAGTTGGCAAGACGGAATTAACCAAAGCTCTCGCGGAATTTATATTTAACGACGAAAAAGCTCTCATTAAGGTGGACATGTCGGAATACATGGAAAAACATTCAGTTTCCAAGCTTATCGGTTCGCCGCCGGGCTATGTCGGGTATGAGGAATCAGGACAGCTCACCGAAGCGGTGCGCCACAGGCCTTATTCTGTGATTCTTTTTGACGAAATAGAAAAAGCCCATCCGGAAGTGTTCAACGTTCTTTTGCAGGTCCTCGACGAAGGGCGCCTTACGGATGCCAAGGGGCGCGCGGTTAATTTCAAAAATTCAATTATTATTCTTACTTCAAATATCGGCTCGCAATTCATTGAAAAAATGGAATCAATGGGTTTTACCGCAAATTCAACCAAGCAGGATTATCGCGAGGTTAAAGACAAGGTGGTGGAAGCCCTGAAAGATTATTTCCGTCCTGAATTTTTGAATCGCCTGGACGAAATTATTGTCTTTGATGTTCTTTCCAGAGAAACAATACGCAATATTGTTTCAATCCAAATAAAGCAAATCACCGAACGGCTTACGGGAAAAGAAATTAAAATAACTTTAAACGATGACGCGCTGGAATATCTTGGCAAGGAAGGATACAACCCAAGTTACGGCGCAAGGCCACTCAAGAGGCTCATTCAAACAGCGGTTTTGAACCCGATTGCTACTTTGATTGTCTCGCGCGGGGTTTCAGCGGGGGACAGCATTCACGTCTCGGTAAAGGACGGGAAACTCCACATAGAAGCAAAGAAACCCTCAGGTAGAAAAAAAATTATAGTAAGGCGGGAAAAAAGTCTGGCTAGGTAAAATAATTCATGCTTGGAAAATGAGTGATTTTATGTCATTATTTTCCCATTGCGTCGGCTTGCCCCGCCGTTGGCGGGGTTTGCTAATACAAAATGCGTCGGTGGCAGAGCGGTCAATTGCAATAGACTGTAAATCTATCGCCTTCGGGCTACGGAGGTTCGAATCCTCCCCGGCGCACAATTTGATTTTTAAACCGTCTTATAGTAGCGTGTACTTTGTATTACTAAAAACTACCTGCCTGCGCCAAGCGAAGCGCGGCAGGCAAGCCAACTAACAACTGATTCATCATGCCTCAACCGCAATTAATAAAACTCGCCTGCTCAAAATGCAAGAAGGTGAATTACTGGAGCCGCAAAAACAAGAAAAAAGTAGAGCGTAAAATTGAGCTCAAAAAATATTGCAATTGGTGCAGAGCTAAAACATCTCATAAGGAATCTAAGAAATAAATAAACCATACAAAAAACCGCGCTTAAAAAGCGCGGTTTTTTGTGCTAGATTTATATCGTTAGGGTCCATAGTTCAGTGGTAGAATGACGGTCTCCAAAACCGTTGACCGAGGTTCGAATCCTCGTGGACCCGCCGATAATGATTTTACAAATGCGAGCTGTCCGCCTCGCAGGGCAACCCCCCAAAGATTTTAACTAGAAATGGCCCGTAATACGAAACATTATTCAAAATTTCCCCAAAACAAAATCGGGCCATACGGCCCGACTCTAAAAATTCTTGATGAATTAAATCTCAGAAAGGAACAATCATATGCACCAGTACTTCTTCTTTTTCCTTGTTCAGTCTCACCTGCAAAAAACTGCTTTTCGCGGACCTCGAATTGTCTTCCAACATGAAGGTCATTGACACCGCGGCTACCACGATAAGGTCTTTGTCGACTTTGACCTTTGGGACTGCCGTTACATTAAACTTGACCCTCCGACAGCCGAACGATATCCCCGGTATAGGGCCAATCATTATTGAATTTTTTCTATTGACCCGGCTTTCGTAGAAAGCCAAACCAACGGCACCTACGGCGGATATTTGGCAATCGCCGCCAGCGATCCCCATGATTTCATATTCCGTTCCTACGGATATTGGGACGGCGATTCCCCAGTTGCTGTTTCTGAATGCGTCAATCTGGGCGAACGACCTACTTTTTTCCCCGTTGCCGAACCAGGGGTTCTCGGTATAACACCTGACACCGAGCCCCCAGTTCCCGGACTCGTTGTACCTGTTTGGACGCTGTGTGTGCCAACTCGCGCCCCAGAAATTCACCCCGATTTGCTGGCACAGCTTTTCATCGTCGTCTTTTGTGTCGGCGGAAAGTTCTTTTTCACCAGCAAGCGCGGGTGCGGGTATCGACAACAGCCCCATCATGAACGCGGAAAATATCGTGATAACCCTGTTTCTTAGAGCTCCCATGTTGGACCTCCTTTTCTGTTTATCTGATGTACAACCTTTCTTTTTCTATACCTTTGTCGTATATAAGTCAATACTTTAATCCGTTAAAAAATTATGCATAGTTATTTCCGCTTCTCGCCCCAACATCTTATCGGAAGCATTTAGCCAAATAATATTCTTATCCCGCTTAAACCACGTTTTTTGGCGCTTGGCATAGCGCCAGATTTTGGTTTCCAACTTGGCAATCATTTGCTCTTTTGTTGTTTCTTTGTTCAAGTATTTTGCCAAATATCTATATTCAAGCCCAAGCTCTTCCATGCGTTTCCACGAAAGGCCGTTCTTGTGTAATCGTCTTATTTCCGCAACCATCCCTTTTTTCATTCGTGAAAGCAAGCGGCCGCGGATTTTTTTCTTCAGCTCGCCGTCAGACAGTTTCAGTCCGATTTTGAGCGCGTTATAAATTGTTGGTTGTAAATTGTTGGTCGGCACTTTCCCAAGCACCTTTGCGATTTCAATGGCGCGTATAAGCCGCCGCGGATTGTTTTTATCAATTTTTTCCGCTCGGCGCGGGTCAAGCTTTTTAAGCATTTCAAAAAGTTGCCCTGTTGTTTTTTTGCCCAATTTTCCTCTTAATTTTTCATCGGGGCATACCTCTGGGAATATTTTTCTGTTTACAATGGCATCAATGTATAACCCAGTACCGCCGCAAACGATCGGCAGTTTTCCCCTTTGTACGATATCTCGTACAGCACGACCGGCCTCGCGCGCGAAACGCGCAACGCTGTACTGGTTTTTCGGCGAGGCGACATCAATCATGTGGTGCCTTATACCGCGCATTTCTTTTTTCGTAATTTTACCGGTGCCTATGTTGAGTCCGCGGTAAACCTGTCTGGAATCGGCGGAAATAATTTCACCGTCGAATTTCTTGGCGATTTTTACTGCCAAGCCGCTTTTCCCGGTGGCTGTTTGCCCCAATATTACGACTACTTTTTGCTTGCTCATGCGGCACATGTTAGCATATTCAAGTTAAAGCTTAATCAAAAAATTATGGAAAAACTATCAATGGAAGGCAAGCATGTCCCAAGTATAATTTTCAAGACTCGCGTGCGAGATGAAAGCGTCGGCGGAGAGAATCCTTACCGCTGGCAGGACGTTTCCTCGGATGATATTTTCAAAAACAAAAAAATCGTAATTTTCTCTCTGCCGGGTGCGTTTACGCCCACATGTTCATCTACGCATTTGCCCGGCTACGAAGCCGCTTATGACGAAATAAAATCTCTTGGAGTTGATGAAGTATATTGCCTTTCGGTGAACGACGCCTTCGTCATGTTCCAGTGGGGGAAGCACCAGAATGTTTCAAAAGTTAAGCTTCTTCCGGACGGTTCCGGTGATTTTACGAGAGGAATGGGAATGATGGTGAAAAAAGACAACCTCGGATTCGGTGAGCGTTCCTGGCGCTATAGCATGTACGTTGAAGACGGAGTCGTAAAAAAAATATTCGCAGAACCCGGTTTTTCCGACAACTGTAAAGACGACCCGTTTGAAGTTTCCGACGCGGGGACTATGCTCCAATATTTAAAATCAAGATAATTGACGCTATATTTTTACGGGGTTATACTAACGACGGTTTGGTCCTTTTCTGGCAGTATTGGGATAGCCCTCTGCAGGGGGTAAGAAGAAAGCAACCGCGATTTCTCGCTCTCTTTTAAACTAGCGACTTGAGAGAATACCCTGACTGAGAGAATCTCCTCGGAGGGGGAATGAGGAAAAGTCAGTTTAACCACCTAGGTATCCAAGGGTTGAACATGCGTAGCGGTCACCGCTTGAATGACCGTACCCGCCCCCTTTCCTTTTTCTGTGGCCGGTGGTGCGCTAGCATCTATGACTAAACGCCAAACCCCCTTCGGGGTTTCTCTACTAAAAGCGACGAAAGCCGCTTTTATTTTTTGCCTATTTTTTAACCTGACTAATTTTGTACTGCGGGAGAGACTTGGCTACAACTCTCGGCTCGTCGTCACTCGCCTCGGTCGCAGCCCCAGCTCGCGGTTTTGCGTGTTCGCAAAACATCGCTCCGCTTTTCGATTCTCTAGCGAAAGCCAAGCAGTTGGCTTTCGCTAGAGAATCGAACCCTCATGTCTTGCGACACACGATTTTGCCGCGCCCGCTTCGCCTCGCGTTTATAATTTTATAGTGTCGCGGGAGAGACTTGAACTCTCACGATGTTGCCATCAATGGATTTTGAGTCCATAGCGTCTACCATTCCGCCACCGCGACATTATTTTGCTACGGGAAGTCGTGGATAAAATGTACCCCCGTACATTTTATCCTACATTCCACCACTCCGGCCTGTCTGCCGCCTGCCTGTGCGTGTTCTCACGCAGACAGGGCAGGCGGGCAATAGGGAAATTCTAATGAACAAGCAGAGAAAAAGCAATTTTGCGGTTATATTTGTTGTGGTAAAATAAGTTGTATATAAATATGTCTCAGCCATATTCAAACTCCATCTTTTGGATAGATGTCGAGAAAATTAAGCCAAATCCGTACCAACCCAGGCGCGAATTCGACCCGGAAAAATTAAAAGAGCTTGCGGATTCCATACGCCAGTACGGGATTCTTCAGCCGTTGGTGGTAACGCGCCGCGAGATAGAAAAATCCGAAGGCGGTCTTGCTGTTGAATACGAACTTATAGCCGGAGAAAGGCGATTGCGCGCGTCCAAGCTCGCCGGGATTGCCCAGGTGCCTGTTTTAATCCGCGTTGGGGACGACGCGAAGATGAAACTTGAACTCGCTATCATAGAAAACCTTCAGCGCGAAGATTTGAATCCCGTTGACCGCGCCAAAGCCTTTGACCGCCTGGCCAAAGAATTCGGCTTCAAGCATGCCGAAATAGGAAGAAAGGTAGGGAAGAGCCGTGAGTATGTTTCAAACACAATGCGCCTTCTAACTTTGCCTGAACGAATGTTGACGTCTCTTTCAGAGGGGAAAATTTCCGAAGGGCATACCCGCCCGCTTATGATGCTTGTCGACCGCCTGGAAGAGCAGGAAAAGCTTTATCAGGAAATTTTAGGCAGAAAAATGACTGTGCGAGAGGCGGAGGGGATTGCCAGACGCATTGCTCAGGATCGCGCGCGCAAAAAAGAGCGAATGTTTGACCCGGCAATTCTTAATATGGAGAAAAATTTAGCCGAAACGCTCGGCACAAGAGTTCAAATTGAGAAAAATGAAAAAGGAGGAAAAATCACTATAGATTTTTTCTCAGACGGAGATTTGGAAACGATTGTGAACACAATAAGGGCGCGAGAAGCCGCCGCGGCGGTTTCTCCCGCACCGGCTGTTTTCAATGAAGAAGTGTCAGAGGCTCTCATAAGTGAGCCACCAATGGACGACCGGCCGGAAGAAGAAATAAAAAAAGAAGAAAACGAAGACATTTATAACGTAAAGAATTTTTCCATCTAGGAACCATTATTTGAATTTTCTCGCGAGGAAATTTTTAATCGGGTTATTTTTTTCAAGATAATTTTTGATGTGCCTCCGCGCCACCGATGTTTTTGCGTAATCAAGCCATTTTGATTTCGGCGCCGCGCTTTTTTTTGTTTCGATTTCCACTATATCTCCGTTTTTAAGCCGCGTATCCAATGGAACAAGTTTGCCGTTTACGCGCGCGCCGGCGATGTGGTCGCCGATATCGGAATGAATGGCGTAAGCAAAATCAACCGGGCTTGATTCATCCGGCAAATCTATAACATCGCCTTCCGGCGTAAAAACGAATACCCGATATTTGAAAAAATCCATTTTCAGGTGGTCCAAAAATTCACCGGAGTGAGAAACATTTTTTTGCCATTCCAAAAGATCATTAACCCAGCCTATGCCGTGCCCGCCACCGTTCCCCGCTTCTCCTTTCTTCTCTTTGTAGAAAATGTGAGATGCCACGCCGTATTCGGCGTCACGGTGCATTTCTTCCGTGCGAATTTGTATTTCAACTATGCCGCCGTCGCCGGTGAATATGGTTGTGTGCAGGCTCTGATATCCGTTTGGCTTCGGCAAGGCAATATAATCTTTTATCCGCCCGGGAAGAGGGCGCCAAATACGGTGAATTATACCCAGGGCTCGATAGCAATCCTCAACGTTTTTGACTACAACCCTAAGAGCCACAATGTCGTAAACTTTATTTATATCCGCGCCTTTTTTCTCCAGTTTTTTATAAAGGCTGTAAATATGCTTAACACGGTGTTCGGTTTTTACTCCTCTCATATTTTCCGCCGCCAGTTCTTTTTGCAAATCGCGATGTATTTTTTCAACATCTTTTTCGTTTATCTTGACCCGCTCTTTAAGGAGTGCTTTTACATTTTCGTATTTTTCCGGGTAGGCGTAATAAAAAGCTCGGTCTTCAAGCTCACTTCTTAATTTTCCCATTCCGAGCCGGTCGGCCAAGCGAGCGTGGATTTCAAGTGTTTCAAGCGCGATGCGGCGGCGTTTTTCTTTTGGCACGTGTTCAAGCGTGCGGATGTTGTGAAGCCGGTCGGCGAGCTTGATTATAAGCACGCGCATGTCTTGCGCCATTGCCACGAAAAATTTGCGCAAGCTCTCCACGTGACGTTCTATCCCGCGGTATTTAAGTTTGCCGAGTTTCGTTACCCCTTTCACCAAGAATAAAATTTCTTCGCCGAATTCTTTTCCGATTGTTTCTTCGGATGAATGGGCGTCTTCAAGTACGTCATGAAGAAGTCCCGCGGCAACAGTTTTTCCGTCCATGCCAAGACCGCCTATTATTATCGCTACAGGAACGACGTGCGTTTCAAAATACGGTTCTCCGGAATAACGCTTTTGTCCCTCATGCGCTTTTTTGGCAAATTCGTAAGCGTGGGTTATGAGCTTTTTGTCGGCATCGTTTGGGTTTTTCAACGATGAAATAATTTCTTTCAAATAGTCCATCCTGTAGTGAAAAATGGCATTGTCTCTAGCGAGACGTCCATTTAATTAAGTAAGATTTGAATAAACATGGAGTATTTACTACAACACTACCATCATAATCCCGCTATGCCATTTTCTACTACGGGATCCATTATTTCAATAGTATGGAAAATATATAAGGAACGCAATGCATTAAAAACACCCGCCTATGCCGAGGCGGGTGTAATTGCGATGGGAGGTGCAGTTCAGGCATCATCTTTCGTTTCCCAGTCGCAGTTTTGATAAAACGATTGCGTATTTCCGCAAACACAGCGCTGGTAAGCGGCGACCATCGTTATTTGCGGTGGTTCCGGCAAGCGCATTTCTTCCGGTATGTGCTCAACCGGAACTTCCCGCCACTCGTTTTCTCCGCACTTGTCGCACCGGTCGAATTTACCGAGAAACTCGACAATATACGGCCATGCATACGGCGCGCCGAGAACGAGTGCTAAGAAAAACGCCACCAGGACAATCTTGTCCATGACTTCGCCCTTTCTTTGAGTAATGTTGGAGACGTTTCTTTTACAACACCCATCTCGTCAGGGTAGCACTGGTATTCAACCTTTTTTGTATCCCTGGAGATAATTATCAGGAGATAAAAACCTATTGGTAAAACAAAAGCGAGAATAATTGCCAAAGAAACAACGACCTTGAGATCCATTTAGCCCCCTTCTGTCATTTATTATAGTACTGCTACGGTAAGACTACTCCTACTTTGTAGAGAGTGTCAATAAGTGCATAATGATTATTTTTTCTTTTCAGAGATTTTATGCGGATTATGGTTTAGGCAAGTTTTATTACTACAGCGCTCAGGAATGGTTTTGGTTCCCTCCATCATGAGAGAGCCGCAGAGTTTGCAAATTTCCCCAGTAGGTTTCGCCTTGATGGCGTTTTTGCATGCCGGATAATTGGAACAGGAATAAAAAATCCCGAAACGCCCGCGCCTTTCCACCATCGTTCCTTTTTTGCAGACCGGGCATTCTACTCCGGTGTTGGAACGCTCCTCCTCTTCTTTGCTTTTTTTGATGAATTTGCATTTTGGGTAATTTGAGCAGGCCACGAATCTCCCGAATTTTCCGTCGCGTTCCATTAGTTTTCCGTCTTTGCAATCGGGGCAAGATTCCCCGGTTTCTTTCGGGCCTTCCAGCTCCTTGCCGTCGATTGTTCTGGCTCCGATGCAATCCGGATATTTGGAGCAGGACAAAAACTTACCACTGCGGCCCAATTTTATTATCATTCCACTTCCGCATACCGGGCATTTTATATTTTTCGGAGCATCGCCAAGCGTCGTCAATTTTTCGATTTTTTCTTTTGACTTTACGTCTTTGGTAAACGGTCCGTAAAAATCTTTCAGCGTTTTAACGTAATCGCGTTTTCCTTCCGCGATATCGTCCAGTTCGTCTTCCATCTCGGCGGTGAAAGTGTCGCTGATGTAATTGCCGAAGTTTTTCTCCAAAAACGTGCTGACTACGTCGCCAGTGTCGGTGGGGACAAGCGCTCTTTGCACTTTTTCCACGTAACCGCGGTCAACAATGGTTTTGATTATGGAAGCATAAGTTGAAGGGCGGCCGATTCCGCGTTTTTCAAGCTCTTTAATGAGTCCGGCCTCCGTATACCTTCCCGGCGGTTCGGTTTCTTTTTCTTCCGAAACGATTTCGATAAGGCGCAGTTCTTCCCCAGCCGCCATTTTTGGCAATTCTACGTCCTCGCCGCGCGCGTCCGGGTCTCCTTTAAACCAACCGTCAAAAAGAGTGCGGCTGCCGTTAGCCGAAAAATCCGGAAGTTTATCTCCCAAAACATTCGCCCGTACTTTCGTGCTTATCACCCGCGCGTCGGACATCTGCGAAGCTATGGTACGCGCCCAAATCAGGCGGTAGAGTTTTTTCTCGTCCTCGCTCGCTCCGGCGCTTCCGGTGCTTATTTTTGTCGGGCGTATCGCTTCATGGGCTTCCTGGGCATTTTTGCTTTTTGTCTTGAAATTGCGCACCATTACATATTCCTGTCCGAATTTTTTTTCAATCTCGCGCGCGATTTCCGCCTGAGCTCCTTTTGAAAGACTGGTTGAGTCCGTGCGCATATAGGTGATAAAACCTTTTTCGTAAAGCTTTTGGGCTAAAGACATCGTCCGCGCCGGCGCGAAGCCGAGCCGTGAGCTCGCCGTTTGCTGAAGCGTGGAAGTGATAAAAGGCGCCCTGGGCGTGCGCGCCATCTCGGTTTCCTTGATGTCCTTTATAGCCCATTTTTCGCCTTGTCCTATTTTTAAAATTCGTGTGACTTCTTTTTCGTCACGCGGCTCCTCTTTGCAGGTAAGCTCAAGTTTTTCATCCAACCGCGTCTTAAACGAACCTTTTATCCGCCAGAATTTTTCGGGTACAAAAGCCCGGATTTCGCGCTCGCGTTCCATTATTATGCGCAGTGCAGGCGACTGAACGCGTCCGGCGGAAAGGCCGTAGCGCACTTTTTTCCAGATAAGCCCGGAAAGGTCGTATCCGACCAGCCGGTCGAGCACCCGTCGGGCTTCCTGAGCCTTTCTTAAATTTTCGTCGATTTTGCGCGGGTGGGCGATTGCTTCCCGTATCGCCTCTTCGGTAATTTCATGGAAAACAACCCGCTTGGCTTTTTTAAGCCCGCAAGCTTCTTCAATATGCCAAGCAATGGCTTCGCCTTCGCGGTCCGGGTCGGTCGCCAGAAGTATTTCCGAAGCGTTTTTTGAAAGCCGCGAAAGCTCCGCGACCACGTGCTCTTTTCCTTTGGATATTTCATAATGCGGCACAAAACCGCCAGCGATATCGATGGCTTTTTTGTTTGACTTCGGCAAATCGCGGATATGGCCGACGGAGGCGCGTACCTCATACGCGCCGCCAAGATATTTGGAAATTGTTTTTGCTTTGGACGGAGACTCAACTATCATGAGTTTCATCCCTTCTTTTTTGCTAGCCATGACCATCATTAGTAATACAATAACTTCTTTTTTGCAAATTATTTGTATTAAAATTTACGGCCTTATATCGTAAATAGGGTCAGTGCCATTAAAATCAGGAGCGCTCCCCACGCACGCGTTTAAAGATGCTGTGGCGTCAAAATCGCTTGCAAGTTGTTCTGTTCCGGGCGAGACATTTTCAAGCAAAGCGCCGAGGTGGTAATTAGAACAGTTGTCCCCTTCAATAAGCGCGGCATACGAGTATTCCTGTCTGCTTTTTGGGTCAATCGGCATTGCTTTAATGTAATTCGGAACAAGTCCGGTTCCGGCAAGAGTGGCAGGATAACGATTGTTGTCGTTGTAATAAAGCTGAAGAGCGCTTTTTAGCTGGTTTATGTCTCCAACTCGCGCGGAGTCGCGTGCTCGCGTATTAATTGAAGTAAAGCTATATGTCGCTGCGGAGAGAATAAAAATAATTATAGAAAGGACAACGATAAGTTCAATAATGGAAAACCCGGCCGTTTTAATTCGTAGCGGAATGTACATATGATTCTTTATTATAACCTTAACACCATTATTTAAATCGTAATTGTTAATTATCAACATCTCCTGATAAAACCGCCTTCTTCTTTGATAGCCCCCTTTATTTCAAGAAGAGACATGGCGCTTGTTAATTTTTCCGGTGGCAGACCGGAGAGTTCAAAAAGAGTGTCGCGCGTGGCGGGCTCCGAAATTATTTCAAATATAATTTTTTCTTCCGGAGAAAAATCACCGGTATCTATTTCTGCTTCATTGTTTTTCTTTTCCAGGCCGAGTTCTTCAAGAAGTTCATCGGCGCTTGTGACGGGAGTTGCCCCTTGTTTTATAAGCCAATTTGTTCCCTTGGCGTTTTCTGAAAATATGGAACCGGGAATCGCGTAAACATTGCGCCCGTAATCAAGCGCCAGGCGAGCGGTAATCAGGGTTCCCGAGCGCATTTCCGCTTCCACGACCAATACCGCGCTTGAAAGTCCCGCCATGATTCTGTTTCGTTTCGGGAAAGAATATTGAGTCGCTCTGAAGTCTGGTTCAAATTCGGATATCAACGCGCCGCCTTTTTTTATAATTTCCTGTGCCAGAAAAAAATGCTCGCGCGGATAAATGACTTCGTCTGACAGTCCCGAGCCGGGTACGGCAATTGTTTTAAGCCCTGCATCAAGCGCGGCGCGGTGGGCGATAGAATCTATCCCCAGGGCGAGACCGGAAACGATAATGATATCGGCGCCGGAAAGGCCTCTTATAATGTGCTCGCAGGCGCCGCGGCCGTATTCAGAGTATTTGCGCGAGCCGACGACGGAGAGAAGAACCGTCTTTTTGTCGGGGAGAGTCCCTCGCCAATACAATTTTTCCGGCGGCTCCGGGATTTCAAGAAGAGCCGACAGCGACTCTGGGAAATTCTCTTTTTTAATATACCGAATATCCGGCATCTTAAGGAAAATATAACACGTTGACACCTTTAACCGTTAACCCTATATTAATCTTGGACATACTCCGAAGGAGGGCTAATGATAGTCAGTGAAGAGATTCGTTCCAAGATTATCAAGAATTGGTCTCTCCCGCCGATGTATATTTTGAGAATACTTTCCGACGAATTCATGGAGCAGTATTCTCGGGCGGGGCAGAAAGATGGGGAAAGAATAACTCGTCTCAAAAAAGTTTCCCGTGAGCGCCTTGAACAAGAAATCGAGGACTCATTAATCAACGACGAAAATGAATCTCCCGACGCTTTTATTGAAAAGCTGAAGGGGATAGAGCCGCTTCAGGAAGATTCAAGCGAGCAGGAATTGGCTGTTCAGTGGTATTACCCTTACCAATAGTAGGGGTAACGCTTAAAAAGGGGCGGGCTACGTGCTCGCCCCTCGTTCTTTTTCACACTTTCTTTTTAGGTTATACTGTTTGTTATAAACCATGCTAGATATTAAATTCATCCGCGAGAATGCCGACCTGATTAAAGACGCCGCCCGGAAAAAGCACCTTAATTTTGATATTGACGAACTAATTGCCGCCGACACTAAACGGCTGGAAGTTCTTTCTTTGGTTGAGAAACTTCGTGCGGAACAAAACTCTGTTTCGGATAACGTCGCTAAAGAAAAAAACGCCGGAGAACGCGAGAAGCTTATAAAAGAAATGCGTTCTTTAAAAGAACATCTGAAACAAAAAGAAGAAGACCTGAAAGAAATTTTGAAAAAATGGCAGCTGCTGATGCTCCAGGTTCCAAACATTCCCGATATGTCGGTGCCGGAGGGTAAGGACGAAACGGAAAATCAGGAAATAAAACGCTGGGGTGACATTCCTTCGTTTACTTTCACCCCAAAAGGGCATGTTGAACTTATGTCGGAACTTGATATGGCCGACCTTGACCGCGGGGCCAAAGTGGCCGGATTCCGAGGATATTTTTTGAAAAATGACGGCGCTCTTCTTTCCCACGCCGTTTGGCAATACGGGATGAAATTTTTTATGTCAAAAGGATTAAGTCCGATGATTGTCCCGTCGCTCGTACGCCGCGACCAGATGTTCGGTACCGGATATTTGCCACAAGGAGAAGAGGACTTGTACCACACTCAAGACAACGATTATCTTGCCGGAACAGCCGAGGTTGCAACAATGGGATATCACATGGACGAAATTTTGGAATCAAAAAATCTTCCAATAAAATATCTTTCGTTTTCTCCTTGTTTCAGGCGCGAAGCCGGGAGCCACGGCAAAGACACAAAGGGTCTTATAAGAGTCCACGAATTCTACAAGCTCGAACAAGTAATACTTTGCGAAGCCGACCATCAGGAATCCGTAAAATGGCATGAATGGCTTAACCGCAATACCGAAGAATTCATTGAATCTCTCGGTATTCCATATCGTACCGTCGCAATTTGCGGCGGGGACTTGGGCCAAGGGCAGGTAAAAAAATACGACATAGAACTCTGGGTTCCCGCCGAAGAAAAATATCGGGAAATAAGTTCGGCTTCATATTTTCACGATTTTCAGACCAGGCGCCTGAATATCCGCTACAAGGACGACGGCGGTAAAATGCGTTTCGTTCATTCCTTGAACTCTACGGCGATACCGACACCGCGCGTGCTTGTTGCCATAGTGGAAAATTTTCAGGAAAAAGACGGCTCCATCCGCATTCCGGAAGTTCTTGTCCCTTATATGAGTAAAAATTCCATTAAGAAAAAATGAAAACAAGGAGGAACAATGGCTCCACAAATTAAATTTTCTTCTCCGGCGAAAAGAAAAAGAAAAATAGCTTATGCCAAAAAAGCCGCGTGGTTTCTGGCATTCATGCTTGCTGTTTCGGGCGGCTCATTATTCTTATTGCGGAATGAAAATCTCCTCGTTGATGAAGTAAAAATTTCCGGTAATTCCTCAATTAGTAGTTTGGAGATACAAACTCTCATTGAGGACAATCTTTTGGGAGATTATTTCCGCATTCTTCCGAAGAAAAGCATTTTTTTCTATCCGCGGCGAGGAATTGAGAAATCCATAAAGGAGAAATTCCCCGGAGTTTCTCAGGCCGCCGCGTCATGGGAAAGCCTGAGTTCCCCGCGGGCTCTCGGGATTCACGTTTCCGAACGTTCCCCGGCGTATATTTGGTGCGGGAATTTACCTGCCGAAGAGAACGGGGGGTGTTTTTTTACCGACAATACGGGAGTGGTTTACGATTCGGTTCCGGAAAAAGAAAAAAGCAAATTTGTTGTTCTTTACGGGAGTCTTTCCGGCAATGTCGCCAAGGGGGCTTTTCTGAGCGAGGATGACTTCCTACAGCTTTCTAGTTTTATTATTTCTGCTTCGGAAAACGGCCTTTTGCCGGTGTCTCTCATAAAAAAGATTGACGGCGACGCCGAGCTCTTGCTTGCTCCGGGCGGCAAAATTATTTTTTCCCTTTCTGAAATCGCCGGGGACTCTGATTTTGCAATAAGCAATCTTGAATCGGCGCTCGAATCCCAGTCGCTTAAATCAGCTATTAAGAAAAATCCGGAAAAGCTTTTATACGTAGACCTTCGGTTCGGGAATAAGGTTTTCTTCAAGTTTAAATAGAGCTCTTGATTATTTTTGGCTACCAAATATACTCCTAGAGTAAGTTCATTTTTTGGAGGAGCAAGATGACGCTTTACGAAATTGGTCCAAGGCGGGTAGATATGCCCAAACAGATTGCAACATTGCTCGAGCCATTGCAGGGAGAAAAATTCAAATGCGACGAGATTATCGCGCAGAATATCTGGCGGCTTCTTGAAATATGGGAACATCTGAATTTTGATGTTCCCAATCATGGGGCCGCGGCAGCCATGCGCGGCGAGGTATATGAAAGGAAAAAGGAGGCAGCCGAGCTCACCTCGAAAGCGTTCAAGTTGACATTCAGCGAATTTAGCCTGAAGGGAGCAAAAGAAGGCGCTATGCACGCCGCGCTTTGCGAAGCATGCGGATTCAAGCCGTTCGTTCGGGTGTCTCCCGAAGAATTGAATAAGGGTAAGGCATTTTTCAGGGCATGGTATGCCGAGGCGGAAAAGTATTTGACGCATCCGGTGGTATAAGCCAAGGGAATAGCCAGTCCCCACGGCGGCGGAGCAATTCGCCGCTTTCTATTTTCATGTGCTAGTATGGCCGTTATGAATTTGGGCTTTTGGCAAAAACTTAAGAGGCCGTTTTTTGTTTTGGCGCCGACTTGCCCGCCTAAATTTTCGCAGAAAATTTAGGCGGGTGCGCTATATTACCATGGGATCAAAATGACATGAAAAATTTTTGGAATACATTACCCAAACCATTTTTTGTACTAGCTCCGCTTGCGGATGTGACCGATGTAGCTTTTAGGGGAATCATCGCGAAATACGGCAAACCGGACGTAATGTGGACGGAGTTTGTTTCCGCCGACGGGCTCGTGTCCAAAGAAGGCCGCGAGCATTTGATGATTGACTTGGCTTATACCGAAAGCGAGCGGCCGATTGTCGCCCAGCTTTTTACTTCTAAACCGGAGAATATGCGCAAGGCGGCGAAAATCATTCTTGAACTAGGTTTTGACGGGCTTGATATCAACATGGGCTGTCCTGACCGGACGATTGAAAAGCAGGGCGCGGGCGCGGCTTTGATAAAAAGCGAAAAACTGGCGCGGGAAATAATCCGGGCGGCCAAGGAGGGCGTGGAGGATAAAATTCCTGTGTCGGTAAAAACACGCGTCGGATACAACCAGGACATTTTGGAGGAATGGCTTGGCGCGATTTTGGAAGAAAAACCGGCCGCGCTTACGGTGCACGCGCGGACGCGCAAAGAAATGTCCAAAGTGCCGGCGCGCTGGGAGGCGGTGGAGAGGGCGGTAAAACTCCGCGATTTTCTCCAAGGGGAGTCCTTGGCGGAAAGGATGCTAATAATAGGAAATGGCGACGTCAAGGATTTGGCGGATGCCGAGACAAAGGCGCGCGAAACCGGCGCCGACGGCGTAATGCTCGGCAGGGCGATATTCGGCAACCCGTGGCTGTTCGATAAAAAAGCCGGATATCAAAATATAAAAACAAAGGAAAAGCTGGAAGTGATGGTTGAGCACACCAATCTCTTTGAAAAATTGCTCGGCGGAAAGAAAAATTTTTCAATAATGAAAAAACACTATAAGGCGTATGCCAACGGGTTTAACGGTGCCAAAGAGTTGAGGACGAAGCTCATGGAAGCGGGGAATGCCGACGAAGTAGAAGATATTGTAAATATGTTTTTGAAGTTGTAGAATCGCAACAGACAATTCTTTGAAGGGATACTCATGTCTCTTTTTGCACATAAAATTGCGTACGCGGCTCATGATGGAGAAACAGGGGCCAGCTTCATGGCTTTGATAGAACTTGCGGGGAGAAAGGGCGGAACGCCGAAAGGGTTCCTGCTTTACCGATGCACTATCCAGTACGACGGCAAAACCCTGCCAGTGTTTGAGATGATTAATTTGCTTAAGCCGAAGAACTCCGAAGAGGCAAAGGAGTTTTTCATTTTCGGGGGGAGCAATAAATTTCCGGGGCACAGGAGCATTCTCTGGAGGAAAACTTCTAAGTGGCTTTATGCCGTTGCTGTCGGGGGTGGATACCAACAGCATAGAGATGGAACTTGGGTTCGCGTTGCGAGGCCCGCTCCGTGGTCAAAGCGCCGTAAAAAGAAACGGTTGATTGTCGGCAGTGCGAGTCATCTCTTACTTGTCGAGCAAGAACGCTGGCGCTCTCTCAAAGAAATGAAAGAGAGTTTTTTTTCCGAACAGTCGTGTCTCGAATCTTACGACGATGTAAGCGACGCAAATTTCGTACCCCCCGAAAATTTCAGAGCTTACGAGGCGATTGAGCTGGAAATCGCCAAGATTGAAGAAGAAATAGACTTGTCTTCCAGAAGGATTTTGAACATAAAGGACGAGCTCCGTTTTGTGCTCGCGCGAAAAATGGGGAGACGATATTTCCCGAGAGATCCCGAAACAGGATGTATTAGGAAGGGCGCTTGAAATATAGCGCCTTTTTGTTAGTTTATTGACAATCACCATTTCTTTTGGTTTCATTTTGGGAGAGTTCTAAATAACCAACTGAAGGGGGATTTCCTATGATAGATATTGCAATCGGCGCGGTTCTGGTTTTTGCGATTTCCTTTTTCTCCCGTAAGTATTTCAGGCGATCGCTATGAGATATTTTGCAAGAAGAATCAGGCAAAATATTTTAAGCCGCAATTCATTCATTTCTCTCATTGAGATTGCGGAAAAAACCGGTAGCGAGGGGGTTTGTTTTTTCGCCTACTATTTTCGCTGCGAACCGGGGAACGGCGGCGCTTTAACCAAAATTCTCATTTACAGGGCGCACGAAAAAGAAGAAGCTCTGAATTGTCCGCCTTTCGGCACGGGGAAAATGCGTCCGCAATGCGAATGGATGCCAATTCCAGGCAGATTGCCGTGGCTTCACAATGTGGCATGCGCCCCGACATCCTTGCCGCACTGGTTCCCGGTCGATTCGCCCCTTGTGTTCCATTAGAACAACTTAACCGTTTTCGTTCGAGACGCGCTATGATGTAATCCGCACAAGCGCGCCTTTTTGTTTTAAGAAGTTTTTGGCATACTAGAGCCATGTCGCAGATTGCTTTATACCGTAAATATCGCCCTTCCAAATTTTCCGATGTCGTCGGTCAGGACAGCATCGTCAATGTTTTAAAAGTGGCAGTTAAGGAAAAAAACCCGGTGCATGCTTACCTCTTTTCCGGCAGCCGCGGAACGGGGAAGACTTCCGTGGCGCGCATTCTCGCCCGCGAACTCGGCGTGTCGAACAACGACATGATTGAAATAGACGCGGCGTCAACCCGCGGGATTGACGATATCAGGGAACTCCGCGACGCCGTGCGCATCAATCCCTTTGATTCGGCGTACAAAGTTTACATAATAGACGAAGTGCACATGCTTACCAAAGAAGCGTTTAACGCGCTTCTTAAAACTCTTGAAGAACCGCCCAAGCACGTGATTTTTATTCTCGCCACGACCGAGCTTGATAAACTTCCCGAAACGGTCGTATCGCGTTGCCAAACGTTTTCTTTCAAGAAACCGTCGGAAGAAATTTTAAAACGTATCGTTTTGGATGTTGCCAAGAAAGAAGGGATTTCGCTCGAGCCGTCGGGAGCGGAGCTTATAGCTCTTTTGGGCGACGGTTCTTTCCGCGACACCCTAGGGATTCTTCAGAAGGTTGCCGGTTTTTCAAGAGATAAAAAAATTTCGCGGGAGGAAATTGAAGCAATTACCGGCGCGCCAAGTGATACATTGGTCAATGATTTCATTACGGCCATCATTTCCAAAAACGCCGAACTTGGAATGAAGACGATAGGGAGGGCGGTTGAGAGAGATATCGATATGAAAGTTTACCTTAAATTAATTCTTTACAAGTTCCGGCTTTTGCTTCTTATAAAATATGCGCCGCTCGTCGGGGGAAAGGCGGCAGAAGAGCTTCCGGAGAGCGATAGGGAGTTTATAGAAAAATCAATGAAAAATTATTCCCAGCGCATCACGTCCATTATTTTGCGCGAGCTTCTCCAAAGTTATACCGATATCGGGCGCTCATTTATTCCGGAACTGCCGTTGGAACTTGCGTTAATTAAACTTACAACCGACGACCAACAACCTACAAAATAAAAAGTGTTTTAAGTTTGTAGTTAACCATCTTTTGTTGTAAGTTGTGAGTTGTACGGTTGTTTGTTATTTTGCGGGGTCGTCTAACGGTAGGACATGGGCCTTTGAAGCCTAGTATCTTGGTTCGAGTCCAAGCCCCGCAGTTTTTAGCGCAGCGAAAAACTGCGGGGAAGCACGCAAACTGCTTTGCGTGCGTTTGGGCGAGAAGGGCGGTACGATGCATGTATATGCCGGACCGCCCCGGCTTTCGCCCGTAGAAGGCGAAAGGAGTCCAAGCCCCGTAGCAAACTTAGATATATAAAAACCACTAAGCGCATGCGCTTAGTGGCGAGAAACGGCTACACGATATTTTTTTCTCATCTCCTTCTCGGCTTTTCTTGCTTCCAGTTTTTGGCGCACGCGTCTTTCCCTACGCCATTCCGAAAACGTAGTGCCCGTGACAAGAAATACATACACCAGCACCGCCGAGCCGGCAAGCGAGAGGACTCCGACGAACAAATCCCGGATGTTTTCCTTGGAAAAAACTGTCGAGTCTACGAATAGCAAGTAGAGAGCCGCCCCAACGAACATAATGATGAGAAGAATAAAAACAGCACTCAAAATTCTTTTCAGTTTCATTTCTATCCCCTGTGATATGTACGGCTCACCAGAAAGTACCATAAATAGGGATTTTGTTAAGCTCGCCGACAAAATTTGGCATGCCACAATAAATGTTGATTATCCACTTGCAACTTAGCGTACCGCGATAGATAATGTAGTCATAAATGAAAATAATTTTTACACCATGATAAAAGACTATTTAAAACCGCTCTTTTTTGTTCTCGTTCTCTCTGTGGGGGTGTTGTTTGTTTCAGCTTTCGTTCCAACTGGAACATGGGATCCTTCTGGCCCGGCTGGGACTGGAACATGGAATCCTCCTGGCCCGCCTTCGCCCGAGACAAATGTGGCTCCGCCTATTAATGCTGGACATGTTGATCAGGTTAAATTAGGGGGTCTCGGTGTTTTAAACTTAACGGCCAGTAACATTGATGTTTCTGGTTCAATTACCGCGGGAAATTCAATCACCGCGCAAAGTATTAACGTTTCGGGCACAATTACTGCCGGGAGAATCACTGCAAATGAAATTTGCATGGCGGATGTTTGTGTTACCGATTGGTCAATGCTTCTCCCTCTTCTCGGTGGTGGCTCTTTTGTTCCCGGCGGGTCTACCGGCGTTGTTAACAGTACTGTAAATGCCGTAAGTAATTTTACCAATACTGTTGTAGATACTATTACCGGAGGCGGTGATTGTTGGGGATTTTGTTAGTAAACTAAAATTTTATAGGACAAGTTGTTTATTTTTCAGTTAAGGCTTGATTGATGACCACTGGGTTTTTTCGTGCTAAGCTTTTTACCATAATCTTATGGCAAAAAAACGCCTGATAGTGCCTGTTTTCCTCGCGGGAGTATTATTATTCTCCGCTTTTTTGGTTTCAGCAGCCGTATCCGGGGGCGAGCTCCGCATAACCAAAGACGGGGCGGTATCAATAAAGGGAGCAAAAGTTTTTCAAAAAGCGGGACGTAATTTTTACGCGCGCATTTATTGGGGCGATTTATTTTTACGTCTTACCGTAGTCACGGGGGATTCAACCAAAATAACCAAGAAATATGGCGAACCCGCCACGGCAGATGATATAAAAGAAGGCGATATGTTGGACATTGAAGGAGTTTTCCCGAGTTCTTCCGACACTTTCATAATTACCGCTTCTTATATAAAAGATCTTTCGCTTGAAAAGCAAAAATTAGAAACTTCCGGAACCGTGATTTCTTCAAACGGCGGCGCAGATGAGTTTAAGATGAAAACGAAAAAAGGGAATATTATAAAAGTTGTAACATCGGCGGCTGATATGAAGCGGGGGATAATCCCGATTACCGCCTCACAGCTTTTGTCTGGGGAGAAAGTTAGTGCTGTTCGTGGAACGTTTGATTATTCAGAAAACACTCTTTACGCCAATACCGTTCAGATTTACCAGAATAAAAGCGTTTTTTCTCCCAAGTTCTTTAGCGGGAAAATAACGTCGATTTCCGGTGCATCTTTGCCGTTGGATATAACCGTTAATGTAAGCGGAAAAAATTACACGGTCAAACTTTCCCAAAAAACAGCCCTTATGAATAAGAACAAAGAAACGGTAGTTTTTTCACGGTTTCTCGTCGGGGACAATATTGTTGTTTATGGTGCAATCCGCGAAGACAATCTTTCAATCATAGATAATGTCGGGAATTTGCGTAATTTGAGTTTGTAATGGACATAATTTCACACGGGCTTTGGGGTAGCATTGTTTTTGGGAGAAAAAACAGGCGTAGTTTTTGGCTTTCTTTCGTTTTCGGAATTTTGCCGGATTTGGTTGCCTTTGCTCCGTTTTTTCTGATGACTATTTTAGGGCTTACTTATAGAGATTGGGAAATAGGCGAGCCTCCCGACCCGAAAAGCATTCCCGCCTATGTTTATCAGGTTTACAACATAAGCCACAGCCTAATTGTGTTTTTAGCGGCGTTTCTTTTTCTACTTTTTCTTTTTCGGCGTCCTATTTGGGAATTTGCCGCTTGGGGGTTGCATATTCTTTTGGACATCCCTACACATTCAAGCGGATTTTTCCCGACCCCGTTTCTCTGGCCGGTTTCCGATTTTCAGTTCAATGGGCTCCCATGGTCAGACCCGATTATTTTTCTTCCCAATATTTTCCTGCTACTCAGCCTATATATTTGGTACTTCAAAATTTATCCGAAAAGACGTAAGATAGACATTCCTTTTCAAAAGCCGTAAAATTATTAAAGACATTCTTTTATTATCGGGAGGCCACATGTTCGTACACGTTTACAAAGCGGACATTCTTCTTGAGAGTTGGAACCCCAGGTTTTTACTTCGTGTGTTTGAAAACATGGAAGAGCGTCTCGGTTGCGGTGAAGATTTTTTAATCAGGCGGCGCCACTTTCTCAAGTTGTATTTTTTGGCCGACGCGACGGTTGAAAATTCCATCGAAATTAGACAGCTTGATTTGGATTTCCCGTTCCGCTTGTCTATGGTTTACGAAGGAACTTTTTCTCTTGTAGACGTCGTGAGGGAGAGAATCCGCCGCGGGTTCGTCCCCATGAATTGGAAAGAAGATTTTATTGCCCAGATTTCCGAGATAGAGCTCTTTCAGATGGAAAAGGCATCCAAGGGCGGCAATTGTCCTTTCCCTGAAGTATCAAAGATTGTCAGAAGGTTTTAGGGCAAATGCGCCCCTGCGTTTGCCCTAATTCTTTTTATTTTAATATGAAAAAAATAATCATCACGTTAACATTTCTTGCTTTTTTTGCCGGAAGCGCATTGGCGCAGGAAGAAGTAAAAAATGCCGGCTTTACTCCCGGCAACATTTGGTATTCCAAAGACCCGTTTTTCGCCGGTGATACTGTAGATATTCATACCCTGGTTTTTAACAGTAATGAGGGAGAACTTTCCGGTGTCATTGAATTTTACGACGGAGAAAATATTCTTGGAAAAATTTCGGTAAATGTCCCCTCAAATGGCGGGTTTAAAGACGCAAGCATATCATGGCGGGCAACGGAAGGGTATCACAAGATTTTCGCCGTTATTAAAGAGCCGAAGATAACTCTACGCGGCGCAAGCTCCAAGGTTTCTTTGGGTAACGGCACTACTGACGCGAGTGAAAAGCTCGTCGCTGCTATTGCAATAGGGAGTATCGCGTCTTCATCCAAAGGGTATATAGAAGAGAAAATTAATTTGATAAAAGAATACGCGGACAAAAATTTGCCGGAACCAGTGATTAAAACTGCGAACGTAATAGGATTAACGCTTGAAGAAATGCGCGGTAAAAGTAAAATTTGGGCTGATAACAAAGGAATAGAGGCGAGAGAAGTTTTAGCCGAGTTTGAAAAAAACGGCGTTGTTTCTACTGTTAAAAAACCGCTTTATTACGCTTATGCGTTTATTTCCGACGCGGTTTCGTATTTCTTCGGCAATAAATATTTGTTCTACGGCGGGTTTATTGTGTTTGTTTTTCTTTTTCTTCGCTTTGTTAAGCGTTCACTTTTTTTTGAAAATTAAGGAGTATAGCGACTATAATTTTCAAACCCCTCACTTGGTTGACAGTGTATATGTCATGTACGATGTAACTATAACTTGAACAAATAAGAGCCAAGTGAGGGGTGTTTATTTTCAAGAACTCGCTTTGCTCGTTAGAAAATAATAAATGGAATTCACGATAGAGAAAAAATTATCAAAATCGCTTGCCAGAGCGGGGGTGGTTAAAACTCCTCATGGCGCGATAAAAACGCCGGCGTTTTCCGTTGTCGGGACTAAAGCATCTGTTAAGTCGCTTAGCCCGGAGCAGGTTGCTTCTCTTGGCGCGGAAGTGGTTCTTGCCAATACTTACCATCTTTATCTTGAACCTGGGTACGAAATTGTAAAAAAGGCCGGAGGATTCGGGAAATTCATGGGCTGGAACGGCCCGACCATAACCGACTCGGGGGGATTCCAGGTTTTTTCTTTAGGCGCCGCGTTCGGGAAAACGATAAGTAAAATATCAAAGGAAGAATCTATAGGGGACGAAGTTGAGGAAGAAGCGGGGAAACTTGCCAAGATAGACGACGACGGCGTTACTTTCAAATCGCATATCGACGGGAGCACTCATCGATTCACGCCTGAGTCATCCATGGAAATACAAGAAGCTCTCGGCGCCGACATAATTTTCGCTTTTGATGAATGCACGACACCCCACGCTTCGTACGAATATCAGCGCGAAGCGATGGAGCGCACGCATCGATGGGCCCGACGATCCCTCGCTGAACACGAGCGATTGTCGGGTAAACGATTGTCGAAGCAAGCATTGTTTGGAATCGTGCAGGGAGGGCGCTATAGAGACTTGCGGGAAGAAAGCGCAAAAATAATTTCCGGGATGGATTTTGACGGGTTTGGTATCGGGGGGTCATTTAATAAAGAAGACATGTACGGAGTTGTCGGTTGGGTGAATAAAATACTTCCCGAAGATAAACCGCGGCATCTTTTGGGAATAGGGGAGCCGGGAGATCTTTTCGGCGGAGTCGAAAATGGGGTTGATCTTTTTGATTGCGTGGCGCCGACGAGGCAGGCCCGCAATGGCACTCTTTATACAAAGAACGGGCGCATTAACATATTAAACGCGCGCTTTACTGCGGATTTTTCTCCGATTGAAAACGATTGCGGTTGTTATACCTGTTCATCACGCCATGGCGGGGTAAGTTATACTCGCGCTTATGTAGCGCATCTTTTCCGCGCCAAAGAAATGTTTGCCGCCACGCTCGCTTCAATACACAATCTTTATTTCATCGTTAATCTGGTGAAAAAAATTCGCCAATCAATTTTAGACGGGAATTTTCTTGAATTTAAAAATACATTTCTAAAACAATACTACCATTGATTTTTATTAATAATCGTGTTATATATAAAATAGTTTTCTTTTTAAGGGGAATTGCATGAAAACGGAAGACATTCTGTTGAAAGCCGTTTGGGCCCTTATGTACGACAGTAAATACGGGTCGGAGGTTTTGCGGGTAAGATGTACCGGGGAACAACGCAGAGCGCTGTTCTATCAAGGCCAGAAACAGGATATGCTTGACAGGAAACAGTCTGTCAGGCGAGATCTCCGCGAAGTGGTCTGCCGTCTTCTGTCGCTCCCACTAAGCGATGACACTATCCTTTTCTTTTCGGAATACGACGGGGCGAAATTGGTAGATATCGCCACTCAAAAACAAATTTAAGGACAACTGGCCTTACCGGCCGAGCGAGATTCTTTGCCGCCCCAGAGCTTTACTCGGGGCGGCGTTTTGTTTTTACGCACAGTTTGTTATGGTATGTGTGCATGAATAAATTTAAATTAAAGACAAAATTTAAGACTGCGGGAGACCCCAGTACCACAGCGCTTCGCGCTGGCTACGGGGCGAGACGCGGTAACATTTCATTCCTGTTTATATATGACTAAGTTTAAATTAAAGACAAAATTTAAGCCTGCGGGAGACCAGCCCGCGGCCATAGACGCGCTTGCGAAGGGATTGAGGGAGGGAATGAAAAAGCAGACGCTTTTGGGGGTGACCGGTTCCGGTAAAACTTTTACCGTCGCTAATGTAATTGAAAAAATACAAAAACCGACGCTCGTTATCGCCCACAATAAAACTTTGGCCGCCCAGTTGGCGCAGGAATACCGAGAATTTTTCCCGGATAATGCGGTTCATTATTTCGTTTCTTACTACGACTTCTATCAGCCGGAGGCATATATGCCCATTACAGACACGTATATTGAAAAAGACGCGCAGATAAACGAAGAAATAGACCGCCTGCGCCACGCCTCAACGCAAGCGCTTTTGACGCGCCGCGACGTTATCATTGTCGCTTCCGTGTCGTGCATCTATGGTTTGGGGTCTCCTCAAGAATACGAAAAAGAAAACCTGAAAATATCTCTTAGGGACAAAATAGAAAAAACAGATTTTATGCGCCAGTTGGTTGCGATTCATTTTGAGCGCACAAATGCCGACTTAACCCCCGGCACATTCCGCTCCGTGGGCAACCGGGTTGAAATCATGCCTGTTTCGGAAAAATTCGTTTGGAATGTCGAGTTTGAGAAAGGGACAATCAATTCCATTATTAAAGTTGACCCGGTTTCGCAAAAAATAAAAGAGAATGACGTCACCGCTTTTTTTCTTTTTCCCGCCAAACACTTCATTACAAACAAAGACGACCGCAAAAGGGCTATCCGAGCGATAGAACTCGAGCTAAAAGAGCATCTCAAAAAACTTGAAAAAGAAGGGAAACTTCTTGAGGTTGAACGCCTGCGGCGCCGCACCAAATACGACTTGGCGATGATACGCGAAGTTGGTTATTGTTCCGGCATTGAGAATTACTCGCGCCACCTTTCCGGGAAAGCCCCGGGGGAGCCGCCGGAAACCTTACTTTCATATTTTCCGCGCAAGAAAGACGGTTCCGCCGATTTTCTTTTAGTCATTGACGAGTCGCATGTGACACTGCCTCAGCTCAATGGCATGTACAACGGCGACTCGGCGCGTAAAAAAACGCTGGTGGAATTCGGTTTTAGGCTGCCCTCTGCCATGGATAACCGGCCGCTTAAATATTCCGAATTTGAAAAACGCGTGGGGCAGACTCTTTATACGTCCGCCACGCCAAGCGAGATAGAAATAAAAGAAAGCTCACAAGTGGTTGAGCAGATTATTCGTCCTACCGGGCTTGTTGACCCGGAAGTGTCCATCCGCCCGATTTTAGAAAAAGGCATTTATAAAGGGCAAATACATGATTTTATTGAGGAGGCAAAAAAAGAAATTAAAAAAAGCCTGCCTGCGCCGGGTGTAGCGCGGCAGGCAGGCGGACGAGTGTTGGCAACGACGCTTACCAAAAAAATGGCGGAAGATTTGTCGCTATATCTCAAAGACGCCGGGATTAAATCGGAATATTTGCACAGCGACATCAAGACCATTGAACGGATACAAATATTGACTTCTTTCAGAAAGGGCGAGTTTGATTGCCTTGTGGGGGTAAACCTGTTGCGGGAAGGCCTTGATTTGCCCGAAGTTTCCTTTATTGGTATTTTGGACGCCGATAAAGAAGGATTTTTGAGAAGCGAGGTTTCTTTGATTCAAACGATTGGCCGCGCGGCGCGTAATTCTGCCGGCCGGGTAATACTTTATGCTGACCGCATGACTGGTTCCATGGAGCGTGCGGTTAATGAAACGAACCGCCGGCGCGCTATTCAGGTTGCGCACAATAAAAAATATAAAATTACTCCCACAACCATCAAGAAAAAAATTCACGACATTATGGAGCATCTGGAGACGGAACATAAAAAGGCGGTGGGGGAAATGTTTGCTATCGACCGCGCGCTTTTTGAAAAGAATCCGGACAAACTTATAAAGGATAAAGAGAAACAAATGTCTGACGCGGTCAAAGTTTTGGATTTCGAGTCGGCGGCTATATTACGCGATGAAATTAAATTGCTCAAGAGTAAGGGAAAGAAATAGATTGCAAGCGCATAAAATAGTGTTATATTAATACTCGTATTACCCCCTAGAGGAATCCTCTCAGGGGAGTTTCGCTTTATCTGTATGAAAGAAAAACAATCGGAAAAAATAATAGTAAGGGGAGCGCGGACCCACAATCTTAAAAATATTACCGTGGAAATGCCGCGCAATAAAATGGTGGTTTTTACCGGCCTCTCCGGTTCCGGCAAGAGCTCTCTTGCTTTTGATACCATCTTCGCCGAGGGCCAGCGCCGCTACGTGGAATCGCTTTCCGCTTATGCCCGCCAATTTTTAAACCAAATGCAGAAGCCGGACGTGGACGAGATTGTAGGGCTTTCACCGGCAATTTCCATTGACCAGAAATCGGCAGGGCGCAATCCTCGTTCAACCGTAGCCACGATTACCGAGATTTATGACTATATGCGCGTGCTTTACGCGCGCGTTGGCAAGCCGCACTGCCTTATTTGCGGCAACCGCATTGAAAAACTTTCCAACGAGGAAATTTTAAATTTTGTGCTGGATAAAATCCGCCACGCCGGCAAGGTTCCTTACGACAAAAAAGTATTGGGAGTTAAATACACAACCGCCGCCATACAAATTTTCGCGCCGGTTGTGCGCGGGCGAAAAGGCGAATATTACCAGCTTATTTACGACATGCTTGGTAAAGGTTTTACCAAAGCGCGCGTAGACGGTAAAATTTATAATCTGCGTGAACGTATCGTTCTGGATAAGAACAAAAAACACGAAATTTATTTTTTGGTGGATGAAATCGGAATTGATAATTTCGGTAAAGGCAAAGAGGGAGTTCTCAGGTTGTCCGAATCGCTTGAACGCGCCTTAAATGAAGCCGAGGGATTGGTTTTGGTTAATGTCTTGGGCGAAGAAATTCTTATGTCTTCAAAATTTTCCTGCCCGGAGGACGGTTTTTCGTACCCCGAGATAGAGCCGCGGCTTTTTTCATTCAACTCTCCGTACGGAGCCTGCGAAGCCTGCCACGGACTGGGCACGGAGTATTTTATGAGTCTTGACCCGTGCAAAATTTGTCTCGGCAAAAGGTTGCGCAAAGAAGCGCTTAATGTTTTTATCGGCGAAAAATCAAAATTAAATATCGTAGACCTTACCGCCTTATCCATATTGGATACCAAGAAATTTTTTGACAGCCTTGATTTGACCGAACAAGAGCGCGAAATATCGAGTGTGGTCATAAAAGAAATAAATTCCAGATTGGAATTTCTTTTGAACGTCGGACTGGATTATCTTTCTTTGGACAGGCGCGCCAACACTCTCTCGGGTGGAGAAGCGCAAAGAATTCGCTTGGCTTCCCAGCTGGGCTCGCGGCTGGTGGGCGCACTTTATGTTTTGGACGAGCCGACCATAGGGCTTCACCAGCGAGACAATGAACGATTGATTAAAACGCTTACCGAACTCCGCGATATGGGCAATACGATAATTATTGTTGAACACGACGAAGACACCATTTATGCTTCCGATTATATTGTTGATATCGGACCGGGAGCGGGAGTTCATGGCGGCAATATAGTTGTGGCGGATTATCTGGAGAAACTTTTAACGGCGCGTTCCAACCCGTCAAAATCCCTTACCCTTGATTATTTACGGGGAGACAATGAAATCGAGATTCCCAAAAAAAGGCGTAATAAGGATTTGGGAACTATCCGCGTGCGCGGAGGAGAAATTTTTAATATAAAAAATATGAGCGTTGATATCCCGCTTGGACGCCTTACTGCCATAACCGGGGTTTCCGGCTCCGGCAAGTCTTCCTTGATGTATGAAATTCTTTACAGAAATTTACAAGGGAAGTTTGAGCGCCGGTACCGCACCGGTCGGCTTTTCAATTGCAGTTCATTCACTGGGACGGAATATCTTTCACGCGCCATTTTAATAGACCAGTCGCCAATAGGACGTACCCCACGCTCAAACCCGGCGACCTATACCGGAGCGTTTACTTTTATCCGCGACCTTTTCGCCGAAACCGAGGAGGCGCGGCTGAGAGGCTGGCGTGCCAACAGATTCTCTTTCAATGTAAAAGGCGGGCGGTGCGAAGCCTGCCAGGGGAACGGGGAAATAGCCGTGGAAATGCATTTTTTGCCGACCGTTTACGTAACTTGCGACGTTTGCCAGGGAAAGCGTTTTATGAAAGAAACGCTTGAAGTTAAATATAAAAAGAAAAGTATTTATGATGTTTTGAAAATGACCGTGGAAGAAGCGGAAGATTTTTTCCGCGATATTCCGCAGATTTACGACCGTCTGAAAACTTTAATGGAAGTTGGCCTCGGCTATCTTGAGCTGGGGCAATCGGCAACGACTCTTTCCGGCGGTGAAGCCCAGCGAGTAAAAATTTCTTCCGAACTTTACCGGCCACATCTGGAGAAAACAATTTATCTTCTTGATGAGCCAACAATAGGGCTTCATTATGAAGACGTGAAAAAGTTGATAGAAATTTTGCAAAAACTGGTGGAGAAAGGGAACACCGTCATGCTTATAGAACACAACATGGATATTTTAAAGAGTTGCGATTACATTATCGATATCGGGCCGGAAGGAGGAGCTGGCGGAGGAAAAATCATAGCTCGCGGCACTCCCGAAGAAATCGCCGGAAGCGCGCAGTCGCACACCGGGAAATATCTGAAACGAGTTCTTAAAAAAACACAAAAATAAACGACGCCTTTCCGGCGTCGTCGTTGTGATTTTGCGGCGCTACATGTTAAGGCGCGCCAGCTTGACCTGTCTTGCCAGGAATCGGCAAGAGAACGTTATCGGGACATCTTTTTCTTTTTCAATGGGAATCTTTATGGTAATGGAAATGTTCCCTTTTTTTCTTTCTTCCATTACCATACTCTCGATTTTTTCTACCGGCAAAGAGATTTTTCCTCCTTTTTCCGCGTGAAATCTTAAAGAATTCGGGGTTCTCCAGATTTGTATCTGATGCCCGTTTATCCTTCTTACGTCAGTTCCTGAGTATTGTTTACCCTGCACCATCCTTAGTCCCTGTTGTGGAAAAACAAAAAATGCCTTGCGGCATACCTGATTAAAACTATACTATACAATTAATGAATATTCAACAGCTAAAAAAGTTAAATATGCCGGGAACCCCCGGAATTTACATGTTTATGGCTCCGACTTTAGAAAGCGGGAAAGAAACAATTCTTTATATAGGCAAAGCCGCATCTCTAAAAGACCGCGTAAAAAGCTATTTCGGCGGCGATATTTTGCGTACGCGCGGTTTGCATATATCCAATATGGTGGCGCTTGCGCGCACAATAAAATGGATTGAAACGGATTCGACGCTTGAAGCGCTTCTTTTGGAAAACCGTTTGATAAAAAAATGGAAGCCGCATTACAACACAAAAGAAAAAGACGATAAGAGTTTTAATTACGTCATTATAACTGGCGAGAAATTTCCTAGAGTTCTTATCGTGCGCGGCAAGAATTTAGATGAACTACGCGCCACTCGCTACAAACTAAAAACTATTCTTGGCCCCTTCCCTCATGGAGCCATTTTGCGCGAAGCCATGAAAATCATCAGAAAAATTTTTCCGTATCGCGATACTTGCATACCGCTTTCGGAAGGCGGCTCCGGCAACCCGTGCTTTAATCGCCAACTAGGCCTTTGTCCGGGAGCATGCACCGGCGAAATAACAAAAAAGGATTATGCAAAACGAATCAAGGAGATTAATCTTTTTTTTATCGGCGGGAAAGAAAAAATAATAAAAAATCTTGAACGGGAAATGAATTCGTCCGCCAAATTTTTTCTTTTCGAAAAAGCGAACGCCATTAAAAAAAGAATATTCGCGTTAAAGCATATAAAGGACATTTCGTTATTAAAGGACATTTCGCAAGAAAATATAACGGACAAAAAAATGTTCCGTATTGAGGCTTACGATGTCGCGCATTTAAGCGGAGCATCACGCATAGGAGTTATGGCCGTGATAGAAAACGGCGAACCTAATAAAAGCGAATACAGGACATTTAACATTAGAGATAAAAAAATGGGCGACACGGACGCTTTGCGTGAAATTTTGGAAAGAAGATTTAACCACCCGGAATGGAGAATGCCGGACTTGATTGTCGTCGACGGGGGAGCCGCGCAGTTCAATGTTGCAAGAAAAATAATGAATTTTAAGGGTCAAAATTCACCGGTAGTTTCTGTAGTAAAAGATGATAGGCACAAACCGAAGAACATATTGGGGCCGCAAGAGGTTGTGGATAACTTTGAGGGTCAAATCCTTCTCGCCAACTCCGAAGCTCATCGATTTTCCCTTTCCCGCCACATACGCGCCCGTTCTTTCTCTCTAAAAATAAAGAAAAATAAGAACGCAGCGGGATTTAGTTCAATTAATTGACGTTTCTTCTTTAGTAATTTGCAATAATTTTAGAGAAAATTTGGTCGCACGCTTTAAGCGGTGATATACTTCCAATTAAGAAGTTCCGATAAAAGATGAAAAACAGGTTATGCCGCCCAAAAGGCGGCATTGAGCTCTTCATTTGTTTTTTGTTTTTTACCGCTTCGGTTTACAAGCTATTAAAGAGATTCGTATGCAAGAAATCCTTAAAATAAAAAAGAGGAGCGGTGAAATTGTCCCCTTTGACGGCTCTAAGATTACGAACGCAATAAAAAGCGCCTTTAACAGCGTTAGGGGGAATACCCACGAGAAAGAAGCTCTGGAAATAACCGAAAAAGTCATTGACGGGCTTGCTCCCTTGTATCGCGAAGGGGCGTCAACGCCCTCGGTTGAAGATGTCCAGGATTTGGTTGAACGCGCGATTATGGAAGCCGGGTATTTTGACGTTTCAAAATCGTATATTTTATACCGTTACGAACACACAAAGGTTCGCGAGGAGAAAAAACAAGAAGTAATTGAAAAAATAGAAGAAGGGGAGCTACTTATTGAAAAAAGGAACGGCAAAAAAGAAAAATTCTCGATGGAGAAATTTAAACGTTCCCTTGAGTACGCCGTTTTAGGATATGAAAGCGTCGTTGATATTGGCGCAATAGCCGAGCAATGCCGCCTTGAAATTTACGACGGAATAAAATCATCTGATATTAAACGCGCTCTCATTATGACCACGCGTTCCCTCATAGAACATGACCCGGCGTATTCAAATGTTGCTGCGCGTCTTCTTCTCTCGGTTATTTATAAAGAAGTAATCGGCGCTGATTCAATTGATTTCAAAGTTCTCGATGCGCAATATCGCAAGGCGTTTGTGGAAAATATAAAATATGCCGTGGGAATCGGGCGTCTTGATAAAAGAATGCTTGATTTTGATTTAGAAAGACTCGCCAAAGTTTTAAAAATAGAACGCGACAGCTCGCTTCTTTATCTCGGTCTCCAAACCCTTTCAGATCGTTATTTTGTCACGGATATTAAAAATAAGTCCCGCTTGCTTGAAACACCTCAGATTTTTTGGATGCGCGTTGCCATGGGGCTTGCCGTTATTGAGGCCGACAAAGAAGTGCGCGCGGAAGAGTTTTACGAAGCAATGTCCACTCTTCATTTTGTCCCGTCAACTCCGACGCTTCTTCATTCCGGCACAGTTCACCCCCAGCTTTCTTCTTGTTATTTGAGCACCGTGCAGGACGATTTGACCAATATTTTCAAGACTTATGCCGATAACGCTCAGCTATCCAAGTGGTCCGGCGGGGTTGCTATTGACTGGACTCAAATCAGGGCAACCGGCTCTTTGATTAAGAAAATCGGAGTGCCAAGCCAGGGCCTTATTCCGTTCCTGAAAATAGCGAATGATGTAACAGTGGCGATTAACCGGAGCGGAAAACGCCGCGGCGCAACTTGCGTGTATCTTGAAACCTGGCACATGGATATAGAAGATTTCCTTGAACTTAGAAAAAATACCGGGGACGAACGGCGTCGCACTCATGACATAAACACCGCAAACTGGATACCGGACCTTTTTATGAAGCGCGCCCGCGAAGACAAAGACTGGACTCTTTTTTCACCCGACGAAACACCGGACCTGCACGACCTTTATGGGAAAAGGTTCGAGGAGCGTTATGAGGAATACGAACAAATGGCTCGCGACGGAAAAATTTCTCTGTATAAAACCATAAAAGCCCGCGACCTTTGGAAAAAAATGGTAAATATGTTATTTGAGACCGGACATCCTTGGATTACTTGGAAGGACCCCTCAAATATCCGTTCACCGCAGGACCATGTTGGTGTTGTACATAGTTCCAATCTTTGCACCGAAATAACCTTGAATACCACGGAAACCGAGACAGCCGTATGCAATCTCGGCTCGGTTAATTTCGCCAAACATGTAACCGCCGGAAAATTCGACCAGGAAAAAATAAAAAATACGGTGAAGACGGCGATGCGAATGCTCGACAACGTCATTGACGTCAATTTCTATCCGACTGAAGATGCTAAGCGCTCGAACATGAAGCATCGTCCCGTCGGTCTGGGAATAATGGGATTCCACGACGCTCTTTATTTGCTCGGCATAAATTTTGACTCGGAAAGCGCGGTTGATTTTGCCGACAAATCAATGGAAATAGTTTCTTATTACACAATTCTTGCTTCTTCAGAGTTGGCGATGGAACGCGGCGCTTATTCCACTTATAAAGGTTCAAAATGGGACAGGGGAATTTTCCCCGTTGATACGCTCTCTCTTCTTGAGGCGGAGCGCGGCGAGAGGGTAGATGTTGAACACAGCGGCGCTCTTGATTGGACGCCGGTGCGCGAATCAGTGAAAAAATACGGCATGAGGAATTCAAACACCATGGCTATAGCTCCGACCGCCACCATATCCAATATCTCCGGTTCCATTCCGACCATTGAGCCGATTTACAAAAATATTTACGTCAAATCAAATCAAGCCGGCGATTTTACCGTTGTAAACCCGTATCTCGTTGAAGATCTCAAGAAAATCAATTTATGGAATTTCGAAATGCTCGGGAAAATAAAATTCAATGACGGCAGTATCAAAAATATTCCGGAAATACCCCAGGCCTTGAAAGAAAAATACAAAGAAGTATTTGAAATCAGGCCGGAATGGCTCATTAAGGCCGCCGCTTATCGCGGGAAATGGATTGACCAAAGTCAGTCACTTAACATTTATTATTCCGGTTCTTCCGGCAAGGAAATTTCCGATGTTTACAATTACGCTTGGCGAATGGGATTGAAAACTACATATTACATGCGGACCATGGGGGCTTCGCAGGTTGAAAAATCAACCGTTAACGCTTCCGAATACGGGTCTACGCACTTAAGAAACAGCGAAGCCTCAATCCCATCGCCAGTGTCGGCTGCCGCGAAAGTGCCCGTGAAAGAAGAGGTTCCGGTTTCGGTTGAGCCGGTAAAGGCGGCGTTTGTGGGAGTGAGCTCCGTGAAGTCAGAGCCCAAGCTTTGTAAAATCGAGGACCCGGATTGCGAGTCATGCCAGTGAAAAACACATAACAGATAACAAGTAACTTTAACAAAGAAAATTCCATTACCGGTCATAGTTAAAGTTATAAGTTATCGTTTCCCAAATGCCCATCCGAAAAACGACAGAAAAGGTTGATATAAATAAACGCAGAATCATAAACGGCGCGGACGCAGATGTGATACAGCTTTATCCCATGAAGCATGTTTTTGCCTGGGATGCTTATAACGCCGCAAACGCCAACCACTGGCTGCCGACTGAAATAGGAATGCAACGCGACATAGAACAATGGCGTTCAATCTCCGTGCTCTCTGATGACGAAAGAAAGGCTCTTAAGACGGTTCTTGGTTTTTTTACCACCGCGGACTCCATTGCCGCCAATAATGTCGCCTTGGGATTTTATCGCCATATTACTTCTCCGGAATGCCGTTTGTATATTTTGCGCCAGGCTTATGAAGAAGCGATACATACTCATGCTTATCAGTACATAGTTGAATCTTTGGGTCTTGATGAAGGAGAGATTTTCAACATGTATCGGGAGGTGGATGCAATTTACGACAAAGACGAGTTTATTCTCTCTTTCAACGAAGGCATATTCAACCCAGAATTTAAAACCGGGACATTGGAATCTGACCAGAAATTTCTCGAAAATATGATTGTGTTTTCGATTATTTTGGAAGGAATTTTTTTCTACAGCGCTTTCGCGGTAATGTTTGGTTTCCAGAGATTGAACAAAATGACCGGTTCCGCCGAGCAAATCCAATACATCATGCGAGACGAATCCATGCACCTTAATTTCGGCATAGACATGATAAACACCATAAAAGAAGAACAGCCGGAATTATGGACTCCGGAGTTTCAGGAAAAAATGATAAACCTCATAAAAAAGGCGGTTGTGCTTGAATATACCTTCGCGCAAGAGGTTTTCCCGAAGGGGATTTTCGGCATGAATGCCGATGGCTTCAAGAAATACATAGAGCATATAGCCGACCGCCGCCTAAACCGCATCGGGCTTCCAAGCCAATACAACACCCCCAATCCGTTCCCATGGATGTCGGAGGCGATTGATTTGAATAAAGAAAAGAATTTTTTTGAAACCCGCGTGACTGAATACAAAACAGGAGGGACTTTGGACTGGTAGGTGAAATCAGTTGGTAGTTTGTAGTTGGTAGTGAGTAGTGGGGAAAATGAAGAAGAAAAAAACACCTTTTGGGGTATAATTTTGTTGTAAGTTACGATATGGATTTATTTCTACAAACTACCCACTAAAAACTACCAACTAATTATTATGATTCGCGTAGGAGTCCTTAGGGGCGGAACAAGCAACGAGTTTGAGGTTTCCATAAAAAGCGGCGGCAATATACTCGCCAGCCTGCCGAAAGATTCCTATTCGGCGGTTGATATTTTTATTGCCCGAGATGGCACGTGGAATATAGGCGGTATACCCAGACGGATGGAGGACATTCCTCTCCATATTGATGTTGCTTTTAACGCGCTTCATGGAGACTATGGCGAGGATGGAAAAATTTCCAGAGCGCTTGAAGAGCTTAAAATTCCGTATACGGGCTCTGAAGCCGTTCCTTCTTCTCTTGCTCTCAATAAAAATATTTCCAGAGAAATTTTGAAAAAAGCCGGCATTAAGGTTCCGCCGGGAGTTGCAATTGAAGACTACCGTGAATCTCTCGCGGGAGGGGATCGCGCGGGGAAAGTAAGGGAACTCGCTCTTAAAATTTTTAGCACAATTCCGCCGCCATGGATTTTGAAGCCGGCGCGTGGGGGGTCTTCCATAAACACTAAAGTTGCGAAAACGTTTAAAGAACTTATATCGGCACTTTATGAGCTTTTTGATTACGGCGGAGATTTGGTTGTTGAACAATATATACGCGGGAAAGAAGTAAGCTCCGGCGTTATAGACGGTTTCCGCCGTGAAAAACATTATCCCCTTATGCCGGTTGAGGTACGTAATAAAAAAGACATTTTTGACCATATAAAAAAACAATCCCCGGACCTTACTTGCCCGAGCTTCATGTCTCGGGAAGAAAAAGATTCCGTGTCGGAGCTCGCGGTTCGCGCCCATAATGTTTTGGGCCTCCGCGACTGGTCGGTGTCGGATTTTATAGTCACCTCTCGCGGGATATATCTTCTTGAGATAAATAATAATCCAAAATGCGCGCCGTGTTCCATTATGGCAAAAAGCCTGGAAGCCGTCGGTTCAAATATTGGGGAGCTTGCCGACCACTTGATTAAGCTTGCGCTCAACAGAAAGTAGGATATTATTGGCTAACTATAACTGTTAACTTATAACTATAACCCTCTTTCGTTTTTCTCCATTCGTTATAGTTTACTGGTTACTTGTTATGTGTTTTTCGTAGGGTCCGTAGCCCCTCACATGAGTATGTTTTACGTGTATGTATTGAAAAGTAAAAAAGACGATAGTTTGTATATAGGATATACAGATGACTTGAAAAGGCGTTTTGTTGAACATAATGAGAAGAAAAATGTCTCAACAAAGAACAAAGCACCTTTTCAGCTCGTCTATTATGAGGCCTATAAATCACGAGCTGATGCAAGATACAGGGAAGATATGTTAAAACATTTTTCTGGTAGTACCATACACCTGAAAAAACGTATTAAAAATTCCCTCATGTGAGGGGCCCGTAGTTCATCTGGTAGAACGCCTCATTTGCAATGAGGAGGTAAGCGGTTCGAGTCCGCTCGGGTCCACCAAAGTTGATTTGCCGATAGCAATTTAGATAATAGGGCGTTAAAATAACCTTATGGATATAAACATAACCTTGGTTATTTTGGCGGTATACCTGGCAGCCGTATTTTTTATTGCCTGGTTTTTTTCAAGGAATCAGTCGCTTGAAGCGTATTTCGTCAATAAAAGAAAGACAAGTGTTTGGCTGATGACATTTTCGACGGTTGCCACGATTGTCGGCGCCGGGTCCACGGTGGCTGTAATAGCCGAAGTTTACAATACCGGCATCTCGTTTGGAGTCGCTCTTCCCATATCTCTTATCATCGGGATGTTCATCCTTGGAATGATAGCCAAAAAAATAAAAATTATAGGGGATGAATACGGCGCGCACACTATTGTTGATTTTTTTGAGAAAAGGTTTGACAGAAAAAACAGGAACCTTACCGGAATTCTCCAGCTTTTCATTCTTGTCACCCTGATAGGGGTTCAGGCGATAGCGGTAAGTTCTCTCGCGTCAGTTTTGGTGGGAATAGATTATAAAACAGCCGTGTTTTTAACCGCAGCCGTAACCATTCTGTACACCTCCATAGGCGGACTGAGAGTGGACATAATCGCTGACTTTGTCCAGTTTTGGGTAATAATGCTGGTATTTTTTGTCATATCCGTCATCGGTTATCAGCATGTGGGAAGTTTCAGCGAATTAATCTCCGGGCTCCCGCCGGGGCATCTTGATTTATTCGCATTCGGTGGGGCTACTTGGTTTGTGGGAGTGCTTCTTGTGAGCGGTTTCTTGCACCTTGGCAATACAATACACTGGCAGAGAATATTTGCCGCTGAAAGCGATGTTGTCGCCAGGAAGTCATTTTTTCTGGCTATGCCGATAACCGCTATCCTGAGCTTAATAATTTTATTTCTCGGGCTCGTGTCCGCTGTCTCACTCCCGCAGATTCCGAAAGAAAACGCCCTATTTTTTCTGATGTATGAAATATTGCCTCCGTGGGCGGTTGGAATAGGGTTTGCCGCAGTACTCGCCGTCATAATGTCCACCATAGACAGCATGCTTATAGGCGGTTCAACCATAATATATAAGGCGGTATTCAAAAATAAGGAGTTGGAGGAGAAAAAAAGTGTTTTTTACGCAAGGATTTTCACCGCGTTATTCGGAATTTTCGGATTTACGCTTGCCTATCTGATTCCAAACATAGTCACCCTGTTTTTGTTTGTTTCTTATCTTGCTTTGGTTTTCGTTCCGCCTATATACGCCGGGCTCTATTCCCAAAAAACTTCGGCAAACGCGAGCTTTTATTCCATTCTTGCCTCAACGGTAGTTTTATTCGCCCTGTTCCCATTTTCGAAAGAGACGGTGTTTATCATATCCACCTTGCTCGGCGTGGCGATAGTTATTTTGTATGACAGGGTATTTACAAATTCCCGAAAAAAGAACATGGAAGGAACGGGCAGTCCGGTTTAACATCCATAGTTATTTTTGCCGCGGAGGAGACAAACTTAAGGTTATTTTAACAAAATAACGCGGAGTTATTTGCAGGAAATTTGGTGTGGTATAGAAGCGGTGTATAATCGTTTTTATGGATACACTCTTATTATGGGAATGGAACATTCCGGGAGAGTCAATTTTTGCGATTGTCGGGGCCGTTCTTTTTTCCGCCAGTTACATTTCTCAAATTGTACGGGTTTACCGCAGAAAAAGAGCGGAAGATATCTCATGGTGGTTTTTGTTTATTATCTCCGCAGCGGTGTTCATGTATGTGGTGTATGGGCTAACGCACAAAGATTATGTGCTCATGGTCTCATATGCTGTCATCCTATTTCTCTTACTTATACTCATAAATCTCAAATATCGCTATCACATTTCTCGTTTTCCTAAGGGAGATGACGAGGATAGGCGGATTATTGCGGAGCACGACGTGTCTAGGACCCCGTACTAATTTATTTAATCAGCGGGATGCGCACTGTTACGACAGTTCCCTTTTTTAAAACCGATGAAATAGTAATATCCCCGCCGTGCCGTTCAATAATTCTTTTGCTTATGTAAAGCCCGATACCGCTCCCGCTCGGCTCAACACTCATGGCATTTTTGCTTCTGTAGAATCGCTCGAAAATATGAGGTTGGTCGTCGGATGATATTCCTATTCCGTTATCCGCGACCCTGATGACTGCGTTGCTCCCTTCCGATGTAATATCCACCGTTACCGTTCCTCCCGGGGTGTAATGCACCGCGTTGTCCATTATGTTTAATAATGCCGATGACAAAATTTCTTTATTGCCATTGACAACACATGAGGAATTTTCATTTATTTTAAACACGACCTTATTGACACTTATGGTGTGCCTAAGATTGTCAGACGCCTTTTTTATTATTTCTCCCAAATTGACCGCGCCCCACTCTTTTTGGAATATTCCCGCGCCTGATTCAACTGAATTTATGATTCCATCAACGATATTTATTGAGTCACTTACTTTTTCTTGAGTTTGTTTTATAAGAATTTTATCTTTACCGGATAGATTTTCTTTTTCTGAAAGAGCCGATAATCCCCAGCGGACCCCGGTTAGGGGAGTTCTCAGTTGGTGCGATACCATAGTGACAAAATCTGTTTTTAAACGGTCTACTTCCATCAATTCGTCGTATTTCTTTTTCGCCTCTTCTTTCTCGTATTTTTGAAGCAATGTTTCGTTCAGCAATTTATAAATATAATACATAACTACCCCCATTGCGCTCACTATAATGAAATGTTCAAGAATAAATCCGGAGGTTCTTAAATATTGCGGGTCTGCCAACGGTATCAAGGCGGCTATTGCCAGCATCACAAAGGCGACACGTTTGGTTATAACGGCATCCAAATTCCAGGCGGTTGTAAGAATAGGCACTAAAAACAGGAAAAGAAGCGGGCTCTTGGCTCCGCCTGTTCCGTAAACAATTCCTACGTACACCGGTATCCAGCCAAAATTAAAAATATAATATTGTTTTTCCCATTTAAATTTTTTTCCAAGCAACCTGAAAATCCCCGTGTAAACAAAGGCAAACAAGAGCGCGCCTACGACAATTTCCTTGTATCTTAGTATCGAAAGTGAATCTTTCCCTAAATAAATCAAAACGATATAAAAAATTCCGACACCTAAAGCAACAAGGTGAGTTGCCGCGCGGAATCCCGGAAGACGTGGTTTTTTATCTGAAGATGGGGAGGTATTCATACAGACACTCTAATGAATTAAGTGTATCAAATATATAGTTTCTCTGCGACGAAAACTGTTAATTTTCAAACTTTTTTGATAGATTTTAAGAATAAAACGGGCTGTAGTATAGTGGTAGTACGCAAGCATGGGGTGTTTGTAGTCCCGGTTCGATTCCGGGCAGCCCGATACGATTATGGAAAAATATCAAAAGGAATTAGATAAATTTTACAAAAAGAACGGCTGGCCATACTGGTCTCCGCTTTCAATTTTAGGCCGTCTTTTTGAAGAAGGAGGGGAGTTTGCCAGACTGGTCAATCATCTTCACGGCGATAAAAAGAAAAAAGATACCGAGAAAGAACAGGAGATGGAGGAAGAAATTGGCGATATCATCTACACACTTATTTGTTTTGCTAATTCAAATGGCATTAGTTTGGATAAAGCCATACGCAAAAGTTTTGACAAAATGACCGGTCGAGACAAAAATCGGTTTGGTAAAAACGCCAAAAATTAGTACAGTATCGTAGTTATTGGGCCTATGGTATAGCAGTAACACACGTCCATGGCATGGACGAGTCCGGGGTGCGACTCCCCGTAGGTCCACAGCATTACAAATAATCGGCGAAACGTCGGTTATTTGGTATGCTGTAGCGAAGCGTCGGGGGAGTCGCAAGACGGAGCCAGCTTGGCGGGCGAGTTGGGGTCGCGCGAATTTTCAGCATAAAATTACGCGTGACCAACTCCCCGTAGGTTCACCATATTATGAAAATTGACAAAGATACAATTCCAATCAACGCGCGCCATTGGGACAACTGGAGCTTTGTGCATCTCGGAAGCGGAATTATTGCGGGGTGGCTTATAGACCCGATAATTGCTTTTACCCTTTTGGCCGCTTATGAGCCGATAGAGATATTCGTGTTGAGCCCATTTCTTTATCGGCGTTTTAAAATTATTTTTGGCAACGAATCGTGGAATAATGCACTTATTGACATCGTTTTCAATACCGTCGGCATATTTATCGGCTATAATTTTTTGCGTATTTTAATAGAACCGCCGTTTATTTTATTTTAATTTTTAATATGGGCGCGTAGCGCCGAGGCAACCTTTTTTCAAAATCGGGATTTGGAGCACTTTTGTCATAATTCAATAAATACTGATACAATTAATTTATGAATAATCAGAGAGGCTTTGTTGGTATACCTGTTCTCCTTTTGGTAATAGCCGTTGCCGGTGGCGTTGGTTATTATGTAGTTTCCCAAAAGGGGAATCGGCCTCCTACTCCAACAACATCGGTTAATGATAATCTATATAAACCACAGAACGAAGTTAATAAACCCCCAATAACTTCTCAAAAGCAAGAAGAAAATACCACATCGAGCAATCAACCGCAATCAACCCAGACAATCACCCCTAAACAAACATCTACTCCTAAAACTGTCTCTCCTACAGTGCCTAACCCAACTTCGGTTAGTCAATCGGGAAATAAAAAAATCACATCATGTAGTTCCATTACAGAAGCCGGAAGTTATACTATGGACAAAGATTTAAATGTTACTGGCAACGGCTGTTTGGATATTAAGAACGTAAATGATGTTATTGTTGATTGCGGTGGACATGCGATCATCCTTGATCAGCAAAACAAACCTAATAACGAAGCGATTAAACCCTTGTTAGGGTTTAATAATGTCAAAAGATTTTCTGTAACATCCTGCAACTTTAAGGTAGTTAACCCGAGCCCTGTACCCTCAACTGTAGTTATTGAAAACAGCAGCGATGGGTTCATTTTGAACTCGACTTTTTATGACCCAACTGTTACATCAAATGGTTTAGATGTTTTTTCTATAATTCTTGACCGTACTACAAGAGTCAAGTTCAGTGGCAATATTGTGTACGGTATCTACCAACAACATTATTCAAATAATAATACTATAGAGAACAATACCTTTTCTCCGACGCTAAAAACCTTGAAACAGATTCTAGTTCCTGTTGGCATGGATCATGGAAGTCACAATATTGTTCGCAATAATATTATTGATGGTAAATGGAATGGTAGCGATCCGAGTTTGCAGTTTGGGGCCGATGACGGGATTGAATTCGCCGATGAATCGTATGATACGATCCAACAAAATAAAATTAAAAACAATTGGGATTGTGGCATAGAAACAGATGGATTAATTCAAAATTCTACAATTTCGGGCAATACTATCATAAATAGCGGTATTTGCGGGATAGGTGCCTGGTACAATAATAGTTGGAAAGGAAATATCATTGCAAATAACATTATAGACTCATCTCCAAAAATATTTTACTTTTTTAGATTGTACGCCTTGCGCCCGAGTGAAAGTGCGGTCTATTTTACCGATAATATTTTTCGTGGTAATAGCTTTTTAAACCCCACTCAAGATGTTTCTGCGGTTTTTTCCTTTCACGCCTCTGGTGGAGGTGAAAAAGGGGGTATCGATAATACTCCTTATATTGCTTCTAACAATCAGTTTGTCAATAATAATTTTAACTCTAAACTTCGAGCACCTTTTTTCAATCCTCCTTCAATGGCGATTGATGGCGGGGGAAATATTTGCGGAACCATAGCTGGAGGTGATTACCCTAATATCGCAGACTTTCCTTTAAAATGTACTTCACAATAAGTTAGCGCCGACTTCACCGTTTCGAGCGAGCAGGCAAAAAAATGGAGGAGATGAGGGAAATTTTTGCTCGCGGGGCGGTTCAGTCCTCGTCTGGATGTTCGCCAAAGTAGGTTCGTATTTTAACCAAAAGGTACCACAAAATATGAGAGTCCAAAAGTATTTATCGGAACAGGGGATTTTATCCCGCAGGAAAGCGGAAGAGTATATTCGCGCGGGAAAAATTTTAATAAACGGGGAAGTGGCTAAAATTGGCGCCAAGATTGATCCGGCGAAAGATAAGGTTGAAGTTGCTGGCGGAACGGATAATTTTGAAACAGTCGCGATAAATAAACCGCGGGGGATTGTCTCATCAAAAATAACGAAAGAAGGTAAAACAGTGTTTGAACTGTTTCCCCGATTTAACCATCTTCATATAACCGGCAGACTTGATAAAGAAAGCGAGGGGTTAATGATTCTTACGAATGATGGCGTACTGGCTAAAAAAATAACCGGTAAAGAGCACTCCATTGAAAAAGAATACAGAGTGTCCGTTCGGGAAGATGTGCAGGATACGCAACTGCGGGCTATGGCGGCGGGGCTTCGCCTCCGCGACGGGATAACGCTTCCGGCTAAAACCAGAAGATTAGGACGGCATGAGTTCTCTTTAACATTAAAAGAGGGCAGAAATCATCAAATTCGGCGAATGGCGGATAAAATACATTTGACCGTTACGCGTCTTATCCGCGTAAGAATAGGGACTATTAATCTTGCCGGACTGAAAGAGGGGAACGCCAGAGTATTGAGTAAAAAAGAAGTTGACTCGTTTAAGCGGTCTTAATTTCTCTAGAGTTTTTTTAAAAAATCTGCTTTACTGGTTAGGTTGATTCGGGCTGTAGTATACCGGTAGTACGCGCGCTTCGGGGTCAATTACATTGTCGGGGTGTATTACAGCGGTAGTATACGCGCTTCGGGAGTGCGAGACCCGGGTTCAACTCCCGGCACCCCGACAATGTAATTGACCGGAAGCACAAATTGCTTCCGTGGGAATTTCCAGGAGAAATTTGTGAAGACCGGGTTCGAGTCACGCGTCGTTTATTGCTATAAATGCGCGCGACCCCGCCTCGGCACGTCTGCCTGCGGCTCTTGCACTTCCACGTGTTCAGTGCAAGCCCGGCAGCCCGATTAGGAATCAACAGAAAATTTTTGAATAAATGGGCTCATAGTAAAGTGGTATTACGCGTCGTTCGCAATGACGAGGCCCGGGTCCGATTCCCGGTGAGTCCACAATTCTGAATTTGAAGAAAGATTGTCCTCGCCTGTACCGAAAACCGCCAAGGAGCCCGTGAACAAATCGGCTGAAACTGCATTTTAATTTTGGGAAAAGAAAATTTTTTCATGGATAAAGAAATTAAAAAAGAAAAACTCATAAAATTTGCTAAATCTGTTTTAGCTGACCCAGAACATAGTGATGAATTAAAGCAGTTGCTCATTCGATTATTACTCACGGAAGATGTTGTTATTCAGACGTATGTTAATTATGACCTTGATATTTTTGCCTACAAAAACGAAATCTATGAATCTCTGCCAATGCGTTTCGTTCTCTATATGCACAATGTTTTGCGCGGCAGTTGGCATATCGAGAGACAACAATTATTATTTGATTTAGTCAAAAAACATTCACCAAAAACTCTTGCTGATGTGGGCTTTGGGATTCCAGGGAAATACACGAAGGAATACGTTCTGAAAGAAAGGTGTAAAACGATTCTGTTGGATTGTTTCCCGTCGGCTTTACAATTTGCGAAAGAACTTTTAGCGCTTTGGGATACAAGCTGGAACAAAACTATCGAACTTCGGGAATACAATATGGATACTCTTGAATCGCCCGGGCAATATGACGGATATATATTTTGGGATTCCATTGAACATACAAAAGACCCAACGAAGTATCTGCAAATGATTGTCAAAGCTTCACCTGCGAATGCAACATTTTTCTTTTCCATACCAATTGGTCCCCCTGTGCCAGTACATTTTATGTCTTGGGAGACAGAAGCAGTGGCCGAGAAGTGGCTTAATGATAACGGGCTTCAAGTTCTTTCTCGAAGAACGGTGCAATCAAATCCGCAAGTCGACCTTTTTGCAGATAGTTTTACTGAACCCTTTTATAATCTAATTGTTGATTGTAAAAAGAACTGATTTTGTTTGCCGCCAAAGAAAAACTTGAAATTATCCTTGAAATAAGAGCTTTTTTGTTGGTTTAATCATATAGATTGGACTTGACAGAATAGATTAGATATGCTATATTAGTAAAATAGCTCTTTGAGAATAAGTGAGAGAACGACAAACTGTCTGCTCCGTGAGTAGCCCAATGGGTATCTTATTTTAATTTTTAATAAGGTATCTGGTGTGCTACTCGCGTCGAAAGACGATGAAGCGCTTTTTCAAACCGCAATCCCGCGGAGCAAACAGCTTCATTAGCAGCCCAAGGAGGGCACCATGAAGAAAATTCGCAATTCGGATAAGCTGGTGGAAACGATCGTTGGCCGCGGCATGAGCCGCTGGTTCTCAGTCAAGAGCCGAGTGGCGAGCTCTGGGGCACCAACCTTTTCTCTGGTGTACCACTCGTTCAGGGGTGGGGAGATTCCGCTAACAATCGACATGCCGCTCAGAGAGGTCAAGGCGGACCTGCAAAAATTCGTTGAGACCAACTCCCTGACAGAGTTCCGCTATGTCGCGGAGCTTGTGGAGGAGCTTGGCGGCAGTGTCAACGGCGGGAAGCCGCGTTTCTACGAACCATTCCTAAACTCAGGCTGTTGGGAGTGGTGCGAAAAGTGCCACGGCCTCAAGAAGGGCCGGGTGGTACTGTCCGAGGGGCAGTATCTCCTGCGTCCCACGGAGGAAGGAAACCGACAGTATGGTTCAATCGCGGAGCTTTGCTCCTGCGGCGGGCACGAGGTCGAGATAGTCCTCGGCCGGTACTTCGTGGCCGAGGGGCTCACCTGTGGTTGGCCGCACTCGGGCAAGCCGCTCGTCGTCCGCGACAACGGCAACATGGCCGACGGCCAGGCGCGTGAGGAATACGGGCAAACCGGAACGCTCCGGGAGCTCGGTCTCTTCGCTTCATTCGCCGAAGCCGTCGAGGCCGCGACTACTCGCGCCAGCTAGTTTCTGTGTCGCGCAGAGTTCTTTCATTGAGTTGAGGACACGGCCTCACTCACTATCAAGCCCCAAGTGGTTCGCCACTTGGGGCTTTTTCTTTTCTCAAAATTGGCTCGCGCTATTTTCAGAATATCCCACCAAACACCACATTAAAACTTTTTTGATTGCCGTTGGTTATAAGTTTTATGAAAAAAGAATATTTTTTAAAGGGGTTTATGCACGCGGGCGGGGTTTTTATCTACATCACCGCCGTGGTTTCGGTTCTCTTCAATAAGAAGATTTTTGAAAACGAGCCGGAGTTTTTTATCCCCGTGTTTATGCTCCTCCTTTTCGTAATATCGGCGTCAATAACCGGACTTTTGGTTTTAGGCAGGCCAATTTGTTTGTATATGGATGGATTTAAAAAAGAAGCGTTTACGCTTCTTTTTTCAACCATTGCGTGGCTTGCCGTTTTTTTGATTCCAATCACAGGCCTACTTGTCTTCTTATAATTTAAAAAAATACCCCGACAGCAAATGTGCCGCGGGGGGAGATTGGCAAAAGCAGGAGAATTTAGTCTGTAGCGTTTTCGTCCTTGGGCACGAAGACCTCGTCTGTGAGGACAAGGTAGGCGGCAGTCACGGCGAGGGCAAAAAATGCGATTGCCATACCCTTGAAAAGCCACTCGTGGAGCGTCTGCCCCATGCCCTTGACTAGCGGGCTGTCGCCGATGGTGTAGAAAGCGACGCCACCAACGATGGTAACAACGGCAACCATAGCGAAATAAGCAACCATGATTAGTACTTTGTACTTTTTGAAGAATTTTTCGACTCTCATAAATCTCTCCTCTTTTTGGTCGGAACAGCTTTTGATAAATTAATACATTGTTTGTAATTTGTCAATGTAAAGAGGATTTCAACAGTTCGGAAGAATTTTTTACTGTATTTTTTGGAAAAAAGATTTATACTAACTTCAGATGTTTTTTCAACCCACCCTTTGGAGGGAATTATTATGGACATGAAAGTGTACATAAAAAAGGCGACAGAAGTGGGGGTGGAGGTTGAAGACGGAATTCAGTTTTCCGGCTGCCAATGCCCCACAGAAGTACTCACCGGCGCAAGTCCTAAAACCAAGGCGGCGCTTGACGAAATAGTTGCCAAATCGGGGTTCAAAAGCGTTGGCTCGATTCTCTGTCCTTACCCCGGTGAAGGAAGCGGGTACGTATATTTCAACGGCCTTGCCGAATCTCATATCGTTGTTGCGACTTGGCCGGAGGAGTTCGGGGTAAGAAATTTTCCATCCGCCTGTAATCTCAATCAAAACAACAGGGGCAAGGCGGAACTGCTGATTCAAGGGTTAAGAAGGTTTTTCCGCCCCACGGTGGAAACAGTTCCGGAGATGGACTTGCTAACCGGAAGAAGATTTTGGACTTGGTGAGCTGGTTTTACCAGGCCGTTTCGGGCGCCGGCAATTGTCGGCGCCTTTTTGTTTTATAGATATTGTTGTAATATTTCTGAATAGTAAGGATTAACAAAAACGCACATGAATATGGAAATTTCCCCCCAGCGCGAAGGCGACGATAGAGAAATCGCCATAGGTCTTTCTTTTGAAGACTACGAAGAAGAACTCAACTCCAAACAGGAACTAATTGATAAACTCATTGAAGGATTAGGAAACGAAGACTCATCCCAAAAAGAAAGCACTGAACGGTTGTTACAGCTTAGGGGCATCAAAGAAGAATTGGGGAAAATGAGAACCGACGCCATGAAAGCAGGGGGGATGATTGAAATCACCGACAAAATTAAAGAAATGATGGAACAAATAGAAGAAGCATTTAAGCTTAAGCCTGTAAATTAAATTTAAAAAACACCAAAACATGCCCAATAAAAAAACAATAAGCGCTGTTGTAATAATTGTGATTTCTCTCGGGCTCCTCGCGGCGTTTTGGCAAAAAGAGGGGAGCGCGCAGGGGGGTTCCGTTACTTCCCTTAATTCTTCTGATTGGACTCGTGGCGCCCCAAATCCAAAAATTACTCTTATAGAGTATGGAGATTTTCAGTGCCCTGCCTGCCGCTCTTATGAAGGCGTTGTTCAGCAATTGAGTAAAGATTTCAAAGACACACTTTCTTTCGGCTATCGGCATTTCCCGCTAGTGCAAATCCACCAAAACGCCTTATTGTCATCCAAGGCGTCGGAAGCCGCCGGCCTCCAGGGGGGATTTTGGGAAATGCACGACATTCTTTATGAAAAGCAATCTGAATGGTCCACCGCTTCAAACGGGAAAGAAATATTCATCGGCTACGCGAAAAGCCTCGGCCTTGATATAGCTCGCTTTGAAAAAGATTTGGAAAGCGCCGAGCTTACGAAAAAAATAGAAGCAAACTACCGCGACGGACTTCGTCTTGACGTTTCGTCCACCCCGACATTTTTCTTAAACGGCAAAAAAATAAAAAGCCCGGGAAGTTTGGAGGACTTTAAAAAACTTATAGAAAAAGAGCTTAGCGGAAGCGGAGCCTTATAAAAACATGCAACAGCGTTTTTGGCTCGTATTGGGGGGTATTGTCCTTGCGGCAATAGGGGCGTATTTCTCCATGAAAAGCGCCTCGGTTCCGGTTAATGACGTTCTTTCGATTCCCTGGATAGAAATCACGTCCCCCGGAGTTTCTCTTTTGAAAGAAGACGGCGTTTTGGTAAGTTTAAACACCGGTGACGATATAACTTCAAGAGCGACAATTATTTCTGACGGTTCAGGGAAAGCCTCAATCCATCTTCCGGACGGATCAGTCATTCGTCTTGATAGTAATTCAAAAATCATACTCGTCTCCGCTTTATTTGACCCCAAAACAGAAACCCTTAATGTAAAAATTTCTCTTATCGCCGGACGGGTGTGGTCTAAAGTTACGTCTCTTGTTACTCCCGAATCAAGCTGGGAAGTTAAAACGGCGAGCGCCGTGGCAACTGTCCGCGGGACGGCATTTTCCATGGAATACGCGAATGGGAAATCCCGTGTTTTGGGGTCGCAGAATGTTATTATTGTTAATCCGGTTGACCAAAAAACAGGGGAAACATTACCCGGCATACAGTCTGAAGTGAAAGAAAATACTGCCGTTGAGTTGAGCGACAAAGACGCGGCGGTTATTGCCGAGCGATTTGCCGAAAATAAAAAAGCCGCTGAAAATCTTGGTATTGTGCTTCTTTTGCCGCGCAAAGCATCGCGGGAAGCTCTGAATGACCCCTTCATTAAAGAAAATAAGTCTGAAGACAAAATTTTTGACGAAAAAACAGAGATTATCCGTAAAGAAGGGCTGAGCGAATATGAAGTTAGGGAAATAATTCGCACGGAGTCAAAAGAATTCCGCGATAAAATTATTGATTTAAAAAACAAAGAAAAAAGCGACGAAGAAATAAAAAAGGAAATTATGAAAGAAGACGCGGCTGATTTCCGGGCGCGGATAAAAGAACAGGCTAAAAAAATAAAAGAGGAAAGAAAAGGGGTAGAGCAGGATAATAAAACCGAGGAAACAAAAACTACTGATTCCGAAAAATCAGGCGATGCCACACAGGTAAAGTCTCCGTCAGGCGCTTCTCCAAAAGCAGATTCTAACTCGTCTGTTACAGAGAAGGTAGACACAACTTCTTCAAGAAAAGTCGCCCGCCTGACTATAGGAGGGTTCAAAACAACAGCCCTGACGGAAGGAGATAAAGTTTCTCTTGTCGCAACAGTAATTTTTAACAACGGTGAAAAAGAAAATGTAACCAGCGCCGTTTCTTGGACGGTGACGGGGTTTGTCGGTTCGGTTGAGAAGGGAATTTTTACCGCGAAAATACGCCCGGAAGATTCTGAAATAGGAGAAGTTGGCGGAACCATCCAAGCAAAAATTGACAGAGGGGGGACAGTATTCACGTCAAATTTAATTGAGGTAATAATAACGCCCTCCATAGAAGAAACAACTCCGCTTGGCTAATCTGTTTGTACGAAATATCGTACATAAAGATGACGGGTTGATAAAAATTCGCTACAATAGCGCCATTATGGCAAAAAAGAAAATATTGGTTTTTTTTGGTCACACAGACAAGGAAACATTTTGCGGGGCCCTTGCCGATAGCTACGAGAAAGGGGCGCGACAGGCGGGCCATGAGGTTAAACGCATTAATATCGGCGATTTATCTTTTGACCCGATTCTTCACAAGGGATACAGGGTAATACAACAACTTGAGCCGGACCTTTTAAAAGTTCAGGACGAAATAAAGTGGTGCGACCATTTGGCGCTTTTTTACCCGAATTGGTGGGCAACGATGCCGGCGATTTTAAAGGGAATGTTTGACCGGATGTGGCTTCCGATGTTTGCTTTTTCCTTCAATAAAAACGGGCTTGGATGGAAACGCCTCTTAAGGGGAAGAAGCGCCAGGGTAGTTATCACCATGGATAGCCCGCCTCTTTTATCGAGAATATTGTTTGGCGATAATCGTAATGAAATAAAGAGGGCGATTCTCGGTTTTGCCGGATTTAGCCCGGTACGGGTAAAAAAAATCGGAGCCGTAAAAAATATGAGTGAGAAAGAAAGAGAATCGGCTAAAAAATGGTCTTTGGTTTGCGGCATAGAAGCCTCGTAATTTATTTATGTCTCTTTCAATCGGGATTGTCGGACTGCCAAACGTCGGAAAGTCCACGCTGTTTAACGCTTTAACCAAAAAATCTGTTCCGGCGGAAAATTATCCATTTTGCACTATTGATCCGTCGGTGGGCATAGTTGCCGTTCCCGATGAAAGACTTGCGGCGCTTTCTTCTTTTTCCAATTCCAAAAAAACGGTTCCGGCCGCGGCGCAATTCGTGGATATTGCCGGCCTTGTTGAAGGTGCCGCTAAGGGTGAAGGGCTGGGAAATAAATTTTTAGCCCATATTCGAGAAACGGATGCTATTCTTCAGGTTGTAAGAATTTTTTCCGTCCAAGACGGGTCCGCCTCGGGAGGAGAAATCATACACGTATATGGGGAAATAGACCCGATTCGCGATATTTCTGTCATTAATCTGGAACTTGTTCTCGCCGATTTTGAAACAGTTACAAAACGGCTCTCTTTAATCGGCAAGGACGCGAAGCGCGGCGACAAAAACGCCGCTGTTGAAGAGAAGGCTCTTGCGAAAGTCGCCGCCCTGCTTGAAGCGGGACGTTTGGCATCATCCGGCGATTACAGCCAAGAAGAATTAACGGCGCTCAAAAGCAGTCACCTCATTTCCATGAAGCCGATTCTTTACGCGCTGAATAAAAAAGGGGGAGGAAAAAATCTTGATGAAACTTCCGACGGGCGCTTTGAAAAACTCATAGAATTTATTAAATCAATGGGGGCGGAATATGTAGTGGTTGATGCGAAGATAGAAGACGAGCTTAAAGAATTTGAAGGAGTTGAAAAAGAAACCTTGCGCGGCGAACTGGGTGGAGGAGATGACGGGATAAACGCTCTTATACGCGCAAGCTATAGAACCTTAGGACTCATCACTTTTTTCACCACAGGGGAAGACGAAACCCGCGGGTGGACCATAAAGAAAGGTAGCACCGCCCCAATTGCCGGCGCGGCCATTCATAATGACTTCAAAGATAAGTTTATTCGCGCCGAGGTCGTTTACTGGAAAGATTTGCTTGACTGTGGTTCTTACGCCCGCGCCCGCGAAAAAGGGCTGGTACGAACCGAGGGAAAGGAATATATAGTCAAAGACGGAGACGTGATTGAGTTTAGAATCTAGGGTACTTGACAAAAACAATGGACCTGCTATACTTGTTTTTAGTGATGAGGGAGCCAACCTTTGGTGCAAACCGGAGGTGGGACCGGAAAGTGGCGAACTCATAATGGGATAATTGCAAAAGTCCCTTCTGTTCTTTAAGCGCAGAATGCGCAACGTGGTCTACTGTTGTTTGGTCAGTCTGGTTTCGTGAGCCGGTCAAAATAGCCACGACGCCTCATAAACTGGCACGCGTTTAGGACAGAAAAACTATTGGTCTTCGGACCATACAGGGCCCCCAGCACAACTTCGGTTGAGTGGGGCCCTTTTATTATTATTTTTAAGCGAGGTTTCTAAAAATATTTTAAATTTAGTGCTTTTAGAAGATGGCGGTGCGATAAAATCTAAGATTTAGGCGTAGCCGTACCTTTTTTTAATTCCTCAATTTCTTTCACGATTGTTAAGAGCGATTGTTCTATTTTTTCAAGCTTGGCGTTTTCAGTTGTTTCTTCAATTTCTTCTCCGACAGTTATTTCTTCCACATCTTCCTGGATATCCTCAACATTTTCGTGAATCTCTTCAATATCCTCGGAAATTTCTTCAATATCCTGTTCAACATCCTTCAATTGCGCCGTGGTGCGGTTAATAGTCATTTGTATGAAAATTGCCAAATATATCGCTTCAAGCGATACCACCGTAGTGAGCGCCAGAAGGACTCGGTCAAAATCGACTCCCATATAAACTAAGACGAACGCGCCGACAAAAAGAAAGGTGTGAGTGATAAGCGAAGGAGTAGAGCCAATCCAGCGAGTGGCGCGAATAGAAAAACGCCCTAAGGCGCTTGTTTTGGTATCTGTACCGTTTGGTTTCCCATTTTGCATTTGTATATAGCTTACCGTATTATTGTAATTATTAATATAAACAAGCAATCTCCATGGATAACAATAATTCCGGCGGTTCTCCAATGAAGGGCTCCAAGGCTCTCAAGTGGATTCTAGTCGGCGGGCTCGTCGTCGTTTTGAATCTTTTTTTCAGCTACGCCATAGACGCTTTCTACAAGGAGCCGCAGTTTGATAAATTCTGCGAACAAAAACAAGTTAACGTAATTCCCGGCACAAAAAATAAATGTGTAGCCGCTGGAGGCCAATGGACGGAAGACCCGTCATACATGCGTTCCCCGAAAGCCACAGTCCCGGGCGAAGTTATTCCCGCTGGTTATTGCAACGTATATTACACTTGCCAGAAAGATTACGATACGGCGCACAAAGTTTACAATCGAAATGTTTTCGTGGGGCTGGTTGTTTTGGGCATAATTACTCTTATCGGCGGATTTTTCCTGGCGGCTTATGAAGCGGTATCGCTCGGGTTTTCGTTGGGTGGCGTAGTATCGCTGGTCATTGCCGCGGTGCGCTATTGGTCGGATATGGCCGACTGGCTCCGCGTGGTCGTTTTGGGCTTGGCTCTAGTGACTCTTATCTACATTGGAATAAAGAGATTCAGGATGTAACATAAGTAGTTTTCAGTTTATAGTTTTAAGTTTAAAGCAGAAACTCAAAGATAATCCGCTGTTCACCCGAAAATTAAAAACTCTCGTCTGCGCCGACCCGCCTGCGCGTTGCACGCGGGCAGGAGCTTCGGCGGGCAGGCAAAACTAAAAATTTAATGAGACCATACGACCATAAGAAAATAGAGATTAAGTGGCAAAAAAGGTGGGAGAAAGAAAAACTCCACAAGGCGGACGATAAAAGCAAAAAGAAAAAATATTATTGCCTGGTGGAATTCCCGTATCCGTCCGGAGACGGGCTCCATACCGGACACGTGAGGAGCTATACGGCGATGGATATTATCGCCAGGAAGCGCCGCGCCGAGGGCTATAACGTTCTTTACCCCATAGGATGGGACGCTTTTGGCTTGCCGACGGAAAATTACGCCATCAAGACAAAAACCCCGCCCAAGGTCGTTACAAAGAAAAATACAAATACGTTCAGGCGCCAGCTGAAATCCCTGGGACTTTCTTTTGACTGGTCGCGCGAGATAAATACCACCGACCCGTCTTATTACAAATGGACTCAATGGATATTTTTACAGCTTTTCAAACACGGACTGGCTTACAAAAAGAAAATGCCGGTTAATTGGTGTCTTACCTGCAAAATCGGCCTGGCTAACGAGGAAGTGGTTGACGGTGCCTGCGAGCGTTGCGGCGGAGCGACCGAAAAAAGAGAAAAAGAACAGTGGATGCTTGCCATCACCAAATATGCCGACCGGCTGGATAAAGACCTTGAAGCCGTTGATTATCTGGAAAGGATAAAAATCGGACAAAAAAATTGGATTGGCAAAAGCGAAGGAGCGATTATTAAATTTCAAATTTTAAATTCTAAATTTCAAATTGAAGTTTTTACTACGCGTCCGGACACGCTGTTTGGAGCGACTTACATGGTGCTCGCGCCGGATCACGAGCTTGTTGAAATACTGAAAGGGCAAATCAAGAATTGGGACGAAGCCGCGCGGTATGTCATACAAACCAAAAAGAAAACAGAGATTGAACGCACGGCGGAAGGAAAAGAAAAAACCGGCGTAAGGCTGGAAGAAGTCTTTGCCGTCAATCCCGCCAACCAAGAAAAAATTCCGGTTTTCATCGCCGACTATGTCCTCAAGGAATACGGGACCGGTGCCATCATGGCCGTGCCGGCACACGACGAACGTGATTATAAATTCGCTAAAAAATTTGGATTGCCGATAAAAATCGTCGTTGAACCGGTTACCGGCGAACGTCGCGAGGGCGAGGAAAAGCGCCGGAGCATAGTTGCTTTGGTCAGAGACCCCAAAACAAAAAAAATACTTTCACTGGACTGGGGTAAAGCGCTCGGTGGCCGCCTTTTCATCGGCGGCGGTCTTGAAAACAGGGAAAGCCCCGAGGAGGCGGCTAGACGCGAGATTCTGGAAGAAACCGGATACAAAAACGTGCGGCTTACGTCCGTTTCGGAAAAAATCCATCATCACTACTTCGCCCACGCGAAGGGCGTGGCCCGCGAAATAGAGGCCACTGGGCTTTACTTTGAACTTTTGGACGGCGAGCGCACGGACGTTAGACACGAGGATTCGGAAAGAGGCAAGTTCAAAATTGAGTGGGTTAGCGAGGAGGAAGCCGGAAGAGACGTGTCTGACCCCCTTCATTTATATATCTTCAGTAAGTTCGTATTGGGAAAGTGTTATGAGGGGTCAGGGATACTCACCGATTCCGGCAAATGGAACGGGCTCGATTCAGAAACGGCAAAAAAGGAAATTATTGAATTTGTCGGCGGAATTCCAAAGGTGATTTATAAACTCCGCGATTGGGTGTTCTCCCGCCAGCGTTATTGGGGCGAGCCGATTCCCATTATTATTTGCGGCAAATGCGGTTATGTGCCCGTGCCTGAAAAAGATTTACCGGTAAAACTTCCGGAAATCAAAACCTACACGCCGACGGATACCGGAGAATCCCCTCTGTCTAAGGTTAAAAAATGGGTGAACGTAAAATGCCCGAAATGCAAAGGCAAGGCGGAGCGCGAAACAGACACGATGCCGAACTGGGCCGGCTCATCGTGGTATTACCTTTCATACATAATGAAAGGAATTTCAAATTTAAAATTTCCAATTTCTAAATATAAGAAAGGATTTGAATACTGGATGCCGGTGGATTGGTATAACGGCGGGATGGAACACACAACTCTCCATGTTTTATATTCGCGTTTTTGGCATAAGTTTCTTTTTGACATAGGAATTGTTCCGGGGAGCGAGCCTTATGCCAAACGTACTTCGCACGGGATGATTCTGGCGGAAGGAGGAGAAAAAATGTCCAAATCAAAAGGGAATGTCGTAAATCCAGACAGTATTGTTAATACGTTCGGCGCCGACACGTTGCGCCTTTACGAAATGTTTATCGGACCCTTTGACCAGGCGGTTGCCTGGAGCACGGAGAGCATCGTCGGTCCGCGCAGATTTTTGGAACGCGTGTGGAAAATGAAAGAGAAAATCGGTAAAACCGGCGACGCGGATTCCACGGCGCAGGTGGAAAAGGCGGTAAAAAAAATAAGCGAAGATATTGAAGCGATGCGGTTCAATACCGCCGTTTCGGAACTTATGATTGTCTCCAATGCTTTGGATAAATCGTCTTCAATATCCAAGCCGGTTTACGAAAAATTTTTAAGAATTTTAGCGCCGTTTGCTCCGCATGTCGCCGAGGAAATATGGTCTATTCTGGGGAACAAAAAATCAATACACAACGAATCGTGGCCTAAATACGACGCCACGGCGTTTATAGAGACCACTCTGACCATTATGGTTCAAATTAACGGCAAGGTGCGCGGCAAATTTACGATTCCATCGGAAACTCCGGAAGAAAAAATAAAAGAAAAAGCGTTGTCTCTGCCCGAGACGGCCAAATGGATTTCAGGCGGGAAACCAAAACGCATAATTTACGTGAAAGGGAGATTGGTCAGTATCGTAGTGTAAGAGCGAGTAAAGCTGTTTCCTTGCTAAAATTTGACAATTATGGTAAAGATATGTTACCTATTTAGTAATAACATTTATGGTTTCTATAATTCTTTCATTCAAGCCGCGCCAGGTGACAAAACGCTTAACCTCCGCATTGCCTGAACGCGCCCGCGAAGTCCTTTTTGACCGTTTTGGTTTAAGGGAAGACGCCGCGAAAAAAACTCTTGAAGCAATAGGAAAATCTTACGGAATTACGCGGGAACGCGTCCGCCAAATAGAATCGTTTGCCTTAAACTCAATCAAGAAATCTCCGTCCTACAAAGAAGAAGAAGCGGCTTTCCGCGAGCTTAAAGAGGCGATTATAGGTTTGGGAGGAGTTGTCCCCGAAGAGGAACTCTTGGCGGAACTTGGGAAAGACGAACCAACTCGCAACCATATCCACTTCTTTTTGGTTCTTCATGACGATTTCGTTAAACACAAAGAGGATGACGACTTCAAACACCGCTGGGAAGCCGACTCGGATATTTCCGAGCGTGTTCACGCTTCTCTTAAAAAGCTTTATCAATCAATGAGCGACAATGACCTTTTGGTTGAAGAAGACATTATAAACAAATTTTTGTCGCACCTTGAAGACATCGCCGGCAATTATAAAAATGAAGAAATCTTAAAGCGCTGGCTTTCAATTTCAAAAACCATAGGAAAGAACCCTCTCGGCGAGTGGGGGAAAGCGCACATGTCTTCGGTTAATACTCGAGGCATCAAAGATTACGCCTTTCTTATCCTTCGCCGCAACAAGAAACCGATGCACTTTCGCGAAGTAGCGGAAGAAATTAAAAAAACTTTCAACAGGAAGGCGCATGTGGCGACAACACACAATGAGCTTATAAAAGACAAGCGATTCGTGCTTGTCGGACGAGGACTTTATGCTCTCAGGGAGTGGGGATATTCTTCCGGGGTGGTCCGCGACGTGATACGGGAAATTTTAAAAAAAGAAGGCCCTCTCTCCAAAGAAAATTTGGTCAAAAAAGTTCTTGAAAAACGTTATGTTAAGGAAAATACCATCCTCGTCAACCTTCAAAATAAGAGCCACTTCAAAAAGAATAAAAACGGACTTTACGCTTTAGCCAAGTAAAAACCCGCTGGGAGAGCGGGTTTTTTTGCGCTACAATATATCAAACAATGGTGTCATTTGATTTCTTCCTTATTTCGCTCTCGGGAGTGGTGAAAGCCGCTTACGAATGGTCATGGCTCGTTGCTCCTTTCATCCTGGGTTTTATCGCCTGGAAAGTCTGGGTGTTTTATGTTAATGCCGATTTTTTGGCAAAGATGGAGTTTGCCGTTATTGAAATAAAGCTTCCGCGCGAGATAAGGCGTTCACCTCTTGCCATGGAACTCGTCCTAAACGCCATGCACCAGACCGGTGGAACGGCAACGTGGGTTGATAGATATTGGAACGGGAAGGTAAGAGTTTTTTTCTCTCTTGAGATTGCTTCAATAGATGGGCGAGTCCATTTTTTTATCCGTACTCCGGTTGGTTTTAAAAATGCCATTGAATCATACATATATGCGCAATATCCGGAATCGGAAATTTCCGAAATTCCGGATTATGCGGAGAAGATTCCGTATACCAAAAATGGGCAATATGTTCTATGGGGGACAGAATACAAATTTACAAAGCCCGACCCTTATCCGGTAAAAACTTATGTTGATTACGGCATGGACAAAAGCGCCAAAGAAGAAGAAAGAATCGACCCGATTACTCCGACCATAGAACTCATGGGCTCTATGCAAAAAGGGGAACAAATGTGGCTTCAGATTATTATCCGCGCGACCACGCAGGAATGGAAAGATCTCGGCAAAAAAGAAATAGAAAAGATAAAAAGTGAAAAATTCAATAAAGAAAAAGACGAAAAGTTCAACGAAAACATGCTTACCAAAGCGGAAAAAGAAACAATAACCGCGATAGAAAGAAGTATAGACAAGATCGGCTTTGACGCCGGAATCCGCGCCATATACATAGCGGAAAAAGATGCCTTTAGGGGAACAAATATTCCCGCGGTCATAAATATTTTGAAACAATACAATTCCAATAACTTAAACGGGTTCAGGCTTGCCCGCCCTACCGGGGTTGAATACCCATGGCAGGATTTCAAGGGAATCCGCGCCGGAGCGAAGAAAATGAAAATGTTTGACCTTTACCTGAAGCGCTCGTTTTTTTACCCGCCGGACAGCCGCACGCCGATAATTTTGTGTTCGGAAGAACTTGCTACAATGTATCACTTCCCGGGCGGAGTTTCGGAAACCCCGTCATTCGGAAGAATCGAATCAAAAAAGTCGGAGCCGCCGGTCAATTTGCCTATTTAAATTTTTTACATGCAAAAAATTAACGCAAAAATCGCGGATGCTGTTTCGTTGTTACGAAATTATTTTTCCATGCATAGGCGCGCCATACGTTTAGTTTTGGGAATTATACTGGCATTTTCGGCGTTTCTTTATGTCGTTTTTTTGCGCGCGCCGGCTGATTTCCCGGTCAATAAAATGGTTCATGTTGAAAAAGGAAATAGCCTTGAGGAACTTACGGTTTCTCTCAACAAAGACAATGTTTTGCGTACCCCGATTGTTTTCAAATGGTTTATCAGGTTTTTGGGAGGCGAGACAAAGGTAAAGGCGGGGGATTATCTCTTTACGGAGAGCATCGCCTTGCCGCGGGTGGCGCTACGCATGGTTTTGGGCGAATTCAATTTAACGCCGACAAAAATTACTCTTCCGGAAGGCTCATCACGCAAAGAAATGGTGGCGGTATTCGCCAAAAATCTCCCGAATTTTGACAAAGAAAAATTCCTGCTGGAAAGCGCTTCCGATGAGGGATATCTTTTCCCGGATACTTACCTTTTCTTTCCCAACGCCTCAACAGAGGAGATTATCTCAACTCTTAGGGAGAATTTCAGCGCCAAAATAGAGACTCTCAGGGACGATATCAGGAAAACAAAAAAAACACTGCGAGAAATAATCATTATGGCTTCAATTGTTGAAAAAGAAGCGCACACCATGGAAGACAGGAAAATTATTGCCGGAATATTGTGGAAACGCGTGCAAATAGGAATGCCCCTTCAAGTGGATGCGCCGTTTTATTATGCGATAGGAAAAGGGACATACAATCTGACGCAGAAAGATTTAAAAACGGATTCGCCGTACAATACATATACGCGAACAGGCCTTCCTGCCGGTCCGATAGGAAATCCGGGGATTGATTCAATTTTTGCCGCGATTTATCCCAAAACTTCGCCATATCTTTACTATCTTTCCGATCGCGAAGGAAACGTGTATTATTCGGCGACATTTGATAAGCACAAGAAAAATAAGGTACTCTACATAAACTAATATGCAAAGAAATCTAGCCTTTATTGATATTGAATCAACCGGCCTTGACCTTGAGCGTCACGAGATTATTCAGATTGGCTGCGTGCTTGTAAAGCCAATACCGCGCGCGGGCAAAGGGCCTACGCTTGAAGTGCTTGAGGAATTTGAACTCAAAATTAAGCCGGAACGGATAAAGGACGCCGACCCGCAGGCGCTTCTTGTCAACGGCTACAATGAAGCAGACTGGATATTTGCCATAGATATCAAAAAAGCGCTTGAAGTGCTTGCCGAAAAAGTTAAAGATGCGGTTATGGTCGGGCACAATGTTTCTTTTGACCATGCGTTTCTGGAGAAGGCATTTGAAAAAAATGGCATTAAAAACACCATGCATTACAGAAAACTTGATACCATATCAATTGCCTACGCCAAACTCTACAATGACGGCGACATAGAAAAATTTTCACTGCGAGCTCTCTGCGAAAAACTGGGGATTGAGAACAAGCATGCCCACACAGCGCTTTCTGACGCGCGGGCCACGTTTGAACTTTACAAAAAACTTCTCGTTGATTAGAGTCCTTTAATGAAGAAAAGGGTATTTGTAGGCCTTTCGGGCGGAGTTGATAGCTCTGTTTCCGCCGCCTTGCTCAAGAAAGACGGGTATGACGTTACCGGCGTTTTCATCAAGGTTTGGCAGCCGGACTTTATGGATTGTAATTCCAAAGAAGACCGCTTAGACGCCATGCGCGTGGCGGCTCATTTGGGAATTCCTTTCCGCACGCTTCATTTAGAAAAAGAATACAAGAAAGAAGTGGTTGATTACATGATTGCCGAGTACCAGAAGGGGAATACCCCGAATCCTGACGCCATGTGCAATAAAGAAATAAAATTCGGCGCATTTCTTAAATATGCCAGGAAAGAAGGAGCCAATTACGTCGCTACCGGGCATTACGCCAGAAATGTTTTTGATAAAAAAACCAAGAAGTACAAATTATTGAAAGGTTTGGACGAAAACAAAGATCAAAGTTATTTTCTTTGGACACTAGGACAGGGAGAGCTTTCAAAAATTATTTTTCCGGTTGGGGAATACAAGAAAGAAAAAGTAAGGACGCTTGCCGAAAAATTCGGCCTTATTACGGCTGCGAAAAAAGACAGCCAGGGACTTTGCTTTGTCGGGAAGGTGGACATGAAGAAGTTTTTAAAACACTTCATTAAAGAAAAAGGCGGCGACGTCATTAATACGGACGGGAAAGTGATAGGCAAACACGACGGCGCCACTTTTTACACCTTGGGTGAACGGCACGGATTTACCATAACGAAAAAATCACCAAGCGATTGCCCTTATTACGTTATGGATAAAAATATACGGGGGAATACCATTACCGTATCCCATGAACGCGTTTTGCCTCGTGATGAAAGCATGGCTGCGCGCGTCGTCGCCAAAAAAATAAATTTTACCGGTGGGACGCCCCGCGCCGGAGAAAACCTGTCAGTCAGGTTCCGTTACCGCGAAAAGCTTATCCCTTGCCGCATAGTTTCCGTAAAAGGCGGCTCAATTGAAATAGCCCCGCTTGATAAGCAATTTATCGCTCCCGCCGGACAATCGCTCGTCCTTTACCGTAAAAACGAGTGTGTCGGAGGGGGAATTATCTCTTAGGGGTTTCTTTGGTATACTTTTTACATATAAGCCAATAAAATTTTATGGAATTTTCAACTGCCTATTTGTCTCCCGAATCTTTGGATTTGTTTACAAAACTCTCCGTAGCGCTTATTTTAGGAGTTGTCTTGGGATTGGAGCGCGTGGTTGCCCATAAAACAGCCGGTATGCGCACATACGCTCTGGTTTCCATGGGCTCAGCGCTTTTTGTCGTCGTCTCAAATATGGCAGCCACCATTTACGGCGACTCTTTCCAAAATTCCGACCCGCTTCGCATGGTTTCGCAAATAGTGCTAGGAGTAGGATTCCTTGGAGCTGGACTCATTGTTTTTAAAGATTCCCAGCTTCAGGGGCTCACGACGGCGGGAGGATTATGGGTCGCGGCGGGAATCGGCGCCGCCGCAGGATTTGGTTTTTATAATCTTGCCGTTATCGCAACAGTTTTGACCCTTTTCGTTTTTGTCGGGCTTTGGTTCGTTGAATCGGGCATAAAGAAATTTCTGAAAGATTAAAATGCAGTCGGCGGAAATACGGAGACGGTTCATAGAATTTTTCAAAAAGCGCGGACACGCCGTTATTCCGTCCGCTTCGCTCGTGCCGGAAAATGATCCGTCAGTGCTTTTCACCACCGCCGGCATGCAGCCGCTGATACCGTACCTTTCGGGGGTGCCACATCCTCAAGGGAGACGATTGGTTAATGTTCAGAAATGTGTGCGTACGCAGGATATTGATGAAGTCGGCGACAATACGCACGATACTTTTTTTGAAATGCTGGGAAACTGGTCGCTCGGAGATTATTTTAAGAAAGAGGCGATTGAGTGGAGCTACGAATTTTTAACCTCAAAAGAAGAGGGGTTGGGACTTGACCCGAAGCGTTTATATATAACCTGTTTTGAGGGCGATGAAAACGCTCCGCGCGACACTGAATCGGCAAAAATCTGGGAATCTTTGGGCATTCCTAAAAACAGGATTTATTTTTTGGGAGCCGATGATAATTGGTGGAGCCCGGGGGAAAGCGGGCCGTGCGGACCGGATACGGAAATGTTTTATGACCTCTCGGGCGGCATGGGAGATTTATCGGAAGATGAATTCGTCAAAAACACTAACGAGCAGAAAATTGTTGAGGTCTGGAATGATGTATTCATGGAATATCAGAAGAAGGACGACAAAGTTACCGGAAAGCTGGCGCAGCAAAATGTTGATACCGGCGCGGGGCTTGAGCGTTTGGCGATGGTGATGCAGGGAAAGGACAACATCTTCGACACCGACCTTTTTGCTCCAATCATGGAGGAAATAAACAAGCTTTCCTCGATGGATGATGCGCGGGCGAAGCGTATCATCGCCGATCACGTGCGTACGTCGGTCTTCATGATTGCGGATGGCGTGGTGCCGTCAAATACCGACAGAGGTTACGTTTTGCGACGACTTCTCCGCCGGGCAGTGCGCTACACCGACAAACTTAAAATGAAACCAAGGTCGCTTTTTTTGATAGCGCAGATGTTTATTAAAAAATATAAAAATGTTTATCCGAACATTGACACAACAACTGAACAAATTAAGAAAGAAGTCGAAGAAGAGGAATCTCGTTTTAGAAAAAATTTATCTAAGGCATACATTGTTTTGAGTAAAAAATTTCCTAGTGTTAAACCACTGGACGGAACAAGTTCTTATGGTAATGCGCCCGATATGTCACCAATCGAAGTGAATGGAAAACTTGAAAGGGGATATATTCCACCCAAAAGTGCGATTACAGGTAAATATTTATTTAATTTTTACCAAACTTTTGGTTTCCCTTTTGAGCTTGCCATGGAAGAGATTCAGAAAATCTACAGATATTTACCGTATGAAATAGAAAAATTAAAAAAAGAATTTAATGATGAATTTAAAAAACATCAAAATTTGTCCCGTGCGGGCGCCGGGCAAAAATTCAAAGGCGGACTTTTGGACCACTCGCCGCAGTCAATTAAATACCATACGGCTACCCATCTTCTCCATAAAGCGTTGAAGGAGGTTCTCGGTAGCCATGTCTTCCAAAAGGGCTCAAATATCACTCCCGAGCGTCTGCGCTTTGATTTTTCTTTTGAGCGTAAAATGACGGGCGAGGAAAGGAAAAAAGTTGAAGACTTAGTCAATGAAAAAATAAAAGAAAAACTCCCGGTTTCTTATGAAGATATTCCGATTGAAGAAGCGGAAAAGCGCGGAGCTCTCGGACTTTTTGAGGAAAAGTACGGCGACAAGGTGCGCGTATATGAAATAGGGGATTTCAGCCTTGAATTTTGTGGCGGGCCGCATGTTAAAAATACGAGCGAACTAGGCCATTTTAAAATTTCCAAAGAAGAAGCCGTAGCGCAGGGGATAAGGAGAATAAAGGCGATTTTGGAATAGAGCGTGGTATAATAATTTCACATATTATGGCGCTTTTTTCTTTTTCTAAACCAAAAAAAGAACTCATTTTGGTTATAGATATCGGAAGTGCCAGCGTGGGCGCGGCTATTTCCGTTATTTCTCCGGACAGGTCCGCGGCTCCGATAATAGTTGCCAGCTCGCGGACGCAGATTCCTTTTCAGGAATACCTTAAATTCGACCGTTTTGCGGAACTTATGCTTGCCGCGCTTGAATCCTCGTTATCCAGAGTTTTTGCGGAGTCAAAGGCAAAACCGGGAAAAATTTACTGCTTTTTGGCATCCCCTTGGTACGCCTCCCAGATACGCACCAGCTCCGTATCGAGAGACAAGGAATTCGAGGTAACGGCGGATATTTTTGAAACTCTTGTGAACGACGAAATAGAAAAATTCAGAAAAAACGAAGCGGCGGCGTTTTCGGAAATCAAAGACAAAATGTTTTTTCTTGAAAAAGAAGTAATGGATATTTCGCTCAACGGATATCACTCTCTAAACCCGCTGGGTTCTCTGGTACGAGAACTCAAAGTTTCGCTTTTCCTGGGGGTTGCTCCCAAGGGCACGGTTCGTCGCATAGAAGATAGAATTCACAAATTCATTCCGGGGGTAGCAATATCGTTACATACTTTTCTTTTCCCCTTTTATAGCGTAATTTCCGGTGTTTCCGCTGATAAAAAAGATTTTCTTCTTGCCGATGTCGGCGGAGAAGTTACCGACATTGCCCTTGTCCACGGAGG